>Ga0187893_10006884_pt1 | contig 19067 bp, 10 predicted proteins | sample MA1701074metaG_FD_139574 | JGI IMG/M metagenome (GOLD analysis project Ga0187893, IMG submission 139574) | White microbial mat communities from a basaltic lava cave in the Kipuka Kanohina Cave System on the Island of Hawaii, USA - MA170107-4 metaG ... | reverse complement strand
GTCCTCGCCTTCCATCTCGACGTCGAGCTGCGCGAGCGCGGCGAGCCGGGGCTGCCGATGCTCTTCCGAGACCTGATGGCGGAGAACGCCGGCCGCTACGACCTCGGCGCGCTGCGCGGCTGGTGCGAAGCCAACGGCCTCGAGGAGTCGTGGGCGCGCTTCGTCGCCGCCGCGGCCCTCCCCGACGTCGCGGACGAGCTGGTGCGCCTCGGCTGCCGCGAGCGTCGCCAGGGCGATGCGCGCATCGTGCAGACCGCCGGAGCCGACCTCGACCCCTTCTTCCGCTTCGTTCCGCCCGCGAGATGACGGATCCGCGGCGCTTGTCGATGCCATCGACCGGCTCATCCGCCTCGCCCGAATCGCGCACCGGCTTCCTGCGCGCGCGGCCGCGTCGGCGTGGACGGCCGCGGCGTCCGGCTTCGTCGGCTTCGACCTCGGGAGCGGCTCGTTCCGGCTGCCTCCGCGCGACGCCGACTTCTTCCTGCTCGCGGCCATCGCCGGCTGCTCCGGGCTCGGCGGCGTGGGCAACCGGATGCTCTCGAACCGGGCGCGCGACAAGGGCTACGGGATGGCGGCGCACGCCGGCTGCATCCCGGCGGTGGTGGGCGGGCGCTCCGTCCCCCTCTCGCACACCGGCTTCCGCCTCGAGCCGGACGGCGAGGAGACGGCCCGGTTCCGGGGCTGGTGGCGCATCGTGCGCGCCGACCAGTGGGGCGTCTGCTTCTGCGGCGCCCTGCTCGGGATGGCTCCGCCGGCGCTGCTCTACGTCACGTTCGTCCCGCACGGCTCCGAGATCCGCGGGTCGGGCGCGGCGGCGACGTCGCCGGCGCCGTCTTCGTCCTGCGGCCGCTCCGCCAGATCAGGTACGCGAGGGCGGCGCCGGCCGCGGTCGAGCTCCAGATCACGAGGAACGCGAGCGCGCGCACGAGGCCGGCGATGGTCCGGTCGGAGCGGAGCCAGCCGAGCTGGCCGAGGAGGAAGCTCCAGTCGTGGCGCGCCTCGCCGCCGCCGACGGTGACGAGCGGGAGCGACTGCGCGCGGGCGTCGGCGATGTAGCGGGCGACGTCGTAGAGGTTCACGCCGAGCCAGACGCCGCAGAATGCGGCGCCGAACCAGTCGGGACGGCGCGCGAGCAGGACCGCGGCGACCACCGGGACGAGGAGCTGCAGCAGCGTGCCTCCGAGCGTGTGCAGCGTCTCGCCGCCGGGCCGGAGGAGCAGGTGGCCCGCCTCGTGGATCGCGAGGTCGATGGCGTCGAAGACGGTGGAGCGCGCCGGATCGATCGCGAGGGAGCCGGCAAGCCATGCGAATCCGGCCACGAGCAGCGCACGCGGCGCCCACCAACGGCCGCGCGCCCACGCCTCGAACGGGTCGATCCAGCCGCCGGTCACGCTCACGCCCCGCCGCACTTCCCCCCGGTTCCCTGGTCGGCCGTCGAGGGCCTCCGACTTCGCACGACGCAGGCGAGCCCGCCGCCGAGGCCGCCCAGCAGATGGACCAGCGGGACGACCTCGACACCCGCCGGGAGCGGTCCGGAGAAGAGCGGCGTCCCCGTCCAGTACTCGGCCGCCGCCTTCGCGGCCAGGAGCAGGAGACCCAGCAGCGCCAGGCGACGCAGCCATCGCGGGCGGCCGGCAGACGCGAGATCGAGCGCGCCTGCCACGAAGAGCGCGGAGCCGAGGCCCGAGCTGCCGCGGTAGCGCTCGATGTCCGGGAGCAGCAGGTGCACCCCCGCGCCGACGAGCGCAGCGGAGAGGGCGAGAGCGAGGACCAGCCGCCGCCGCGACCGCCCCTCCACCCAGGCGCCGAGAAGGAGGAGGGTCGATAGATCGATCCACGCCATGCGCGCGGTCCAGTGGACCATCTGCCCGGTGAGCAGCCGCCAGATCGAACCGGCGCAGAGCCCGGCGCGGTCGTACTCGAGCGCCACGCCGCCGTCGGGCAGCGCGCTGCAGGCGGCGCAGGCCGCCGTCACCGCCGCGCAGACCCACGGGAACGAACGGGCGTCCACTCGTCGCGCTACGCGGCGGGGCCGGCTCCCCGCCGACGACGGGCGGCGAGCCCGAGGAGCGCGAGCAGCGCCGCGCCGGCGAGCTCGGGGATCGCGAGAGCACCCGCCCCTCCGGCGGCGGGCCGCGCCGCTCCGGTCTCGAGATCGCGCACCTCGATCTTCGGCGTCCCCGGACCGCGAACCGTCCCGCGCGCCGCCTGCTTCTGGAATCCGGCGACGGCCGAATCGAGGTTGCGGATGAGGTCGCTCATCGCCAGCTCGAAGCCCTCCTCCCGCTTCTCCCGGTTCACCTTCGAGGCGTCGATCGGAGTCGACTCGGCCCGGACGCGGCTCTGGCCGGTCGCATGGAAGAGCATCGAGCGCGAGGCGATGTCGAAGATCGTCGCGTCCATCAACGTGCGCGTGTCGTTCTCCTCGCCCTCGATCACGTAGGCGCCGACGATGGTGAGGTAGGCGAGCGACCAGCGGGACGAGTCGTGGAACTGGAACTGGTCGTAGGAGACCAGCGCGACCAGGTCGATGCCGAAGGCGGCCGCGAGCCGGTCGAGGTCGTCGAAGCTGCCGCCGGCGGAGAGGTAGTTCGAGGGGATGACCTGCACCGACTCGAAGCCCTCGCGCCCCCGGAACGCATCGGCCAGGCGGGTGAGCAGCGCGATCTTCTGCGGCTCGGTGAACGTGTCCTGCCACGTCGCTCCGCTCGGCGCGAAGGCGACGCCGACGCGCACCGGGACCTTGAGCTGCACGTCCGAGGGGGGGATGGCCGGGGAGCCCTTGGGATAGAGGTAGGCCAGCGCGCTCGTGCGCAGCTGCGTGGCGCCCGAGTAGCAGCCTGCGACGAGGAGCAGCGACGGACCGACGAGGACCGACCCGATCGTCCGGCGCCGCATGCGAATCTCCCTGCAAGATCCCGCGGGACAGTAGCCTCCGGGCGCGCGGGGGCGAAGCGGCAGATGCGCAGTTGCGGCGGCGCGGCGCGAAGTCTCCAATGCCGCGCCGGAGGCATCGCCGTGCAAGGGATCGGAGCGCGCCGGATCGGTCGCGTCGCGTCGAGCTCGCTCGCGCTGCTGCTCGCAGGGACGGCGGCGCCCGCATCCGCGGCGGCCGACCTCCCCCGGGTCGAGGGCGTCGCCCTGCAGCCGCTCGCCGCGCAGGTCGGCCGGCTCCTCGAGGCGCTGCGCACCGCCGGGGAGCCGCGCCTCTCCGACGTGGAGCGCGGCGAGCTTTCCGGCCTCCTCGCCGCCGCCGACGAGCCGGCCGCCCTGCGCCGCATCCAGGAGCTGCTCGATCCCCACTGCCTCCTCGGCGTGCACGTCAATCCCGAGAGCCGCGTCAAGGTCGAGCGCGGCCCGGCCGCCGCGCGGCTGGTCGAGCAGGGGTGGCGCCTCTTCCTGGTGAAGGTGCACAACGAGGCGCGCATCACTCCGCCGCTGCGGTTCGCCAGCCCGCACGCCGCGCGGGTCCATCGCCGCGTCGACGGCCCCGACCCGCCGCTCTCGATCACGGCCGCCGACCTGCGCGACCGCTGGATGGACGGAGCGATGTACGACGAGCGCCCGATGACCCGCGAGCTCTCGGGGCTGGCGCTGGAGTACCGGATCCTGCAGATCTACAGCCGCGACGCCGGCGCGCGCGAGGCCGCCATCGGCTTCCACGTGGGCGAAGGGACCGCCGACCTCGCCTTCCGCAACGCCGTCCCGGTCCTCTTCCACGCCGATCCGAGCGTCGACCTGACCCTGCGCGTCGCCGACGAGCTCGGCGAGCCGACGACGGCCGCCTTCGTCTTCCGCGACGAGCAGGGGCGCGTCTACCCGCTGCCGTCGAAGCGGCTCGCTCCCGACTTCTTCTTCCACGCGCAGATCTACCGCGCCGACGGCGAGACGGTGCGGCTTCCGGCCGGGCGCTACCGGGTGAGCTGCACCCGCGGTCCCGAGTACTTTCCCCAGGAACGCACGGTGCTGATCGCCGGCGCGCCGGGCGGCGGCGCCCCGGTCGAGAGCTTCCGCCTCGCCCGCTGGATCCATCCCGCCGCGGACGGCTGGTATTCGGGCGACCATCACGTCCACGCCGCCGGCTGCTCGCACTACACCGATCCGAGCCGGGGGGTGGAGCCGGCCGACATGATGCGCCACATCGTCGGCGAGGACCTCAACGTCGGCTGCGTGCTGAGCTGGGGGCCCTGCTGGTACCACCAGAAGTCGTACTTCGACGGCAAGGTGAGCCCGCTCTCGACCGCGCGGAACCTCATGCGATACGACGTGGAGGTGTCTGGCTTCCCGTCGAGTCACGCCGGCCACCTCTGTCTGCTCGGCCTGACCGAGGACGACTACCCCGGCACGACGCGCATCGAGGAGTGGCCGAGCTTCGACCTGCCGGTCCTGCAGTGGGCGCGAGCGCAGGGGGCGGTGGTCGGCTTCAGCCATTCCGGCTTCGGACTGGAGACGAAGGATCCGTCGGTGCCGAACTACGAGGTCCCGCGCTACGACGGCATCGGCGCCAACGAGTACATCGTCGACGTGACGCACGACGCGGTCGACTTCATCTCGGCGGTCGACACGCCGTGGCCGGCCGAGATGAACATCTGGTACCACACGAACAACGCCGGATTCCGCACCCGCCTCAGCGGCGAGACCGACTTCCCCTGCATCTACGACGACCGCATCGGCATCGGCCGCGTCTACGTGAAGCTCGACGGGCCGCTCGAGTTCACGGCGTGGCTCGCGGCGCTCAAGGCGGGCCGGTCGTACGTCACGGAGGGCAACGCCCACCTGCTCGACCTGCGCGTCGGCGGGCGCGAGATCGGGACGCAGGGGAGCGAGCTAACGATCGGACGGCCCTCCTCCGTGCGGATCGAGCTCACCGCCGCCGCCCGGCTCGAGCCTCTCGCCGAGGGCGCCGCGCCCCCCGCGCCGCGCACCTATTGGAGCATCGAGCGCGCGCGCATCGCGGGCAGCCGGCGGGTGGCGGTCGAGATCGTCGTCAACGGCCACGCGGTCGCGCGGCGGGAGATCGAGGCCGACGGCACGCCGCACCAGCTCGACTTCGACGTCGCGGTCGAGCGCAGCAGCTGGATCGCCGCCCGCATCGTGGCGAGCGCGCACACCAACCCGGTCTACGTGCTCGTGGGCGGCCGGCCGATCCGCGCCTCGCGGCGCAGCGTGCAGTGGTGCCTCGACGGAGTCGAGCAGTGCTGGCGCTCGAAGTCGGGCGCGCTCAAGCCGGCCGACCGCGCCGCGTGCGAGCAGGCCTACGACTGCGCGCGGGCGACCTACCGCCGGCTCCTCGCCGAGTGCGAGGCGGACTGAGCGCCGATGGGGGGGCCGTCGGGCCGCGCGCCGCGACTGCTGCTGGCGCTCGCGGCGCCGCTCGGGTCGGGCGTCGAGCCGTGGAGCGACCGGGCTCTCCCGGTGCGCGACGGCCTCGTGCTCTGGCTCGACGCGTCGCGGCTGGGCGCGGCGAACGCGGCGGCGGGGAGGGCGCCGCCCGCCGCGGACCGCGAGATCGGGATCTGGCACGACGGCTCGGGCCACCGCCGCGACCTGGTGCAGCGCGAGCGCGCGGCGCAGCCCCGCTTCGTGCCGGCGGGGAGCGGCGGCTTCGTCCGCTTCGACGGCATCGACGACGTCCTCGCGGCCGCCGGGCTGCACGCGGAGCTCCTCGAGTTCACCCTGGTCGCACGGGCGTCGGTGCGCACCAATCAAGGCGGGTTCCGTGCCCTGTTCGCGGCCAACGCGACCGGCCGCAACGACTACCAGAGCGGCTTCACGGTCGACCTCGGCTGGCCGGCGACGGCGCGGCTGGAGTCGCTCAACGTCGAGGGAAGCGCCTTCCAGGGGGCGCACGACCTGCTCGACGCGTCGTTCGACCTCGGCGGCTTCCACACGTTCGTCGTCACCTGTCCGCGAGGCGGCAGCGGAGGGGCCGCAGGAGCGGGGGAACGGGGCGGGACGGTGGCGCTCTTCGTCGACGGCTCCGCGCAGGGGACGCGGCCGCGCGACGCGACGCCGATCGCGTTCGACGAGTGCAGCGCCGGCGCACGCTTCTACTCCAACACGAGCGACGTCCCCTGCTCGACCGGCTTCCTCGACGGGGAGATCGCGGAGCTCCTGCTGTTCGAGCGCGCCCTCGGAGCGGAGGAGCGCGGGCGGGTCGAGCGCTACCTCGAGGCGAAGCACTCACCGTGGGAGAACGAGCTTTCGCGCACCGAGCGGCTGCGTCGCGTCGCGCTCGCGCCGGAGCGGCCGCCTCCGGTCCGGTTCCTGGTCCCCGGCTTCTCGGCGCAGCCGCTGCCGGTCGGGCTCCCGAACGTGAACAACCTGCGCTACCGCGAGGACGGGAAGCTGGTCGCGCTGGCGTACGACGGGGACGTCTGGCTGATCTCCGACCGCGACGGCGACGGGCTCGAGGAGACGGCGCACCGCTTCTTCGAGAACCGCGGGAGGATCGCGGCTCCGATCGGCATGGCGCTCGTTCCGCCCGGTTCGCCGCTCGGTCGCGGCTGCTTCGTGGCGTGCTCCGGGCGGCTGCTGCTGCTGGCCGACCAGGACGGGGACGACGTCGCGGAGCGGGTGACCGTCGTCGCCGACGGCTGGCCGGCCGGCGCGATCCCCCACAACGTCGACGCGCTCGGGGTGGCGCTGGCGCCCGACGGACGGCTCTACTTCGGGCTCGGCGCCGCGGATTACACCAACCCCTATCTCCGCGGCGCCGACGGGAGGGCGCGCTACGACCTCTCCCGCGAGCGCGGCGTCATCCTCGAGGTCGCGCCCGACTTCTCCTCGCGCCGCATCCACTGCACGGGGATCCGCTTCCCGGTCGGGCTGGCGTTCAACCGCGCCGGCGATCTCTTCGCCACCGACCAGGAGGGGGCCACCTGGCTCGCAAACGGCAACCCGTTCGACGAGCTGCTGCACCTCGAGGCGGGAAGGCACTACGGCTTCCCGCCGCGCCACCCCGTCCACCTCCCCGGCGTGATCGACGAGCCGAGCCTCTTCGACTACGGCCCTCAGCACCAGTCGACCTGCGGCCTCTGCTTCAACGAGCCGGAGCCGGGCCGGCCGGCCTTCGGCCCCGCGAGTTTCGCCGGCGACCTCTTCGTGGCCGGCTACTCGCGCGGGAACCTCTTCCGCACCGAGCTGGCGCGCGGCGCCGCCGGCTACGTGGCGCGCACGCAGCTCCTGGCTCGGCTCGACATGCTCGCCTGCGACGTCGCCCTCTCGCCGCGCGGCGAGCTCCGGGTCGCCTCGCACGGCGGGCTCCCCGACTGGGGCAGCGGGCCGGCCGGGCGCGGGCGCATCGACCGCCTGCAGTGGGAGGATCGCCTGGAGCCGCAGCCCCTCTTCGCCTGGGCCGCCGGACCGCAGGAGATCCGCGTCGCGTTCGACCGCCCGCTCGAGGCGGCGGGCCTTGCCGGCTGGCGCGAGCGGGCGCGCGTCCACTTCGGGGAGGCGGTCGCGCCGGGCGACCGCTTCGAGCTGCACCGCCCCGGCTACGCGGTCGTGGAGCGGCAGCTCGCCGCGCCGCGCTACCGCCTCGAGGTGCGCTCGCTGAGGCTGATCGACGAACGCCGCACCCTCTCGCTTCGCACCGAGCCGCACGCCCTCGACCTTCCGCACGCGCTCGAGCTGCCCGGCCTCGATCTCGGCTTCGACCTGCGCGGCGTCGAGGCGGAGTGGCGCGACCGCGACGGTGCACCCGGCTGGTCGGGCTGGCTGCCCCATCCCGACCTGGACGTGGCGCGCGCGTTCACCCGCGGCAGCCTCGACCACGATCGTCTCTGGGCGAGCGCGGAGCGGCCCGGCACGCTCACGCTGCGCGGCGGACTCGATCTCGCCCACATGCTCCAGCCGCGGCTGCAGCCCGGCGGGCGGATCGACCATGAGCGGCCCGGCGAGGAGGTGGCGCTCGAGTTCACGAGCGGCGCCGCGTTCGAGCTGCGGATCGAGGGCGCGCGGCTGGAGACGATCGAATCCTCCCCGCGCGAGCGGCGGGTGCGAGCCACCTTCGCGCTGCGCAGCGGAGCGGATCGCCTCCCTCTGCCCGCGTTCGACGTGACGCTGGCGACCGGAGCAGGCGCGCCGGGCCTGAGCGTCTCGTTCCACACCGGCGACGACCGGCGCCCGCGACCGCTCGAGCTGCGCCGCCTCCTCCTCCCGTGGGCGGCGCGCCTGGCCCTCGCCGAGGGCCCCGCGACCGATCCATCGCTCCCGCCCGCGCGACCGGAGCTGGCGGGCGGGAGCTGGCAGCGCGGACGGGCGCTCTTCTTCGGCGACGACGCCATGTGCTCGCGCTGCCATGCGCTGCGCGACGGAACCCTGCGTCCGGCCGCCGGGCGGATCGGCCCCGACCTCTCCTTCACCTGGCAGCGGGATCTCGCCTCCGTGCGCCAGGACGTGCTCCAGCCGAGCGCGGCGCTGCAGCCCGACCACCTGGCCTGGGCGCTCCGGCTCGCCGACGGACGCGAGCTCGCCGGAGTGGTGAGGGGCGAGGCGGACGGCACGCTCGTCGTCGGCGAGGCGGGTGGCCGGGAGACGCGCGTGCGCGCCGGCGCGATCGTGGCGCGCGAGCCGCTGGCGATCTCGATCATGCCCTCCGGACTGCACAACGTCCTGAGCGCGCGGCAGCTCACCGATCTCTTCACCTACCTCCTCGCTCCGCCGTTCGAGCCGGCGCGCCTCGCGATCTCCGGGTCGCCGCCGCCGCGCACGCGGGCCGAGGTCGAGGCCCTCCTCTCCGAACCGCCGCGGGCCGGCGGCGCCGAGGCTGCGGACGGCGCCGCGCCGCGGCCGCTTCGCGTCGTGCTCGCGGCCGGCCCGAAGGACCACGGCCCCGACGAGCACGACTACCCCGACTGGAGGGCGCGCTGGTCGCGGCTGCTCGCGCTCGCCGACGGGGTCACGATCGCGACCGCCGAGGGCTGGCCCGACCCGGGTCAGCTCGCGGCCGCCGACGTGGTGATCGCCTACTCGGCCAACCCGGACTGGTCGGCCGGGCGGGCCGTCGAGCTCGACTCCTTCCTGGCGCGCGGCGGCGGGCTCGTGCTGATCCACTACGCGGTGAACGGGCGCGACGCGGCTCCCGAGCTCGCGGCGCGCATCGGACTGGCATGGCGGGGCGGCGCCTCGCGATTCCGCCACGGCGAGGTCGAGCTGATCCCCACGAGCCTCGGCGTCGCCCACCCGATCCTGCGCGGTCTCGCCGGCGCGCCGCTGCGATTCGTCGACGAGACCTACTGGGCGCTCGAGGGCGACGAGGCGTCGATCGACGTGCTGGCGACCTCGATGGAGGAGGGCGCCGCGCGGCCGCAGCTGTGGACGCGCGAGGTCGGCGCCGGCCGGATCTTCGTCTCGCTTCCGGGCCACTACCGCTGGACCTTCGATGATCCCCTCTTCCGCGCCATCCTGCTGCGCGCCATCGCCTGGTGCGCGCGCGAGCCCGAGGGGCGACTGCTCGACCTGGCCGCGATCGGCGCGCGCGTCGAGGCGGGCTGAGCCGCGGGGGATCGTCGCCCTCCCGCCGGAGCGATCACCGCTCGCGGACGAGGTCGCCGGCCGAGCTGATCACGGCGTCGCTCCCCTCCGCCGGCTCGACGCTCCACGGCACGCGCGCCTCGCGCAGGTCGTTGCCGAGCAGCTGGATGGCGCGGCTCCCGGCGCCGGCGCGCAGGAACTCGCCCGTCCCGGGCAGCGCCCGGCAACCGCGGATCCAGGCGCCTTCCACGCGGTCGAGCCGGATCGCCGGCGCGCTGGCGCCGTCGCCGGCCTGCCGCGCGAGGAGGCGCTCGAGCGAGAGCCCGGCCACCGACTCCGCGGCGAGCGCGCTCCTCCAGCCCGGCGCGCCCTGACGCTCCCACGCGATCTCGACGTCGGCGAGCCGGAGATCGCGGGCGTGCCGGATCGAGAGCGCGTGGTCGGCCTTCTCATAGGGGGCGGCGGGATCGTGCGCGACGCGGAGCACGAGCCCGTCGATCACGACGTTCTCGAGCGGCCGGTCGGGGTGGCCCTCGATCGAGCTCGTGCCCGTTCCGCGGGCGAGGACGTTGCGGATCAGCACGTTGCGGATCGAGCCGGCGGGCGGCTGCTTCGCCGGGTCGAGGCGCGGATCGATCTCGTGGCGGCGCTTCACGTTGAAGTGGATCGGGTCGCCGTCGCCCCACCAGAACCAGTCGCGGCGCGTGCACTCGATGGTGAGGTTGGTGATCACCACGTCGCTGACCACGCCGCCGTCGAAGACCATGAAGGCGAGGCCGCGATTCGAGTTGGTGATGACGCAGTTGTCGATGGCCACGCGCCGCACCGCGTTCTGGTTGCCGTCGCAGAACTTGATCGCGCTCGAGGACGAGGTGAGCCGGCAGTTGGTGACCGTGATGTCCTCGCAGGGACGCGCCGGCCCGTAGAGCGAGCTCGAGTAGAAGACGAGCGCGTCGTCCCCGGTCTCGATCGTGCAGTTGGAGATGCGCACGTCGCGGCAGCCGTCGGGATCGATGCCGTCGGCCCAGACGCCCTCGGTGAGGCTGGTGCGGATGTCGACGGAGTCGATGACGACCCGCTCGCAGCCCCACAGGTGCAGGGTCCAGCTCGGGGAGCGCACGAAGGAGAGCCCGCGCACCTGCACGTCCCGGCAGCGCACCAGGCGCACCAGGTGGCCCGCCGAGTCCGGGCGCGGGAAGGCGCGGCGCAGCGACTTCCCGGCCGCCTGCATGAGCAGGAGGTTGGGATGGAGGTAGCGGTCGTCGAGGTCGTTCTCGCGCCATTCGTACTCGGCGCGGCCGTCGATCGCGCCGCGTCCCTCGATCGTCAGGTTCTCGAGATCCTCGCCGTGGAGGAGCGCCTCCTTCGGGAAGGCGTCGCGTCCCTTGGCGGAGAAGAGCGTCGCCCCGGAGTCGACCACGAACCGCACGTGGCTGCGGAGGGAGAGCGAGCCCGAGGTGTACTGCCCGGCCGGAAGGAGGACGGTGCCGCCGCCGGCGGCGGAGCAGGCGTCGATCGCGGCCTGGATGGCGGGGCGGGCGTCGTCCCCGGCCCGGCCGGTCGCGCCGAAGTCGCGCACGTCGAACTGCGCCGGCCGCGCCTGCGGCAGGGCGATGCACGCGAGGAGCGCGCCGAGGCCGGCGCTCATGGCCGGACGATCGCCGCGTCGACCGGGATGCCGCCGTTCGCCGGGAAGAACTCCTCCTTCTCGTGGCAGACCTCGCAGCGCGCGCAGCGCTCCTCGACGTCGCGCCCCTGGAGGAAGCCGCGCCGGATGCGCGCCAGCGGCTCGCCCTCCCAGATCTCCCGCACCGACTGCACGCGCGCGTCGCCGAGCACGATCTCCCCCTCCGAGTCGACGCAGCAGGCGGTCGCCTTGCCGTCGACCAGGATCGCAAGCTGCCGCCACGGGAAGACGCAGAAGTGCTGCTCGGGCGCCTTCACCCCGCCCCACTGGTGGTAGGCGGTCCACTGCAGCTCGAGGTCGGGCAGCAGCTTGAGGAAGGTCGCGCTGCGCTGGTAGCCCCCGTAGGGCTCCAGGTCGATCACCTCCTCCGCCGTGGGGAGGGGGCGGCCGCCCAGGCCGCGCACGAAGTCGATCCACTCGTTGACGACCCGCCGCAGCCGCGCGAGCTCGTCCGGATCGTGCGCCTTGCTGCCGTCGTAGAGGATGTTGAGCCAGGTCTTCGGCGGCGCGCCGCGCCTCACCAGCTCGGCGAGGTAGGCGCGGACGCCGCCGAGGTACTCCTCCCACGTCATGTCGGTGCCGCGCTGGGCGTCGAAGAGGTGGCGCTCCGGCGTGTTGAGCGAGATCACGATCTCGTCGAGCCCCGTCTCGAACAGCATCGCGATGCGCTGCGGCTGGAAGCGCGAGCCGTTGGTCGCAAGCCGCAGGGTCTGGCCGAGCGCGTGGGTGGCCCGCACGAACTCGGCGAACCGGGGGTAGAGCAGCGGCTCCCCCATGAGATGGAGGCGGATCGGCTCGTGGTGGCCCATCGCGGCCAGCTCGCGCACGACCTTCACCGCGAGGTCGAGGTCCATGACCTCGAGCTTGCGCTTCAGATCGACCTGCGGGCAGAAGGTGCAGCGGAAGTTGCAGGCGTTGGTGAGCTCGATGAACGCCTCGCGGATCCCCCCGAGGACGCGGACCCGGAGCGGCCGCTCGAGGATCGGCAGCGGATCGAGCCGTTCCTCGCCGGCGGGGCCGACGCGGCGGCGGTGGAGCGCGAAGCGCAGGTCGAACTCGCCCTCGAAGACCCGGATCCAGGGGCGGACGGTCGTGCGCACGCTCGCGCCGATCGCGAGCGGGCCGTTGATCCGCTGCGTCTCCAGGCGCGCCGCCGGCCTCCCGTCGGGATGGTGCAGGTCGATGGTGCCGACGTATCCGGGATCGCCGGGCGCGGGCGCCGCCAGCTCCGGCAGCGCGAGATTGCGCAGCTCGCACTCGATCGCGGTCTGCTCGAATCCCCACAGGTCGCCCGGCAGCGTGAGGACGCGCATCTCGGCGACGGGCGGGGCGCAGCCGGGCGCCGGCGGTCCGGGTCGATCGGGCGGGCGCTGCGTCATCGGCGTTCCATCCGGGTCGGAGCGTAGGCCGCTCGCGCGAGACCGTCAACGCGCGACGGCCCGCGCCGGCGATCGTCGGCGCGGCGCCGCGCTAGATTCTGGGGCGTGGCGCGCGGAGGGCTCCTTGATCGCACCGGGATCGCTGCTCGCAACCGCCCTCCTGGGCGCCCTCGCGCAGGAGAGCGCGACGGGCGGCGGGGCCGGGCCGGGCGACGCTTCCGGCGACTCCTGCTGCGCGCGCCGGACGCGGGCGCGCGATCCCGGCGCGCCGCTCCCGGACGACCGCAAGTCGAAGCTGCTGCGCGCGATCGGGGAGAGGGTCGTGGCCGGAGACGCGCTCCTCTACGGGGAGGGTCCGCTGCGGACGCTTCCCCAAGAGATCGCGCGGCTGCCGGGCGACGCCGGTCCCGACCAGGTCGTCCCGCTGCGGCGCGCGCTCGGCGACGCGCTCCTGATCCACGGCGATCTCGAGGAGGCGCGCGCACAGTTCGAGGAGTGCCGGCGGCTCGCCGTGGCGGCGAGCGAGCCGGAGCTGGCCGCGGAGATGTCGCGCTGGCTCGCGATCTGCTGGCTGCGGCAGGGCGAGCGCGACAACTGCGTGGCGCGCCACGGTCCCGACAGCTGCATCCTCCCGTTCCGCGCCGATGCGGTGCACGTGCGCCGGGAGGGCAGCGAGCGGGCGGTCGCCCTCCTCGAGCCGCTGCTGCGCGCCGACCGCGACGACGCCCTCGCGTTCTGGCTCCTGAACGTGGCCCACATGACGCTCGGAAGCTGGCCGGAGGGGCCGCTCCCGGAGTGGCGCCTTCCGGCGCGCGCGTTCGACTCCGAGCGGGAGTTCCCGCGCTTCGTGGACGTCGCGGCCCGGGTCGGACTCGACACCTTCGGCCGCGCCGGGGGTTCGGTGATGGACGACTTCGACGGCGACGGCCGGCTCGACGTTCTCGTCTCCTCGTCGGGGATGGACGAGCCGCTCGGGCTGTTCCGGCAGGCGGCGGACGGCACGTTCCGCGACGTCGCCGACGAGGTCGGCCTCTCCGGTCAGACGGGGGGCCTGCAGTGCTTCGCCGCCGACTTCGACAACGATGGACGGCTCGACATCCTGGTGCAGCGCGGCGCCTGGCTCCACCGCCACGGCGAGATCCCCAACTCGCTGCTGCTTCAGCGGCCCGACGGGAGCTTCGTCGACCGCACGCTCGAGGCCGGCATCGAGGTGGCGGCGCCGAGCATGGTGGCCGCGTTCGCGGACGTCGATCTCGACGGCGACCTCGACCTCTTCCTCGGCTACGAGAGCCGCGGCCGCGGCAGCGACGAGGACTACCCGTGCCGCCTCTTCCTCAACCGCGGCGACGCCACCTTCGAGGACGTCACCGGGCGGGCGGGGGTGAGCAACGATCGCGTGTGCAAGGGGGCCGCGTTCGGCGATTTCGACGGCGACCGCCTCCCCGATCTCTACGTCTCCAATCTCGGCGCGCCCAACCGCCTCTACCGCAACGAGGGGGGCGCGCGGTTCGTCGACGTCGCGCCTCGCCTCGGGGTCGCCGCGCCGGTGCAGAGCTTCTCCTGCTGGTTCTTCGACCACGACAACGACGGCTGGCTCGACCTCTACGTCTCCTGCTACGGCACGCCGCGCACGCGCGCCGCCGAGATGACGGCGTGGCACCGCGACGGGCGGCCCGGCGCCGACAGCCAGCGGCTCTACGAAAACCGGGGCGGCCGCGCCTTCCGCGACGTCACCCGGGAGAAGGGGCTGCAGCGCGTCGCCTTCCCGATGGGCTCGAACTTCGGGGACGTCGACCAGGACGGCTGGCCCGACCTCTACCTCGCCACCGGCGATCCCGAGTTCTCCTCGCTCTGGCCCAACGTGATGCTGCGCAGCGACCGCGGAAGCCGATTCGAGGACGTGACTGCCGCCAGCGGCACCGGGCATCTGCAGAAGGGCCACGGCGTCTCCTTCGGGGACCTCGACGGGGACGGCGATCTCGATCTCTTCGTGCAGATCGGCGGCGTCTTCCGCGACGACGCCTTCCAGAGCGCGCTCTTCCGCAACCCGGGCCACGGGAACCGCTGGCTCACGGTGCGGCTGGCCGGCCGCGAGTCGAACCGCTTCGGCCTGGGATCGCGGATCCGCGCGACGATCGAGGAGGACGGCGCGACGCGCGACGTCTTCCACTTCGTCGGCGCCAACTCGAGCTTCGGCGGCAACAGCCTGCAGGCGGAGCTCGGGCTCGGGCGGGCCACGCGCTTGGCCGCGCTCGAGGTCTTCTGGCCCCGCACCGGCCGCACCCAGCGCTTCACCGACGTGCCCCTCGACCGCGTGGTGCGGGTCGACGAAGGGAGCGACCTGCTCCGATGAACGGGATCCCCCGTCCGGGCGCGCGCCTGCTCGCGGCCGCCGCGCTGGCCGGCTGCGGCGGGAGCGCGGACGAGGAGCGATCGGCGCTCGATGCGCCGGTCGCGCGACCGGCGCGCGGCGACCCCGAGACTGCGACGACGCTGGCGCGCGCGGCGGCCGCCCGCGCCGCCGCCGGGGCGCTCGACGAGGCGCGCGCCCTCTTCGAGCGCGCGCTCGCCGCCGACCCGGCCTGCGTCGCGGCCAGGGTCGACTACGGCTTCCTCCTGCTCGAGGAGATCGATCCAGCCGACTACGGCGGCGCGCTGGCGCAGTTCCGCGGCGCGCGCGCGGTCGAGCCGCACCATGCCCTCGCGGCGTGCGGCGAGGGGATCGCCCGCCAGGAGCTCGGCGACGTCGAGCGCGCCGAGCCGTTGCTGAGGGAGGCGCTCGCGGCCCCCGGGATCGCGGAGTTCCCCGCCCACCACGCGGCGGCGGCCGCCGCGCTCGCGAGGATCGAGGCGATCCGCGGCCGCGGGGAGGAGGCGCTGCGCAGGTTCGACGAGGCGGCGCGCATCGACGGGGCGCCGCCGCGCCGGCGCGCCGTCTACCGCGCGCTGCGGGCCGACCTGCTCGCCGAGTCGGGCCGCGACGACGAGGCCGAGGCGGAGGTGCGCCGGGCGATCGGGCTCGATCCCGAGAACGTGCGCGCCCACCACCTCCTGGGCCGGCTGCTCGGCCGCCGCGGCGCCCGGGCCGAGGCCGCGCGCGAGGCGCGCATCCACGAGCTCCTGCGCGAGCTCGTGGATCACCGCTCGCGGCGCGTGCTCCTCGACCACGAGCGCCGGATCGCCCTGCGCCGCGAGCTGAACCTCGCCTGGCCGGAGCACGCGGGCGGGAGGATCCTTCTCGTGCGGGAGCTGCTGGAGTGCGGCCGCTTCGCGGAGGCGGTGGCCGAGGTCGACGGGGGCGCGGGAGCGGCCGAGCCGACCCTCGAGTGGCGAGGCCTCGCGGCGCGGGCGAGGGCCGGCGCCGGGGATCTCGACGGCGCGCGCGCCGAGCTCGAGGCGATGCGCCGCGTCGCCCCCGATCTGCCGCTGGCGCTGCTGCTCGGGGTGCTGCAGGAGTGGCAGCGCGGGAACCCGTCCGTGACGCGCGCGCAGATGGACGCCAGGCTGCGCGAGTGGGTCGCCCGGTGAAGGCGCCGCGAGGACCGGCCGCGGCGCTCCCGATCTGCGCGGCCGCGCTCGCGGCGAACGCCGCCTGCGCGCCGCCCGCCGGCGCACCGGAGGCGGGGGCGCTCTTCGTCGAGCGCCGCGCCACCGGCATCGACTTCGTGCACCAGGCCGGGTCGGCCGGGAGGAAGCGGCTGGTGGAGATCAACGCCGGCGGCGTGGCGCTGCTCGACTACGACGGGGACGGAGACCTCGATCTCTTCTTCGCGCAGGGGGCGCCGCTGCCGGGGCACGTCGGGCCGGCCGACTTCCGCGACCGGCTCTACCGCAACGACGGCGATCTGCGCTTCACGGACGTCACCGACGCCGCCGGCGCATCCGACGCCGGCGCCACGCTCGACGACTTCACCTACGCGGCGGCCTGCCCCGACTTCGACGGCGACGGCGATCCCGACCTCTACCTGTGCAACGTGGGCCGCAACCGCTTCCTGCGCAACGACGGCGGCCGTTTCGTCGACGCGACCGCCGGGTTCGGCGGCGACTCGGCGGCGTGGTCGACCGCCGCCGCGTTCGCAGACTTCGACCAGGACGGCGATCTCGATCTCTACGTGGTGAACTACGTGCACGAGAGCTTCGACCATCCCGGCTGCGGGCGCCTCGCGCTCGGCGAGGCGTACCGCAGCTACTGCCATCCCGACGAGTTCCCCGCGGCCGACGACGCGCTCTACCGCAATGACGGCGGGCGGCTGGTCGACGTCTCCGCGGAGGCCGGGGTGGCCGGGACCGGCGGCGCCGGTCTGGGCGCGGTGCTCTCCGACTGCGACGGCGACGGCGACGTCGACCTCTTCGTGGCCAACGACTCGACGCCCAACTTCCTGTGGCGCAACGAGGGCGCCTTCCGCTTCGTCGAGGTCGGAGGCTCGAGCTACACGGCGGTCGCCGGCTCGGGACTCTCCACGGCCGCGATGGGGACCGACTTCGGCGACGTCGACGGCGACGGCGATTTCGACCTCCTGGTGGCGAACCTCGACCTGGAGGAGAACACCTTCTACCGCAACGACGGGCGCGGCCTCTTCGAGGACCGCAGCCGGGCGAGCGGGCTGGGGCCGCCGTCGCTGCGCTACGTCGGATTCGGTTGCGAGTTCTTCGACGCCGACCTCGACGGGGACCTCGACTGCATGGTGGTGAACGGCCACGTCTGCGACAACATCCACCTGATCGAGTCGGCGCAGACGTTCCGGCAGCCGCCGCACTACTACCGCAACGACGGCCGCGGAAGCTTCGAGCAGATCGGTGCGGCGGCCGGCCCCTATTTCGCCGGAAACTACGTCGCACGCGCGCTCGCGGTGGGCGACCTCGACGACGACGGCGACCTCGACGTCGTGGTCGCGCACTGGAGCGGCGCCCCGGTGGTGCTGCGCAACACGACGGACGGCGCGCGACCGTGGCTCGGGTTGCGGCTCGTGGGACGCGGCGCCAACCGCCAGGCGCTCGGGGCGCGGGTGCGGATCGAGGCGGGCGGAGCGGTGCAGGTCGAGGAGGTGCGCGGCACCAGCAGCTACGCCGCCTTCCACGACCTGCGCCTCGTCTTCGGGCTCGGCCGGGCGCGCGCGGCCGACCGCGTGACGGTGCGCTGGCCCGACGGCCGCGAGACGGAGTACGGTCCGCTCGAGGCGGGCCGCTACCACGTGCTGCGCGCGGAGTGACCGGTCAGGCCGTGAGCAGCCGGCGCGCCTCCTCGCACCCCGGCGCCGGGAAGCCGAAGCTGCTCGCCATCACCCGCGTGAGCGCCACCAGATGGAGCGCGCGGTGCTCCGGGCGCGCGGAAACGTGCTCCTCCTGGGCGGTGCGGAAGTACTTCTCGCCGTGCAGCGCGCCGTCCTCGCTCACCGCGAACGGCAGCAGCGCGGCGAAGAGCCGGTCTGGCGCGTGGCCGAGCGCGCAGTAGCGGCGGGCGGCGGCACAGGCGCCGCGCTGGTCGCGATCGCGCACGCGTCCCTCGATCTCGTCGAGCAGGCGGCGGGGATCGCTCTCGGCGGAGGGCGCGACGTCGAGGTCGAACGGGTCGGCCGCGACCACCCGTGACTGGCCGGCCGTGTGGCAGGCGCCGGCGATCAGGCTGGCGAACGCGTTCTCCGGCCCGCCCGTCCGCGCGATGTGACGCCAGGCGTTGGCGGCGTCGGAGGCGTGGACGCCGACCGTGGCGCCGTGCACGCTCCCGCGCGGCCTGCCCTCGGTGCCGTCGGGCTGGCCGCGATCGTGGAGCAGCAGCCGCACCGCGGCGAGCGAGAGCGCCGCGCCGACGTCCTCGGGATCGAACTCCTCCGCGAGCGCGGCGGCCACGGCGTCGGCCGCCGCGGCGCGCTCCCCGGCGAACACCGTCCCGCCCAGCGCCTCGATCCACGCGGCGTCGGCGCGCCGCCGGCCGCGAGGCCGGCCCTCCAGCCCGTGCGCCGCCATGGCCTTCGGGACGACCGACGCGATCTCCGGGGCCGGCTGGCCGCGACGCGCGCGCTGGCCGTCCTCGTGGATGCAGAATCGGAGCGGCAGCCGCAGCAGCGTCAGGGCGTGGTCGGCTCCGGTCATCCGCTGCAGGTCGCGGGCCCGCCACGCGAGGACGACGCGGTGGACGTTGGCGTCGTCGCGCACGACGGCCTGGATCCGCTCGTACGCCGCGGCCTCCGATTCCGCGGTCAGGGCGGCGAGGCTCCGCTCGGCGGCCGCGAGGTCGCGCTGCCGCGCGAGGGCCGCCAGCTCGCCCGGGTGCGCCGCACCCTCGACCGGAGCGAGCGAGTCCTCGTCCGCGCGGCCCGCCGCGCGCACGAATCGCGCGTTGCGGTGAAGGACCTTCAGCACCGGCAGCGGCGCGAGGGGTGCCTCCAACTGCGCCGCCATCTCGAGGCTCGGCACCATCGCCATGAGGGCGTGGTAGCCGTTGTAGTCGGTGCCGCCGAGCGCGCGCGCGTTGGCGAGCGCCGCGGCTCCCACCAGGTCGGCGAGGGGGAGGCCGGCGCGAAGCC
>Ga0187893_10006883_pt1 | contig 19071 bp, 18 predicted proteins | sample MA1701074metaG_FD_139574 | JGI IMG/M metagenome (GOLD analysis project Ga0187893, IMG submission 139574) | White microbial mat communities from a basaltic lava cave in the Kipuka Kanohina Cave System on the Island of Hawaii, USA - MA170107-4 metaG ... | reverse complement strand
TGCGATTTCATCGTGGGCAGGGCCGGGACCTCCGCAGCCGAGCGCTGGCGGGAGGCCTTTAGGATTCAGACGCTGACCCAGACGCTCGCCGCGGCCCGCATCAAGGATCCCGCGCTCAAGGACGCGCTGGGGACGTTTCTGGAAAAGTGCTTCGTGCCGGCGCTGTCCAGGCAGGGCAACTTTTCGCCTGCCGGTGGGGTGAGCGCGCATAACCCGTTCGGCGGCAATGGCTCGGGCTCCACCGCGGCCGCCGCGTATGCAACTATCCAATTCGACCTTGACGATAACCGATACGTCAGTTGCGCCGATTTGGCGAGGGGACTCCAATCTCAGTTGAGCGCTCATGTCAGGAGCGTTCACGCCCAGACCATCCAAAAGATTTCCGCCGATCTTGGCGCGGCGCCGGAAAAGATAGCCGCGCTCTACACGAGCCGCGTGATCTATAACGAAATGTACGGCGAGTCGCCTTTGGACAGCCTCGATGCCGATTTCGTCCGGTACACCCCGTCTTACATCCAGTACGGCGAGAGGGTTCTCAAGCAGGCCGGATCGCAGCCGTCTCTTTGGGACAGCATGAATCCCATCACGCAGATGGGCAACGTTTTCTCCGGGGCCTGGACCCTGGCCAAAGAATCGCTTGGCTTTGGCCTTTCGTGGGTCACCAAGGAGCTGAGCCCGGTCTACGCACGGTACATGGTCGTCATGATGGGGCCCGTCATCTACGGGATCGTGATGATGGTCCTGATGGCCATGTTCCCGCTCGTGGCCGTCTTTTCTTTCTGGCCCTTCCAGGCTAAGGTCCTGCTGAATTTTTTCAAGGTGTTCCTCTCCGTCAAGTTGTGGGTCCTCTTTTGGGTAATGATCGGAAGGATCGAATTCTCGGTGATGGGCGGCTCGGCCGAGACGCTTTTCGAAACTCACGAGGTCTCCGCGTCCAGCATCGGCCTCGCGGCGTCGGCCATGTACATCGTGGTCCCCATGCTTTCGTACCTTGTCGTTTCGATGGGAACTTCCGCGATCGCCGTCCCGATCGCGGGCATGCGCGACTCGGGGATGACCGAGGGCTACGGGACTGTCAAAACGACCGGCCAGGACGCGATGCGCGCCGCGACGATGCCGGTGTTCGAGGGCGGCGACAATGCCAGAAAACTCCCGGGGTCGGGTGGTTCAGGTCAAAGTAGACTTCCTGTCGGACTGCGCAGTCAAGGCGCGGCGAGAACTGCCGGGGGGCCCAGTACGTCATGAAACTTATATTTTGTGAGGTCACCCATATGGGTTATCATTTCGCCCGTCTGTCGCAGGGTGGGGAGGGGATAGGCAATGTTTGAGCAGCGTAACAAGCAGCCGGTTAACGCCATCACACCCGAGCGGTTCGAAAAGTTCAGGCGCATCATCGGCGCCCTGGGCCGCGATCTGGGTATCGACCAGCACTCCGTGGACGACGTGATTCAGGACACGATGATCAAGGTGATGCAAGGCTACGACCCGGCTGGAATCGCGATGACTCGATACGTGCATCTGGTAGCACGCGGCAAACTCATCCAGGTCCTGCGCAAGTGTGCCAAGTCTCCCACGGGCGACCTCCAAGACATCAAGGATGAGCTGATGGAGGAGGTTCCCGAATCCGCCGAGGGACCCCGGACCCACGTCCTGTCGCGGGAAGAGGTCGAGGTCGTGGACCAGGCGATCGCGTCCCTCAAGGACGACATGCGCCGGTTCGCCGAGATGCGCTATGACCGGGGGCTGACGTTCGAGGAGATCGGCGCGCAACTCGGCCTCACGGCCGAGCAGGTCGACACTCTGGCCAAGCGGACGCGGCGCGAGTTCAAGCGGGCTTTGGCCCTCTACTTCCAGACCGCGCTGGGGGATCCGGAAAAGTTCCGGATGCTCGACACGGCCCTGAGCCAGATGAGCGACTTTTACAAGGACCCGTTCATGTGGCGGCACGCCGCCAAGATGTCCATCAAGGAGATCGCCCTTCGGACCCGCGAGGGCGGCGAGCCGGCCGTCGATGAAGGACACATCCAGGAGCGGCTCAAGATCGCCTACAAGATGATCCCCTCTCTCAAGGGGGTGGGGCCGGAGGGCTGGTCGATGATCAGGTCGCTCTTGCGGATCGAACCCAAGACCGGTTGGACGGACGACCCCCAGGGTGCTCAGGAGGAGCAAAGGCTGCGCTGATGAGTGACAACAACGGCGGCGTCAAAGGTAAAAGTCTGGTCCTGAGCGACTCGATCAGGGTCGATCTGGACCGCCTCTTGGGACGCGGCGGAACGAGCGACGTCTATGCCGCAGTCCGTTTGTGCGACGGCGTCGAGACGCCCTGCGCGGTCAAGTTCCTCAAGCGCCTCGTGGACGGCACGCTAGACACCCACCTGGCCAAGCGGTTTGAGCGCGAGATCAAGGTTCTGCGCTCGATCAATGACGACGGAGCTTGCAACGGCGACGGCGGTGGTGTGGTGCGGCTCTACGACGCGGGCGTTTCGGATCGGGGCCCCTGGTACGCGATGGAGCTCGTCCAAGCCCCCACGCTTCGGACCCTCATGAAGGCCGGGCCGATCCCCGAGCCTCGCGTGCGCGCGATCCTCCTGGCGATCGCCGGGATTCTGGAGGACCTTTACGAGCGCCACAAGGTCATTCACCGCGACATCAAGCCCGACAATGTGTTCGTTTTCCCCGACGGCCGCTGCAAGATCGCGGACCTCGGCCTGGCCAAGTTGGTCATCAGCGGCCAGACCGCCCTGACCAGCCAGAACGCAAACACCTTCGCCGGAACGATCCAGTATTTGCCGCCGGAGGTGGTCACGAGCCCCCAGAGCGCGGACCAGCGCAGCGACATTTACTCGTTCGGCGTCCTGGGCTATGAGATGCTCACCGGAGCCAGTCCGTTCCTCCAGTCAGGCGACTCGGAGCAGTTCTGCCGCGACCCGGGCGCCATTCTCGCGCTGCAATTTCACGCCAAGCCGGTCCCGCCGCACAAGTTCATTTCGCAAGTGACGCCGGCGCTTGAGGATCTTCTGCTCAGTTGCATGGCCAAGGACCCGACGGAGCGCCCACAGTCGTGGAGGCAGGTGATCGACGAGCTTGCAGGGAAAGCACGCTTGTCGAACGGACAACCGGATCAGCGGCGAACGTCAACGCAAGCACCTGTCCATGCTGCAGCCGGGTCCAAGCGAAGAGGTCCTGCCCTCACCGCGTTTGCGATCATGCTCATGGTCGGGCTGTCGATAGCGCTCATCGCGGCGTGGGGGCCTTGGCGTCGAGGCGTAACTAATGGTAATAGCCCGCGCCACGACGAACCCCCGGCAAACCTGTCGAATGGGCCGGAACAGTCCGGACCACAACCGCAGCTCGCGGCGAAGAACCCGGACCACAATCCCGATTCCGGCACGGCCGACAAGCCGACCGTCCCCGCTCCATCGGACCTCGCGGCCGAAGCTGCAGCCCTGTACAAGCGGCGCGACGCCGAGGCGGCGCAGCGAAAACTCGGCCAAGCCAGGCAGCGCGGCCTCACGAACAAGGAGAGTTTCGTTCTCGAAGCGAAGATTTCGATCCTTGAGCGGAACCTCGATGCGGCGCGTTCCGCGATCCAATCCGTTGAACTCGAATCGGGTCACGTGCTCCATCAGCTGGTCGAAACAGCCCGCAAGGCCGAGACCCTCGCCGCTTCCAGCGAAAATTCGCCGGCTCGCCTGCGGGCCTTGATTGAGGTCGCCGACGAGCTTGCGGACCTCCGCGCGCGCCACATGCCCGAGCTTGTAGGCGATCCGCTGCTCCACGCCGCCGCCATCTATTACGAACTCAAGGCCCGGGTCGCTTTCGATCCGAATGCGGCCAGGAACGGCGCCCTTGTCAACGACGCAACCTCCCTCGACCCCGGGTTCTCCCCTCCCGGCCCACCGGGTACACCGGTTGACTGGGCAGTGCTGATGCGCGACGCGAGAGCGGGGCTCATTGGGCGGGATACCAGACCGGCGGAGGCGCTGCTCGCACTCGGGTCCAGGCTCCCGTCCAAGCTTGAAACAGACGCGCGGTCCCTCTCGTCGGAGGTGTCCTTCCTGCGCGCCGCGCTCGACGGCCGATACAGCGAAGTTCTCAAGGAATTCGAGAACAGGCGGCTCTCGCCGGACACTCCCGGCTTTGCGGCGGTGTCCGTTGTGGCAGAAAAGCTCCGCCACGCCGCCTCTCTCACGGAAAACCCCTTGAGGGAGATCGAATGGACACCCAGGATTCCGCCCGGCGTGCCCCAGGACAAGGTGTTCTCTTATCTTAAGGAGGGCCAGCTCGTTCTGGAGGCCGACACGGACATGGGCGCCTACACGTCCAACCTACCCTTCGCCCGACACGGGTTTGAGCTCGGCCTCTCCTTCTCTCCCGCGTCCGACGAGGCCGAAGTGACGCTCTTTCTCACGTTCGCCAAGGGCGAGGGCGGCGTGGTTATCCGGGTGCGCAAGGGGAGGTTGCTGCTGGTCGAGCACATTCCCGACGGCAAAGACGGCAAGGACGGGACCCTGTACGACGAGGTGACCGACCCGCCGGGTTCGTTTCGCGTCGCGGCGCTGCCGATCCAGCAGTGGGTGATGGTTCTGCTGGATGATCGTCCGTGGTTCGTGCTGCATAGTTCCAAGCCGGTGCCGGACAACCTGATGCTCGCCTCGAAAAGGGGGACGCTGCGTCTGACGTCCCTCAAAGTGGGCGAGGCCAAACCGAAGGATTCGAAAGACCAAGGAGAAAACAGATGATGACGTCACGAGCGCTTTTTGTACTTTTCTGCATCTGCGCCGCCGGAGTGTTCGCCGGAGCGGCCCCCGTCCAGGACCCCGACGAGATGCGGGACTGGAAGTCGATCGTATATGGGACACGCGACATCAAGGTAACGATCAACGGCAAAGAGACCGAAGCGACTCTCAAGGCCAAGCGTTTCGACGCGGCGTTCACCGCGCACGAAATGAAGATGTGCCTGGGTGAGCCGCTCAAGGAGTTTTTCGACCGAACGGCGATCGATGTCCTGTTCCCCGATCCCCAGTTCAGCGCAGATCTGTTCTCCTCTTCCGCCGGACACGTTCATTACCGCACGGGGCAGGATGAGGCGCTCAAGACCGTGGTCACGGATGAAGCGCAGTCGGTCCGGTTCATGGATGGCGACGCCGCCTCCGGAACGGATATCTACTTTGTCGAGCATGCCCGCGGATTGGAGCTTGAAGGGAGGACGGGCGAGCTCAAGGGCAAGAGCCTGGGACAGGTCGTGTTTCCCCCGAACGTCGTGCGTATGCGTGTGAGCGAGCCGAACGTCCCGTTCCCGGATTCGGATCTCGCCATGGCCTCTGCCATCAGCGATTTCGATTTCCATCTTCAGCTTCATTTCTCTGAAAAGCTGTCCGCGGAGCTTGGCGGTCTGGACGGCGTGGTGCCCCCCATCGAAGTGCGCGCGGGCACCGCAACCTATGAGCGACTGATCCCGCGCCTGTCGGCCGTGCTCAAGGGCAAGAGCCGAACCTCCGTGATCCTGATTCTTCCCTACCCCAAGGGCGATGCGAAGGATCTCCAGGTACGCGTGAACTCGCGCGCCTGCAAGATCGAGCTGCCCGAGCGCTTCACGGCCACGGTCCCCAAGCAAGCCACGGACAAGGCCGCCCAGATCTCCTACGAGCTTCCGAAGGATCATCAACGTCCCTCGCTCGCCTATGGCCTGTTGACCAAACCCCTCGATGCACAATCGCCGGCGGGGTCGGAAACCGGAACCTGGAAGATCGAGGTTCCGACGGATAGCTACGCCATCCTCCGGTGCAAGCCGCGGGCAAAGCTCAACAAGATCGAATTCGCTGAGCTCGCCGCCTCCTCTGAATCCGTCTCTGCCGATTCTTCGACCACTCTTCCGGAGCATCCGATGCACGCGATCTTGACCAGCGAGCATTGGAAGCAGGCTTTTGCGGCCTTGGCGGCACCCATCCCGATGTTGATGGTGGGCCCGCCGGGCGGCATCTCCGGTCTCAATTTCGCCAACCCCGGCACGGGTATCGGCAATCCGATATCGAACGCGTTCGGTTTCGCGTCGACGCTCATCGCCTCGCCGCAAGTGCGAGCCCAGTCGCAACAGCCTGGAGTCTTTTTCCTGTGGGCACCGCCGCCCCCGACCCAGCCGACCGGGCAGGCGACGCTCCCCAAGGTCCAAGTCGAGTTCCTGCCGCCCGAAAAGGACCAGCCGCGCTTTGGCTTTTGTTTCGCGCCCGAATGCGAGTGCCACAACGAACCGCCGAAGGTTCACGCGGCGCACAATCCCGCGCAATTCGCCTGCTTGGCGAGATGGGATCACAAGGCCGTCTGCTCCTGTAGCTCGGGAGGCAAGTGCGAGCGCAAGACGCAGGAATGCAAGGTCCTCAAGATAAAGATCACAATCGAGGGCGTCCCGTGGGCGACCCTGGATTACCACCTGCTGAACGTCGAGCCGTTCCGCATCAGCTCCTCGGTTCAGCAGCTCGTCCTGCAGCAAGGGGAGAACATCGTGACGGTGAACGTCCTGTTCAAGCCGGCAAAGTCGGGGACCTACGGGCCTAAGTCCGTCGATTTCATGCGCTACCAAACGTTCTACTTTGACCAGGGCAAGATCAAGGCAAAGCCCGCGTGGGCTTCAGTGAATCTCAAGGGCGAGGCCCTAACATGCGGGCTCGTCTGGACATGCGCGCCACGCGGTGGAAGTGGGGGGGTGCAGCCGAAACCGAAGGACCCAAAGATAATCATCCGCAACGGCCGGAAGAAATCCGTCACAATCGAGAACGTAGAAAACCGCATCCAGACAGGTGTCCCTTCTGGCGGGCAAACGGCGATTCCCGCCACCGCGAACGGGAGCCAGAACTCGGGCGTCGCGTACAAGGAGCAGCTTGCCAAGGAGGACGACGAGTCGGTCGCGGTCCTGCCCTTTACTCTCCCCGCAAATCCTGGGATATCCTACAACGGAAACGCGAACGTTCCTGTACCAGCACACGTCGCACAAGGGGGCGAAGGGCTTGTAACTCGCACCATCAGCGTCAAGCTGCCCCCCGGGCTTCAGGCGACACCCGACCAGGTCGGCGTCGTCGATCAAGCCGGTAACTTTTACGCCTTTGACCCCGAAGACGTGGTCGCCTGGCACTATGATGCGGACGGCAACTTGGTGGGGGCTTCAGGCCGAGTGCAGCTCCCAGAGGGTGCCGCGGAGGTCACGGGCGCCGTCGCCTCGAAGGACAAGATCGAAAAGTTCGGCGACCCCAAGAAGGTCGTGGAAGCCGACTATTCACTCAAGATCGAGCCCATAGAAAAGGATTGGGTCGGCAAAGACGTTACGCTGACCGTCACCATGACCGAATTGGTCAGGGCCGACATCCTGTCCCGCCCAAAGGAAAAAAAGGACCAGAAGCTGGTCTACGACGTCCAGGTCGTCTACAAATCCCCCGACAAGCTGCGCTTCAAGCACAGCCAAGGCCTCGAAGGACCGAAGCACAGCGAGGGCAAGCCTGCGTCGGGCAGCGATCCGACCGTGCCGGGTGTGATCAGCGGCACCGTCACAATAGATCCAAAGACGTACGACCCTGAGAAACCCTCGTCCCAGCTTGTCAAGGTCGTCTGGAACCGGTGGGCTGTGGGCGAGATCGACGTCGATGTCGTCGTCGACCTGAGAAAGTAGGAGACGGCCATGAAGGTACTGAATATCCACATCGCGCTCTGGATCCCGATCAGCCTCACGCTCATCTGCTGTGCATCGACCGAAGCCATGCTCAAGTCCCAGGATGATCGATCCGCAGCCTCGCAGGCCGCGTTCCCAGGTCAGCAGCACCTGCGAGGGACCATCACCGTGCTGGACGTGCGGAGGTGGGAGGACCTCGGACTCGTCCGAATCCAAAACTCAACGCCAAGACCGATCGTGTGCGAGTACCGGCCGCGCTTTCTTCACAGGACCGGTGTCGAGCTCAGATCGGGCGAAGTGGCTTGGGAAGTCGCCAGCATCCCCCCGAATTCCGATACGGCCCTGAACGTGACAATCCCCAATTCGATCAAGCGCATGACGGAATCGATTGCAATCGATGTCCGCGAGGTAAGGAGATAGACATGTCCACGACGAAGCTCTCCGGGATCATCGCCATCCTCACGCTTCCATTGACGATCGGCTCGATCGGATGGGCGCAGGACAACCAGCCCAACGATCTCGGGTCCAAATCGCTCAAGTCGGTGACCCTCCACACGATCTCGCCCTACCTACCCACAGCCGCGGCGTTCACGTCCAACAACACGGCGGGCGGCTTTGGAATCGGGGCCCAGATGAAGCAGTTCTACGACTTGGAGGTCGAGGTTCACAATCTCAAGCTCGCCGATGTGTTCGTCGATATCAATGGGGCTTCGGGATCCGGGACGATCTACGCCGACCACGTTGAAAGCATCGAGACGATTTACGGAGCCGGCCTGACCATCGATGTGTTGGGTGGTCTATTCGAAGTCTCGTTCTCGCGGCTCACAGGAAGAGTCAAGGCATGCGGCTCCACGACGATCCCATTGACTTCCGGGCATGTCGGCGGAGGCGGGGGCATCGACGACGGCGACGCCATCTATTACATCCCAGTCGATGGGGAATCTTCCTTTGACGCTGAACCTGCGCCCGAGTCCGCGCACGTTTCATACTGCCTTGAAGGCGATGTCGAGGTACTTGAGCTCGACATCAAGGCGCGTCTGCTGCGTGTAGACCTTCGACTGGGCGACGGCCAGTGGCTTTATTTTGCGGTGGGCACCACGGTGAGCATCGAGAGTTATGAGATCAAGTTCGATGATGGCAGGACTATGAACGGGACCTCTATCGGCTTTGGCGGTTTTGTCGAGGCGGGGATCACTCTATCCTCTTCGATCAGGATCTCGATTTCCGCCACCGACACCTTCACCGGCACGGGCCACAACACCGTGCGGAATGATGGGTTCTTCATGACCGCGGGACTATCGATCGGGCTGTAGACCTCGAATTGCTCTTCAATATGTGCGTAGGACCCAGTTGCGCCACGCTGCGTCGAATTCGCTGACGGTGACGCCGAACACCTTCTTGAAGATTGCCTCGTCTTCTTCACTGGATGTGGGCTCAGCCTTCATTGCAATCACGAACTCCCTCGCCTTGTCCCGATGAATCGCGAGTACGAAATCCATGTAGCTCCATGCCTTGAGGGAACGTTCGGTGTTCAATCCGTTCCACTCTGCCCGAAGGACTAGTGCGGGAACAGGATCCACACCGAGACGCACACAAGCTTTGGTTGAAGCTCTCCAATCAAAGCTGCCGCTGAAATCTCGACCGATCGTAGTTTCCGACCCTCCGGTGCAGTGCCATCCCACCGTACCCACCAAGCGCTCCGAAAAGTAGAAAGCCACGCCCTCGTACAGCCAAGGCTTCAACGTGGATCCATGTGCCACAAGCAGCATCTCAACAGTGAAGTGTGCAACCCCCTCGACCGCGAACATCGGGAACTTTCCATCGACTCGCTTGATGTGGAGATCGGTGTCCAGCCATGCGCCGGTCTGACGCTTTTGGACCTCCTTATTGAACCCGCTGTGATTGTGCAGCGCATCGACCAGCGTCTCGTAGTGCTTCTGCGACTCGACTACTAGGTGCTTCGCAACAAGGTCCTTTGCGCTCGGTGTCGGACCGAAGAGCGCTTCGAAAGTCTGGAAAGTCCGCTCGCCAGCGTCGACGCACTTGGCCAGTTGTTCATCGTTAAGAAAGTCCGACTCGACAACGATGTGGGCCGAACGCCTGCCGGTTAGTTCTCTGTCTAGCGCCCGCTCCGCCGCCGTCGTGCCCTCGGCCGGCTTGCCGGTGTCCACCTTCGCGTGATCCGAACATATCTTCTGAACCGCTTGTTGGCCGGCGTCGTACCAGCGCCCGTCCACCTTGAGATGCTTGAGCGCGGCGCGACCTTCCTCATTGCCGCTGTCGTACTCGATCACCACCGCCCATGCCCTGTCAGCCTCCGCGGCCAGGCCCTTTCCGAAGGCCCACTTGGCGAGCGCCGCGTACTCGGCGGCGACTTTTCTGGACTGCTCCTCCTGCAGCTGCGCCTCGACCTCTTGCCAGATCGCGCGCAGCTCCCCCTTCGGCCGGTTCGTCCAATCATCCCGTTCTGGTTTCTGCTTTGCAGCAGCGGCGTCGAGCTCGATCGCCTTGGCCCATTGCTTGAGTGCCCATTCGTTCATCCCCTTGCGCGTGAGCCACTGCGCAAGCGAGCGATGGAATCCAGAAGCTTTGGCCTTCACTTCGCCCAGTCGCTTTTCGAATTCCGCTCTCGTCTGGCCGTTGGGTTGCTGTCCGTCTTGAGCCCTGCCGCTGGAATCGCCGACGACGAAGAAGAGGACGAGGCCGGCGAGCACCGGCCCATTTATGGGTTGCATTCTCATATCAACGTACCTCATATCTCGAACCGTTCAAGTTCCGTCATGGCCAGAGCGGGTACCTCATCTCTTCAAACCCGAAGAGGACCCGGACGAATTTGATCGCGCCCGGAACGCCCAGGATCGCGAAGATCATTAGGAAGAGCCTGAAGTAAAAAGCGATGATGAACAGCACAAGTCGCACGACCAGGGTCCAGAAGAACCGGGCAAGGAATCCCACCATCTCCAGGAGCCTCGCACCCCACCATCGAGGAGCCAGGACGAACCAGATCAGAAAACCGAGAGCTACAAGAAAAAGGCCGACGTCAAGCGGGTCCCAGGGAAAAGGAACGGCTTCCACAGCGGATCTCCGGAAAACCGTGTGGAACCCCGGTCCGGTTCTCCCCGGCGAGGTTGATTCTAGTGCGGGGGAGGTTTCCCCTCTCCTTATAGAACGATACCCCCTTTGCGCCGGGCGGTCAAGTCTGCTCTTTCGGGTGTGTCGGGTGCGCGCGGCGCGATCCGATTTTGAACTGAAGGAATCTTTCGATGCCCCTTCCCGATAACGCCACCTCGAGCGGATAGGCGTATAGAGGGAGAAAAGAGATTCCCATGTACGCGAAAAGATGCTTCCGCACGCTGGACCGCCCCCTGGAATTTTTCGGCCTTGAGGTCGAAGACTGGGGACTCCTGATCATCGGCTCGGGGGCCGTCATCTTTGTCCTAGGGGCGATCCCCGCCGCGGTGCTGGCCCTGGGGGGTTGGTTCGCGCTCCGGAAGATCAAGAGCGGCAAGCCGGCGGGATACCTCTTTTCGCTCCTGTACCAATCGGGCTTCATCCTGGTCTTGCCGAGCCTGTTCCGGCCACGCGGGTTACTGCGGCCATCGTTCCCGTTCACGAAAAACCGGAGGGTCCAACTCTCGGCGTTCCACTATGACAGGGATCACGAAACGGCGCATGCCCGCTTTTATTACGACCTGTGAGTGACCATGAAGCATAACGAAAGGATCGAGCTCGTGGAGCGCATGGCGCAAGGCCAGGCGCATGAAATTGAAATGCTCGCGGTCGCCGGCGTGATCCTCCTGTGCATCATGGTGTTCGTGACTCTCGTCGGGATCGTCCGCTCCGACACGTCGGTCTACTTTCTGGATGAGGTAGGCCGCGGAGTGCTTTGGCCGGGAGATCGTTGAGTGAGTCAACCATGAACAGACGAAAGCTGCTCATCGTCGTCATCGGGTCGCTCGCCGCGGCGCTTTTTCTCTGCGCCGGCGCGCTCGTGGCGGTCACGGTCAACCGCCCAATCTACTACGTCGGAACGCGGGGCGATTCCGCTGTCGCCCAACCGGGCCGCGTACCCGAAGCCAACTTGAAGGATCTCGCGGTGCTATACCTCTGCACCTTCGAGACCTACACGCCCGCCACCATCGGCGAGAACGACAAGGCCCTCAAGGCGTTCGTCTCCCCAAGGCACTTTGATTCGTTCGACAAGATCCTGGCTGGAAGGAGGGATGTCGTGGTTCATGGCGGAGTGACCTCCGTTTTCGTTCCGGACCATGCAACCGTCCAGCCCACAAGGCTTGAAGACGGCCGCTATGAGGTCAAGATGCGGGGCGTCCGAAAGACGTACCTGGCCGACAAGCTCGATCGGCACGCCGAAGTCGAGTACCTCCTCTACTTCGAAGTCGCCGCTCCGACGCTCACCAACGATTCGGGGCTCTATGTCGTCGGCCAGCGGTTCAGAGAACTCCGCCAGGGGGACCGCCGTGAATAGCGACAAGATCCTCCTGGCGGCCCTTTGGGTCGCATGCCTGGCCCCCGTCATCGCGGGCCTTTTCGCGCAAGACAACGACGATAGCCGCATCTGCGACCACGGAACGCGCGGCGCATCCACCCAAGTCGACCTGAACGCTGTCGAGAAATCCCTCAAGCGAGCAGAATCCGCGATGAAACTATCACTCCCAAGCGGGATGGGCGGAGGTGATCTGGAAACAAAAGTAGGATCCGACCTTCCATCCTGCCGAGCATCGCGCCGCGTGGAGTTTCGGCTCGATTCCCCGGCGCCCCAATATGTGGTTGGAAGCAGGTTTGTTTTTGTCGGCCCGAGAGATCTTCCGGACCGAGCGCTGCCCGCAAGGACTGCCGTCGTGATTGTGGGTATCACGTCGCTATCGCAGGTCATTCGCGTATCGACGGAGATCAACACAAAGCCTGACCTGGGTGTCTACCTGGCCTCGTCGGAACTACTCAAGGCGTTCCGCGTTGAATGCATTCCGGCGACGGTCACCTTTTCGAGCAAAACTGATGCAGTGGTCGAAATGGGTTCTCGCTAGCGTGGCGCTTCTCGTTGCAGCGCCCGCCCATGGCCAGTCTTTTCGCGAATCCGAATCCTTCATTACGCTCTTCGCCAAGATCGACCTGACCTGCATTCTCAAAACGTGGAGGATTAAGGGCGTCAGCGTCTGCGTGCTGAGCGGTGAGCCGACGCCCTGCGTCATCGTCGAAAACGCCTACCCGGTCGGCATCCTGGAAACGGTCAAGGCCCCGTTCGCAAGTCACATCAAGGAGGCGGCCGTTATCGGCAAGGCGCTTGAAAGGACCGCCAGCGGGTTAGGCGCTGCGCCCCGCGGCGGGTCGAGCCATACCTCCGATTCTTCTCCTGGTTCGGGCCTACATTTTTCCGAGTCGCGTGCGTTCATGTTCGTCCCGAACCTGGACGTCGGTCTGCCGATCGCCGTCCCTCCGATCACAGGCTATGGGGTCGCGTACTTTTCCGAGATCGATCCTTTCACCTACCGCAATCCGCTCCTCGAGTCGATCCTCAAGGCTCCGCGGATCGCTGCGGGGCTTCCGAGCTGCGATACGCAATGGCGTGTGGCCCTGAACGATTGCGCAGGCAACTGGGGATCGTTCTATCCGCGCCTCGGGTTCGCCAACTCGCCATCGAACGCGATTGCGGCGTATCTCGTCGCCCTTCGTGCGGGCCGGATCGCGAGCGACCCAATCGGACATGTCGTGGTCGGCTCGTACCCCTACGAGCCCCGGACCGGACACTACCTCCAACCCGTTCGGCCATCGCTAAGGATCTGTGGCAAGATCGGTGATCCGCTGATCCTCAAGGTGGAGCGCGGAGCGGGGTCTGAAGGACAAGAGCAATTGCTCATCCATTTTGGGATCTTCGAGGCCTGCAAGCCTTGCTGGGGGGCCCGACTCGTGGAGGCGCGTGCGCCATGATGATGTGGAAGCTGGTCGTGCTCCCGCTGCTCTTTCTCGTCATTCCGCCGGTCCTCGTGGTGGCTTACTATCTGCTGCCGGATCGGACTGGTAGATCCGAGGGCAGCTCGCTTGGCGCGAGCCCCGATCCGGTTCCCGACTCTTCGACGCCCACGGTGGAGGCGCGCGTCACATTCTGGTTGCAAAGCCTTTACGCTCCCATCCCCCTGGAAAAGGCGGATCGCAAGCTCCGAGGGCAACTCGATCGCGCCGCCTCCCATCTGGCCCGGGCGCTCGTCCTCGGGATGACAGGGGGTGCATGCGTGATCGGGCTCCTCGCCGTCGGTCTTGTCAGGGGCGCGGCCGCGCGGCGCCGGATGATCTCGAATTTCGGTTTCTCGTCTCCGACCAAGTTCCTCATCGCGCGGAACGGTTTGGGGGCGGTCCTTGTGTTCTCGTGGGTCACATGCTTCCTCCCGATTCAGGGGGCGGCATTCATTGCGTTCGTGTGGTGCATCGTCGCCGGCATGACGTTTCTGCTCTCGTTCATGCTGGCCAAACAGTTCCCCGTCGTGTGGTAAGGCGTTTCCGCCCGCGATCGATTCATCACGGATCAACGCGTGCGCGCCAATCAGTTCACCGACTCTCCGAGCCCCGATTTCGCAAGGACTTGCTATGGATGAAACCACGACGTCCAAGAATGGCCGAACCGTCCAGATCGCGGGGAGCGTTCCGCCGTCGCCACGTCCAAAGACAGGAATGGTTCAATCGTCGCGGTCACATCGGTCCGCAGGTCAGATGAGGTACTCCGTGACCGACATGGTCACGCTGAAGGAGTTGGCGGACAACTGGCGGATGGACCGCAAGACAGTGCGCCGTCTGCTCGATCAAGCCGGGATTCGATGCTACCTGTTCGGACCCTCTCGAAACGCCTCCGTCCGGTATCGCCGCAACGACGTGGAGGGGTTCCTTCAGGCGTGCGCCAACCGCCAAAAGCGAGTTGAGTAGATCACGGGAGGAACCATGTCGCCAAAGGAACGTCCGGCCAGGCCTCGCAATCCCAGACCGCGCTCTCCGTTCTCTCTCTATCATCCGGTCAAACGCGCCCACGGAAGGGCACGAATGTGCCGCAATTGGTGGGTCAGGTTCACCGCACCCGGACCGGATGGTCGGACCATGCAGTATCGTGTCGGGCTCAGGACCGACAATTATGCAGAGGCCGAACGCCGGGCATTTGACCTTTATAGCCGTATGAAGCATGCGCCGCGGGACGTCAATCGTCCCCCGATCCTGTCGGAGTTCCTTCCGCAGTATCGTCGTCACCTCACCGCTGCAAAAGCCCCCAGCACGGCCCAAAATCAATGGTACGTGGTCAAGGCGTTCTTCGAGGACGGATTCCCGGACTGGACGGTCGCCACGCTTTCGGATGTGACGCCGGGCATCGTCATCAGCTATCTGGACAAGCTCAAACTCGATCGGAATTCGAGCCCCTGGACGCTGCTGGACATCCGCAAGTCGTTATCCGCACTCTTTACCTTCGCCCTCCGGCAGGGAGCCTGCTCTACAAATCCCGTCAAGGAGGTCCCCTGCCCCCGGGTTGGGGTCGGGGCGATCGATTATCTCAAGCTCTCGCAGATCCCCCTTGTTCTGGACGCCATAGCGGGGCAGGAACCGCTGCTTCTCGGCCCGGTCGCGGCGGCCATTTTTGCTGGGCTACGGAGGTCGGAAATCGTTTGGCTGACTTGGGAAGACGTGGATCTTCAGAATAGGACCATTTTCGTCAGACCTAAGGTGGTCGGGGCTGAGCGGTACCAGCCCAAGACGAATCGATCGCGGGTCGTGCCGATCTCGAAGGACCTCATTCCGATCTTGCTTCAACTTGAACGGCGGAGCGAATGGGTCTTCGCCAGTCCGCGCGAAATGCGGTGGCATCCAGCCAACCTGAGCGGTCGTCTACGTCGAACCATGCGCGCGTTCGGATGGACGCACGGCTTTGGCACCTTCCGGCACACGTTCGGGAGCCAGCTCGCCCAGAAGGGACTGAGCCTCTACAAGATTTCCCAGCTCATGGGCAACTCCGAGGACGTGTGTCGCCAGCACTACGCGGCCATCGCAACGGAACAGATGCAGGAAGAGATCGCGATCATGCCTTCACCGAAACCTCTTCGCCGCACCGCGCCCCGCGTCACCGATGTCAGCATGAACTGAGGTCACAGTCCGCATCTGCGGCCGACGCGCCGAGCGAGCGCGAACGCGATCCTGCGCCTTGCATGTCACTCGAGACAGGGTATGATGCGAATCGGTGAACACGCGATCGCAATTGAACGGTGAGATGCTCGGGGTGGTCGGCGGCACCGAAGGCAGGTTTGATAAAGGTTTGCTAAATTGTCACCGAACCTGCCCCGAAACGCCGACCAACATGCCGAACATGCCGAGGAGCGATTCCTCGAAATTCGGGGCCCTACAGGCGCGGCTCTCGGGAATCCTGCGCGGGGATCAGAAGCGGGCGATGGGATTCGAACCCACGACGTCCACCTTGGGAAGGTGGCATTCTACCACTGAATTACTCCCGCACCGGGTAATCACCGGAATCTTACCCGCGGGCCAGGATTCGATCAAGAACGTCCGGCGAGAGCTACGAGCAGCTCGAAGCTCCACGCTCCACGCTCAGCTCCCCCGCCCCAGCTCGGCCACCCGACCCTCCAACGCCCGAACCATCTCCGCAGCCGACGCGAACCGGTCCTCCCGCCGCCGCGCCATCGCCTTGAGAATCAGCCGCGACGTCCCCTCCGACAATCCCGGCGCCAATTTGCGCGGATCCGGCGGCGCCTCCTTGAGCTTGCGCCGAATGATCTCCGGCGGCGACCGCCCCTCGAACGCATTCTGCCCCGTCACGGCCTGATACACCGTGCACCCCAGCGAATACAAATCGCTGCGGATGTCGAGGTCCCTCGCCCCCTCCGCCTGCTCCGGCGACATCGTGTGCGGCGTCCCCATCGCCACGTCCGGAGCCGTCACGTCCATGAGATCCTCCTGCGCCGGCTTGATCAGCCCGAAATCCATCAGCTTCGATACCCCCTCGCGCGTCACGAGGATGTTCCCGGGATTCACGTCCCGATGCACCAGCCCCGCCGCTTCGATCGCCGTCAACGCCCCCGCCACGTCAAACCCCACCCCCACCGCCGCGATCTCGCGAAGCTTGCCGCGCGCCTGCAGGACGTCCGACAGCCTCATCCCCTCCACAAGCTCCATCGCATAGTACATCCGCCCTCCCGCATTCCCGGAGTCGAGCGCCCGGACCAGGTTCGGATGCGTCACCCGAAGCGCCAGCTTGGACTCGCGCTCGAAACGCTTCACGTACTCGCGGCTCCGAGCCAGCTCCTCCGGCAACACCTTGAGCGCGACCGCCTCCTCCCGCCCGTCGCGGCGGGCGCGATAAATCACCCCCATCCCGCCCCGCCCGATCACCCCCTCCAGCGTGTAGGGCCCGATCCGCTCTTCCGCCACGACCTGATTTCGCCTAGCCCGGCCCGTCGGACGACCTTTTCAACGCAGAATCGCCGGGTCGCGAAGGAGTGGTTTCGCGCGGCCGCAGGGCGGAAGCTGAACCATACGCGGATCGTTCTCCGCGTCTTTGCGCCTTTGCGGTGGAGAATTTCACAGTCAGATCAGCGACGCGATGATGAATTCCAGCAGCCGCTGCTCGTCCACCTGCGTGATCTCGCGGAACTCCAGCCCCATCTCGCATTCGATCGGCTTCTTCTCCATGTCCACGTTGATCCACGCCGCCCGCGCCACCGCGTTAACGGGACCCCCGACGCCCGGAAGCCGGATCGACACCGCCAGCGACATCCGCTTGCCCAGGAGCTCCTCCACCCAAGCCGGGTCGGGGAGCTTCCCGACGAGCAGAATCCCGCTCCCGGAGATGTTACGCGTGTCGCCGCTGTAGGACTGCGTCAGCGCCTTGTCCTTCTTCGTCGACGAAACGAACTTGTATCGCACCTGCAGCGTCTGCGAAATCCGGATGAACGACCGCTTGTCGGGCTCGGTTGCGCGCGCCATCGAGGGCCTATAATATAGACCCGACGTGCGCCGAGTCACGATCATTTTGAGCCTCGCCGCGCTTTCGGCGTGCGCCGACCCCGTCGAGGAGCTGCGCGCCGAAATCAAGTCGGCCCTGGCCTCCGAGTCGAAGGACCTGTCGCTGGGGGAACTCCGCGTCCTGACGCTCGCCGACGCCGACGCCGTGGTCGACATCGACGTGCTCAAATTCGTCCGCGGCCCCGTCCCCGACCGCGAGGGACGGCTGATCCACCTCAAGCGCGGCGACACCGGCTGGCGCGTCGAGCGCGACCTCGTCGCCGATTTCGCGCGACAAGCCGACAAGGCTGCGTTCAAGGACGCTCTGCTCAAACGGATGGGCGACCACCTCTCCGCCAAATTCGAACGGCCGGTCAAGGTCACCCCCCCGTTTCCCCGGACGCTCAAGGTCGAGCCTTCGGGCAAGATCGTCCTCGGCACGATCCAGATCCTCTACACGCTCACGATCCCCGGCGAGCGGCCGCGCAAAATCGGCATCGCCTACCTGGAGGTCCACCGCTTCGAGCCCGCGAGCGGGTGGGTCTTCGATCACTTCAGCATCCATGAACAGGTTCCGAACTAGCCTCGCGCCCTACCAGGCGATCGTCGAACGATTCCGCGCCGAGCGCGGGATCAAGGTCAAGGAGATCGCCGACGCCGTCCGCACGATGCACCGCATGTTCACGGGCCAGGCGCCCTTCAAGCCCGGGTACCTCGCGGACCCGCACCTGCGTCTCGGGTATACGTGCTACTGGACGCCGCTGGGCGCCGCGAAATTCGCTTCGGTGCTGCAGGAGCTCGCGCTCTACGATCCCGCCCTGGCCGCCCGAAAATCGATCCGGGTGCTCGACGTCGGCTGCGGCACCGGCGCGGGGCTGCTCGGCGCCTCGGCCGTTTGGAGTCGCCTCGATTACACCGGTTTCGACCGCGTAGCCGACTGCTTCGACGACGCGCGCCTGCTCCTCTCCCTGTCGGGACGCAAGGCCGACGCGCGCTTCGTCACGTCGGTCGACGAGGGGGGCGACTATGACCTCGTCACGCTCATCAATTCGCACCGCGAAATCGGATCGGAGGCCTTCGTCGAAAAGCTCCTCGACAAGTCGATGCGGCCTGAGGGGTACGTCGTCATCATCGAGCCCGGCGATCGCGAGCCGACGCTCTCCCTCATGCGGTTTCGCGATTCGCTCGCCGCCAAAGGGATCCGCGTGAGCGCGCCGTGCCTCCCCCAGACGCCCTGCCCGATGCTCCGCGACAACCCGAAGATGTGGTGCTCGATGGAGGTCCCCGTCGACCGCCCTCGGTTCATTTCCGAAGTCGACGAGCGGCTCGGCTTTGACAAGAGCGCGCTCAAGTTCTCGTACGTCGTTCTCACGCGCCGCGGACGCGGGCTCGCGGACCTGGCGACC
>Ga0187893_10006880_pt1 | contig 19076 bp, 15 predicted proteins | sample MA1701074metaG_FD_139574 | JGI IMG/M metagenome (GOLD analysis project Ga0187893, IMG submission 139574) | White microbial mat communities from a basaltic lava cave in the Kipuka Kanohina Cave System on the Island of Hawaii, USA - MA170107-4 metaG ... | reverse complement strand
GTGCAGGCTGACAGCTCGGCGCTAGGTTCGGTGGTGCGGCAGGAGATTATCAATACCCTGCCATTAAAAGGCCACTCGAGCCTGTTCATGTTCACGCTCGCCACGGGCGTGGTCAACAACCGCTACATGGAAGACACGCGCCCCAATGACACGATTACGAACGTATCTTTTTCGGCAAACGGATCTCCAGTGGCCTCTGGCGATGTCTCTGTCGATGGCGTGGCGAACACGGTTAACGTTAACCGCGGCGTCAACATTTCTCAATGGGTGCCGGCGCGATTCGCGGTATCCGAGTTCAAGTTGCAGATGGGAACGCTGCCCGCCGAACACGGACGCTCGGGCGGCAGCATCATGAGCCTGGTTATCAAGAGCGGGACGAACGAATTTCACGGCGATGCGTACGAATTCCTTCGCAATGCGGCGCTCGATGCAAATCTGTTCTTCAATAATGTAAACGGCAGCCGGCTGGCGCGTTACGGGTCGAATACGTACGGCGCGTCGGTGGGCGGGCCGGTCTGGTTGCCCAAACTTTACAATGGCCGCGACCGGACATTTTTCTTTTTCAACTTCGAAGGTTCCCGCGAGGGCAACGGCATCAGTGCGTTGCTCAATGTTCCCACGGAGAAAATGCGCGCCGGCGATTTTTCCGAACTCGCAACTCCCATCTACAATCCTCTTTCCGTCAGAGACGTGAACGGCGCGCCGACTCGTGACCCGTTTCCCGGCAATGTCATGCCTGCCTCGGCTCAGGACCCGGTGGGCCGGAACCTGATGAAATTCTGGCCCACGGCAAACGTCGCAGGACCTGATCGGGCCCGGCCTTTCGTCCAGAACTATGCGTTTTCCTCGAAATGGCCGCGCGACTACGACGCGATTGTGGCGAAGGTCGACCACCAGTTCAGCCAGAGCAACCATATGTTTGTGCGTCTGAATCAAGGAGAAGGGCGGCTGGTATTCCCGCACCGCTTTGAAGACATCGCCTCCGGAGGCCGGAACCGCGTGAAGCGCCCACATTTCGGCCTGGCCATCAGCGATACGATGCTGCTTTCTCCACGGACTACAATGGACTTGCGGCTGGGCTATTCGCGCGGCGTTGAGGATAACCGGCCCTGGTCGGATGGATTCGATCCGGCGCAACTGGGATTCCCTTCCTCGTACTTGAACCTGATCCAGAGCCGTGCATTTCCAACGATCGCGGTGGCGGACTTTGAAGGGTTGGCAGGCAGTCCTTTTATCAACGACCCGGGCGACACCTGGTCCCTGCAACCGGCGGCAACCCGGCAATCCGGGCGGCACCTGATCAAATTCGGAGGCGAAGCCCGGCTGATCCGCGGTCATTTCTTCCGCAACCTGCATCCGTCCGGCCGGTTTAGCTTCGCGCCTCAGCAGACCGGCGGACCGCGCGCCGATACGCCGGTAGGGGGATTTGCGCTAGCGTCGATGCTGGCCGGCTTCGGAAGCGGAGAACTTCCATTCAATACGGGTGTGTCGATTCAGAACGTGTATTACGGCATCTACCTTCAGGACGACTTCAAAGTCACGTCGCGCCTGACGCTCAATCTCGGCCTGCGCTGGGAATACGAAAGCCCAAGAACGGAACGCTATAACCGGACGGTTCGCGGATGGGCATACGGCGCAAGAAGCCCGTTGCAGACTCCGGGCCTAAATCTGACCGGCGGATTGTTGTTCGCCGGCGTTGGTGGCCAGCCGCGTGGGTTGTACTTTCCGGATCGAAACAACTTCGCCCCGCGAATGGGTTTCGCATATAGCATGACGCGAGGGATGGTGCTAAGAGGTGGTTACGCGCTGAGCTACATTCCAGTGATCGGCTCGGTGCTTCCCACTGGATTCAGCAACGACACGCCATGGGTAAGTTCCACCGATGGAGGCATAACCATTGCAAACCGGCTCAGCAACCCCTTCCCCAGCGGCTTGCTGCCGCCGGTGGGCAGTTCGCTCGGGTTGGCCACGCTACTCGGCCAGGGTGTGACGTTTGTGGAGCCGGCGGACCGGCTTCCGCAGTTCCATAATTGGAACTTCAACATACAGCGGGAACTGCCTTCCCAGGGCCTGGTGGAAGTGGCCTACGTGGGATCGAGCGGCGTTCGCCTGGTGTCGCCCAATGAACGGCTCAACCAGTTGGATCCATCGTTTTTCTCGATGGGTACTCAATTAACGCAGACGGTGACTAACCCCTTCTTCGGAACGCTGACCGGCCCGCTGGGCGGCCGCACCGTGCAACGGCAGCAATTGTTGCGGCCGTACCCGCACTACACCGGTGTGGATCGGATTCAGCCTGGTTACGGCAGCAGCAATTACCATTCCCTTCAAATCAAGTATGAGAAGCGGATGGCGCAGGGCCTGACCGGGCTGGTCTCCTATACGATCGCCAAGAACATAACTGACCTGCACACGTCGCAGAACGCCTACAACCGATCGGTGGAGCGAGCCGTCAGCGACTTCGACGTACCGCAGCGGCTCACCATTGCGGGCGCTTGGGAATTGCCGGTTGGCCGCGGCAAGCCTCTGCTGAGAAACATTTCCTCGGCTGCCGACGTATTGCTCGGTGGCTGGCAGCTTTCGACGTTCTCCACTTTCCAGGGCGGCTTCCCCTTGGCGTTCGGCGTGCAAGGAGGAACTTTCCCAACCGGTGTCGGCGGCATCAGGCCGAACGCTGTCGGCGACCCGACCGAAGGCGCCTCTGGCGCCCACTCCTCGCGGTTGAACCGCTATTTCAACACGGCGGCATTTGTCCGCCCGGCGGACTTCAATCTGGGCAACCTTGCGCCGCGGCTTCACTCGGTGCGCAGTCCAGGCATGAACAACGTCAATCTGACTGTGGCCAAGGATTTCCGGCTTTACGAGACGCTGGTGCTGGAGTTCCGGGCTTCTATGTTCAACTTGTTCAATCACCCGGTTTTCAGCGGTCCGAACACGACGGTTGCAAACGCCAATTTCGGCCGCATCGCCGCTCAAGCGAACATCAGCAGGCAAACGGAATTCGGGCTGCGGTTGACGTTCTGATTGCGCGTTAGCCGCCGCCCTGCTCGCGCCACATACGGATGATGCCTTGCACGTTTTCCGGCAGGTAAGGGCCGAAATTTTCCCATGTTCCGTATTTGGGCGTGAGCGCCGCGCGCACGGAGGCCACCATCTCGGCCGAATTATCCTGCATATCACGTGACCGGGCGGCTCGAATCGCTTCCATCAACTCCACAAAGTACTCACGCATCGTGCGGACGTTGGCTTTCGTGCCCAACCTTCCATGCCCTGGTATCAGAATGTCGAAATCGAGATTCTCTTCGATCCAGCGCAGCGCCGACACCCACTCGTCCGCGTAGCTGTCGTTCAGAGTGCGAAACGGCAGCGAGTCGACGGGAATGAAATCGACGGCAAACAACAAACGCCGCGCCCGATAATAAATCATCAGGCTGTTGTCGCTGTGGGACCGGCCGGCGTAGATCAGATCGATGCTTCTGCCGCCCAATTCCAGCGTCATCCAATCGCCAACCAGAAACGTGGGAGTGGGCGTTACCGCATTGTTTCGCGCGGCGACTTTCGGGCCGGCCAACCGATGGCTGATGACGTGCTCCACCGTGTCCATGAAAACGGACCCACCCTGGATATGGTCGGCGTGATCGTGACTGTAGATCAGGTACTTAACCGGCCTGTCCGTTACCGAGGCGATCGCCGCCTTATACATCTGCGGAGAACGGGGATTTGACTGCCCGACCGGGTCCGCTGCGATCACACCCTCATCGGTGACGATAAAGATTGTGACGTGGTTCATCGATCGCCACATGTAGACGTCTTGTGCGACACGAGTCAGCTCGGCCACCGATTGCGGCAGATTCAGCGGTTGCTGTGCGAAACCGGGTTGCACTCCCGGTCCTTGCCACAGCGCCGCGCCGGCACCCGCAGCGGCTGCCGTCCGAAGCATCCTCCTGCGAGAAACCGGATTCCGATAGGCGTTGGTCAGCATGATGTCATTCAGTTTCCCACATCCACTAATTCCGCGCCGGGAGGCATCTCAAACTGAAACAGCCGATCCTCAACCGGAGGGTTCAGCCGCTCATTGCGAAAAACGAATTCCATCACCGATTGGTCCTGGCCTACGACTTTCAATCGAGCAATCTGAAAATCCGCCAGAAGCAGAAACTCGACTTCGCGATAAGGCGCCTTATCCGATTTCGGGAGCGCCGTGATCCATCGGCCAGCGCCATCCGTCCGAGTGCGGTATTCGCGGAAGTCGCGCTGAAAGTCGAGCTTGCCGATCAGGAAGGCCAGAGGGGCCCGCATGTCGTCGGTTTCCTTCAGCTTGGATCGCTCTACGCGATTTGCCGAAGCTGTATAAAAATAGACGTTCTTTCCGTCGGAAAGAAACAGCTTCTTTGCCGGCTCCCGATATTCCCAGCGCATCCTGCCAGGCTTGCGCAGAGTGAGCGTCCCGGCTTCCATACGCCGGGCCGCCGGCTGCGTGCTGAACCAGAACGTCTGTTCGAAGTCGATTTGCAGGGTCCGGATGTTGTTGTAACGGTTTTCGAGCCGCCGCAGCGAGGTTGAAAGATCAAACGGCTGCGCGTTCAGAGAAACTACGCAAATCAATGGAAGGAATCCGCGATACATCGGCTACTTCCATTGTAGACGCCGCGGTTAGGCCGGGAACCCTTATGGCAGCGTAAAACCAATTGGGAATGGCGCGATGTGACAGAAACCTCTGTTTTTGTTATAGTTATAAATGAGGATCCTTTCCATATATGGCCACTAAGCCCGCCTATGCCCCTGGCGCTCAGGTGGAACACCCAAAGTTCGGTCTTGGGAGTGTTCAGTCCTGCAACGAGGAACACATCGTCATCAAATTCGACGACCACGGGGAAAAGAAATTTGTCCTGCATATCGTACTCCCGAATCTAAAGAAGAGCGACCGCCAGCCTCCTGCCGAAAAGCGCCGCGCTGCGCGTAAAAAGGCCGCTCCGGCGGCGACGGCCGCTAAATAGCGGCTTAAAAAAGTTGTTTGGAAAGGTCAACAAAGCAGGCCGGCTTTGTTAAACTGGAAGTCTCTCCCATGCCTATGAACTTCGGGGTTGTAGTCTTTCCCGGAAGCAACTGCGACCATGACGCCTGGTACAGTGTCACACACAGCCTGGGGCAGAAGGCCGAGTTTCTCTGGCACGATTCCGAGCGAATCGGCAATGTGGACGCCATCATCCTGCCGGGCGGATTCTCCTACGGCGACTATCTGCGATGCGGGGCGATCGCGAAGTTTTCACCCATTATGAAGGCCGTGCGGCGTTTTGCCTCGAGCGGCGGACTTGTGCTGGGCATCTGCAACGGGTTTCAGATTCTGGTGGAGAGCGGGCTGCTTCCTGGCGCCCTGCTTCGCAATCGCGGTCTGAAGTTTATCTGCGCCCCTGTGGATCTTCGCGTTGCGACAGTGGATTCCCCGTTTACAAGCGCTGCCCATCAGGGTCAGATTCTGCGCATCCCGATCGCGCACGGAGAGGGCTGCTATGTGGCCGATGAGCGCACGCTCGAAGAGTTGGAAGCCGAAGATCGCGTTTTGTTCCGCTACGTGGACAACCCCAACGGCTCGCTGCGGGATATCGCCGGAATCATGAACGCGGGACGTAACGTTCTAGGCATGATGCCGCATCCGGAGCGGGCCACCGATCCGCTGATGGGGTCCACGGACGGCCGCGTCGTGCTCGAATCCATGGTTGCCTCCTTCGCGCCGGTGCGAAAATGAGCGCCATCGCACCGGATCTGCTCGCCCACCACAATCTAAACCCTTCCGAGTATCAAACCATCCTCGCATTGCTGGGACGCGAGCCGACGCTGACCGAGCTCGGGATCTTCAGCGTAATGTGGAGCGAGCATTGCTCCTACAAGAGTTCCCGAATCCATCTCAAGAAGCTTCCGGCCAGGAGCAAGCTGGTTCTGCAAGGCCCCGGGGAAAACGCCGGGATCATCGACATCGGGGGCGGCTACGCCATCGCCTTCAAAATCGAGTCGCATAATCACCCCAGTTTTATCGAGCCGTTCCAAGGCGCCGCCACCGGCGTGGGCGGCATTTTGCGCGACATTTTCACCATGGGCGCGCGGCCCATCGCCGTGATGGACGCACTGCGTTTCGGCCCTCTTGACGATCCACGCAAAGGCGCGCGTAACCGGCGCATCCTGGAGGGCGTAGTCTCCGGCATCGCCCATTACGGCAACTGCTTCGGTGTGTCGACGGTGGGAGGTGAATGCGTATTCGAGCCGTCCTACAGCGGCAACCCGCTGGTGAACGTATTTGCCCTCGGCGTTGTCCGGCACAAGGACATTTTCCTGGCTCGCGCCGCCGGCGTCGGCAATCCGGTCATCTATGTCGGCGCCAAGACCGGCCGCGACGGCGTTCATGGAGCCACCATGGCCTCGGCCGAGTTCACCGACGATTCGAAACAAAAGCGTCCCAATGTCCAGGTCGGCGACCCCTTCCTTGAAAAACTCCTGCTTGAGGCCTGCCTCGAGGCGATGCAAACCGGAGCTGTAGTCGGCATTCAGGACATGGGGGCGGCCGGGCTTACTTGCAGCACTTGCGAAATGGGGGGCCGCGGCGGGCTCGGCATCGAGATTGACCTGGCGCACGTGCCGCAGCGCGAGACCGGGATGTCTCCCTATGAGATTATGCTTTCGGAATCGCAGGAGCGGATGTTGCTGGTCGCCAGCAAGGGGCGCGAGGAAGAAGTTTTCGCGGTGTTTCGCAAATGGGGCCTGGACGCAGCCACCATAGGCGTCGTCACCCCGGACAACCTGCTTCGCGTGAAGAATCACGGCGTGATCGTTGCCGAGATTCCTAATCCTGCTCTCACTGACGCCGCCCCCGTTTACGACCGGCCGCACGGCAAGCCGTACCGTACGGCGCCGATGAAGGGCCCCACGTTCTCATCGAATGATCTCAACGGCGATCTGCGGCGCCTGCTCGCTTCCGGCGATCTCTGCTCGAAGCGCTACATCTGGCGGCAGTATGACTATATGGTTCGCACGAACACGACGCTCGGTCCCGGCGCCGATGCAGCCATTGTACGGATCAAGGAGGCGGGCATCTCGGTAGCCATGTCGCTTGACGGCAACGGCCGCTACTGCTATCTGGACCCGCGCGAAGGCGCCCGGCTCATCGTGGCCGAGGGCTGCCGGAATCTGTCGGCGGTTGGCGCGCGTCCCGTCGCTGCAACCAACAATCTCAATTTCGGCAATCCCGAGCGCCCGGAAATCATGGCGCAGATTGTCGAGGTAATCGAAGGGATGGCTGAAGCTTGCGCGCACTTTGAGACGCCGATCACCGGAGGCAACGTCAGCCTGTACAATGAGACGCGCGGCGAAGAACCGATTTTCCCAACGCCCGTTATGGGCATCGTCGGGCTCCTGCCCACCGAGTCGCCGGTGACGCCTTTCTTCAAAGCCGTTGGACGCGATATTGTGCTACTCGGCGGGGCCGGCGCCTGCGACGAGACGCGCTTCGGGGGCACCCAGTACGCCAAGCAGATTCTCGGCGGCCTGTGGGGCCTGCCGCCCGCGCTCGACCTGGATTACGAGAAGCGGACCGGCGCCGCCATTCGGGAGATCATCGCCGAAGGACTGGCCGAATCTTCACATGACTTGAGTGACGGTGGGCTCGCCGTCGCGCTCGCCGAATGTTGCTTCTCCCCCGGCAACATCGGTGCATCGATCGAGCTCGATTCGGGAATGCGTCCCGAATACCTGCTGTTTCACGAAGCGCCGTCCCGCATCCTGGTTTCGACGGCCAATCCGGCGCGCGTGGAGGAAATCGCCGCCGCGCAGCGGGTCGAAGCCGTCCGCATCGGCAATACCGTTGCGGCCCGGCTGACGATCCGAAACCGGGGCACTTCATTGATTGACGCCGAAGTCAGAGCGCTCGAAAACTTATGGGAGGGAGGACTGGAACGCCTGCTTGACGGCAGGCTGGTCCAAACCTAAGCCGGCATGTTTGACAAGTTCCATGATGAATGCGGCGTATTCGCCATCTACGGCCATCCGGAAGCGGGCAACATGGTCAACCTGGGCCTCTATGCCCTCCAGCATCGCGGGCAGGAAAGCGCCGGCGCGGCTTCCAGCGACGGCGTCGAGGTCTACTGCCACAAAGCGATGGGCCACGTGGCCGATATTTTTACAGTTGGGGTTATTAATAGTCTTCCCGGCGACAAGGCGATCGGGCACACCCGCTATTCGACCGCCGGCGATACGGTGCTCCTCAACGCGCAGCCCTTTACCGTCGGCACCAACAAAGGCCGCATTGCCGTTGCGCACAACGGCAACCTTACCAACGCGGCCGAGATCCGCCGCCAACTGGAAAGCGAAGGCGCCATCTTTAGCGCAACCAGCGATACCGAGGTGATTCTGCACCTGGTTTCGCGTTCGCGGGAACGCGCGCTGCCCGCCGCGCTGCGTGATGCGCTGTTGCAGGTTCAAGGCGCATTTTCGCTCGTGCTTCTCTCCAAAGACCAGCTCATCGTTGCCCGGGATCCGCACGGATTCCGCCCCATGGCCATGGGCTACATGGAATTGTCCGACGGCCTTATGTGTTATGTTTTCGCCTCGGAAACCTGCGCATTCGATCTCATTGGCGCCGTGTTTCTCCGCGACGTCGAACCAGGGGAGATGGTGATCCTGAACCGTGACGGGATGACGCGGGAACGTTTTGCCCCCATTCGTCCCAAGTCCCAGTGCGTGTTCGAACACGTCTACTTCTCCCGGCCCGATTCCACCGTTTTCGGCCGCCCTGTCGGCCTGTCGCGGGAAATGCTGGGGCGTCTGCTGGCGCGCATGTGTCCAGCCGATGCCGACGTCGTCGTGCCCGTGCCCGATTCCGGCGTCGCCGCCGCCCTCGGCTTTTCCGCCGAATCCGGCATTCCCTTTCGCATGGGACTCATCCGCAACCATTACGTCGGCCGAACCTTCATTGAGCCCTCCCAGGCCATCCGCGATTTCGGCGTCAAGCTCAAGTTGAATCCTGTCCGGCATCAACTCACCGGCAAGCGCGTGATCCTGGTGGACGATTCCATCGTCCGCGGGACAACGTCGCGCAAGATTGTACGAATGGTCCGCAGTGCGGGCGCCACGGAAGTCCATCTGCGCATTTCCTGCCCTCCGACTATCAGCCCGTGTTTTTACGGCGTGGACACTCCCACCAAGAACGAATTGATCGCCGCCAATCATCCAGTTGAAGAAATCCGCCGCTTCGTGGAAGCCGATTCGTTGGGCTATCTCCCCATCGAAGGTCTGCGCGAGGCCGTGCAGGATACGGAGAACGATTACTGCTATGCCTGCTACACGGGCGACTACCCCACCGAGTTGGTCCACATCGATGATCTGGAGGCGGCCAAGACGCGGCGCTAACGTGGCAGCAACACGCCGAAAAGTGGCATTTGCGTCTTTTGTTCGCCTCTTGACGCAGATGTTACACTAGTAGTCAGCTCAGACTGGGTCATGGCTCCGAGCAGGAGATCACGGTGGAACAAGCCCTTGGAGCCTTGTTGTAGCACACCACTGCAATGTGGTGTAGAGTAAACTCTCAACTCGCATTCCTCGTCGTATTAGTATTCAGTTTCTTTGAGGATCTGCCGATGAGAAGAATTGGCTAGGGATAGGCAAGGGAAATATGATTGCAACTGCTGAGGACAGTGAAATAAAGCTGACCCAATTCAACAAGTTGATTTCGGAACTACTGCGGGGAACCATGGTTCGGAACTGCTTTCGCCCCTGGGAAATCGAGTTGCTTCTCGATATCGAAGGCTGCAGTCTCAAGGACGGAAACAAAAAGGAAATCCTGCGGAGGTACCAGAAATTCGTCCAGCGGAAGATGGAAAAAGGCGCGCCCGCGCCCTGGAAGCTTTCCCAATACCTTGAAGACCTCAAGGCCAGACGAAATACGCAGTCCTTCAGGAAACGACCGGATCCGGAGCAATACGTTTCTCCGCCTCCGGCCGCCTGATTCACAACTTCTGCTTGAATTGCCCCGGTTTTGCGGTATCGTGAGGAGATGAATCGCCGACACCTTCTCGTGGCTGCTTTTTCGTTGTTACTGTTCTCAGCGGCCTTCTCTCAGTCCAGCCGCGTCCGGGAGATTGCCCCCGGAGTTTTCGTTTGGCTCGGCGACCGTGAAAAACGCCAGCCAGCCAATTGCGGGTGGGTCGAATTCTCCGACCACGTGTTAGTCATCGATGCCAACTTCCCGTGGGGCGCTCGCGAGATCATCCCCGAAATCAAGCGCACAACCCGAAAACCTATCCGTTTTGTTTTCAACACCCACTACCACGGCGATCATGCTTATGGTAGTGAGTTGTTTGTGAAAGAAGGCGCTACCGTCGTCTGCTCGGAGGATTGCGCGGCTGAGTCGCGCACCAAAGGTCAGGCATCCTGGGACAAGAACACGGAAACTGGTGAATTCAGTCTCAAACCCTACCAACTGGCCCATCCAAACATCGTTTTCCCGGACAAATTGGTCTTTGATGACGGCAAGCATCGGGTCGAGTTGATCCGCGTCGGACCAGGCCATAGCAAAGGTGATGCCGTGGCTTACCTACCCAAGCAGCGCATCCTGTTTACCGGTGATTTATGCGTCAACTGGAAATCCGGCAACAACGTAGCCGACCCCGATGCCGACCCGGAAAACTGGGTTCGTGCTTTGGACAAAATGGCCGGCTGGGATGTGGGTACGGTGGTTGTGGGACATGGCGCGCTCGGCAGCACGGCTACTCTGCGTGGGCAGTCGGCCTACCTAGCCGACATGTGGAGGCAGGTGCGGGCCGGAAAACGAGCCGGCAAGTCCGCCGATCAGTTGGCGAAAGAAATCGATCTGTCCCGGCATGGAAATTTCGCCGCCGACGCGGACCGCAACACAATCTCGATTCGCGCCATGTACGCGAAAGCAGGAGTTTGAAGCCGAATGTGCCGGCGTCCAGCTCGTTTTTTTCATTAATGCCACAGCCAAAGTGAAGCTCCGGCGACGGCCGATCCGAGGATTACCCACAGCGTGTCCACTTTAGTGAAAGCGAGTATACCGAATGAGATCGCCGCCAGACCCGCGGTCTGCCAATCCGTGACCGCGGCTTTGGCGACGGGGATGGTGGAGGAGATGAGTAAGCCGGCCGAGGCGAGCAGGATGGCGCGGATGGCGCGGCGCACGGACGGGTTCGCGGCGTGGCGGGAGAAGTAGCGCAGCAGAACAATGACGGTGAATGCGGGAGTGATCATCGCCAGCAGCCCGGCGACGGCGCCTGGCACTCCGGCGACCATGTAGCCAATACTCACCATGTAGAGACCAATGGGGCCCGGGCCGGAGCGGCCTACGGCAACCGCGGCGCTCAGTTGTTGATCGGTGAGAACACGATGGCGCTCCACTAGATCCTCATGCACGATGGGCAGCGATGCCAGCCCGCTGAAACTCATCAACGCGGCTTTGAGCAGCAGCAGGAATAAAAGAACGACGTTCATGCCGTGCCGGGCTCTTTCCAAAACCACCCGGCCAGCGCGGCCAGTGCCATAACGGGAAGTGGCGAGAAACCCAGACCGTCGTGAAGCAGCAGGGTGCCGCCCGTGAGCAACAGAATACGCAACCAGGAATGGGCGGCCAGGTGCGGTCTTAGCAGCAACAAAGCGGAGGCGGCCATGATGCCGACCACCGAGGCCTGCACGCTTGCCACGATGGCCTGTGCCAACCGGTTTTGAGTGGAAGCCTCAAAAGCCACAGTCAGCCACACGGCCAACAATGAGGAGGGCCCGGAAGCGGCAAAAACAGCGGCCATCGCCCCTAGCCAGCCGCGTAGAATCCAGGCCGAAGCGGCGCAGAAGGCGAGCACGTTGGTGCCGGGAGTGACTCGGGCGAGGGAGTAGGAGATAGCGAACTGCTCTTCATCCAGCCACTTCCTGCGCTCGAGCAGCTCGCGTTGCAATACGGCGATGGTCGGGTCGCCGCCGCCGAAGGTCGTGTTGCCTGCCTTGAGGTAAACCGTGGTGAGCGGGCCGAGCGGCGGAGTAGAGGGATGGCGTTGCATGGAAAGGGGAGCTTAATCGCCTATCGTACTAACAATGGGAGATTCAGCGGGCGTTAGGGGAGCGGCAAGCCGAGAATGCAGCGCAGAGTATCTCGTGCGATAAGGAGTTCCTCGTTGGTGGGGATAACCCACACAGGGATGCGCGAATCGGAGGTGCTTATCCGGGCTTCGACGCCGGCCGCTGCTGCGTTGGCCGTGGGATCCAGCGCAACGCCGAGCACCGCCAGGGATTCGCATACGCGGGCACGCACCGGCGCGGCGAATTCTCCGATGCCGCCGGCGAACAGAATGGCGTCGCAGCCGTTGAGCACTGCCGCATAAGCTCCGATGTATTTTCTCACGCGGTGACAGAACATCTCGATAGCAAGCGCGGCCCGGTCGTTTCCCTTCTCCGCCTCTTCAAGAAGCACGCGCATATCGGAAGAGATGCCGGATACGCCATAGAGGCCGCTCAGCCGGTTCAACATCGATTCCAGGCCCTGCGCGTCGAATTCTTCATGCGCGATGATATGGAGCACGGCCATCGGGTCGACGTCGCCGCACCGGGTTCCCATGAGCAGCCCCTCCAGCGGAGTGAAGCCCATGGAAGTGTCGACACTGCGGCCATGATCAATCGCGCATACCGAACAGCCGTTACCCAAGTGGCACGTAATCAGCTTCAGATGGTCGCGAGTGGTTTCTAGCAATTGCGCGTAGCGGTAGGAAACATACCGGTGGGAAGTGCCGTGGAAGCCGTAACGGCGGACGCCGAATCGCTGATAGTAGAGATACGGAAGGCCGTAAAGATAGGCGGATGGAGGCAGAGTATGGTGAAACGCGGTGTCGAAGACGGCGACATGGCTGGCGCCCGGCAGCAAGGTTTTGGCTACGTAGTAGCCTTTGAGGTTGTGCGGATTATGCAGCGGGGCCAGATCGATGCATTCGTCGATTTCTTCGGCGACTTCATCGGTGATCAGGACCGAGCTTTGAAAGCGCTCGCCCCCATGCACAACGCGGTGGCCGACGCCTTCAATCTCGCCTGGGCCCTGAAAATCCGGGCCGGCATAGTTGACGCAGGCGTCGAGAATGGCCTGAATGGCATCCTCGGGTTTGTAAATTGGGGCGGGGATGCGGAGCCGTTTGCGATTGGAGAGTGTGACGGGAGATTCGACATAAACGACCGAGAACGGGCTTCCCATGCGCTCAATGGCAACCTTGACCAGGAGCCTGTCGCTATTTGCGGCAATCTGGCCGGGACTGGTTTCGATCAACTGGCTCTTGACGGAGGAACTGCCGAAGTTGAGCACGAGCGCTTTCATGCCGGAATCCCTCATGATAGCGGCTGGGGTGCGTGGGGAGTGTGTTCCTCTGTGAGCCCGCGCCCTACCGCCTGCTGTATAATGTCCGCTGAATGATCGAAGGGCTGGCCGCGGGCGCCAAGCTCGGTCCCTACGAGATCCTCGCGCGCATTGGCGCCGGCGGCATGGGTGAAGTCTGGAAAGCCCGCGATACGCGCCTGGACCGCATCGTCGCCATCAAAACCATCCGGGGAGCCTTCTCCGACCGCTTCCGCCGAGAAGCCAAAACCATCGCCAGCCTCAATCATCCGCACATCTGCACGCTCTTCGACATCGGCGAAACACCGGCCGGCGAGAACTACCTCGTCCTGGAGTATATCGAGGGCAGGCCGCTCTCCGGACCGCGTCCGCTGGCGCAGGTCCTCAACCTGGCGGCGCAGATGGCTGAGGCGCTGGCCGACGCGCACGGTCATGAAGTGGTCCATCGCGACCTGAAACCGGCCAACGTGCTGGTGACCAAGGCCGGAGTGAAGCTGCTGGACTTTGGGCTGGCCAAATCAATCGGAGGCGAAGACGGGGAGACGCTGACGGTGGCAGGCGCGGTGATGGGGACGCCGCTCTACATGGCGCCGGAGCAGCGGCAGGGCAAGGAGGCCGACAAGCGCAGCGACATCTACGCGTTCGGTGCGACGCTGTACGAGTTGGTGACAGGCAGGCGCGCGGCGGAGGGATTGCAGAAGATCGAGCCCGCCGCGCTTGACCGCGTGGTGAGAAGGTGCATGGAGCAGGATCCGGAAAATCGCTGGCAGTCGGCGGCGGATCTGGCGGAGATGATGCGTACGCTGGCGGCCGGCATGGAAGCTCCAGCGAAGCAAAAGCCCCGCCGCCCGTGGGTCTGGATGGCTGCGACGGCGCTGGCCGTGATTGTCGTGGCGGCGGCCCTTCTGGCATGGCTCTATCGCCCTGCCTCCATCGAGCGCACACTCCACCTCAACATTACCCCGCCAGAGGGAACCCGGTTCACCATACAGGGCAGCGCGATTTCGCCCGATGGCCGTCACCTTGCCTTCGCCGGAGTTCACGGCGGCAGGACCGTCCTGTTCATTCGCCCTCTGGACAAGCATGAGGCTCGTATGCTTGAAGGTACCGACGATGCCAGCTTTCCTTTCTGGTCCCCGGATAGCCAGTCGATCGCTTTTTTCGCCAACGGGAAACTGAAGAGGATGGAGTTGAATGGAGTGGAGCCTCGCACCTTGTGTGACGCCTCCGCCAGTTCCGGTGGTGCATGGAGTTCCGCCACCAACGAGATCATTTTTCCGGCAGCTTTCAATTCCTCCCTGAGCCGCGTGCCGGCTTCGGGCGGCATTCCCCAGCCCCTTACCAGGCTGGATGCTTCCAAGAAAGAAGTGTCGCACCGGCTGCCCGCCTTCCTCCCCGACGGACGCCATTTCCTCTACCTCGCCAGAAGCAGCGGTATCGAAGAGAACCTCGTGTACCTCACTACGCTGGAGGAGTCCGCGCAAGGCCGGCCACCAGTACGCCTCACTCAATCCACCGTAAGGCCCGTCTTTGCGCCGGATCCCGATCGCGGGCATGGTCTCCTTTTGTTTGGTTACGAGCGGACTCTCATGGCACAGCCACTGGACTGGAAGGCTCGCCGGCTGTTGGGCGAACCGGTCCCAGTCGAGGGAGTTGTAGCGATCAGCTTTACCGGAATCGTTGGATTCGCGGATCTTTCGGCCAGCGACCAAGGGCTCCTAGCCGCCTACGACGGCGGCGTGCGCAATAGAATTGTGCGTCGCGATCGCAGCGGCGCGGAACTTCGCTCCATTGGTCCTTTTCTCAAACTCAGCTCTCCCAGGGTTTCGCCGGACGGCCGCTTTCTTCTGGTGGCAGGCGGCCGCCCCGGCAGCTTCGGCGTTAGCGTTTTCCTAGCAGACCTGGATCGCGGCTCTTTTTCCCGTTTTCATGGCGAGGGAAACGCGATTGCTCAATACCCTGCCTGGTCCTCCGATGGAAAGACCGTCTATTTCAGCTCAACAGAGAAGCGCGGGGTCCTTGCAATGTATCGCCGTCCGCTCTCCGGCGAGAGTGCTGCTTTGCAGTTTTCTGCCGGCCTCGCTGAATTCGCTCAGGATTGCTCCCGCGACGGCCGCTTCCTTCTGTATGCCAAGGCTATGGCTGAGACGGGATTCGATATCCTGGCATTGCCACTGACTGAAGGGGCGAAGCCCATCCCGATTCTCCAATCCCGAAACGACGAAATGCATGGCCAGTTTTCCCCGGACGGTCATTGGGTCGCCTATACCTCCAACGAGTCCGGCGTGTCGAACGTATACGTGACGCAATTCCTGCCGGACAACCCGGCCGCGGCGCGCCAGTGGATGATCTCGATGCGTGGCGGAAGCCAGCCTCGCTGGCGCGGCGACGGCAGGGAGATTTTTTTCCTGTCCCCGGACGGCAAGATGATGGTGGCCGGCATCCGGACACTCCCGACGGGAATGGAACCGGGAGTCCCGCAGTCGTTGTTCGACGCGAATGTGGTGGCCTCTATCTTCAACACCTCCTCGTTTGACGTCGCAGCCGACGGACAGAGTTTCTTCATCATTTCCCCGGTAGAGACCGGGAACCAGGAGCCGATTCATATCCTCTACAACTGGCAGAAGCAGTTGCGCAAATGATCGAAGGGTTGGCCGTAGACAAATCCCGCCACCGGCTCTGTGATAATTTCTAGAAGAACGGGTTTGAAAAATGACCGCCTTACAATTCCTCCTGACCGCAACCCTGCTCGCGCAGGACCCTGCCGCGAAGCCGGCAAAGCCTGTCCTTGATTTCCACTTCTTCAAAGATAGAGTCCAGCCCGTCTTTCTTAAGAAGCGTCCCGGCCATGCTCGATGCATCACCTGCCACGATCATCGCATTCCACCGCTGGAACCGCTCTCGCCAGGGGCCAGTAGCTGGACGGAGGAGCAGTCGCGTAAGAACTTTACGGTCTGGAAGCAATTCGTGGTTCCCGGCGAGCCGATGAAAAGCCCCTTCCTGATGCACCCGCTGGCTAAGGATGCTGGTGGGGACCGCTTCCACGCCGGCGGAAAACATTGGAAGACGCAGAATGATCCGGAATGGCAGATCATTGCCGCCTGGGTGCGCGGCCAGACATCGGGAGGTTCCAAATGACCATAGTTATTCTCGCAATGCTGGGCAGCCTCGCGGCCCCGGCCGAGGATGTCGTGCGCGTTCTCCAGTCCAACGCGGCCGGAGACAACATCCACATCATCGACCCGGCCACCAATCGCGTCGTAGGCATGATCGAGGATATCGAAGCGCCGCACGGCGTGGTTATCGCGCCGGCTGGCGACCGCATTTACGTCAGCAACGAAGCTTTGAAAACAATGGATGTAGTCGACGTCAGGACCCTAAAAGTCGTCAAGCGCATTCCATTGAGCGGCCGTCCCAATAACCTCGATGTCGGTAAAGACGGCGCTCATGTCTACGTCGGGATCCGCCAACCTCCCGGCGCGGTAGATGTCATCGATACCGCCTCACTCACCAACGTGAAAAGCGTTCCCGTCAAAGGCGAAATCCACAACGTCTATGTGACGCCCGATGGCAGGTACGTAGTCGCCGGATCGATTGCCGCCAGCACCATCAGCGTCATCGACGCTCCGAGTAAAACGCTTTCCTGGACGCTCACTCTAAGCTCCGGCATCAGGCCCATGGCGTTTACGCGCAATCCCGATGGCTCGACCAAGGAGATCATCGTTCAACTCTCCGATTTTCATGGTTTCGCGATTGTAGATTTCGCCACCCGCAAAGAGATCCGCCGCATCACGCTGCCCGACCCCCCAGGGCAGCACAAAGAGACCGAAGTTCTGCAAGGATCGCCCTCCCATGGCTTAGCCATCTCTCCGGATGGCAAGATGCTTTGGGCAACCAGCAAATATTATGATTCCGTGATGGCGTACTCGTTGCCGGACTACAAACTGCTGAAGGTCGTCAGAGTCGGCGGCCATCCGGATTGGCTCACCATTCCACCCGATGGCAAAAGCCTGTACGTCGCCGTTGCCGGTGACGACGCGACAGTCGTCGTGGACATTAAATCGATGAAAGTGATCAAGTCCATTCCCGTCGGCTCGGTACCCAAACGTAATGCAAGTGGGATCCTGCGCAGGCCCTGAATCCTTGACCGCACGCGATTAGCCTGGTTGAACCGGATCCCGTTTCTTCCACCGGTACGCGGCTATCGAATTCCTCCAGAAGTATTTCTCCGCCGGTAACGGACCCTTGGTTGCGAAATACTGCCTGACCACATCGAGCCCTTCCCGGTAGGTTCCCCAATTATCGCTATTGGGCCAATCGCTGCCGTAAACGACGCGATCCGGTCCAAAAAGATCGTACAAGAAATCCAGGCGGGGCTTGTAAAACGCCATATCCACAGGCACGCGCCCGTCTACTGGACGCAGCACTCCCGACAGCTTCACATAGACTTGATTTCGTTGTGACAGCGCGGCCAGGTTTTTTTCGTAGTCGATCCGCGCGGCGGCGTCCTCCGGCGGATTCATGCGTGGAAGGTGGTCGATGACGATCCGAAGGTCCGGCGCCAGTTCGGTCAGCTTTAGCAGATTCAATATAAGCGCCGGACTGGGATTCGCCGTATCGAGCGTGAGCCGTGCTTCGCCGAGAGCCTTCATCCCGGCGACGAACTCTGGTTTGGCCAGCGCGGTCCGGAAGTCGCGGCCCCACAGATTGCCATATCGAATTCCGAGAAACATCGGGTTCTTGCGGAAGCGGTCCAGGTTCTTGCGGAAGCCGGGTTTGCCCGGCTCCAGATTGCCGATGGTTCCCAGCATCATCGAATCCGCGGCGGCGATATCGAGCACCCATTGATTGTCTTCGAGCCAGGGGCTTGCTTCGACTTCGATGGCCCCAACAACCCCAAGCCCAGCCACCAGTTTCCGGTATCGGTCTGGAAGGGCGGGCTTGTAGAGCTTTGCGTTTTCCTTTGGAGGCCAGGGGACGCCTTGCGGGCGCGCCGTATCGAACAAGTGAATATGAGTGTCAATGATAGGAATGCCCGAAGGTTGTGCGGTAGCAACGGCCGCGGTGAGCGCTGCCGCGGAACCGAAGAATGCTCTACGGTCCATGCTTGGCATTGTTAGGTGAGAGCCCTCTCCTGTTCGCTTTTCAAAACACCCCTCAGTCGCCCGCGCCAGCCCCGGCCGACATCGCTTTCAACATGGCGGCGGATCGTTTCTTCAACTCCTTCGGATCCACGTCTTCTTTGTGGGTAGCGATTCCCCAAAGGTTGCCGAAAGGATCCTCCACCTGCCCATAGCGATCGCCCCAGAACATGTCCGTGAGCGGCATCTTGATGGTGGCGCCGGCAGCGACGGCTTTCTTGAACATGGCGTCGCAGTTCTCGGTGTAGATGTATAGACTGACCGGAGTGCCCCCGAGCGTCTTTGCGGATTTGGTGCCCCAAGCGGGACTCTCGTCACCCACCATAACTTGAGAGTCGCCGATCAGGAGTTCCGCATGCATGATGGACCCCCCCGGACCCTTGAGCCGAAGCAATTCTTTCGCGCCGAACGCCTTTTTACAGAACTTGACGAACGCGTCAGCATTTGAAACGGAAAGGCCGGGAGTGACCGAATGAGAACCTTTCGGGATTGGTTTGACTTTAGGCATAATGCCCCTATTGTACTCCGCGAATCGCAGGCGTGGGATCAATCCGGGCGCGCCACGG
>Ga0187893_10006877_pt1 | contig 19081 bp, 18 predicted proteins | sample MA1701074metaG_FD_139574 | JGI IMG/M metagenome (GOLD analysis project Ga0187893, IMG submission 139574) | White microbial mat communities from a basaltic lava cave in the Kipuka Kanohina Cave System on the Island of Hawaii, USA - MA170107-4 metaG ... | reverse complement strand
CGCGCCGGGCGCTTCGAGGCCGCGGAAGGCGCGTACCTGCGCCTGCTGCAGGCCGACCCGCGCGACGCGCACGCCCAGGCCGCGCTGATCGCACTGCGCAGCGGGCGCATCGACCCGGTGGCGGCCGAAAGCCGCGTCAAGAGCATGCTCGCGGAGAACCCCGGCGCGCACGTGCTCAACTTCACCCTGGGCAACCAGTTCGCCCAGCAGGGCCGCTGGGCCGAGGCGCAAGCCGAATACTTCAAGGCGTTCGCGGCCGAGCCCGACAACGCCGATTTCGCCTACAACCTCGCGGTCAGCCTCGATCACCTGCGCCAGCCGAAGCTCGCCCTCGAGTACTACAAGCGCGCGCTGGCGCTCGCCAAGGCGCGCGGCGCGGGCTTCGACGCCGCGGCCGCCGAAACCCGCGCCGCCCAGCTTGGTCGCTGACAGAAACTCACAGGCTTCGGAACTAGTTGACACCGGCCCCTTGAACCCCGCCCTTATCATCGTCCTCCCGGCATGAACCAGCCCGCGCCGCCGCCGCAGGCCAAGCGCCACCTCGGCCAGATCCTGATCGACCAGGGGATCCTCTCCGAGGACCAGCTGCGCATCGCCCTGCTCGAGCAGACCAAGCAGCACGTCCCGGTCGGGCGCCTGCTGGTGCAGCTCGGCTTCGTGTCGGAGGCGACGCTGCGCGACGCGCTGTCGGAAAAGCTCGGCCTGCAGTCGGTCGACCTCGCGCGCATCATCGTCGACCCCGGGGCGCTCAAGCACCTGCCGCGCGACATGGCGCGGCGCAACCGCATGTTCCCGGTGGCGCTCGACCGCCAGCAGCGCAAGTTCATCGTCGCGCTCGCCGACACCAACAACATCGTCGCCATCGACCAGCTGCGCGCGCACCTCAAGGGCGACTACGAGATCGAGCTGCGCCTCGCCGGCGACTCGGAGATCGAGCGCGCCATCGAGCACTACTACGGCCACGAGTTCTCGATCGACGGCATCCTCAAGGAGATCGAGACCGGCGAGGTCGACTACACCACGGTCGCCGAGGGCGACGAGTACTCGCAGCCGGTGGTGCGTCTGATCTCGGCGCTGCTCGCCGACGCGGTGGAGCGCGGCGGCTCGGACATCCACTTCGAGCCCGAGCAGAACTTCCTGCGCATCCGCTACCGGATCGACGGCGTGCTGCGCCAGATCCGCTCGCTGCACAAGACCTACTGGCCGGCGATGGCGGTGCGGCTAAAAGTCATGTCGAAGATGAACATCGCCGAGACGCGCGCGCCGCAGGACGGCCGGATTTCCGCGACGATGTCGGGGCGCGTGGTCGACTTCCGCGTCGCCAGCCTTCCAACTACGCATGGCGAGAACCTGGTGCTGCGCGTGCTCGACCGGCAAAAGGGCATCGTGCCGCTCGACAAGCTGGGGCTGGAAGAGGCCCAGCTCGAGCTGCTGAAGCGCATGCTGGCGCGGCCCGAGGGCATCATCCTGGTCACCGGCCCTGCCGGCAGCCTCAAGACCACCACGCTTTACTCGGTGCTCAACCACATCAACTCCGACGAGGTTAACATCATGACCCTGGAGGACCCGGTCGAGTACCCGATGACGCTCATCCGGCAAACTTCCGTGTCGGAAGCGGCCAAGCTCGACTTCGCCAACGGCATCCGCGCGCTGATGCGCCAGGACCCGGACGCGATCCTGGTCGGCGAGATCCGCGACCACGAGACCGCCGAGATGGCGTTCCGCGCCGCGATGACCGGCCACCAGGTGTTCTCCACGCTGCACACCAACTCCGCGGTCGGCGCCTTCCCGCGCCTGCTCGACATCGGCATCGTCCCCGACATCCTCGCCGGCAACATCATCGGCATCATCGGCCAGCGCCTGGTGCGCCGCCTGTGCCGCACCTGCCGCCAGTCCTACGACCCCGACGTCAAGGAGCGGCGCCTGCTGGGGCTGTCGCCGACCGAGTCGGCGGCGCTGTGGCGCGCGGTGGGCTGCGAGAAGTGCGAGTACCAGGGCTACAGCGGGCGCCAGAGCATCCTCGAGCTGCTCAAGATCGACGCCGGGATCGACGAGCTGGTCGCGCGCCGCGCGACCGCGCGCGAGATCCTCACCGCGGCGCGCGCGAGCGGCTTCCGCACCCTCGCCGACGACGGCGTGCGGCTGGTGCGCGCGGGCGTCACCGCCCTGGATGAAGTGATGCGCGTGGTCGATCTCACCGACCGGATGGCGTAATGCCTTTATTCACGTACAAGGCCATCGACGCCGCAGGCAAGAACGTGATCGGCCGCATCGAGGCGGTGAACCTGTTCGACCTCGAGCAGCGCCTGTCGCGCATGGACCTCGACCTGGTCGCCGGCGCGCCGGCGAGCGACATGTCGCGCCTGCTCGGCGGCGGCAAGGTCACGCGCCAGGACCTGATCAATTTCTGCTTCCACCTCGAGCAGCTCGCCACCGCGGGCGTGCCGCTGATCGAGGGCCTCGCCGACCTGCGCGACAGCGTCGAGAACCCGCGCTTCCGCGAGGTCATCTCCGGCCTGATCGAGTCGATCCAGGGCGGCCACAGCCTGTCGCAGGCGCTCGCCGACTACCCCAACGTGTTCAGCCGCGTGTACGTCAGCCTGGTGCGCTCGGGCGAGCAGACCGGCAAGCTCTCGGAGGTGCTGAAGAGCCTCACCGAGTCGCTGAAGTGGGAGGACGAGCTCGCCGCGCAGACCAAGAAGCTCGCCATGTACCCGGCGTTCGTCGGCGGCATCGTGCTGATCGTGACCTTCTTCCTGATGATCTACCTCGTGCCGCAGATGACCGCGTTCATCCGCAACATGGGGCAGGACATCCCGCTGCAGACGCGCGTCCTGATGGCGGTGTCGAGCTTCTTCGTCAATTACTGGTGGGGGATCATCGCCGCGCCGTTCGTCGCCTGGGCCGGCCTGAAGATCGCGATCCGCACCAATCCGCGGGTCGAGTACGCGGTCGACCACTACAAGATCTCGGCGCCGCTGCTCGGCCCGATCCTGCGCAAGATCATCCTGTCGCGCTTCGCCTCGAGCTTCGCGATGATGTATTCCTCGGGCATCACGGTGCTCGACTCGATCCGCAGCTGCGAGGAGATCGTCGGCAACCGGCCGCTCGAGCAGGCGCTGCGCAAGGCCGGCCAGCAGATCGCGGAGGGCAAGAACCTGACCGGCGCGTTCCAGGACCTCGCGCTGTTCCCGCCGCTCGTGATCCGCATGATGCGCATCGGCGAAGCCACCGGAAAGCTCGACACCGCGCTCCTCAACGTCAGCTACTTCTACAACCGCGAGGTGCGCGAGTCGATCGCCAAGGTGCAGGCGATGATCGAGCCCGCGCTCACCGTGGTGCTCGGCGCGCTGCTCGGCTGGGTGATGCTGTCGGTTCTCGGCCCGGTGTACGACGCCATCTCCAAGATGAAGTTCTGAGCCGATGGCCGCGCGCTACCTCCTGTACTTCACCGCCGAGGACCACCACCTCTACACCTCGAGCGGCGGCCGGCTCGAGCTCGAGGCCAAGTTCTCCGGCGACGATCTCGGCGTGACCGCGTTCCGCGAGTACCTGCGCGGCCGCCGCGGCGCCCTGTTCGCGGTGCTCGCCGATCTCGCCGGCGAAGACTTCCACGAGGAGCAGGTGCCGTTCCTGCGCGGCGGCGACCGCGAGGCGGTGGTGCAGCGGCGCCTCGCGCAGCGCTACCGCGACACGCGCCTCGCGGCGGCGCTGTCGCTCGGCCAGGTGACCACGCCGCAGCGGCGCAACGAGCGGCTGCTGCTCGCCTCGTTCACCAACACGCAGCAGTTCGCGCCGTGGCTGGACGCGCTCGAGGAGTCGGGCGCGCGGCTCGCCGGCGTGTACTCGGTGCCGCTGCTCGCGCCGGCGCTCGCCGCCCGGCTCGGCGCGCGCGGCCCGCGCGCGCTGGTGGTCAGCGCCAACCGCGCCGGGCTGCGGCAGTGCTTTGTCGAGGGCGGCAGGCTGCGCTTCGCGCGTCTCGAGCGCACGGTGGAGATGGTGCCGCAGGCGCTCGCGCTGTTCGTGCGCTCGGAGACGCTGCGGCTGGTGCAGTACCTCGGCACGCTGCGCGCGCTGCCGCGCGACGGCGCGCCGCTGCAGGCATTCGTGGTGGCGCCGCCGGGACAGCGCGCGGAATTCGAGCACGCGCTGGTGTCGGATGCGCGCGTCCAGTTCCACACCGTCGACGCCGCGCAGGCGCAGCACACGGTCAAGCTGCGTCAGGCGCCCGAAGGCACCGGCGCCGAGGCGCTCTACCTCTCCCTCGCGGCGCGCAAGCCGCCGCGCGAGCAGTTCGCGAGCAGCGCGGAGCGCCGCCGCTATTTCGTGTGGCAGCTGCAGCGCGGCATCGTCGCCGCGGGTGCGCTCGGTTTCGTCGTGTGCGCGCTGGTCGGCGGCGCCCGCTGGCTCGAGGTGATGGACGTCGGCAACCGCGCCGCCGCGCAGCAACGCGAGGCGAAGCTCGCCGCCGAGCAGTACCAGCGCATCACCTCCACGTTCCCGGTGACCGAAACCACCACCGAGAACCTGCGCGTAGCGGTGCTCGAATTCCGCCGCATCGCCGAGCGCAGCCTCGCGCCGGAGGCGGCCTTCGTGCACGTGTCGCGGGTGCTGGAGCAGTTCCCGCAAATGGAGGTCGACGCCATCAACTGGCGGCTGGGACGGGCCGGCGAGCAGCGCGAGGAGGCGCCCGCCGCCGCGCCGGGCCCGCAGGGTGAGCAGGCGGTGCAGTTCGCGATCTCCGGCCGCGTCAACGCGACCCAGCGCAACGACTATCGCGGCATCACCGGCCAGGTGCAGAGCTTCGCCAATGCCCTGGCGAGCTCTGGCTACCAGCTTGCGCGCACCCAGCTGCCGTTCGACGTGACTTCCGAAGGCACGCTGACCGGCGACATCGGCGGCGTCGACTCGGGCGAGGCGCCGCGCTTCACGATCACGCTGTCGCGGAGGCTGCAGTGACGCCGACGCGCGAAGAGATGAGGAAGCTCGCGCTGCCGGCGCTGGCCGCGCTCGCCCTGGTGGGCGCCGGCGCGGCACTCGTGTGGAGCGCCGGGCAGGCGCTCGCTCGAGCGCACGGCCAGCTCGGCGCGGCGCAGGCCGAGCGCAAGCAGAACGCCGAGCGCCTGGCGCGCATCGCCGAGGAAGAGCGCGAGGTGAGCGAGAAGCTCGACGTCTACAAGCAGCTCAAGCGCCTCAACATCATCGGCGAGGAGCGGCGCCTGGAGTGGGCCGACGCGATCACCCGCATCCGCACGCAGCGCGAGCTGCTGGATCTCAGCTACCGCGTCGACCGCCAGAAGCTGCTGAAATCGGTGCCCGGCAAGCCCGGCAGCGTGGATTTCTTCGCCAGCACGATGAGCGTGCAGCTCGCGCTGCTGCACGAGGAGGATCTGCTGCGCTTTCTGGCCGACCTGCGCGACTCGGGGAACGCCTACTACTCGGTGAAAAGCTGCACCATCGCGCGCACAGGGCAGGCCGCGACCGGCACGACGATCACGCCGCGGCTGCGTGCGACCTGCGAGATCGACCTCATCACCGTGATTGACCGGGGAGCGAAGCGATGAAGCTCGCTCTTGCGGTTGTGATGGTGTTTCTTGGAATCGAAACCTGCGTCGCCCAGGAGCTCGGCCGCTTGTTCTTCACCCCCGACCAGCGCGCCACGCTCGACGCGCGGCGCAAGGCGCGCGTGCCCGACAAGCCGGCGGCGGTCGTGGTGGCCTCGCCCACCACGCGCGTCGACGGCTACGTCAGGCGCTCGGGCGGACCCTCGACCGTCTGGGTGAACGGCGAGTCGCTGCCCGAGGGCTCGGCGGAAGCGCCGCGCCTCGGCGCCGGCGGGACCGAGGATCGCGTTTCGATCTCTGTCGGAGAGGGCGGCCGGCGCGCCACGCTGCGCCCGGGCGAGGTCCTCGACCGTGGCACGGGCGAAGTCCGCGACGTGATCGGCGAGGGCGAGATCAGAATCCAGAGGAGCCCGAGGTGACCCGCATGCGTGCCCGCGGCTTCAGCCTGGTCGAGCTCTCGGTGGTGGTCCTCATCATCGGCATCCTCCTCACCATGGGCATCGGCGCGATGAACGCCACCCAGGAGAACCAGGCAAGCTCCACCACCGCGCAACGGCAGGCCCTGGTCAAGGAGGCGCTCATCGGCTATCTGCGCCGCAACAGCCGGCTGCCGTGCCCGGACACCGACTTTGCCGCGCCCGACGGCGTGGAAAACCGCGCCACACCGAACGACCCGACCACTGCATGCTCCGCGCGCTTCGGCGTTCTTCCTTACGTGACCCTCGGTCTTTCGCGCGACGCCGTGCGCGACGGCTGGGGTAATTTCTTTTCGTACCACGTCTCGAATACCGCCGGCGCCAACACCGACTGGACCCTCACGGCCGGCTTCCGCTCCGGCAACACCGGGACGGTTACCGTCAACGACCGCAAAGGAGCCGCAGTGACGGCGATCGCTACAGCGGTCGTCGCGGTCATCGTATCGCATGGCCGAAACGGCCTTGGAGCCTATGGCATAGGCGGCACGCGCAACACCCTGCCCGCGGCCGGGACCGACGAGCTCGACAACACCAACGGCACCGCCGATACCGTCTATTTCCGGCGCGACGCGACCACGAGCGACGCCGCGACCGGCGGCGCGTTCGACGACCAGGTGATGTTCCTGACCGCAAACGACCTGCTTGACCCGCTGTTCCGGGACGGCTCCCTTAAGACACCCGCGGCGGCGGTCAACGACTCCTTTCAGCGGATCAAGCTGGCTTTGATCGGGCACGCGATGGGCAATTTGTCCGGTTACGGCAATAGCAGCTGCACCGTGTGGGGATCCACGCCGAGCTGCCGGGTCATCATCTCCGCCGACACCTCGAACGGCTGGACCGAGCTTGGAAATGCCGACGGAGTCTTACCCTATTTCGATCTGGGCATGACGCTGAACGACGCGCTCGATCCCTGGGGCATGCGCTACCGCTACCAGCTGAACGCAACCGTGATCAGCAACGGGTGGGGCGGCGGTATCTCAAGCGCCTCACCGGCCGCGAGCACGGTGGCCATCACGCTCTTCACCCGCGGGCCCGACCGGGCGGACGGGGGCGGAGACGACATCACGATTACGGTCACGGTGTCGGAAATCCGCGGCTACATGAGCGCCCTGCTGCCGTGACGCCGCGTGGCTTCACGCTCATCGAGCTCGCCATTGTTCTGGTAGTGATCGGAATCATCATGGGCGTGATCCTGACCAGCACCAGCCTGATCGGCACCTCCCACTCGCAGGCGGTGCAGGCCGCGGTCAAGGATCTCGCCGAAGCCATGGCGCGGTTTCGGGAGCGCTACGGCTACCTGCCGGGCGACATGCCCAACGCGACGACGCAGATTCCCGGCGTCGTTGCCGGCTCCTGCTCGATGACCGCGAACGGGAACGGCGACGGGCAGATCGACGCCGCGGAAATGCCGTGCGTCCCGAACCACCTGTTCAACGCGGGCTTCATCCGCGGCGGGACGGGAGCGATCACGCTCGTCCAGGGCGACAAGCTGGTGACGATCCGCGCCGTGGCGCGCAGCGCGAGCGCGATTACCACCTTTCCGACCAGCACGCGCAACGTGATCGAGATCTGGAATCTCTCGTGCCGCGCTGCCCAGGAGCTCGACAGCAAGACCGACGACGGCAATTTCGCCACCGGGAATACGCGCGCGACCGTAGCTTCGTGCGTGGATGGCACTACGAACGACCCGGTCCCGACGATGGCGGTCGCGCTTTAATCCCTGCGTCCGGCCGACGCGCTGGCCGGTGATTTTCCGCACAGCCTCCAGTTCTAGACCTCGCTCCCGGCGCCGTCGCAGCGCCTAGATTGGCGCCGTGCACCTCCTTGCCCTTGCGACGCTGATCGTGCTGGCCATGACCTGGGGGCTGCTTTCCGCGCTCAACCCGGCTTCGGCGCGCAGCGCGGCGCGCGTGGGGCATAACGCGCGCGTGCTTGCCGAGGCGAAAGCGGCGCTCATCGCCTGGGTGGCGACGCGCGCGCTCGAAGCCGACGAAGACAACCCGGGCCGCCTGCCCTGCCCGCAGGCCTGGGGCGACGTCGGCTCGGCGAACGAAGGCCGCGCCGCGGCGAGCTGCGCCGGCGGGATCGGCTGGCTGCCCTGGCGCACGCTCGGCCTCGCGCCCGCGCTCGACGCCTCGGGGCGGCAGATCTGGTACGTGATCTCGCCGGGGTGGCATCGGCCGAACAGCAGCGCGACGCTGACCATCAACTCGAACACCCCGGCGCAACTCACGCTCGACGGACGGCCGGTCATCGCGCTGCTCATCGCCCCGGGCGCGCCGCTCGCCATGGCGCCGAACGCGAGCCAGCTCGCCGCCGGCTGCACCGCGCGCAACCAGTCGCAGGCGCTCGCGCTGCCGGCGGTGCCGCCGAATCCGCGCGACTTCCTCGAGTGCTACGACGGAAACGCCTGGCGTTCCGGGGTGGCCGGCAACGCCGCCAACCCCGTGTTCAACGACCAGGTGGTGGCGATCACCACCGACGAGCTGCTGCCGGCGCTCGAGGCGGCGACCGCCAAGCGCATCGAGCGCGACATCGTGCCGGCGCTGAAGGGCGTCTACGCCACCGCCGACTGGGGCCTGAGCGCCGCGCATCCGGTGTTCCCGTTCGCCGCGCCGTTTGCCAATCCGGCGACCTCGGATTTCCGGGGCGCGGCCGGCACCTTCGAGGGCCTGCTGCCCTTCAACCGGACGCAGGCATGCAGCGGCGCGCGCTGCCTGCCGGCCCCGGCGCTGGTCACGTTCTCGGGCAGCCCCGTCGCCTATGACGCCGGCGGCTACGGCTATATCCAGGCGCAGAGCTGCTCGTGGCCGAACTGGCCGACCTTCGACCTGCGCGAGTGCACCGGCGAATACCACGAGAACGACAGCCTGCCGTGGCAGACCGGCATGCGCATCGAGATGCAGGCGACTTTCACCAACGTCGCGATGGGACTGCGCGCGCTCGACGCGAGTCAGATGACGGTCGAGGCGAAGGACGATACTTCGGCGGGACCGTGGCTCGCGCAGCCCGTGACCCGGTCGGTAACGATGAATGCGGACGGCTCGGCGACCATCACCTTCGGCGCCACGCTGCCCAACATCGACAGCATGGGTTGGGGAACCTATGCCAACTACCGCATCCGGATCCACCGCGCGGTGATTGCCGACCATCCCCTGCTCGACCCGGCGAGCGCCGCGACCGGATGGTTCGTGCGCAACGAGTGGTTCCGCCTGCTCTACTACGCCACCGCGCCCGAGCACGCGGCGAGCGGCGCCGCGCCCCGCTCCTGCGCCACGTGCCTGCAGGTCGCCAACCTGGCGCCGGCGGCGAGCCAGCGCGCGATCCTGATCCTGGCCGGCCGCAGCCTCGGCGGCGCCGCGCGGCCGAACGGCGCGCTGGCCGATTTCCTGGAGGGCGCGAACGCCGACGCCAGCCCCGGCTTCGAGGCCCGCGCGGTGAACGCGTCCTTCAACGACCGGATCGTGGTGCTCGACGCCAATCCATGACGCGCGGCTTCACGCTGATCGAGCTCGCGGTGGTGCTGGCGATCGTCGGCCTGCTGCTCGCGAGCACCATGTTCACCCTCTCGGCGCAGCTCGAGAGCCGCAACCGCGCGGACACGCAGCGCCGGCTCGAGGAGGCGAAGGAGCTGCTGCTCGGCTTCGCCGTGGTCAACGGCCGCCTGCCCTGCCCGGGCACGACGAGCGGCGACGAGGCCGGCGGCGGCGCCGCCGCGTGCGCCAGCAGCTACGGCGGCTTCCTGCCCGCGCGCGCGATCGGATTCCAGCCGAGCGATGCCGACGGCTTCGGCCTGGACGGCTGGGGCAACCGCATCCGCTATGCCGTCTCGGCCACGACCTGGGGCGGCGCCCCCGGCCGCTTCACCAAGGCGCACGGCACCGCAGCCTGGAGCATGTCGCAAACGCCCGCCGACCTGGTGATCTGCAGCATGTCCCCGGCGGTCGTCAGCGCGACGGCGTGCGACGCGGGGACCAGCGTCACCAACCAGAACACCGTGGTGGCGATCGTGTTCTCCACCGGGAAGAACACCGCCGGCGGCGGCAGCGGCGCCAACGAAGCGCGCAACCTCGATGCCAATGCGCTGTTCGTCAGCCGCGCGCCGGACCCGCTCGGGGCCGCGGGCGGCGAGTTCGACGACATGCTCGCCTGGATCCCGGTCGGGCTGCTCTACGGCCGGATGGTCGCCGCCGGGGTGCTTCCCTAACCTGGGGGTGAAACGAGGGCGAAGCACACTTCGCCATCGCGGTTGGTTTCGAGCTCGAGCCGGCAGCCGCTGGCCTCGGCGTGACGCGCCGCCTGGTAAAGGCCGATGCCGAGGCCGCTGCGCGAGCTGACCGGCGCGCGCAACAAGGTCGCCACGACCTCGGGCGGGACCGCAGCCCCGCTGTCGCAGACGCGCAGCGTGATGCGCTCCGCGCACTCCAGCGTGACGCGCACGCGCAGGCCCGCGTCGTCGGCGCGCTTGGCGAGGGCGTTGCGCACCAGGTTGTCGGAGACGGTGTCGAACAGCGAGCGCGGCAGTCGCATGCCGCGCGCCGGGGGCCTCGATTCGAACTCCACCCCCTCGCCGCGGTACTGCCGGGCGAGCGCTTCCCACCAGGCATCCGCGGCGACATAGGTTTCGCCGTCGGCCTGCGGACGCTGGAACTTCGCCAGCGTCTCCGCCAGCCGCCGCTCGATCAGCGGCAGCTGCCGGCGCAGCAGCGCCTGCAGCCGGGCCGGGTCGCGCCCTTCCTGCTCGCCGCGCGCCGCGACCGAGGTCAGCACCGAGAGCGACTGCAGCAGGTTCTTGATGTCGTGCGTCATGCGCGCGCCGGTCTCGTGCACCGCCTGCAGGTAGCTCGCCTGGCGCAGCTTCTCCTCGCGCAGCTTGGCGACATGGAACTCGCCGAGCAGCTGCCCGAGCAGGTGCAGGTGCCAGCGCAGCGCGGGCCCGAGGCGGTAGCGCGAGAAAATGGTGAGCTCAAGCTCGCTCGAGGCGTAGTCGACCGGGTGCGGCGAGCGGCTGCCCTGCTCGCCGCTCGCCTCGCCGGCGCGCCAGCGCACCCCGGCGACCGACGGCAGCCGCACCAGGGCGGCCACCGCCTCGCCGAGCAGGCGCTCGGGGCGCGTCTCGACCTGCGACAGCTCGGCGAGGAAATGCAGCCACTTCTCGACCGGCAGGCCGATGGAGAAGAGGTAGCGGGCGAAGAACACGCCCAGCCCGCCGCCGCTGCGCGGGTTCCAGGCGAGGGCGACCAGCAGCACGGCGCCCGCGGTGATGAACACGGTGTAGGTGAGCGCCTCGAGGTACGGCGTGCGCCGCAGCGTCATGAAGGTGAAGCTGCCGAGGATCACCACCACCAGAAGCAGCATCAGGAACAGGCTGTAGAAGAAGTCGATGATGTGCGCGACTTCGCCGGGCTCGGGCTCGGCCGGGAACAGCGCGATCAGCACGAACGCGACCGGCAGCACGTATTCCGCGTAGGCGCGGATTTCGGGGTCGATTTCGCGGCGCGGCGCGATCTCCGGCAGGATGGCGATGGCGAGCAGCGCGAGCAGGTACACGAGAACCACCAGGTAGCAGCGCCGCTGCCAGCGCGCGTGCTGCTGGTACACCTTGCCGCCGACCAGGCCGGCCAGCACCACCACCCAGAAGGCGAGCAGCCACCAGTCGAGCCACAGCATCACGCCGGTCGCGACCAGCGCGAGGATGAGGCCCTGAAGCGGTGAGACGCGCTGCTCGGCGCGCAGAAGCGGCTGCCAGAGCAACAGCAGCCCGAGATGGGCGAGGAGCAGCGCCCGCGCCCAGGGGTCGGCCACGCCTCTGAATACGGCCACGTGCAGCAGCGCGAGCATCGCCACCACCACGAGCCGCCAGTAGCGCTGGCTGAAGCTCCACGTGAGGTTGGCAAGGCGCGTGAGCACCGGCGCCGGCAGCGTCGCGGTTTGCATGGAGAATCCCTTGCGCCTAGTCTACAAAAAATGCCTGCGCTCACCCTTGCCCGTTCGGTCCTACTCGAAGCGCGCCGCGGCGGCCTGCCTTGGCTCGCTCTGGCGAGCCTCGCCTTCGGCCTGGGCCTGGCCGGGTTTGTCTCGCAGGTCGCGCTCACCGAAAGCCTGGCGCTGCAGGCCGCGCTGCTCGCCGCGGTGCTGCGCGCCTGCGCGGTGTTCCTGGTGGCCGCCCAGGTGACCTCGAGCACGCTGCGCGAGATCCACGACAAGGGGCTGGAGCTGATGCTCTCGCTCCCGGTGCCGCGCGCCACGCACTATCTCGGGCGCCTCGCCGGCTTCGCCGCCTGCGGGGCGGCGCTCGCGGCGGCGTTCGCCCTGCCGCTCGCCCTGTGGGCGCCGCCCGCGCAGGTCGCGTTGTGGGGTGTCTCGCTCGCCTTCGAGACCGCGCTGGTCGCGGCCGCGGCGCTGTTTTTCGCCATGACCCTCGCCCAGTTCGTGCCGGCCATTACTGCCACGGCGGGGCTGTACCTGCTCGCGCGCTCGATCGGCGCGATCCAGGCGATCGCGTCCGGGCCGCTCGCCGAGGCGACGCTCGCCGCGCGGCTCGCGCAGCATGCCGTCGATGCCGTGGCGCTCCTGCTGCCGCGGCTCGACGGCGTGACGCGCACCGCGTGGCTGCTCTACGAGGCGCCGTCCGCGAGCGCCTATGGCTGGGCGCTGGGCGGCATGGCCGTCTACACCGCGCTGCTCGTCGCGGCGGGCCTGTTCGACTTTCACCGGAGGAGCGTCTGAGGCGCGCGCTGCGCCCGCTGGCGGCGGTGCCGCGCTGGGTTCTGCTGGGGCTCGCGCTCAGCCTCGCGGCACAGCTCTGCTGGCGGGTGATTTCATCGTCGGCGGTGAGCGCCGCGGCCGATGTTCCGCCGCCGCCGGGAGCGCAAGCCCTGCGCCTTGCGAGCTTCGGCGAGCATGAAGCCGCCTCCCGCCTCGCGATGGTCTACATCCAATCCTATCCGCGGCTGGATTCGCGCCTCCTCGGCTGGCTGCGCGCCGCGCTCGAGACCGATCCGCTCAGCCAATACCCGCTGTTCCTCGCGGCGCGCGTGTACGCGGAAACCGCGGACACGGAGCGCGCCCGCATCGCGCTCGAGTTCGTGTACCAGGAGTTCCTGCGCGACCCCAACCGGCGCTGGCGCTGGCTCGCGCACGCCGCGCTGCTCGCCAAGCACCGGTTGAAGGACATGCCGCTCGCCCGCCGCTACGCGCAGGCGCTCGAGCGCAACACCACCGCGCGCGAGATCCCGGCGTGGGCCAGGCAGATGGAGATCTTCATCCTCGAGGACATGAACGAGCTCGAGGCGGCGAAGATCATGATCGCGAGCCTGCTGCAGAGCGGGCTCGTCCACGACCCGGCGGAGCTGCGCTTTCTCATAGAGCGGCTCGAAGCCTTGGAGGCAAAAAGCGGGCGCTAACTGTCGGCACGTCAACGCAAACTGTCAGGATTTCGACGCCTCAGCGGCGCCGACCAAGATAAGTCATTGTTTTAGCAATGGTGTTCGATGGCACAGCCCTTGCGGCTAGTGGCTACTCAGTTTTGGAAGGGAGAGGGTCATGAACGTAAGACAAAGGGGCTTCACGCTGGTGGAGATCGCGATCGTGCTGGTGATCATCGGGCTGCTGCTCGGCGGCATCCTGAAGGGCCAGGAGATGATCACCCAGGCGAAGATCAAGAACGTGATCGCCGACATGTCCGGGGTGTCCGCGGCGATGTACGGCTACCAGGACCGCTACAAGGCGCTGCCCGGCGACGACAAGGGCGCGACGCGCTGGACCACGGCCGGCATCTTGGCCGGCGATGGCGACGGCATCATCGAAGGCACGTACCTCGCGGGCGCCGCGTCCGAAGCGGGCCAGTTCTGGTTTCACCTGCGTTCGGCGGGCTTCGTCTCGGGCACCGGCGCGGACAACCCGTTCAACGCGGTATCGGGCAAAATGGGGGTGCAGACCGGCGACGGCACGGCGAACACGCCGGCCGCGGTGCTCGCCACCGTCGGCCCACCGGCGGTTCCCGGGTTCACCGGCCTGATGCTGTGCTCGGCCAACCTGCCCGACAAGATCGCCATCTCGGTCGACTCGCAGATGGACGACGGCAACGGCAAGACGGGCAGCGTGCGCACGCAGAAACAGGCCGCGCCCAACCCCGCCACCATCGCGGCGGCCGCCGACGCCTACTCGGAAGACGGCGTCAGCTCCTACGTCGTCTGCCGGCAGATGTAAGCAAGCTCTTCTTCAAACGAAAAAGCCGCGCTTGCGCGGCTTTTTTTTCGCCTACGGCGCGAGGCGCTCTTCCGCCGCCGCGAGCGCTTCCGGCGTCCCGAGCAGCACCAACACGTCGCCCGCCTGCAGCGCGCCCGCGCCGGCGGGGTCGAGCTTCGCCTTCACGCCGCGCCGCCGCACCGCCTTGACCTCGACCGGAAGATCGAGCTCGGCAACGGTCTGGCCGACGGCGCGCGCCCCCGGCTCGAGCGTCACCGCGTGCAGGCGCGCGGCGGCATCCATTTCGTCGCGGCCCTGGTACAGGCCGCGCAGCAGCCCGTAGCGCTCGGCGCGCACCTGGCTCACGCGGCGCATCACGCGGCTGAGCGGCACGCCGACCCAGACCAGGGTATGCGAAGCGAGCATCAGGCCGGACTCGAACGCCTCGGGCACCACCTCGTCGGCGCCGGCCGCGGTGAGCGGCGCGATGTCGGCCTCGTCGCGCGCGCGCACGATTACCGGCACCGACGGCGCGAGCTCGTGCAGGTGGGCGAGCACGCGCACCGCCGCCGCGGCATCGGCGAAAGTCAGCACCACCGCCGCGGCGCGCGCGATTCCCGCGGCGACCAGCGCCTCGCGCCGCATGCCGTCGGCGAACACCACCGTGTCGCCGGCCGCGGCGGCCTCGCGCACGCGCTCCGGGTCGAGATCGAGCGCCACGTAGCGCACGCCCTCGGCGTCGAGCAGGCGCGCCAGGCGCTGCCCGTTGCGACCGTAGCCGACGATCAGCACGTGGCGCTCGGCCTCGAGCGACTGCACCGCCACGCGGTGCAGGTCGAGCGAGCGCAGCATCCATTCCGCGCGCGACAGCCGCAGCACGATGCGGTCGCTCGCCGCGATCACGAACGGCGTCGCGAGCATCGACACGATCATCGCGGCGAGCATCGGCTGCAACAGCGCGTCGGGCACGACCCCGGCGATGCCGGCGAGGGGTAGCAGCACGAAGCCGAATTCGCCGCCCTGGGCCAGCGCGAGCGCGACGCGCAGCGCCGTGCCCGTGGGCGCGCCGAATGCCCGCGACAGCGCCGCGATCAACCCGCCTTTCAGCAGCATGAGGATTGCGACAAACATGAGCACCAGCCAGAGCTGCGCGATCACCAGCCGGGGGTCGAGCATCATCCCGACGGTGACGAAGAACAGGCCGAGCAGCACGTCGCGGAAGGGCTTGATGTCCTCCTCCACCTGAAAGCGGTACTCGGTCTCCGAGATCAGCATGCCGGCGAGGAACGCGCCGAGGACGAGCGACAGCCCGGCGGCGGCGGTGAGAAAAGCCGCCACCAGCGTGATCAGCAGCACGTTCAGGACGAACAGCTCGTCCGAGCGCCGCCGCGCAACCGCGCGCAGCCAGGCGCGCATCGGCCGCGGCCCGCCGAGGATCACGATCGCGAGCGCCGCGGCCGCCTTGGCGAGCGCCGCCGCCACCGCCACGCCGATGGCGTCGGCGGGCTGCCCGAGCGCCGGAATCAGGACCACCAGCGGCACGAACGCGAGGTCCTGGAACAGCAGCACCGCGATCACCTCGCGGCCGTGCGGACTGTCGAGGTCGCCGCGCTCGGCGAGCAGCTTCGACGCGATCGCGGTCGAGGACATCGCGAGGATGCCCCCGACGACCAGGCCGGATTGCCACGACGCGCCGAGCGCCAGCGCGGCCGCCACGGCGAGGCCGATCGTCGCACCCACCTGCGTGAACCCCAGCCCGAACACCAGGCGGCGCATCGACTTCAGCTTCGCCAGGCTGAACTCGAGCCCGATCGAGAACATCAGGAACACCACGCCGAACTCGGCGAGGCGGTGCGTCTCCGCGCGATCGGCCACCACGCCGAGGGCATGCGGGCCGAGCGCGAGCCCGGTCGCGAGATAGCCGATCACCGGCGGCAGCCGCAGGCTGCGGCACAGGGCGACGGCGAACACCGCTGCCGCGAGCAGCACGAGCACCGACTGCAGGGCAACTGCGCTGGAATCCATGGGCTATACTCTTCGGCGCATGATAAAGGCAGCGCAAAAACCGCGCGTGCAGGCCAAGAACCCTCTCGAAATCGCGCGCCGCGTTCTCGAAATCGAGGCCGACGCGGTGCGCGGCCTGATCGAGCGCCTCGACCAGCGCTTCGCGGCCGCGGTCGACCTGATCGACGGCCGCAAGGGACGCGTGGTCGTGAGCGGCATGGGCAAGTCCGGTCACATCGCGCGCAAGATCGCCTCGACGCTCGCGAGCACCGGAACCCCGGCGTATTTCGTGCACCCCGCCGAGGCGAGCCACGGCGACCTCGGCATGATCACCGACGGCGACGTGTTCATCGCCATCTCGTACTCCGGGACGAGCGAGGAGCTGCTGCAGATCGTGCCGCTCGTCAAGCGCCGCGGCGCCAAGCTGATCGCGCTCACCGGCAAGCCCGATTCGGCGCTCGCGCGCGAGGCCGACGTGCACCTCGACGCCGGCGTGGCGCAGGAGGCCTGCCCGCACAACCTCGCGCCGACCGCCAGCACCACCGCGGCGCTCGCGCTGGGCGACGCGCTCGCCGTGGCGCTGCTCGAGAAGCGGGGTTTCTCGGCCGACGACTTCGCGCGCAGCCACCCGCGCGGCCAGCTGCCGCGCCAGGCGCTGATACACGTCGCCGACGTGATGCGGCAGGGAGCCGACGTGCCGCGGGTGCACAGCGGCGTGAGCGCGATCAAGGCGGTCGCCGAGATGACGCGCGGCCGCATCGGCATGACCGCGGTGGTGGCCGAGGCGGGCCGCGTGCGCGGCATCTTCACCGACGGCGACCTGCGGCGCTCGCTCGAGAAGGGCGCCGATCTCGCGCGCACGCCGGTCGATGCGCTGATGAGCGAGGGGCCGAGGACCATCCGCCCCGAAGCGCTGGCGGTCGAGGCGGTGCAGATCATGGAGCGCCACAAGGTCAACCAGCTGCTGGTGGTCGACGCGCAAGGCGCGCTGGTGGGCGCGCTCAACATGCACGATCTCTTCCGCGCGAAAGTGATTTGAAAGAAGTTCCTCCAGAAGCGCTCGACAGGGCGCGCGGCGTAAAGCTCATGATCTTCGACGTCGACGGCGTGCTCACCGACGGCACGCTGCTCTACGGCCCGGCGGGCGAGGCGCTGAAGGCGTTCTCGGCGCACGACGGCCACGGGCTGAAGATGCTCGCGGCGAGCGGGGTCGCCTGCGCTCTCTTGTCCGGGCGGCGCTCGGCCGCGGTCGCGACGCGCGCCGCCGAGCTAGGCATCGCCGATGTGCTCCAGGGTATCGGGGACAAGCTTTCCGCCTACGAGGACCTGCTCCGAAAAAAGAGTCTGAAAGCACAGCATGCCGGCTACATGGGCGACGAGCTGGTGGACCTGCCGGTGCTGACGCGCTGCGGCTTCGCCTGCGCGCCGCGCGAGGCGCCCGAGGCGGTGCGCGCCCGGGTGCACTACGTCGCGGCCGCGCCCGCCGGCCGCGGCGCGGCGCGCGAGGTGTGCGAGCTCGTGATGCGCGCGCAGCGCACGCTCGAGCAGGCGCTGAAGGCGTACCTGGCGTGAGATTCTCGACCACTCGCCTGTTTCCGCTCGGCCTGATGCTGGCGCTCGCGCTGCTCACCTTCTATCTCGAGCGCACGGTGAGGGACGACGATGCGCCGCCGGCGCTGCGCCGGCACGACCCGGACTACCTGGTGAGCAACTTCACCACCACCACCTACAACCGCGACGGCGCGGCCGAGACCGTGATGTCGGCGGCGCGCATGGTGCACTACCCCGACGACGACACCACGGAGCTGTTCGCGCCGCGCATGGTGCAGGCGAAGCCGCACGAGCCGCGCTTCACCGTGCGCGCCGAGCGCGGCCAGCTGTCGCGCGACGGCGACGAGATCTTCCTCTACGGCGACGTGCTGCTGGTGCGCGACGCCACGGCCGAGCGGCCGGAGGCGCGCATGACCACCGAGTTCCTGCACATCCTGCGCGAGCGCTCGCTGGTGCGCACCGACCGCGAGGTCAAGTTCGTCGAGGGCGGCCGCCTGCTGCAGGGCCGCGGCATGGAATACAACAACGAGTCGCGCGAGCTCCTGCTGCGCAGCGACGTGGTGGCGCGCTTCGCGCCCGCGGGCGTCGAATGACGCGGCTCCTCCTGCTGCTGGCGCTGGCCGTCGCGCTTCCGCTGCGGGCGGAAAAGGCCGACCGCGACAAGCCGACGCAGGTCGAGGCGAACCGCATGAGCGCCGACGACATGCGGCGCCTGAACGTGTTCGAGGGCAACGTGGTGCTGACCAAGGGCACGATGTCGCTGCGCGCCGACCGCCTGGTGGTGCGCCAGGACGCCGACGGCTTCCAGCTCGCCACCGCCACCGGCCGGCCGGTGCGGTTCAAGCAGCGGCAGGACCCGAAGCCCGGCGAGAAGGAGGGCATCTGGCTCGAGGGCGAGGCGCTGCGCATCGAGTTCGACGACCGCAACCAGAAGATCGAGCTGTTCGAGAAGGCGCGCGTCAACCGCGGCTGCGACGAGGTCGCCGGCGACTACATCTTCGTCGACCAGCGCTCGGACTTCTACGAGGTCAGCAGCGGCAAGGACCCTGCGGTCAAAGGCCGCGTCAAGGCGATCATCCAGCCCAAGCCGGCCGCGGAAACGCTCGCCAAGCCCGGCTGCAAATGAGCGAGCTGCGCTCGCAGAAGCTGCGCAAGCGCTACAAGGCCCGTACCGTGGTGCAGGACGTGTCGCTCGAGGTGTCGAGCGGCGAGGTGGTGGGGCTGCTCGGGCCGAACGGCGCCGGCAAGACCACCTGCTTCTACATGATCGTCGGCCTGGTCCCCGCCGACGCCGGG
>Ga0187893_10006876_pt1 | contig 19085 bp, 20 predicted proteins | sample MA1701074metaG_FD_139574 | JGI IMG/M metagenome (GOLD analysis project Ga0187893, IMG submission 139574) | White microbial mat communities from a basaltic lava cave in the Kipuka Kanohina Cave System on the Island of Hawaii, USA - MA170107-4 metaG ... | reverse complement strand
CGTTCCCAGAACGAGACTAACCACCTTAAAGACCTCGGGATTTCCCGACGGGTTTAGCAGATTCGCCTGACGATTTCGCCCGCCGCCCGGCTGTCCGGCGCCGCGCATATTCGTGCCTTCCATTTCGTCGTCACTGAGATCGCTGCCTGCTTTTACTTCGGGCAAAGGCTGTTCGAGCTGTTTGAGCAGCGTCGATCTTGTCGCTGTAGAAATCTCGCCGACGAGCAGTGTTGCAATCGATTTGTCCAAAATTTGCGCCTTGTCTTTCGAATCAAATTGTTTGAGATCGACACGCGTGCCCGGGATGCGATTGCTCGCGATCGCGACCGCAAAATTCAGCCGTTCGAGCAACGCACCGGTGTTCACCCAATCCTCGGCGGTGTCTGGGTAGCCCGTCGGGGCCTGATAGCCGTAAGGAACTTCGCCGAGTTTGTTGAGCATCGCGATCAACGCCGGACTCGCATTTGTATCGGCGCCAAGGGCACGAATCGAGCTGACGGCAAGCTCGAACGGCGACTTGATCTTGGAGCGATAATTTTCCGCCGAGAAAAATTCTTTATCGTTAAACAAAGCTTTCAGCGTGGTCTTGATATCGCCTTTTGATTTTTGAAAAGCATCGGCAACGCGACCGACGAGTGCGTCGCTCGGTGTATCGCTCACAAATTTGACCGCGAGTTTCTTCGCAATAAACTTTGCCGTCGAAGGATGTGCGACCAGCAAGTCGATGACTTTCAAACCATCCTTCACGCCGCCCGCGTCGATCTTTTGACCGAGCACGTTTTTAGCACCGCTCTCGTGCCAACGCGAGTTGAAATAAAACTCGCCGCTATCGACACCGTCGGGCACGCCCTGCAATCTCTGAAGCCGATCCATTCGCCGATCTTCCGTCCCCTGAATCGTCGCGGCCGCCGCACGTCGATAGCCGCGTGCATCGGCGATCGTCCAACCTGTAAAGCACTTTGCGACCTCGATGATGTCCTTTTGCGAATAGCCGCCATCGACGCCGAGCGTGTGCAGCTCCATCAGTTCGCGTGCGTAGTTTTCGTTAATGCCGCGCTGACGCCGGGTTTGCGTCGCCTGCGGATTGTCGCGCATTCCCTTCATGCGCTCGTCGATCTGCGCGTCGGTCGCACCGGTTGGTTGTTTGATTCGCTCGCGCATGCGCGAATTTAATTGACCGCCATTTTGCATCACTCGCTGCAAACGCTGGGCGTTTTTGTTATTTCCGCCATTCTGCGTATTCGGCGAAACCGATTCGAAATTATCGAGATAGAAAAGCATCGCCGGATGCCCGGCCGTTCCGACGACGAGATCTTTGAAGTTACCGAGAGCATTTTTGCGCAGCACGTCGCGCTCGTAGCTCGGAATATACCAACGCACGGCGGCCTTACCGGCAAAAACATTAAAATGATTTTGCCAAAAATCGACCATCACTTCCTGTAGCTGACGTTCGGAGTAAACCGCACGCAGCACGCGATTGGCCACGATCTGCGGAACGATCTGTCCGGCGGGTTTGAGGTCATATTTGCGATAAAGTTCGGTGATCTTTTCGCGCCGCTCACGTTGTTCGACCTGCGTCATCTGATCGGGAGTCTGCAGATTGTTTTGTGCGTTTACCTGGTTTTGTCTGCCGCCCTCGAGTTGTCGGAGCAACGCGCCCGGATTCGGATATTTTGCAAACAACTCGCCCGTCGTCATACCAAATACATCGAGATTTTTGACCCTCGAATCCGCGACGCCATCGCTGATCGACGCGGGACTAAGTTGCTGATCGATGTATTTTTGAATACCGACGGTCTTTACCCTTTCGACATCGCCGGGACGCGCGCCAAAGCCAAGTCGGTTTAGCACGTGGAGAATCTTCTGCTCCTCGGTGAGCGATTTCGACGGCTCAGTTGCCGTCGCACGCACAGTAGTCACCGGTGCAAGCAGCGTCCATACAAGCGCAAATGTGGCAAATTGATTCAAAATAAAAGCTGTTCGTTTCATTGAAATTGACCCCAAAATATAAATTGCTTAAAAAGCTTACCGAAACTTAGACGCTGTATTTACATGATTTGGCGAAAGTTTTTACTGCAAAATAGACAGAAAGGTCGCGTCGATGCAGACAACAAAAAACCGCTTGTTCACATCAAAAATCTCGAAATTTAGCAACTATTCCGCTAAAATGGTCACGGTAATAGAGGTTGAGATGAAGTTACAAAATTTAAGATTTATCGGTTTGGCTGTGCTTTTGCTGTTTTCGAGTTTTGCGGCGAACGCTCAGGGCGATACGTTTAGCGACCCGAATGCCGACTACACATTCGACCTGCCGGACACGCGTTGGAAGATGAATGCCAAGCCGTCGGCAACTAATCCTAACGTCGAATATGTCTTCGTCGATCGCATGGACGGACACCTCATTGTGCGCAAGCTCGTTGTTGCGAAAGACGCGATTCTCAGCGATGTGATTCGCGACGAAGAGTCGTCGGTGCAATTCAAGCAAGGTTTTGTCGCCGGTCGCGAAGAAAATTTTTCGGGCCGACTTCGCGGCTCGATCTACAACTTCGAATTTGTTTCTGCGGGACGCAACATGGCCGGACGTTACTACTTTTTGCGAGCGAACGACACGACGGTTTATGTGCTGCGATTTCACGGGCAGAAGGATACGCTTCGTTCCATCCGCGCCCAAACCGACTCGATCGCTCGCAGCTTTGCGGTAAAAAAATAGTTAATTCACAATCTGAAACTTTGCGCCCTGCGGCATGATGTAGCCGAGGGCGTTTTTGTTTTGCGTGAGCGACGGCAGGTCATACCTCTCGATCTTTTTTAACCGCATCTTTTCGACAATCTCTCTCGGCAACTCGGTGCAAACATGCACGTCGAACCGCTCGGCTTTTGTCAGCAAACTCCACGCGGTTTGACCGTTGACCTGATACTTTTTGCAAAGCTCTTGCGCGAGTGCCTCGCTGTTGTCATTCGCAAACCAATTTAAAAAATCCGAGCGGCCGAGACCATCGCTGCACTCGGCGAGCAGAACTATCGTGCCGCCATCTCTGCACGCGTGCGACGCGGCCTCGAGAGTTTTATGCGCCTGAATCATGTTGAGGTCGTGCGGATAACCGCCGCAGCTCGCGATCACGAGATCGCGGCGTTCGTCGATCGAGATCGTGTGTTGCTCGGAGTATTCGTCGCACGCCGCCCGATGCGACGCGAGCCAGTCGCCGCAAAACAAACTCGCGATCGAGTCGTCGTCATTCGTCAGCGTGTTTATCGAAAAACGCGGTGGAGCAAAACCGGCGGCCTCGACAAAGGCCTCGTGCACGGCGTTGCCGTCGAGCACGCCGGTATCGACGCCTATCCGACGGGATAAAGTCTGGCAGTCGAACGCAAGTTTGTGTGTTGCAGAGATCGTTCGTGACGAAGCAAGTCCCGGGCAAATTAACTTTCGCCCACCGGTAAAACCTGCGAAGTAATGAAAGGTCACGCCGCCGACCGTAATGACGTGATCGTGCTCGACGAGTGAGCGATTAAGTTCGACGACGATGCCGCCCGACGTTTCGCCGTGCCGCACGCAGCTCATCAGATCGCGCGGATCGTGATCGAGCGTTTTTACTCGCTGCAAAATAAACGGCGTAAGGATCGCCGCCTTTTCTTCTGTCGTGACCTTGCGATGAATGCCGGTGGCAAAAATTATCGTGATCTCGTGCGGCGCCGTGCCGTTTGCGATAAGACGACGAACAACTAAATTAACGACTGCGGCACTGCCGGTTTGTCGCGTTGCGTCGGGAACAACGATGAGTACCGACTCGCCTGGAGAAATTATTTCTTCGAACGGTGGCGAATCTATAGGCCGATCGAATCGGTCGCCGATCTCTGCGTCGGTTAACGCGGGGTGTGCTTCGAGCTGGCCGATGATTTCGAATCGAGCAGGATCGTATTCCAGCGGAAACGACTCGCGTCCGTTTTTCAGATCGACGATCGCCATCTAATATCGCCGCAGAACGGCGCCGTTGCGCAAGCTGATCACAAAGCCCGAACGACTACCGCGGTCATTGCTGATCTCGACAGCGGCGGAGGGCGACGGTGACGAGATTTGCATTCTGAATGAGCCGTCGGGGCCGGAAAAAACTTCGCGTCCCTGGCAACGCACGACCATGCCCGGTCGCGTTTTGCCGCTGACGAGATAGATGCGACCGCCCATGCTCTCGATCTTAAAATCGCTCGCGTCGATCGGGCTGCCCGCTGCGGCTTGCACGATCGTGAACTTCCACTGCGCGTTCCAGTCGGTCGTTTGTCCCGATCGGCCGGTTGATTTTAGACGCCAATAATATGTGCCGGGCGTGAGTTGGTTGAGGCGAAAGTCGCGCGACGGCAACGCACCGCGATCGACCAATATGCCGTCAGATGAAAATGTCGGCGTTCGCGCGACTTGCAGATGATAGTTCGCCGCAGGATTGCCGTCGGAGTCGCGCCAGGTGAACGTCACCGAAACGCCGCCGCCCGCATCGACGATCTGCGTCGAATTATCGGGCGAAACTTGCTGCGGCGGTGCGAGCAGCTTTTCGCGTGCCGACAATTTGCCGTCGTTGACGGACGCGAATTCATTCGCATTGATCGTCGTCTGAGCACCGCCGATCGTCGTCTCTACGCCGCCGCGGCTGATGCGAATCTCGCCGCCATCCGACGTCTGATCGGCATTAAAACTCGCGTCGGTATTTGGCAGCAAACGGTTCTCGGTGTCGGCGACCTCGACGATGTTCTGAGCGTTCTGTTGTTCTTCGGTGCGGACGTTGAGTTGTCCGTCATCAAGCGAGACGCGCACGCTTTTGCCACCAAATAGTGAGTTCGTATCCTTAACAACTACGGTGCTGTTCGGTTTGACGTAATAAGTGGAGCCGTCGATCATCAACACGATCGCGCGTCCGTCCGACTGTGTTTGGATCGTGTCGCCTGCCGCGACGTAAGTTTCTTTTGTGACGAGTATCGTCTCGCGTGTCGCCGCACGTGTAATTCGCACCTCGCCCTCGAACGAGATAATACGCGCCGCGTCCTTCGGCGCGTCGCCGATCTCTTCCTGAATAAACCAATTATTCTTCGACGCGTAATTCAGCCCGAACGAGAGACCGCCGCCGATGACGACGATCGCGATGATGAGGTAGATCGTACTTTTACGTATCTTCCACCAATCGACGTAAAACTTTTTATACTTATTGTCGTTCATCGAGGACGTTTTCGTCGTCGGGTGCGATCTCGGCAAAAATCCTTTTGGGGAAAAGCAGCGACAAAATTATCGAGACAATTATCGCTCCGACGACGACGGCGAGCGAGATGTTGATGACCGTCTGCTCGAACTCATGATTTTGATACCGTCGCAGGAAACTGACAAACGCCGAACCGTCGGACTCGCCTATTACCATTATCAAACCTGTCGCTGCGAGTGGCAAGAGCATTTTTACGCCGATAAACGTGAGGATAAATGCGAGCCCGGTCTTGAGATAATGAAATCGGTCGGCTAGATCGGCGAGTAAAAAGAAAAATGTTCGTAAGCCCAGTATCGCAAAGATATTCGATGTGTAAACGATAAACCGGTCGGTCGTGATGCCAAAGATCGCCGGTATCGAATCGACGGCGAAGATCAGATCCGTAAACTCGACTGTTATCAAAACAAGTAGCAACAGTGTGCCGGTTCGAACGCCGTCTTTTACAACGATGAACTTGTCGCCGTCGTAATGTTTTGAGATGCGGATGTATTTCGTCGCAAAGCGGACGATCATGCTTTCGTGCGGCTCGAAGTTCTCGTCCGTGTCCTGAAACATCTTAAGTCCCGTGTAAACGAGAAACGCGCCGAACACATAAATGATCCAGTGAAACCGCTCGACAAGCTCAGCACCCGCGAAGATCATTATCATTCGCATCACGAGCGCGCCCATGATGCCCCAAAACAAAACGCGGTGTTGATACTTTTTAGGAACTTTAAAGAACGTGAAGATCAGCAGAAAAACAAACAGGTTATCGACCGAAAGCGACAATTCGATCAGGTAGCCGGTGAAAAAAAGTTTCGCCTTGTCGATGCCGAATTGCCAAAAGACGAACGCGTTAAAACCGAGCGCCAGCGAAACCCAAACGATGCTCCAGCCGATGATCTCTTTGCGCGTCGGCGCATGCGATTTGCGATTGACGATGCCGATATCGACGAACAGCGCCGTCAGCACGACCGCAAAAAACGTGATCCAAACCCACATCGGATATTCAACAGTTGTCATATGAAGATCAGGGTTCGTGTGGCCCTAAATGATTCGCTCAATGATGTTTACAATTTTGCCGAGCCCGTCGGCGTCCACTTGCGAGAAGTCATTCAGCTTGTCGCTATCGACATCGAGGACACCAAAAATATTTTTCTCCGCGTCAAAGATCGGGACGACGATCTCGGACTTTGATTCCGAAGCACAAGCTATGTGACCTGGAAACTCGTCAACATTCGGTACGATAACCGTCTCGCATATCGTAGCGGCGTGACCGCAAACGCCTTCGTCAAACTTGATCCGCGTGCAGGCCAACGGCCCTTGAAACGGTCCCAATACAAGCTGTCCGTCTTTTACAAAATAAAATCCGACCCAAAAAAATCCAAAGACCTGCTTCAGCACCGCTGCGATGTTTGCGAGATTTGCAATTATGTAGCTCTCGCCCGCAACTAACGCCTCGATCTGCGGCACGACCTCGTCGTAAAGCTGCGCTCGATCCGTTGTTTTTGAGAATGCAAGCGACTCGGCCATAAGGTTCGAGTTTAGCTTGCCGTCGTAGCTACGCGCAATGATTAGGAGTTGATGGTTGTGCTGCTTTGCATCGATGAGTTCAGTCTCGCTCTCGCTTCTTTTACGGTTTTAACGGCTTGCTCACTCGTTTCAGCGATCGCAGTCACGTGTCCCATTTTGCGGCCAGGTTTTGCGTCGGTTTTGCCGTAGAGATGAACTTTGACGTTTGAATTTGCGAGAGCTGCGGCCCAATCGGGTTCACCGTTTTGCCAGAGATCGCCGAGAAGGTTCGCCATCGCGCACGGCGCGTAAAACTCGGACGAGCCGAGCGGCAAACCGCAGACCGCGCGAAGTTGCTGTTCGAATTGCGACGTAACGCACGCGTCGAATGTGAGGTGACCTGAGTTATGCGGCCGTGGAGCAAGCTCATTAACTAACAGCTTTTCGTCCTTTGTAAGAAAAAACTCAACGCATAACGTGCCGACGTAACCCATTTTATCTGCAATGTTTCGGGCGATCTCGATTGCTTCGTTATAAACTTTTTCCGACACGTCGGCCGGCGCGAACGAAATGTCGAGAATGTGATTCGCGTGTTCGTTTTCAATAACACCGTAGTGAGCAAATTCGCCGTCCTGCGCTCGTGCACAGACAACCGAAACTTCTTTTTCAAAATCGACGAAAACCTCGAGCACTGCGTCGCGTCCGTCAAGTGCGGCAAAGGCACCGTCGATTTCGCCGCGCTCCTTTATCTTCATCTGCCCTTTGCCGTCATAGCCAAAGCCCGCCGTTTTCAAAACCATCGGAAGTCCGAGCTCATCAGTCGCATGAAAGAGATCTTCGATCACCTTTACATGCCGAAATGCCGCATGAGGAAATCCGTTTTTTGAAAGAAAAGTTTTTTCGCGAAGACGGTTTTGCGTCGTGTGAAGAATTTCGCCTCGCGGATGCACATCGACAAACTCGGCAGCGGCGTCCACCGCGGCCGATGGCACGTTTTCAAACTCAAACGTCACCACATCAACGCTCTTTGCAAACTCGCGCACGGCGTCGAGGTCTTCGTATTCGGAACACGTCTCGATATCGGCAACTTGTCCCGTCGGCGTATCGCGCAACGGCGAGAACGTATGCACGCGATAACCCATCTTGCGCGCTTCGATCGCGAACATCCGTCCCAACTGCCCGCTGCCGAACACGCCGATGGTCGCACCTGGTAGAATCGCGTTAGTCACTTGTCTTAGTGTAAGTTATCTTGCCGCTTTCTTTCGAAGACGTTCGCGCACAGCTGCGCCGCGCAGCTCGCGCAATCGGCGATCTTTGCCGGATCGCTTAGCGCCCGCAGCTCGTCGATGATCTCGTCTGCGGTCATGGCTGTGCGAGTTTGACGTGTTCGTAGGCAAGGATCTGAGTATCGACCGTCAAGAGTGTCGCATCAAGAATTCGTGCGGTTGCTACGATGAGTTGATCGGCCGGGTCTTTATGAAATTTTCCGGGCAATCTGGTGGACTCAGTAACGACCCTTGCGTCCAGTGGAATGACCGCAATACCGGGATAGGCGATCGCTTCCTCAAGCCAACTCTCCACATCTTGGGCAAAGCTGAGATGCCCGATTTGCACCGCTTTCGCAACTTCCCACAGCGAAATGGCGCTGACACCTAAACCTGCCGATTCGTTTTCCGAAATTACCTTAGAAAAATGAGACGTAAGTTGAGGAAGATCCTGAACGTGCCACACCCAAATGTGAGTATCGAGTATGATCATTTGAGAGCATTCCAATCCTCCGGCGGCACGACTGGGTCGAACGGATTATCGTATCGATACGGCGTACCACGAAGCGGGTATGGATTGTTGGGATCACGCTTCGCCGACTTGACGATCGTCACGCTCACTTCATCGCCGGCCTCGAAAGGGAGGTCTTCCAAAACGATAGTTCCCTCGGTCGATACGACAGTGTGAATGCTGTGAAGTTCCATGCTAACCTCTCGGCTTCGAGTTTAACACGCTTTTCGTCTGCTTCGACCTAAATCTACGAACTTTCTCGCGAAGAGCGGGCCGCGAGTTTGCAAGGATCGAAATTGCGAGCAAGGCGGCATTCTTCGCTCCTGCCTCACCGATCGCTAATGTTCCGACAGGAACACCCGCGGGCATTTGCGCGATCGAGAGCAGCGAGTCGAGGCCTTTCAATGTCTTGCTTTCGACCGGAACGCCAAGAACCGGCAAAACGGTTTGCGAAGCACACATTCCCGCAAGATGCGCCGCGCCACCAGCTCCGGCAATGATCACCTCGATTCCGCGAGATTCGGCGCTCTTTGCAAATTCAAAAAGCAGATCAGGCGTGCGATGCGCGGAGACGATCTTTGTCTCATGCGGCACGCCAAACTCGTCAAGCACCTTCGATGCATGCTCCATCGTCGGCCAGTCGGATTTGCTGCCCATGATTATAGAAACAATTGGTTTAGACCTGCCTTTCACGTGTAAAGCTAGTTTACCATTTGAAAACTCATCCTGTTAATTTACGTTTGACTCGAACATTACTAAAATATCGTTAATCCTGATATCGATAAATAAATGGCAAAAATCCACTACACATTAACCGACGAAGCCCCGATGTTGGCGACGCATTCCTTTTTGCCGATCGTCAAGGCTTTCACAAAAGCCGCGAATATTGAGATCGCGGTTCCCGACACATCGCTCGCGGGAAGAATCTTGGCCTGCCTGTCCGAATATCTAACAGACGACCAGAAAATCCCAGATGCACTGGCCGAACTCGGCGAACTCGCGACAAAACCCGATACCAACATTATTAAGTTGCCAAACATTTCCGCTTCTGTTCCGCAGTTGGAAGGCGCGATTGCCGAACTTCAGAAACAAGGTTTCGCGTTGCCGAATTATCCGGCGGAACCTAAAACGGACGAAGAAAAAGCTATCAACAAAAAATATGCGCGCTGTTTGGGAAGTGCGGTAAACCCTGTGCTGAGAGAAGGTAACAGCGACAGGCGAGCCCCAAAAGCCGTAAAAAATTGCGCTAAAGCAAATCCGCACAGAATGGGCGTATGGAACACAAATTCTAAAACTTCCGTCGCGCACATGAGCGGCGGAGATTTTTTTGGAACGGAAAATTCTAAGACTATAGACACGGACGGAAAATTCAGAATTGTGTTTTACGGAGCCGACGGCTCAGAAAAAGTTTTGAAAGATTTTGCACCGCTCAAAGCTGACGAGGTAATTGATTCTTCGGTAATGAATCTTTTCGCGCTCAAATCCTTTGTTCAAGATGCGATCAACGAAGCCAAAGAAAAAGATGTTCTGCTTTCCGCACACCTCAAAGCGACGATGATGAAAGTTTCCGATCCGATCATTTTCGGGGCGATCGTTGAAACTTATTTCAAAGACGTTTTTGAAAAATATGCCGACACTTTTAAGGAATTAGACATCAACCCGAACTTTGGATTGGCAACGCTTTTTGAAAAGATCTCAGGTCACGAAAAAGAAGTCGAAATCAAAGCCGACATCGCAAAGACGATCGAAAACAGACCGCGACTTGCGATGGTAAATTCGGACAACGGAATTACAAACTTCCACGTTTCTTCGGATGTTATCGTCGATGCGTCAATGGCGGCTCTCGTTCGCGGCGGCGGAAAAATGTGGAACAAAGACGGCAAAGAAGAGGACGCCGTTTGCATAATTCCCGACCGAACTTACGCGCGCTTTTACGATGCGATCGTTGAGGACATGAAGAAAAACGGAGCGATCGATCCGCGCACATTTGGCTCTGTGCCGAATGTCGGTCTGATGGCGCAAAAGGCGGAAGAATACGGTTCACACGATAAAACTTTTCAGATCTCAGATGCAGGAACGATCAAAGTTGAAGATGAAAACGGAGAGGTTTTGCTCGAACAAAAAATTCAACCCGGCGATATTTTCAGAATGTGTCAAACCAAAGACGCCGCAATTCAAGATTGGGTAAAATTAGCAGTGAACCGTGCGAGACTCTCAAGCACGCCTGCCATTTTCTGGCTCGATAAAGATCGGGCGCACGATTCGCAGATCATTAAAAAGGTTGAAAAATATTTGCAAGATCATGATCTGACAGACCTCGACATCAGAATCGTGGATGTCAAAGACGCGATGCTCGAAACGCTAACACGCGGTCGCGAGGGCAAAGATACGATCTCAGTTTCGGGAAATGTTTTGCGTGATTATTTGACCGACATGTTCCCGATCTTGGAACTCGGCACGTCTGCAAAAATGCTTTCGATCGTTCCGCTGATGAACGGCGGCGGTTTGTTTGAAACAGGTGCGGGCGGCAGCGCTCCAAAACACGTCGAACAATTCCAAAAAGAAGGTTATTTGCGTTGGGATTCGCTCGGTGAGTTTTTGGCGTTGCAAGCGAGTTTCGAGCATCTTGCCCAAACTCAAGACAACAATAAGGCACAAATCTTAGCGGACGCTCTCGACGAAGCAAATGCGAAATTTTTAGCAACCGACAAATCTCCCGCGAGAAAAGTCGGTGGAATAGATAATCGTGGTTCGCATTTTTATTTGGCGATGTATTGGGCTGAGGCTTTGGCAAATCAAACTGCAGATGCCGAGCTTGCGTCGAAGTTCGCCGCCGTCACAAAAGCAATGCATGAGAACGAAGCGAAGATCAATGAAGAATTGATCGCCGCACAAGGCAAACCTCAAGACGTCGGCGGTTATTATCATCCCGATTCCGAAAAGGCTTACGCAGCAATGCGGCCTTCTGCGACGCTGAATGCGATTGTGGACGGCTTATAATTATTAAAAGAGATGTCAGAGCGGTTTGAGTAATAAAAAGTTAAATAACTCGCAGTCGGCTGACCGCAAAAGACCTCGCCGGTGCAAAAGAAATCCTTTTGCAGAGCCGTCGCATCTCAGATTTATTCAAACGGTCTATTAATTTATGAAAAAGCAGTTTTACAGTTACCTTCTTCTCGCATCATTTGCGCTAAATGTCTCTGCACAAAAAGCGCAGCCGGCGCGCGTCGATGCGCTCGAGACAAATCTTCGCAAACACATTGAGTATCTCGCCTCTGACAAACTCGAAGGTCGTCGAACCGGCGAGATCGGTGCGACATACGCTGCGGGTTACATCGCGAACCAGTTTGCAAAACTCCAGCTCAAGCCCGGTGCGAAATCGGCGAACGGTAAGCCGAATTATATGCAGCCGTTCTCTTACACGCCGGTGCGCGACCCGCACGCGACGCCCGCCGACCCGACAAAAACCGCAACTGCAAATTCGAAATCTGCATACAACATCATCGGCATTCTCGATGGCCACGATAAAGTTTTAAAGAACGAAGCGATCGTGATCGGCGCTCATTACGATCATCTCGGACGCGGTGGTCCGGGCAGTCTCGCCGCAAATTCGACCGACATTCATCACGGCGCAGACGACAACGCGTCGGGCACGGCTGCGATCATCGAGCTTGCACGCGCATTTGCAAAAGACAAATCGAACAAACGCACACTCATCTTCATCGCCTTCAGCGGCGAGGAAGACGGCCTGTTCGGCTCGAAATACTACGTCAACAATCCGGTCTTTCCGCTAGAAAAAACTGTCGCGATGATAAACCTCGATATGGTCGGAAGGTTGAAGGATAACAAGCTGACGATCGGCGGCATCGGAACCGCGAGCGGATGGAAATCGTTGGTTGAGGAAAAAAATCTGGATGGTCGAAATGCAGCTCCGCCGAAGCCGGAAGGTTATTTAGGACCACCTATTCGAATCGAAGATGTTAGGAAAAAGTTTTCTTTGGCGCTAAACGAAGAAGGCTTTGGTCCGTCCGATCACTCTTCGTTTTACGGCAAACAGATTCCAGTGCTTTTCTTTTTTACCGGAACGCATCTCGACTATCACAAGCCGTCGGATACGGCCGACAAAATAAATTACGCGGGGCTGCAGCAAATAGTCGCTTACGTTGCCGCGATTGCAAAAGCTATAGACGAAAATCCGACACGCCCGACATACACAGTCGCAAAATCTGCGACACCGCAGGGCACGAGAATGGGATTCTCGGTTAGCCTTGGCACGATACCGAGTTATGCCGACTCGACCGACGGAATGCTGCTTGACGACGTGCGCGAAAATTCGCCCGCGTCGCGTGCCGGTCTGAAAGCCGGTGACAAACTAATCAAGCTCGCCGGCAAAGATGTAAAAAACGTTTACGATTACACTGCGATACTTGGCGAGATGAAGGCTGATGTCGAGTATGTAGTCGTTGTTGTTCGCGCCAACGAAACTTTGACGCTAAAGATCACGCCGGTAAAACGCTAAGGCGGAAACCCGTCCCGTTGAGAGGGTGCGCTACAACCATATGAAAACTATTACGCTTACGCTTTCAATTATTCTTCTTTTACTCGCCATCGCATGCAGCGGCGCAAACGAAAACAAAGCGGTCAAAACTCCGCTGCGTGCGGAACCGACGCCGGTGCCGACCTCGACGATTCCTAAAGACGGCGACTATCCCGCAAAAGGCAAAGTCACAAAGATCAACAACGAACTCGGCAGCATCGAACTCGATCACGAAGAGATCGTCGGCGTCATGCCGCGTATGATCATGGAATTTTATGTAAAAAATAAAGCCGAACTAAAACCGCTGAAGGTCGGCGATCAAGTTGATTTTGTGCTCGAATACAAGCACCCGACAGAAACGATCGTGAGTATCAAAAAAGCGAAATGACCGCGATTCCATTTTGTAAATTTCACGGGTTTGGCAACGATTACATCGTGATCGAGCGTGAAGAGATCGGCGACGCTGAACTGCCGCAGCTCGCTGTTGAAATGTGCCGCCGCAACACAGGCGTCGGTGCCGACGGCATCGCCGTTCTTGTCAGAACCGGGGGCGATAGCGACTGGGTTCCTGAAAATTCCGACGCCGATTATTTTTGTGAGATCGTAAATCCTGACGGCAGCATTGCAGGGTTCTCTGGTAATGGCACGCGTTGCGCCGTTGCCTATCTTCATTACAAAAATATTTGGAGCGATAAATGTCTGCGGCTCGCAACACGCAGCGGCGTTAAAACTTACGACCTGCTCGAACGGCGTGATGAGAACGAATTTTGGTTTGACGCTGAGATCGGCGAGCCAAAATTTGCTAGCGAAGAAATTCCTGCACTCACGCCTGCGAGACGTGACGCTGTCGTCAACGAGCCGATAGATGTCGGTGGCAAACGCTACGCTTACTCTGCGGTGAATGTCGGCAATCCGGTCGCGTGCGTTTTTGTCGATGATTTTGATTTTGATTGGCGCGTTGTTGGTCGCGAGATGGAAACTCACGAAGCGTTTCCCGAGCGTGCGAATATCGTTTTTGTAAAAGTTATCGACAAACATAATATCGAGCTGCGCATCTGGGAACGCGGTGCAGGCGAGACTGCCGCGTCGGGGACATGCTCAAGCGGAGCGGCCGTATTGAGCGCATTTTTGCTGAAGACCGATCGCAACATAAACGTGCATTCCGAAGGCGGCGTGACAAAAGTCGTGTGGCGTGACGACGGGAAAATCGTGATCACAGGCTCGGCGACATTCACGTTTTGCGGCAAATGGGTGTCGTGAGACATGCGTTTATTTTGGTTGGTTTAATTAACCCGGATTAAGCGTTAGAGGATTTAGCCACGAATGCACGAATAATTCTGACGTAAAAAGTTTCTTTCTGCGGTCTTTGCGCTCTCTGCGTTAAAACTTTTATTCAGTGGTAATGCTTTCGTCGCCGTGAAGAGCGGCATTGAGCGTGTGCCAGCTAAGCGATGCACATTTTACGCGAGCCGGAAACTCAAGCACGCCTGCGAAAACACGCAGCTTGCCGAGTTGATTATCGTCAGTTTCTACATTTAATTCGCCGGTGACCATGCGGTGAAATTCGTCGAATAAAGTCTCAGCCTCTTCGCGCGTTTTGCCCTTGACCGTCTGCGTCATCATCGACGCCGAAGCCTTTGAGATCGCACAGCCCGAACCTTTGAACGCGACATCGCCGACGATGTCACCGTCCATCTTCACATAAACGCGCAACGCGTCGCCGCACAACGGATTATTACCGTCGGCAGTTTTATCGGCACCTTCGATCTCCCGAAAGTTACGCGGATTTTTGTTGTGTTCGAGAATTGTCTCTTGGTAAAGTTCGTTTAGTTCTGACATTTGGAATTTCAAAATTAGAAATCTGAGTTTGTTATGCAAACACCTCGATAACTTTCTGCACAGCGTCGGCAAGTTTATCGACCTCCTCGCGCGTGTTGTAGAACGCGAAGCTCGCACGAGCGGTCGCGGGCACGTCGAAAAACTGCATCACCGGCTGGGCGCAATGATGACCGGCGCGAACAGCGATTCCCTGCTGGTCGAGAATTGTGCCGATGTCGTGCGGGTGAACGCCCTCGATGGTGAAAGACAAAACACTCGCTTTGTGCGCAGCCGTGCCGATGATCGTCACGCCCGGAATATCCGCGAGCCGAGCGGTTGCGTATTCGAGAAGTTCATGTTCGTATGTGGCGGCGGCTTCGAAATCAATTGAATTGATGTAATCTATCGCGGCTCCGAGACCAATACCTGCTGCAATTGCAGGCGTTCCGGCTTCGAACTTTTCGGGTATCGGCGCAAAGGTCGTTCCCTCAAAACTCACGGTGCGGATCATGCCGCCGCCGGTTTGATACGGCGGCATTTTGTCGAGCCATTCGCTCTTTCCATAAACGACGCCGCTGCCCGTCGGGCCGAACATCTTGTGGCCCGAAAACACGAAGAAATCGCAGTCCAGCTCCTGCACATCGACCGGAAAATGCGGCACGCTCTGCGCCGCATCGACGCAAACCGACACGCCGAATTTGTGAGCCGTCGCGATCATTTCCCTGATCGGGTTAACTGTGCCGAGCGAATTCGAAACATGCGAAACGGCAACAATGCGCGTCCGTTCATTCAAAAGATTTTCATATTCGTCGATGATGATCTCGCCGCGCTTACTGATCGGGATCATCCGCACCTTCGCCCGCCTCTCCTCCGCGATCATCTGCCACGGAATGATGTTTGAGTGGTGCTCCATCTGCGAGACGAGTATCTCGTCGCCCTCGCCGATAAATTTCCTGCCGTAACTTTGCGCAATGAGATTGATGCCCTCGGTCGTGCCGCGAACAAAGATACATTCTTTGACATCAGGCGCGTTGATAAAGCGTTTTACTTTTTCACGCGCCGCTTCGTATGCCGTCGTCGCATGCTGCGAGAGATAATGCACGCCGCGATGAATGTTCGAGTGTTCCTCAGTAAGATACTTCGACGTGCGGTCGATCACCGACTGCGGCACCTGCGACGACGCCGCGTTGTCGAGATACACGAGCGGCTTGCCGTTCACAGTTTGCGAGAGAACGGGAAAGTCGGCTCTGATTTTTTCTACGTCCCAATTCGTCATTTTCTTTACCGCTGTCATCTCAATCTTCGATAGCCAATGCGATCTTTAAAGTTTCGTTCAGCTCCACCATTTTCTCGGGGGAAAGCGCACCGATAAAATCCGTCAGGACCGATTTCTGAAAACTGACCAGCTCATCACAATAAATACAACTGTCGTGCTTCAGGCCTTCGATGATCCCTACATCAACTTGAGTATTCAAACCTTCATCGCATTTCGTATAAATCGGGGCGCAGATTACAGTTGAAAAGCTGGAATCGATCGCCAGTTGCCTACTCACTACCACAAAAACACGATACTTCTTCGGGTCGCGCGAATGCGGTTTATAAATTCTGTAAAGTTCGCCCCTTTTCACCAGTTTATTTGCTGATACTCCAATACATCTAAAGCTTCTTCATTCAAAGCCTCAGCATTTCGATTGATAACCTCCAGTTCGCGTTTATCCCTTTCAGCGCGCTGCGTATTTTTTACAAGCGCCCGAAGTGCCTTTTCGGTCACTTCGGAGATCTGGTCTTCCATATTCAAGTCGCTGGCTTGTTCAAGCAGATCTTTCGGCAATCTCACCACGGTCTCAATTCTTTCTACTGTTTGCATATCTACCACCTTCACTACGAGATGATCCCAATTTCCAGTTTTTAACTAATCATCTCACGCTAATCTCATCCTCATCGATTGAAGCTCACGCGTGAAGGGATTGAGAACAAATCCAAACTCCTCCAAGGTAACGACGCCCAAAAGAGCCTCATCTTTTTCTTCGCCCAGGATAACCGGCGTATGTCCTTCCAGATCCAACATTTCGATCCGACACTCAGAAATCGCACGCTCGAACTTTGTACCGTCAGCCAGAATGAATCCCTGACTTCGCTTTGGCTTAAGACCCAGCTTTTCCCAGACCGATTTCGGCAGCAGCGTGTAATTAGCTCCATTATCCACGAGGAACTCGACTATCTCGGACCGGCTGCCGTTGCTGCTCACCTTGCCTTCAATGTAGGTTAATCCCATAATTCTATGCCTCCAACTTGGTGCCCAATCTGTTCAACACCACTCTATCAAGCTCGTTCTTTATCGAGTTTACAACTATTTTATTAATGATTTCCTCCGCAAAACCGTATGTCAGCAGATTGCGTGCGAGCGGTTCGGGCAGGCCGCGTGTTAACAAATAGAATAATTCTTCTTCCTCAAGCTGCCCGACGGTCGTGCCGTGCGAGCATTTTACGTCGTCGTTAAAGATCTCGAGCTGCGGTTTTGTATCGACGCGAGCGTCGTTTGAGAGCAGCAGGTTTTTGTTCGACTGCTGAGCGTCGGTGCCGTGTGCATTTTCGCGAACAAAAACTTTACCGTTAAAAACGCCGCGAGATTTATCGTTGAGCACGCCTTTGTATGTTTGATGCGAAGTGCAGTTCGGCACGGTGTGGTCGATGATCGAGTGTGTGTCGTGATGCTGCGCGCCCGACAACATATAAAGCCCATCGACGAACGCTTCGCCGCCATTGGCCGTAAATTTTAACTCGATGTCGTGCCGCGAGATCGCACCGCCGAGATTTATGTTTGTCGAGTCATAACGGCTGCCGCGACCTAACTCGATCTCGGTCGTGCCGACGTGAAATGACACGAGCGAATTTTTTTGCACTCGATAGTGCGTTAAGTTTGCATTCCCCTCGACAACGATCTGCACCGCGGCGTTTGTAAAACTTTTCGCTGTCGAAGCGTAAGTTTCGACGATCGTCGCACGGCTTCCGGCTTCCGCGATAACGATAACGTGTGGAAAGATCGCTGCGTCACTATCTGCCGCAAAATTCAATTCGATCGGTTCGTCAACGGTTGTGTCCGCCGCGATCCTAACAACTTTGAAATCTGCGAACGCAAGATTGAGTGCCGTAAAACCATTTCGTTCAAAATTAGATTTACTCAGCAGATCAAACGGCATCTCGACGATCGCCGTCACGTCACTATCCACTATCCACTTTCCACTAACCACTGAAGAAACATTCGTGTATTTCCAGTCCTCGTGTTTCACCGTCGGAAAGCCGACCTCACGAAAATGCGCAAACGCCTTCTCGCGAAACGTGCGCAAGCTTGCATCGCTTTCGCTCGCGATAAACTTCTTAAATTGTTCCGTAAAACTTGTATCCCTTACGGCGGTCGTAGTCGTCATTCTAATTAACTTTTATCAAACTAAACTTTTCGTCGGCGCGAATCGTGTTTGCTTTATCTAAAATAAAATCTCTTGCGATCTTTAACTTCGCTTCGTTCTCGGCCCTCGGGCGTTTGTCATCGACAAGCGTCGAGCGGTCGTACTCGAACAAAAAATCGTGCCGCGCCAAAACATGGCTCGCGCCGAGCGACTTTGCCATCGTGCGTAGATCGCCTACGCTGCGCGATTCCCAAAGCATCTTGCGCAGCGTCCAATCTTCGAACAAATAATCCGAAACCACTGGCCGCTCGATCGTGTAAGTGTCGCGACGCATGTTGATCAGCCACACTTTTGCATCGGCCGGAGCGTTCGCGTTTATTTCTTGATAGAACGGATAGTAATCGAGATTGCGTGCGAGATATTCGTCACGAGTTTCGCCACCGAGCACGACGCGAAGCGGTGCCTTTTGGCAAAACCAAGCGAATGTCGTGAGCAAACCGCATACGCTCGCCGCAACGAGCGAGAATTGCGCGATTCCTTTCAATCGGCCGCCGATCTTCTCCACCGCCGCCGCGATCGCAATTCCCAGCATCGGCACGATCGGCAGCAGGTATCTAAGCTGCGCGCTTGAGAAAAGCCAAAACAGATACATCACGCCCGCGACGCCGGCGATTATCTTGACTTCGACGCCGAGTTCGAGTTTCCACAATGCAAAGATGAGCAGCGGCAGGCCGATCAAAAACGCGGGTCCAAGCACGCCGTCGTAATTCGACGCCTTTTCGGGTTGCGCGGCAACCGAGACTCGGACCGGTG
>Ga0187893_10006875_pt1 | contig 19087 bp, 16 predicted proteins | sample MA1701074metaG_FD_139574 | JGI IMG/M metagenome (GOLD analysis project Ga0187893, IMG submission 139574) | White microbial mat communities from a basaltic lava cave in the Kipuka Kanohina Cave System on the Island of Hawaii, USA - MA170107-4 metaG ... | reverse complement strand
GGGTTCGGGGCCCGGGGGGTTCGGGGCCCGGCGGGTTCGGGGCCCGGCGGGTTCGGGGCCCGGCGGGTTCGGGGCCCGGCGGGTTCGGGGCCCGGCGGGTTCGGGGCCCGGCGGGTCAGGCCGAGGCGGCGACCGCGGCGTCGAGACGGTACCCCCGGCGGCGGACGGCGACGATGGCGTCGCCTCGAGGCCCGAGCCGGCGACGCAGGCGACCGATGGTGACCTCGACCAGGTGCGGGTCGGCGTCGCCGTCACCCCACACCTCGTGCAAGAGCTCCGCGCGGGTGAGCACGGACCCCGGTCGGGTCGCCAGCGCGGCCAGCAACGACGCCTCCCTCTCCGAGAGCTCGATCCGCTCGGCGCCGACGTGCACCACCGTGCCCCGCAGGCTCAGCCCCATGCCACGCAACTCCACGTCGCGGCCGTGGTCGACCAGGTGCTCGGCCAGCTCCAGCACCAGCGGCCCCAACCGGGCCTTGCCCGGGACCAAGGGGGCATCGATGCCCTTGGATCGCGCCGCGTCGGCACACACCGGCCCGACGCAGGCGGCGGCGACCTTGCCGTTGAACGCGTCTCGCAACTCGGCGTCGACGCTGTGTTCCTGGGCGATCGAGAAGAGGTTGCGTAGGGCCGGGCTGCTCGTGAACGTGACGGCCTGGACCCGGCCGGCGATGACGGCCTGGGCCAGGCGCAGCGCGGGAGCGTGGTCGTCGGGCAGGGTCCACCGGTACACCGGCACCTCGATCACCTCCGCGCCGGCCGCGCCCAGGCGGGCGTTGACCGCGGGGGAGCCGCTGCCGTCGCGCTGCAACGCCACCCGGGCGCCGGCGAGGGAGCCGGCGAGCATCTGGTCGACCAGGTCGTCAAGCCGTCCCGTTGCCGAGCTCGCGGTCACCTCCAGCCCCATGGCCCCGATGGCGCCCGCCGCCTTCGGGCCCCTGGCGTAGATACGCGCCCCGCGTAACACGTCCACCAGCGCGTCACCGGCACCCCAGCTCTCGGCCGCCTCCAGCCAGGCGCGCACACCGATCCCGGTGTTGGCGATGACATGAGAGGGGGGCGAGTCGAGCAGCGCCTGGGTGGCTCCCTGCAGCCCGCCGTCGGGGCCGAGGGGCTGGGTACGGATGCTCGGGCCGTGCACCACCCTGGCCCCGCGACGACGCAGTAGCTCGGCCTGCTCCTCCCACCGCCGGTCGGCCGTGACGCCGACGACGAAGCCGTCGAGGGGCAGTGGGGCGCGCCGTCGGGGAGGGTTCGCAACGGCCATGACCGGGTGATCGTCGCAGTCGCGGGTTTCGGCCGTGTTGCCGGCACATGGACGATCCGTGAGAACAACCTTGCCGGCTCGAGCCGCCACCGGCGGTGCCGGGGCCCGCGCCTCATCGAGGACCTGAACGGAACATGGCGCGATGCGCACAGCCGCCCGGATGCCCGTGTGCCCGGAGCGCAACCGCGCATTGACCGGCGTGAAACGTTGCCGCGGCCCGCGGTCCGTAACTTCGCCGGGGTGAATCGACGGGGTTTTCTCAAATCGATCGGGGCCGCCGCCACGCTTCCCGTGCTCGGCGGAGGTCTCGCCGCCTGTGGCAGCAGCGACAGCGACGACGTCAGCGCCCGAACATCGCAGGGCGACGGTGCACCCACCACCACAGCCGGCTCGAATGGACCGAGCGGTACCAGCCGGAGCACGAACCGCGAGGTCAAGGTCGGCTTCATCGCCCTCACCGACGCGGCCTCGGTCATCATGGCCTTCGAGAACGGCGACTACGCCGATCGCGACCTCGACGTATCGGTGCTCAAGCAGGCGTCGTGGCCGGCGACGCGCGACGCCCTGCTCAACGGCGACATCGACATGGCCCACTGCCTGTTCTCGATGCCGACCTCGCTGGCGTCGGGCATCGGCGGTACCGGCGAGCGTGACCTGCGCATCGCCATGATGCTCAACAACAACGGCCAGGCCATCACCTTGAGCAACGAGTTCGCCGACGCCGGCTACGCCGACCTCGACGCCGTCGGCGAGATCCTGCGCTCACGCTCGGCCCCTTCGCTGGCCATGACCTTCCCCGGCGGGACCCATGACCTGTGGCTGCGCTACTGGATCCAGGCCACCGGCACCGACGCCACCACGCTTTCGATCCAGCCCATCCCGCCGCCCCAGATGGTGCAGAACATGGCCTCGGGCACCGTCCAGGGCTATTGCGTGGGTGAGCCGTGGGGCGCGGTGGCGGTCAGCCAGGACATCGGGTTCACCCACATCACCACCCAGGACATCTGGCGCAACCACCCCGAAAAGGCCCTGGTCACCACCGCCCGCATGGTCGAGGAGCGACCCGACGTGGTGCGCGACATGATCCAGTCGGTCCTGGTCTCGTCCAGGTGGCTGGACGACCTCGACAACCGCGCGGCGGCGGCCGACGTCATCGGCCAGGAGCAGTACGTCAACGCCCCTCCCAACGACATCCGGGGGCGGCTCACCGGCGTCTACGAGATGGGTGCCAGCATCGGCCGGCGCGACTTCGAGGTCGAGCAGATGCAGTTCCACCGCGACGGGCTCACCAACTTCCCCCGCCGGTCCTATGTCTTCTGGGCGCTGGCCCAGTACCGCCGCCTGGGCTACGTCGACGACGTGCCCGACCCCGGGGACCTGGCCGACGAGATGATCCTCACCGACCTTTACGTCGAGGCGGCCGAGGCCGAGGGCGTCGACCTCCCCGACGACGACATGGCCGCCTTCGACGTGTTGCTCGACGACGTCTCCTTCGACCCGACCGACTTCGACGCCGAAGCCACCCGCACGTGAACCCGATCACCGGCATCGACCCGGAGGTGCACCGTTGAGCCTCGCTGTCACCCTTCCCGAGGCGCTGATCGAGCCGGAGCGCCGAAGCGCGGGCGGCGCGCCACCCGGCGGTCCTCCTGCCCTTCCGGGGCGCCACCCGCTGCGGGGCGCAGCCGCCAGCGTGGCCCTGGCCGCCGTGGGGTTCGCGGCGTTGGTCGGCGTCTGGGCCCTGATCTCGTGGCGCACACCGTCCATCCCCGGTCCCTCGGCCACCCTCACCGAGATGCGCGAGCTGCTCAGGGACCCCTTGCGCGACGGGGCCGGTAACGACAAGGGCATCTTCATCCAGCTGCGCGGTTCGCTGGGCCGGGTGTTCAAGGGCTTCCTGCTCGCCACCGCCGTCGGCATCCCGTTCGGCTTGGTGCTCGGAGCCAGCCGTCTGGCCTGGCAGGCGGCCAACCCCGTGATCCAGTTGCTGCGCCCGGTCTCGCCGCTGGCCTGGTTCCCGATCTGGCTCACGATGTTCCAGGACGCCCCCCAGGCCGCGGTCTGGACCATCTTCCTCACCGCCCTGTGGCCGACCGTGATCAACACCGCCGCCGGTGCGGCGTCGGTGCCCGTCGACCAGCGCAACGTGGCCGCGGTGTTCCGCTTCGGCCGCTTCGCCTACCTGCGCCACATCCTGCTGCCGCACTCGCTGCCGTCGATCGTCACCGGGCTGCGGCTGTCGATGGGCATCGCCTGGCTGGTCATCGTGGCCACCGAGATGCTGGCCGGCGGGGTGGGTATCGGCTTCTTCGTGTGGGACTCCTACAACGCGCTCAACCTGGCCAAGGTCATCTGTGCCATCGGCATCATCGGCGTCGTCGGTCTGGTGCTCGACATGGTCTTCCTGCGGCTCGGCCGCCTCGTCAGCCCCTCGGAGGTGCACCGATGACCCTCGCCCTGCAAGGTGTCTGGAAGGCCTTCGCCCTCAAGCACGACGTCCAGCAGGTCCTGCGCGGCGTCGACCTGACGGTTCAAGCCGGCACCTTCGTGAGCCTCACCGGGCATTCCGGCTGCGGGAAATCCACGCTGGTCAACCTGGTGGGTGGGCTGAGCCGGCCCGATGCCGGCACCATCACCCTCGACGGTGCACCGGTGGTCGGGCCCGGGCCCGACCGGGCCATGGTCTTCCAGAACTACTCCCTGCTGCCCCGCCTGAGCCTGGTGCGCAACGTCCGGGCGGCGGTGGGCTCGGCCCGCCCCCAGCAGGCCAAGGGACGCAGCGACGAGGTGACCGAGCGCTACCTCAGCGCGGTCGGATTGTGGGAGGCCAGGGACCGCAAGCCCCACCAGGCGTCGGGCGGGATGCTGCAGCGCACCGCGGTGGCCCGGGCCTTCGCGGTGGAGCCGAGGGTGCTGCTGCTCGACGAGCCCTTCGCCGCGCTCGACGCCTTCACCCGGGCCCGCCTGCAGGCCCAGCTGGTCGATCTGTGGCGCAGTGAGAGCGACACCGAGATCGTGCTCATGGTGACCCACGGCATCGACGAAGCCGTCTTCCTGTCGGACCGGGTGGTGGTCATGGGGGCGGCGCCGCGGCCCTCCATCGTGGAGATCCTCGAGGTGTCGATCCCCCGGCCGAGGGACCGCGTGACCCACGCCCGCGTCCTGGAGGGGGCCCAGGCGCACCTGCACTCGCTGCTCGGGGACGGCAAGGCGGACGACGTCCGCGGCCAGGCCGGAGCCGGGCGCGTCGCCTAGCAAGCTCGCTGCGCTCGACGCCCTGTCGGCGTGTCAACGCTGTGTTACATCCGGCGCACACCGTCGGGCCGCGCCTGTCAGGCGATCGACGCCGAGCGTTGACGGACGGGCAACCTCGCACTCACCGGAGCCCGGTTCACTCGCGGGGATGCACGCCCGAGAGTTCCGCTCCGCGGGGCACCTACCCAGCCTGGTGGCCGCGTTGGTCCACTTCGACATCTCCTTCATGGTGTGGGTGCTGCTTGGCGCGCTGGGCGCCTTCGTCACCGCCGACCTCGGATTGTCCCCGCTTCAGGCCGGCTTGATGGTGGCGCTGCCCCCTTTGGGGGGATCGGTTTTCCGCCTGGTCATCGGCTCTTTGGCCGACCGGGCCGGCATCAGGCGCACGGGCCTGGTCACCCTCGGCCTCACGTTCGTACCGCTCTGGTGGGGATGGCTGGCCGGCGGCACCTACGGCCAGGTGCTGGCCATCGGCCTGCTGCTCGGCGTGGCCGGCGCCAGCTTCGCGGTGGCCCTGCCCCTGGCCAGCCGCTGGTACCCGCCCGAGCACCAGGGACTGGCCATGGGCATCACCGGCGCGGGCAACTCGGGCACCATCATCGCCGCGCTGGCTGCGCCTCGCCTGGCCGAGCATTTCGGCTGGCACGCCGTGTTCGGACTGGCCACGATTCCCGTGGCCACCGCCTGGGTGCTCTTCGCCCTGCTGGCCAAGGAGCCGCCCCGGCCCGCGACACCCGCCGGCGGGATCTTCGGACTGGTCGCCGATCCCGATGCTCGCTGGCTCTGCGCGCTCTACATGGTCACGTTCGGCACCTTCGTGGGGCTGTCCGGCTACCTGCCCCTGTTCATGGTCGACCGCTTCGAGCTGACCAAGGTAACCGGTGCCGGCTACGCCGCCCTGTGCGCCGCCGCGGGCTCGCTCCTGCGCCCCCTGGGAGGCGTGCTGTCCGATCGCCTGGGCGCCACCCGCGTGCTCGCGGCCGTGCTCAGCACCGGTACCGGCGTGGCCGTCGCCCTGGCCACGCTCCCGCACCTGGGCCCGACCGTGGCCCTCCTGTTCGTGCTCATGGGCGCGCTGGGGGCCGGCAACGGAGCGGTGTTCTGCCTCGTCGGCGCCCGCTTCCCCGAGCGCATCGGAGCCATGACCGGGCTGGTGGGCGCGGCTGGTGGCCTGGGCGGGTTCCTGCTCCCGTTCGTCCTCGGCGCCCTTCGCCAGAGCACCGGCAGCTTCGCCGCAGGTTTCGTGGTGCTGGGTGCCACCGTCGCCCTGACCACCACCGCCCTCCTGCGCCGGCAACGCATCGCTCCCTCGACCGTCGCCCTGGAGGTCGCAACATGAACCCTCGCACCCTCGTCCTGGCCGGTCACGGCATGGTTGGTCACAAGCTGATCGAGGTGCTCGCCGGGCGCGACGGCGGCGAGCGCTGGCGGGTCGTCGTGCTGGCCGAGGAACCTCGTCGCGCCTATGACCGGGTGAAGCTGTCCTCGCTGTTCGCCGGGGCCACGGAGGCCGACCTCGCCCTCGGCGACGACTCCGTGCTGGGCGCGCCCTGGGTCGAGATCGCCCTCGGCGACCCAGTGGTTTCCATCGACCGGGCGGCGCGCACCGTCACCACCGGTGGCGGGCGTTCGCAGGCCTACGACGCCTTGGTGCTGGCCACCGGCTCGTCGCCGTTCGTACCGCCCATCCCCGGCATCGACCGCCCGGGTTGTTTCGTGTACCGCACGATCGAGGACCTCGACGCCATCGCGGCCCATGCCCGCGGCTGCCGGGCCGGGGCCGTCATCGGCGGCGGCCTGCTCGGTCTCGAGGCCGCCAACGCGCTGCGTGAGCTCGGGCTCGTCACCCATGTCGTCGAGGCCGCTCCCCGGCTCATGCCCGTGCAGGTCGACGAGGGCGGCGGGGCGGTGCTGCGCCAGCGCATCGAAGAGCTCGGGGTCAGGGTCCGCACCGACGCCCGGACGGCCGCCGCGGTCGGCGAGACCGACGAACCCGCCAGCCCCGTGGCCGGCCTGCGCTTCGAGGACGGCGAGGTGCTCGACGTGGGCATCGTGGTCGTGTCCGCCGGCATCCGGCCCCGCGACGAGCTAGCCCGGTCCTGCGGGCTCGCGGTAGGCGAACGGGGCGGCGTCACGGTCGACGAGAGCTGCCGCACCGCCGATCCCGCCATCTGGGCCATCGGCGAGTGCGCGCACGTCGCCGGCCGCACCTGGGGCCTCGTCGCGCCCGGCTACGACATGGCGCGGGTGGTGGCGGACCGGCTGCTGGGCGGCGGCGCCGCCTTCACCGGCGGCGACCTATCCACCAAGCTCAAGCTGCTCGGCGTCGACGTGGCCAGCATCGGCGACGCGCACGGGACCATGACCCCGGGCGCCCGGGCCGTCACCCTGCACGACCCGGTCAGGGCCGTGCACCGCAGCGTCGTGCTCGACGGCGACGGCCGCCTGGTCGGTGCGGTGCTGGTGGGGGACGCGTCGTCGTACACCACCCTGCTGTCGATGGCCCGGGGTGACCTCCCCACCCCCGAGCGACCCGAGCAGCTCCTGGTCGAGGTGGCCGCCGCCGGCACCACCGCCGGCCCGGGGGTCGCGGCGCTGGCCCCCGGGGCGCTGGTGTGCTCCTGCAACAGCGTCACCAAGGGCGCCATCTGCGGGGCCATCGTCGAGCACGAGCTCACCGACGTGGGCGGCATCAAGGCGCTCACCACCGCCGGTACCGGCTGCGGCGGCTGCACCCCCATCCTCACCGAGTTGCTGGCCGACGAGCGGCGCCGGGCCGGCCACGAGGTGCTCGACCACCTCTGCGAGCACTTCCCCTGGTCGCGCACCGAGCTGTTCGACATCGTACGGGTCAAGGGCATCCGCAGCTTCGCCGAACTGGTCGGCTCCCACGGGACCGGACGGGGCTGTGAGATCTGCAAGCCGGCGGTGGCGTCGATGCTGGCCTCGCTGGCCTCGGGCCACATCCTCGACGGCGAGCAGGCCAGCCTGCAGGACACCAACGACTTCGCCCTGGCCAACCTCCAGCGCGACGGCTCGTACTCCGTGGTGCCCCGGGTACCCGGCGGCGAGATCACCCCCCGCCAACTCGTGGCCATCGGCGAGGTGGCCGAGGAGTTCGACCTCTACACCAAGATCACGGGCGGGCAGCGCATCGACCTGTTCGGCGCCACGCTCGACCAGCTCCCGGCCATCTGGGCCCGCCTGGTCGACGCCGGCATGGAATCCGGCCACGCCTACGGCAAGGCTCTGCGCACGGTGAAGTCGTGTGTCGGGCTCACCTGGTGCCGCTACGGCGTACAGGACTCCACGACGCTGGCCATCGACCTCGAGAACCGCTACCGCGGCCTGCGGGCGCCGCACAAGATCAAGATGGCGGTGTCGGGTTGCACCCGCGAGCGTGCCGAGGCCCAGAGCAAGGACGTCGGTGTGATCGCCACCGAGGTGGGCTGGAACCTCTATGTGGCCGGCAACGGTGGGATGCGCCCGGCGCACGCGGTGTTGTTGGCCGAGGGCCTCGACACCGAGACGCTGGTGCGCACCGTCGACCGCTTCCTGGCCTACTACATCCGCACCGCCGACCGCCTGGAGCGCACCGCCACCTGGTTCGCCAAGCTGGACGGGGGCATCGACCACCTCCGCCGTGTCGTCCTCGACGATGCCCTCGGCCTGGCCGCCGAGCTCGAGGCCGACATCGCCCGCCACGTCGCCGCTTACGAATGCGAGTGGGCCGCGGTGCTGGGCGACCCGGCCCGCCTGTCCCGGTTCCGCACCTTTGTGAACAGCGACGAGCCCGACCCGACCATCATGCGGGTGACCGAACGCGGCCAACCCCGCCCGGCCCGCGACGGTGAGCTGGCGGCCGGGCCGCCCGGGCAGCCGGTGACGATCAGGCTGGGCCCGACCAACGGGCGCGCGGGCGCGGGCCGTCCCGGACCGGTCGAGGTCAACGCATGACCGGTGCACCGGCCGGTGGCTAGCCCCGCCGAGCCCGGTTGGGTCGACGTGTGCGGCTTGGACGACCTCAGCGCCGACCGGGGCCGGGCCGCTCTGGTGCACGGGCACCGGGTCGCGCTGTTCCGGTTGTCCCCCGACGACGACCTCTTTGCCATCGACGACCTCGACCCGTTCTGCGGTGCGCCGGTGCTGTCGCGCGGGCTGGTCGGGACCACCGGCGACCGGCCCAAGGTCGCCTCGCCCATGTACAAGCAGGGTTTCGACCTCGCCACCGGCGTATGCCTCAGCGACCCGAGCGTGAGCGTGACCGTGTACCCGGTACGCCGCGCCGGCGATCGGGTGCAGGTCCGAGTGCTTCCCCAGGCGGTGGTCCAGCCCAGAGGCGGCACCGACAACGACGCCGACGCCCGGCCATGACGAGAATCGCCCTCACTCGTTCGCTTCGCTCACTCCGTTCGGGCGAGCTGGATGGCCGCCGCCTGCGGCGGCGTCGAGAACTTGTCGTCGGTCGACCGGGCAAGCCGGATCGATCGACAGCCGGGGGGCTCCGGCGGAGCCTCTGCCCCCCGGGCCCCCCGCCAGCGCCGACGGGGCGATTCTCATGGTTCGCAGGCCTCGCCTGCGGCGGTGGGGAACCATGACCGACGTCGCGGACCGGGCGAACCTCGACGCCCACGCCCCGGCACTGCCGGTCGGCGCGGACCCCCGGCCGTCCAGCCCGTCGGGCCCCACCGGCCCGGCCACGCCCCCGACCGTCGTGGACGCCGCCGCGGTGCGCACACCCCTCGACGACTGGCTCTCGGTCCAGGCCGACCTCAGCGCCGTCGAGCGGTTCTCCCGCGCCCACGACGCCGGAATGGCCGGGCGGGGCACCGGGACCTGGCACGACGTCGTACCGCTGGGCCAGCCCGGGCCCGACGAGCGGTACGCGTTCGAGGTCGACCTCGACGCCTGCACCGGGTGCAAGGCCTGCGTGGCCGCCTGCAACAGCCTGAACGGTCTCGACGACGACGAGTCTTTTCGCTCGGTGGGCGTGCTCCTCGGGCTCGACGCCGCCGGGGCGGCCGTGCAGCAGACGGTCACCACCGCGTGCCATCACTGCGACGACCCGGCCTGCCTCACGGGCTGCCCGGTCGACGCCTACGAGGTCGACATCGCCACCGGCATCGTCGCCCACCTCGACGACCAGTGCATCGGCTGCGGCTACTGCACCCTGACCTGCCCGTACGAGGTGCCCCGCTTCAACGAGCGACTGGGGATCGTGCGCAAGTGCGACATGTGCCGGGGACGTCTGGCCGAGGGCGAGGCGCCAGCCTGCGCCCAGGCCTGTCCCACCGGCGCCATCGCGGTGCGGGTCGTCGCCCGCGCCCCGGCCGAGGTCGTCATGGACGCGACGCTCCCGCCGCGCCGGCTGGTGCCCGGTGCCCCCGACTCCTCGCTCACCCGGCCGTCGTCGATCTACCGCAGCCGCCGGAGCCTGCCGTCGTCGATGGTGGCCGCCGACGCGGCCACCATCCCCATCGCGCACGGGCACCCGGCGCTGGCGGTGATGCTCGTTCTCACCCAGCTGGCCATCGGGGCGCTGGTCGTCAACCAGGGCGCCGAAGCGCTGGCCCCGGACGCCGCGTCCGCGCTGCGCCCGTGGGGACCGCTGCTCGGCCTGGCGGCCGGCATCATGGCCCTCGGGGCCAGCGTGTTGCACCTGGGGCGACCTCGCTACGCCTGGCGCGCCGTGATCGGCTTCCGCCACTCGTGGTTGTCTCGGGAGATCGTCGCGTTCGGCGCCTTCGCCGGGCTGGCCACGCTCAACGCCGGCGTGGCCCTTCTCGGACCGAGCCCGGGCCTCGCCTCTCGCGCCCTCGGCGCGGCCACGGTGGCGGCCGGCGTCGCGGGCGTCTCGTGCTCCGTGCTGCTGTATGCGGTCACCGGCCGGGCATGGTGGCGCGTCGCCGTGACCGGGCCGAAGTTCGCGCTCACCGCCGCCGTGGGCGGCTTGGCGGCGGTGCTGGCCGTGGCGGCCGTGGCCGATCCCGATCCGCTCGTGGCACCGCTGGCCGGCCTGCTGGTGCTGGCCAGCGGGACCAAGCTCGGCCTCGAGGCCGCCTTCCTCCGGCACCGTCGGGACGATGCCGTTACGGCGAACACCCGCACCGCCGGTCTGCTCACCGGTGCGCTCGCCCGCACCACCGCCTGGCGGTTCGGCCTGGGGACCGCCGGTGGGATCGCCATCCCGCTTGCCCTGCTCGCCGTGGTCGGCTCCGGTCCCGCGCCCCGCGTCGTCGTCGGGGTGGCCGCGGTGGCGGCGCTCGTGACCGTCGTGGCCGGCGAGCTGGCCGAGCGGCTCACGTTCTTCACCGCCTCGGTCGCCCCCCGCATGCCAGGCTCGCGACCATGACCCGTGCCCGTGCCCGTGCCCGTGCCCGTGCCCGTGCCCGTGCCCGGACCCGTCCCGGGGCGAACCGCGGCCTGCGGGGATGAGACCGCCCCGTTCACGACGGACCGGGCCACTCACCGCCGAGCTCGACCGCGTCCCTTCACGACTGGGCCTGCCCCAGGTCGCAGCCCGGCTGGCTCCATCGGCGACCACGGCGATGATCTGCGGCTTCTGCTCGACCGGATGCTCGCTCGACGTCCACCTGCGCGACGGGCGCGCCGTCGGCCTCTCACCCACCGAGCGCCACCCGGTGAACCTCGGGATGGCCTGCCCCAAGGGTTGGGAATCGCTCACCCCGCTGGCCGCCCCCGACCGGGCCAGTACGCCGATGCGGCGCGACGAGCACGGCGTGCTGCAGGCCGTCGGCTGGCCCGAGGCCCTGAGGTCCTTCGTCGACGGTGTCCGCGCCGTGCAGGCGGACCACGGTCCCGACTCGTTCGCCTTCCTGTCGACCGGGCAGATCCCCACCGAGGAGATGGCCCTGCTGGGTGCGGTGGCCAAGTTCGGCATGGGCATGCGCCACGGCGACGGCAACACGCGCCAGTGCATGGCCACCGCGGTAGTGGCGTACAAGCAGTCCTTCGGCTTCGACGCGCCGCCCTACACCTACGCCGACTTCGAGGCGTCCGACGTGATCGTCCTGGTGGGTTCGAACCTGTGCATCACGCACCCCATCATGTGGGAGCGCATCCAGCGCAACCCGCACCGGCCCGCGCTGGTGGTGGTCGACCCCCGCGTTACCGAGACGGCCATGGCCGCCACCGACCACGTCGCCCCCCGGCCGGCGTCTGACCTCACCCTGCTCTACGGCGTCGCCCACCTCCTGGTGCGCGACGGCCACATGGACAGGGCCTACGTCGAGGCCCACACCACGGGCGCGGACGCATACATCGCACACGTCGCCGCCTTCGGGCCCGAGAGGGTGGCGACCGAGACCGGGGTGCCGGTCGAACAGCTCGAGCGCCTGGCCACCCTGGTCGGTACCGGCGAGCGGGTGTCGCTGTGGTGGACCATGGGGGTGAACCAGAGCCACCAGGGCGTGCGCACGGCCCAGGCCATCATCGCCCTGGCCCTGCTCACCGGCAACATCGGCCGGCCCGGGACCGGCGCCAACTCCATCACCGGCCAGTGCAACGCCATGGGGTCGCGGCTCTTCTCCAACACCACCAACCTGCTCGGCGGCCGAGACTTCACCGACGAGGCCGACCGTTGCGACGTAGCCGGCGTCCTCGGCATCGACGAGACCAGGATCCCTCGGCAACCGAGCTGGGCCTATGACCAGATCATCGAGGGGATCAGCACCGGCGCCATCCGGGGCCTGTGGGTCATCGCCACCAACTCGGCCCACTCCTGGATCAACCACACCGACCTGCACGACCTGCTCGGCCGGCTCGACCTGCTGGTGGTCCAGGACCTCTACACGACCACCGAGACGGCCCAGCGGGCCCACCTGGTGCTGCCGGCCGCGGGCTGGGGGGAGAAGGAGGGCACGTTCATCAACAGCGAGCGGCGCTTCGGGCTCATCCACCGGGTGGCCCGGGCGCCCGGGCAGGCGCTGGCCGACTTCGCCATCTTCAAGCTGGTCGCCGAGGCGTGGGGATGCGGCCCGATGTTCGCGGACTGGTCGTCACCCGAGGCCACCTTCGCCATCCTGCAACGGTTGTCGGCCGGCCGGCCCTGCGACTTCACCGGCATCGCCGGGTACCCGGCCATAGCCGAGCTCGACGGCGTGCAGTGGCCATACCCCGCGGGCGCCGAGCCTCTGGCCCGGGGCGCCGAGCGCAGGCTGTTCGCCGACGGACGGTTCTTCACCGACGATGGCCGGGCCCGTTTCCTGTTCGTCGAACCCAGCGCGCCGACGGAAAAGACCGACGACCGCTATCCGTTCGTGCTGCTCACCGGGAGGGGTTCGTCGGCCGAGTGGCACACCGGCACCCGCACGTCGAAGTCGGCCATCCTGCGGAGCCTTTCGGCCCAGGAGCCCCAGGTCGAGCTGCACCCCGACGACGCCGCCGGCCTCGGCATCGAGGCCGACGCCTGGGTCACGGTCCGTTCGCCCCGCGGTTCGATGCGGGCCAGGGCCTTCCTGACCCCCACGGTGGGACGGGGCCAGGTGTTCGTCCCCATGCACGCAGCCACCACCAATCGGCTCACGTTCCCGGCCTTCGACCCCCACTCGCGCCAGCCGGCCTACAAGCACGCCGCGGTCGCGGTCGCCCTCCCCCAACCCTGGGACTGACCTTCGCCCTCGGCCACCACCATGGCACCGGCCACCGGGAGCACCACCGACCTCTTGCCCTCCCCGGCGAGGCAGCGAGCCTGTCTCGCGGCCACGGTCCACAATGAACCGGTGAGTGATCCACCTCCGGTCGGCCCGCGTGTCCACCCGCCGCCCGTCGACCGCGCGCTCGTGGCCGAAGCCGTGGAGTTGGCCCGCATGGCGGGCCGGTCCACGCTGCGGTGGTTCCGCTCGCGGGACCTGGCGGTCGACGCGAAGGACGACGGCACGCCCGTCACGGTCGCCGACCGCGAGACCGAGCGGCTCGTGCGCGACGAGTTGGCCCGGCGCCATCCCGACGATGGCGTCGTCGGCGAGGAGGAGGCCGACACGACCGGCGTCTCAGGGCGGACCTGGACGGTCGATCCCATCGACGGGACCAAGGCGTTCACCCACGGCGTTCCCCTCTACAGCACCCTGCTGGCGCTGGCGGATGGCTATGGCCCCGCCGTCGGGGTCATCGACCTGCCGGCCCTCGGCGAGACCGTGTGGGCGGGGCGCGGGCTCGGCTGCTTCTGCGACGACGAGGCGGTCAGGGTGAGCACCCGCCGCGAGCTCGCCGGGGCCTACGTCATGACCAGCGCGGTTGACCATTGGCCGCCCGGTGCGCTCGACCGGCTCCACGGCGCGGGCGCGGTGGTGCGGACATGGGGCGACGGCTACGGCTATGCCCTGGTGGCCACGGGCCGGGTCGACGCCATGATCGACCCGGCCGCGGCCCCTTGGGACCTGGCGGCCATGCCCGTGATCCTGGCCGAGGCCGGAGGGAACTTCAGCGACATCGGGGGGCGGCCAGGGGCCGATGGCGGTAGCGGCGTGGCGGCCAACCCTCATCTGCACGACGCCCTTCTCACCCTCCTCGCGCCCCGGTAACAATCACCATTCCGGTGGCAATCATCATCTCCCCATTCCGCGACTGTTCCCGGCGCTCTGGGCCCGGGAACAGCCCCAGGAACGGGGTGTTGGGGGTGGGGGGCAGGGAGTCAGAGCCAGCCGGCGCGCCGAAAGCGGCGGTACAGGACCAGGCACAGCACGGCGGTAAGGGCCATCACCACCGGGTACCCGTAGCGCAGGCCGAGCTCGGGCATGTGCTCGAAGTTCATCCCGTACACGGCGCCCACGACCGTGGGTACGCCGCCGATGGCCAGCCAGGCCGAGATCGTGCGCATGTCGTTGTTCTGACGCACGCTGACCTGTGCCTGGTTGGCGTTGAGTGCGTCGGTGAGCAGGTCGCGCAGGTGCTCCACCTGGGTCACCACCCGGGTCAGGTGGTCCTCGACGTTACGGAAGTAATGCGCGAGCTCGGGATGGCTGTGGGGGACTTGGCCGGCCACCAGCCGTGACAAGCCCTCGGCCAGGGGCCAGGCGTTGCGGTGGAAATCGAGCACCTCACGCTTGAGGAGGTAGATGCGCTCGGCCGCGTTGGCCCGCGTGCCGGCGAAGACCTGCGCCTCGATCTCGCTCACGTCGTTGTCGAGACCGACCAACACCGGTTCGTAGTCGTCGACGACCTTGTCGACGACGGCGTGAAGGACCGCGGCAGGGCCGCAGCGCAGCCGTTCCGGGCTCCCCTCGACGGCGCGCCGCACGTCGGCCAGCGCGCTGGCCTCGCCGTGGCGGACCGACACGACGAACCCGTCGCCCACGAAAAGCTGCAGCTCCGCAAACTCCACCGTCTCGGTGGCATCCACGTAGCGCGCCGTCTTGAGCACCACGAACAGCGACTCGCCGTAGAGCTCGATCTTGGGCCGCTGGTGGGCCTTGATGGCGTCCTCGACAGCCAAGGGGTGCAGGTCGAACTCCTGGCGAACCTCGTCGAACTCCTCCTCGCTCGGTTCGACGAGGCCGATCCACACGAAGGAACCGGGCTTCCGCCCGGCCTCGAACGCGTCGGCGAGCTCGAGCTCGCCCCGGCGTCGCCGGCCGTGTTCGTACACCGCGCAATCGACGATCACGCTCGACCCCGGCGTCCGCCTGCCGGCCCGGCCGCGACCACCTCGACGCCGCCGGGCACCCGCTCGGGCTCACCCATGGTGAGCGCCGGCTCGAGGGTGAAGGCCATGCCCGGCTCCAGTGGCGGGGCGCCTCGGCCGCCGAGCGTGCTCGGGTAGCCGCCTTCGGCGATGTCGGCGTCATGTCCACCGCATCGCGGTAGTCGGTGCTCGCGGCCGGTCCGACCTTGGCCGTGACCCGGTCGAGCACCCGGCGCGACCCGCCCCGGGCGGGCCGGCCGGCGGATGGGCTTCACGTCGCCATCTTGGCCGCCCGCGGCGGCCCGCGCCGCGGACTAGTGCGAATCGGCCATGCCGGCGTGGCCCGACCGGGCCATCAGGTCGGGCCCGGCATGACCCGATCGGGTCCCACACCCGGCCGAATGGGTCGAACGGCCCATGGTGGTAATGCAGCCCCTCTCGTATCACTGCCTTAGCCGCACGGAGTGACCCGTCGGTGCAGTGACCGAGGAGGCAGTTCGAATGAACACCCAGGGCGAGTGCCAGGACCGTAGCCACCTGATCGAAGAACACCTGCCCTTGGTGCGCAGCGTGGTGGTGCAGGTGGCGGCGCACTTCCCCCGCTATGTGGACCGCCAGGAACTGGCCAGAGCCGGCGCGCTCGGTCTGGTGGAGGCGGCTAGCCGTTGGGACGAGGACCGCGGCGTGCCCTTCGACCGGTTCGCCGCCCGGCGGATACGCGGCGCGATCCTCGATTCCGTCCGGGCCGCCGACTGGGCGCCGCGTTCGGTGCGCACGCTGGCCCGGCGGCTCGAGCAGATGGAACACGAGCTGTCGACCAACACCGGCCGGGCCCCGGCCAACGAGGACCTCGCCCGCGCCCTGGGCATCTCCGTCCCCGAGCTCGACCGGGTCAAGGCCCAGGTGGCCCGATCGGTGGTGCTGGCGCTCGAAAGCCTGTCGACGGCCTCCGACGACGGCACGTCGGTCCTCGACGTGCTGGCCGACCGCACGGCGGTGGAGCCGGCCGAGGAGCTCGAGCGGCGCGAGCTGCACGGCTACCTGCGCGACGCGCTGCACCTGCTCCCGGAACGGCAGCGCTCGGTCGTGGTCGGCTACTTCATCGAGGAGCGCACATCGCTCGATCTGGCCCAGGAGCTCGGGGTCACCGAGTCCCGCATCTCCCAGCTCCGCTCCGAGGGTCTGGCCATGCTGCGAGAAGGGATCGAGGCCCAGTACGAGCCGCTGGCGGTCGCCGGTTGCGGGCGGGCCGCCCGACGCCGGGCTCGCTACGCCACCGCCATCGGCGAGGCATCGCACTGGCGGGTACGACTGGCCCCGGCTCACGCATCGGCACGGCCGGCACTCCGGGCCAGCTGACCGCATCGCAGCTCCTCCCCCTGCGGTCCGGAGTCGCGTGGCTCAGCTCTGGCGCTCGGCCCCTTCGAAGACCGCAGCCTTGATGCCGCGCTGGGCCAGCTCGGCCAGCAGCCCCAGACACCATCTGGCGGCGGTCATCTCAACCAAGGGCAGCATCACCCTCGGCCCCCGACGAGGTCGTCGTCCGTCTCGGTGAGCGCACCCACTCACCGGTGCTGCGCGCTGCCGGCCTTTCCGAGATCGCCGTACCCTGGTGGGAAAGATGGACGACTGTGCACGTCGACGTCCTGGCTGGACGCGTCGTGGCTGGCTAGGACCGCAACCACTCGATGCTCGGCACGTTCGAACCGTTCCGCGAGGGCGACCGCGAGTTTGCGCTCATCGCGCCCCATTACACGGCCACCTCCGTCCTGGACCTCGCCAGCGGCGAGAGCATCGCCGGCGAGGAGACGAGCCCCGACGGCTCTGGCCCGTCGGCTTCTACGTGCCGGACTGGTGGCAAAAGCTCACGCTGGTGGAAACGGCTCCTCGCGGTCCCAGAAGCCGAGTCGCCGCATCTCGGTGTGGACCTCGTTCGCCCGCTTCCGAGTGCAGAGCTTCGAGTCCGCAGCGCGGATGAGGAGACGCCGGATCCGCTCGTAGGGATGACCGGGGCGCTGGTGCTCGAGGGCCCGAAGCGCGTCAGCGTCGTCGGTGACGAGCACGAGATCTCGGTGCACTGCGATCGCGATGCACGCCGACTCGCCGGGACCAAGGGGGAAGCGCAGACCGAACTCTCGGCGTGTCGTCGGGCTCGTGAGCCGCCCGACGAGGTCCAGCTCCTGGTCCTCGAGGTCGAACACGACGAAAGCGCCGCCGGCATGAAGCGGGACGACTCTCGCGAGGCGGGCTGCGTTGGCTGCAGCTTCTTGCCGGGAGGTATCGCCTCGGGCTGGGTCGTCACCCGCTCTTCGCTGATAGCTGATGCTGCGTGTGATCTCGCTGCGCGCGTCCTCCGGTGCCTGCTCCGTCTCATCCGGGTCGTAGACGATGCGCGGCACAGCCAGCGGTGCGCCGACGAGCTTCAGCAGCAGGTCGACCTCGTCGGCCAGCAGGAAGTAGCGGAGTACGACGGTGTCGACGACGGCGTCAGGCGACTCCGAGGATGCCGCTCGCCTCGTACTCGTCGAGCTCGGCACGCTCCTCCTTCGTCGGTCCAGGTCCGCCTGCGTCGAGCGCGACGAGCTCGGTGATCTCGTCGATCGAGAGCCGAGTGAGGGCCGCGGCCGACGGGACTGAGAGCACTCCGTGTTGCACCGCGTGGCGGAGCAACCGTCGGAACCGCGGCGGGAACCGCTCGAGGCGCCACAGGTCTCGCCGAAGGCCGTACTCCTCGTCGGAGATCTCGAATCCCAACGAGCGGGCGAGGAGGACCGGACGGACTTCCTTGAACTGCTCGAGGCGGGGTTGAGTCAAGAACTTGGCCTGGCGCAACCGGACGAGCGCCGTGATGTACGACACGCCGAAGAAGCGCTGTAGGTGGATCACCTCGGCGGGGTCCTCGATGCGTGGGCCGAACCCGTGCTCCTCCATGACCCGGCGGACGCCTTCGGTCGGCATCAGGAACTCGCCCGCGAACGCGTCGGCAAACCGTTCACGCGGCGGCTTGCTTGACGTCGAGACGATGTAGCGCTCGCACGCGCTGTGGAAGAGCGCGTGAGCGAGCTCGTGAGCGACCGTGAACCGACGCCGCCCCGGTGTCATGTCGAGGTTCACGAGGATCGAGAAGCCAACGACGGGGTGGCTGTAGAAGGCTCCGGAGACCGTGAGCGTCAGATCGAGACCCAACGGCGCGCGGTACACCGTCACTCCGAGCAGTTCGCAGAGAGCATCGATGTCACCGATCGGCCCGAGGCCAGCACGGAGGTACGCCCGGACCTCCTCGGCCTTGCGGCGAGCGTCGTCTGCGCTCTCGAACCCGACGCCGCTGACGAACGGGCTCTCGTGCATTCCTCGGACCGGGAAGCGTGCTGCGTCCGCCAGCTCGGCATAGGAGTCGAGGAACTCGACGAACTCCCGCAGCCCCGGGCGCGCCTCGTCCGGTAGGTCTTGGTCGGCGCCGCGCATCAACATCGCGGCCACGTCCGGGGCCGGCGTCGGCTCCTCGGCGCCGACGAGCACCGCGATCGGCGTGCGCAGCAGCCGGCTCAACGCGGCGAGCTGCCGATCGTTCGGCACGCGGCTGCCGCCCTCCCAGTAGCTGACCATCGCCCGACTGACGCCCAACGCATTCGCCACGTCCTCTTGTCCCAGGCCGCTGTCGGAGCGCGCGCTGGCGAGGTTCTCGGCGATCGTCATGGGCTCCTCCATCGGTCGGGCTGTTGCTCAGTTGAGCATAGTGATCTGAACCGCGCAACAACCACCGCGCCTCTTCTTTCCTGTTGCGTGAACGCGCGGATATCGGAATCTGCGCAACCGATTCCTGCCAACCCAAGGTGCCAACGGCCCGCCGCATCAGTTGCCACCGGCGGCACTCGTTACAGCTCCCCCTGCGGTCGGGAGGTCGCGTGGCTCAGCTCTGGCGC
>Ga0187893_10006873_pt1 | contig 19088 bp, 19 predicted proteins | sample MA1701074metaG_FD_139574 | JGI IMG/M metagenome (GOLD analysis project Ga0187893, IMG submission 139574) | White microbial mat communities from a basaltic lava cave in the Kipuka Kanohina Cave System on the Island of Hawaii, USA - MA170107-4 metaG ... | reverse complement strand
GAGACCCGCTACCCGAAGATTCCCCGGCGGGTGAGCGGGTACAACCTCGACGAGCTCCTCGAAGATGATCATGTGAATCTCGCGAAGCTCGTCGTCGGCTCCGAGGGGACTCTCGCGACGGTGGTCGAGGCCCGCATCGCTCTCGTTCCCGTCCCTCCCGTCTCCGGGCTCGCCGTTCTTCACTTTCGAAGCCTCGATGACGCTCTCGTGACCGGCTCGGAGCTCCTCGAGCTTCAGCCTTCCGCCATCGAGCTCGTCGACGAGATGGTCATGGACCTCGCGCGGAAGTCCCTCGAGTACTCGCGGAGGATGTACTTCGTCCAGGGGGCGCCGCGGGCGCTCCTCGTCGTCGAGTTCACGGGAGCGACCGATGCCGAGGTCGCAGCGAAGCTCGATCGGCTGGAGGCGCGTATCGGAGCCTCGGCACGGCCCATGGTTCGAGTCCTCGACCCCGCAGAGCAGGCGAACGTCTGGAAGGTGAGGAAAGCGGCCCTTCCGCTCCTTCTGGGCCTTCCGGGAGACAAGAAGCCCATCGCCTTCGTCGAGGACACGGCCGTCGCTCCCGAGAAGGTCCCGGAGTTCATCCGGCGCTTCGTCAAGATCCTCGACGACTACCACACCATAGGCTCGTTCTACGCCCACGCGGGCGCGGGCTGCCTCCACATCCGCCCTCTCGTGAACCTGAAGGAGGGGGCGGAGGTGAAGAAGATGACGGAGATCGCAGAGGAGGTCTTCCGCCTGGTCGTGGAGTTCGGAGGCTCGATGAGCGGCGAGCACGGAGACGGTCTCGCGCGAAGCCACTTCAACGAGCGCCTCTTCGGAAGCCGTCTCTACGGAGCTTTCCGCGAGCTCAAGGCGGCGTTCGATCCGAAGGGAATCATGAATCCCGGCAAGGTCGTGAACGCGCCCGCCATGACGGAGAACCTGCGGTACGGGGAGTCGTACCGGGTGCGGGAGCCGGAGACGCGGTTCCCTTACGCAAAGGAAGGTGGCTTCGCCCGCGCCATCGAGCTCTGCAACGGGGCGGGGGTCTGCCGCAAGAACCTCGAGGGCACGATGTGCCCTTCGTTCATGGTGACGAGGGACGAGGAGCACTCGACCCGCGGGCGCGCGAACGCGCTGCGCGCCGTCCTCGACGGGCGCCTTCCTCCGGAGGAGATGGCGAGCGAGAGGCTCTACCAGGTCATGGACCTCTGCATCTCCTGCAAGGGCTGCAAGGCGGAGTGTCCCTCGAACGTGGACATGGCCCGGCTCAAATCGGAGTTCCTCGCCCTCTACCATCGAGAACACCCCTACTCGCTGCGGGACCGCATGATGGCTCGTCCCTGGATCGCGGGACGGCTCGGGGTCGCGGCGAGCCCGATCGCGAACCGGCTCCTCGGCGCTCGCTGGTTCCGAAGGCTCCTCGAAGCTGCCGTCGGGATCGATTCCCGTCGAAGCCTTCCGCCGTTCGCGGACGAGACGTTCGAGGGCTGGTTTCGGCGCCGCGCTCCGAACGCATCGGGCGCGAGCCGGAAGGTCGTCCTCTTCCACGACACCTTCATGAACTACCACGAGCCTCAGGTCGGAAGAGCGGCGGTCTCCGTGCTCGAGGCTCTCGGATTCGAAGTCCTTCTCGCGAGGAGGACGTGCTGCGGGCGGCCCATGATCTCGAAGGGCATGCTCGACGACGCCAGACGGATCGCCGCGGAGAACGTCGAGACGCTTCATCCTTACGCGCGCGCGGGAGTCCCCATTGTCGGCTGCGAGCCCTCCTGCATCCTTTCGTTTCGCGACGAGTATCCGGATCTCGTGTCTGGAGAGAAGTCGAAGGACGTCGCGAAGGGGAGCTTTCTCCTCGAGGAGCTCCTGCTGCGCGAGGGCTCGAGCCTCCCGGTGCGAGAGGCTCCGGGGAAAATGCTCGTGCACGGGCACTGCCATTTGAAAGCTCTCGTGGGAGCGGAAACTCTCGTCGCGTTCTTGAAGAAACTCGGGGGAGAGGTCTCGCTCGTGGACTCGGGATGCTGCGGGATGGCGGGCTCCTTCGGCTACGAGAAAGAGCACTTCGACATCTCTCTCCAGATGGCGGAGCGGAGGCTTGCTCCCGCGGCGCGCGAGGCGGCGGAGTCGACGATCCTCGTCGCCCCCGGGACCTCCTGCCGCCACCAGATTCACGACACGACCGGTCGTCGGGCCCACCATCCGGCGGAGGTCGCGGCCCGCGCACTGGGTCTGAGCTATTGAGGTATCGCATGGCCATCGTCATCGACATCGAGACCGTGGGACAAAGCGTTGAAGAGATTCCCGAAAGGGCCCTCGACTATCTCCTTCGATCGATCGAGCGCGACGCCCCGGAGCCTCAGGAGCTGGAAAGGCGCCGCGAGGACTTCTTCTCGCGTCTGGGCCTCGATCCGACGACCGGACGGATCGTCTGCATCGGAGTCCTGGACAGCGAGAACGGCTTCGAAAGGACGTTTGCTCAGGCCGACGAAAAGGAGCTCCTCGAATCGTTCTGGCGGTGGCTCGAAGGCGAGCGCCCCACCCTGTTCGTGAGCTTCAACGGGCGCCGCTTCGACGTCCCCTACCTCCACATCCGGAGCGCCATCCACGGAATCGAGCCCCCCTATCCCATCCCGCTCGGGGCGAGCGCGCACTTCGACGTCCGCGAAGCGCTCGAGGGCGACGATCGGAGGCGCCGCGGGAGCCTCGACTACTTCTGCGCCGTTTTTGGCGTGCCCTCACCCAAGACGGAGATGGACGGCTCGCTCGTGGGGCAGGCTTACGCCGAAGGGAGGATTCATGACATCGAGCGCTACTGCCTTGCCGACTGCCACGCGACGCTAGCGCTCTATCGCCGGCTGAGGCCGTTCTACGCCGGCGGGCGCCGTTAGTTTCTCGCGAGCCTTCGCTCTTTACGTGAAGATGAAAGCCTCGGTGAGGTTGACGGTGTTTCCGCGATCGTCGGTGAGATTCACCGTCACGATCAGCTGCCGTCCCTTCTTGATGGTTGCTCGGAAAAAGAAAACAACCACGTTCTGCCAGGTGGCGTTCGGTCCGATTCGGTTGGTTCCGAGCGCGGAGACGATCTCGTTGGCTCCGATCTCCGACCGCTCCTCGAGCTCCCCGGTGGCCCGCAGAACATCCAGCCGAATGTAATTGATGTTGGCGCCGAGCCCGGCGGTCTCCCGCATCCGGAGCTCCAAGCCGAAGAGAGCGCCCGAGCTCTGCGTCGCGAGCAATCCGAAGTCAATGACGTCGAGAAGGATGACCGCGGCGCTCGGCCCCGCGGTCGTCGTCGTGGTGGTCGTAGGCGTAGGTGTGGTTCCACCGCCGTCATCACAGCCGGCGGCGAGCAGGGAAAGAATGGAAAGAGCAACAACGATCTTCACAGCTGCACCTCCTCCCCCGTGCGAAGCATCGGCAACATATCACATTTCGAAAAAAATCATCAGCGAGTTTGCGAAGCGGACCCTGCCCCTACCGCTTGGCTCTCAACTTCTCCACGAGCTTCTCGTTCCCTGCGACGTCGAGGAAGGTGTCGAACTCGAGAAAGTAGTTCTCCGGGTCGTAGCCCACGAACACCCGCACCTTCCCGCTCTCGTCCATGATCTCCGGCGTCCGCAGCCGGAAGGACTTCTGTCCCTTCAGATACTCGAGCCAGGAGTCGACGTCGGTCGTGAACCAGGACGCGGTCACGCCCTTGTCCTGGCTGAAGCGGTGCATTCCCTTCGTCTCGTCGACGGGGCCGATGAACCCGGTGGGTGAATTTGCGTAGATCTTGGCCCAACCCTGGTCGAGCACCTGATCGAATCCCATGACGTCGCCGTAGAACTTCTGAATGGCCGCCATGTCCTTGTAGTACATCCAGAGGATGGTTGCCTTGATCCCGAGCTCCCTCGGCCGGCCCGGCGTGCGCAGCGATGGTGCCCGCTCGAGGAGGGGCAGGAGCTTCGCGTTCTCGGGGTGCGGGTTGAATCGCTCGAACTCGAGGAAGTAGCCCTCGGGGTCGATGGCGACGAACCCATGGTGCGGTTTTCCCGGCACGACCTCGAGCTCATTTCTCATGGGGACTCCGAGCGCCTTCATGCGCTCGTACCATCCCTCGAGCTCGTCGGTGACGAGGGCCATGGCCACGGTCTTGGGCTCCGCCGCCGTATGCATGCCCTTCGTCGCGTCCACCAGGATCAGGTACGACGTGTCGGCCACCTGGAGGATCTTGGCGAAGCCGTAGTCGGCCACCGTCTCGAGCCCGAGCTTCTCGGTGTAGAAGCGGAAAGCGCCCCTGAGGTCGGCGTAATAGAAGAAGGCGTTGTTCGCGATGATGTCGCGAGCCGGGGCGGCGGCGAGAAGCGCGTAGAGAATGATTGGCGTCATAGGGATGAGTCTCAGTTGGTCAACGCCGGATCGCGGTGATATTCCGCTTGGGAACCTGGCCCACGGGGATGCGGGCCACTTCCTTCAACGACGCGACGTCGACGGCGGAGACGGAGTTCGAGCCCGCGTTCGCGACGTACACGGTCGAGCTATCGGGGGTGAATGTGAGCCAGTCCGGATGATGGCCGACTTCGACGCCTCCGAGGAGCTTCAGGTCGGGGACGGAGTAGGCGTAGACGGTGTGGTTCACCTTGCTGCAGACCCAGAGGGTTTTCCCGTCCGGGGCGACCCCGATGCCGTGAGACGGCGACCCCTGGAGGGTGTCCCAGTTCTGCTTCTCCTTCGGAAGCTCGGGAAGCCGGACGCGGCCGACTTCCATGCGTTTGTCGAAGTCGACGAGGAAGAAGCCGTGGAAGTTCGAGATCTGCACGAACAGCCTCCGGGTAGAGCCGTCGGGGTTGGTCTCGAAGGCGATAGGGCGGACGCCGTTCTCGAAGTAGAGCGTCCAGAGAGGCTCCTCCGTCTTCTGATCGATGACCGTGAGGTTCTTCCCCGCGATCGATCCGGCGACCACGTGTCTTCCATCCGGAGTCACGAACGTGTTGTGGACCCCACCCCGGGTGGGGATGGTCTTGTCGAGCTCGAGAGAGGCGGTGTCGATGACGTCGACCGCACCGGGCGCTTCGACGATCGCGACGTACACCCTTCGGCCGTCCCGGCTGATGGCAACGTTGTTGGGCCGCCCGCTCAGGGGGATGCTCTTGGTCACGGCGAGAGTGTTGCCGTCGACCACGTCGAGCGTCTCGTTCGCCTCGTTGGTGAAGTAAAAGCGGCTTCCGTCGGGTGCGGCGGCAGCCCCGTGGTTGACCTCGATCCCGGTGATCTCGCCCACGATGGTGTTGGTCGCGGGATCGATCAGGAAGATGTTGTCCCCGGCGGCGTTGGTCTGGACGATCACAACCCGATCGGCGGGCGCCAGCAGGGGGAGAAGAGCGAGGCCGAGTGCGGCGAGAGTCATGATCCGTCGAGCCTCCCGCGAGGAACTGTAGTGACGCGGATTCTCGAAGTCAAGAATCGATCATATGATAGCCGCGCCATGACACTGGCGACCTCGCTTCTGGTTCTGGCTCTGGTCCCGCAGGCGCCGGCTCTCGATTTCGGGACATTTCGCGCGCGCGTCGAGCCGGTCTTCCTCAAGAAGCGCCCGGGACACGCGCGCTGCGTCGTCTGTCACGCACGTGCAACGACCCCGTTTCGCCTTCAGCCTCTCTCGCCGGGAAGCTCGTCCTGGAACGAAGCGGAGTCGCGCAAGAACTTCGAGGCCGCGGCGCGGCTCGTGGTCGAAGGAGACCCTCGTTCGAGCCGCCTCCTGACGATGGCCCTCGCGGAAGACGCGGGCGGGACTTCCTTTCATCCCGGGGGAAAACACTGGGAGTCGCAGAGCGATCCGGAGTGGCAGGCGCTCGCCGATTGGGCCCGGGCCGGCGCCCCGGCGGCTCTCGATTACGGAGAGTTCCGGTCTCGCGTCGAGCCCATTTTCCTCCAGAAGCGCCCCGGCCTTGCGCGTTGCGTAGTGTGCCACACGCGCGCGACGACGCCCTTCCGGTTGCAGATCCTGTCCCCGGGAAGCTCCTCCTGGACCGAAGAGGAGTCGCGCCTCAACTTCGAGGCCGCGGCCCGGCTGGTGGCGCCGGGAGATCCGCTTTCGAGCCTCCTCCTCCTCATGCCGCTCGCGTACGACGCCGGCGGAACGTCGTTTCACCCGGGCGGAAAGCACTGGGAGTCGAAGGACGACCCGGAGTGGCAACGGCTCGCGGACTGGGTCCGCGGCCGGAAATGACGGGAATCGCCTGCGTCGGGTGCGGCGCGATCTTCGCGGATCTCGAAGGCCCGACGCACCGTTACATGGAGTCTTCCCCTGGCTGCTGGGCGGCATACGGAGAAGTTGTCGCGCGCGAGTACTCGGATCCATCCTATGCCTCGCTCCACCGGCTGAGCGTTGACGCCTACGCGGTGCAGCACCCGGGCCGGCCCTCCCCTCAGACGACGCAATCCGTGGCGCTGCACCTCATGAGCCTATGCCTCATCCTGGAACGAGGCGTCGACCCGAGTCGCGCGACAGCGTTCTTCCAGGAGGCCGCGAAGGACAAGGGCCGCTACGTGTGGCTCCCGCCGCCGGCCTCCCGGGGCTCGGTCACCGTCAAAGACGTCTACGCCGCCGCGAGCGCCGAGGACCACGAACGGCTCGTCCGGGCCTGGGCGGAGTCGGCATGGTCGGCCTGGGCCCCGCATCACGACGTCATTCGTCTCTTGTGCTCCGCGCGCTTGAACGGCGTCGCTCGCGACGCGAGATGACGGGCGTAGAACGCGTGGCAGGTGTTCGCGAAGCTCTCCTGCCTACGGCGTGACTCCCCGCGCAGGCTTCTTGAGCCTGACGCTCCTGTCGCGCGCGTGGTCGATCATGTCGCGGATGTAGGCCTTGCGTTCTTCGAGAGGCAGAAAATTGACGCGCGCCATCTCCTCTCCAAATGCGCGGACATGGAAGTCGTATGCCACGCGGCGAATGTACCGCCGCACCGATGGCGTCAACCAGGCGGGTCTGCGCTCCCTTCGATTCATGGAATCAGGCTCCGGAAATTGTCCGCCACATCCGGCAGATAGTCCAAGTTCGCGCCGGGAACGAGCCTCGCCACAGACTCCCGGGCATCCTGAACGAACGCCGGGAGGCCATGCTCGCGCAGAGGGTTTCTCGGCAGCAGGCGGCGCGCGCGCTCCATGCGGGTCTCGTGCTGAAACTTGAGGCTTTTGTCCCTTGGAATTCGCGCCTTACGGACCGCCGCCGCGTAGGGCCGCACGGCGCGTTCGTATACGCGCAACCGTGCGCGGTCGAGGGCGTTCCAGTACAGCTTTTCAACGAGAATCGCATGGTCCAAGCTCTCGTCGCTCCGCAGTGCAAGTCCCAGTACGGGACGTTGCGCGACCATCTCCGCTGGACAGGGAATGCGCTTGATCAGACGCCGCAGTGTCGTGACGTCGAAAACGTGCAGCCAACCACGGGCGTCGCCCGCGGCCAGCATCATCGACCCCAGCGCCGTGGCGAACGGCCAATCCTTCTCGCGGTCGGTGCGCTTCATTTCGGCCACCGTGTGCGGGTTTGCATACAACCCTCGCAGTTCCGCTGCCCAGGGCGTGCTGCCGCGAGGCGCAACGCCGAAAACGTCAAGGTACGCCTCAGCGCCGCGCGCCTTCCAAAAGAAGTGGCTCGTCCAGCCGCCGCGTAGCCACCGCGCATCGAGTGGCGGGCTCAAGTTGCCCCGATAGCTGCCGCGCGAGCCCATCAACTCGGAAGACTCAATCACATTGAGCAGTATCCGCGCGGACGGTGGCTCGCACAGCACGTCGCAGTCCTTGGTCGTTTCGGCCACACCAAACTCGATGCACGCCATGCCGCTCGTGATGGCGCAAAGCCCGCCTTTCGCCCGCACGCCAACGACGACGCTCTCGTAAAACCGATCCAGGTCGGTCTGTGTCAACCGCATCCGAGTTCGCTCTTCACGGGCCATTCTACGGTACAAAATGGACGTCGTTCCGCCCGCCTCCCTCGACCGTTTCGCGTCTGTTCGGTACACTGGAATCAAGCTTCACATCCAAACCGTCATTCTGGCGCAGGAGACCCCCATGCCTCGTGCGAAGATCGTCGTCCTTGGTGGCGCCTTCAGCGGACCCGCCGCCGCGGCCCGGGCCCGCGAGACCGATCAGAGCGCCAAGATGACCGCCCTCGTGTTCCGCTCCGAAACGGGGCGGCGCGGGTACCTTGCCGCGCGCATCGCGGACGCTTCCGGAATCGCCTGCGGCTGCCTCTCGGGAGGCACGCGATGACGGCCTGGCGCGAGCCCGACGCCATCGATCAAGGGGATTTCGAGCCCGAGGACGTGTTCGAAGCCGGCCTTCGGAACCATCACGTCTCCTCGACCGCCTACCCTGTCGCCCACGAGTCCACCTGGCGCCCGTATCGAGTCCCGCGGGAGGCGATGGAGGAGGCTACGGTGTCGGCGTTTCGCTCGCTCCGGGAACTCGGCCTCTATGCCCACATTCCCTTCTGCGAGACCCAGTGCTCGTTCTGCGAGTGCTCCGTGACCCGGCGGTCGGAGCACTCCGGCGTCGCACTCTACATGGACGCGCTCCTGCGCGAGCTCTCACTCTACCAGGAGGCGATCGACCTTCCGTCAAAGACCATCGCAGGGTTCGACATCGGCGGAGGAACGCCCTCGTTCGTTCCGGCGGAGGAGATCGAACGGCTCGTCACCGCCGTGCGCGAGACGATGACGTTTCGCGAGGACGCGGATATCAGCATCGAGACCACGCCTCGGATCGCAGCGCTCGAGCCATCGAAGCTTCGCGCCTACCGCGCGTCGGGAATCGATCGCGTCAGCATGGGCATCCAGGTCATCGAGCCCGCTCTCCTGAAAGTGCTGAACCGGGAGGCGAACGGAATCGAAACCCACCGGGCCGCGGTCGACAACATCCGCGACGCCGGGTTTCGGAGGCTGAACCTCGATCTGATGTACGGGTTCAAGGACCAGTCCCTCGATGGCTGGCGTCCGACCGTGCGCCACGCCATCGATCTCGACCCCGAGTACATCACGCTCTACCGGATGCGCTACAAGCTCACGCGGATCTCCCACCAGGCGCCGGCGGTCACCCTCGAGCGCGTGCGCCCCATGGAGAGGCTCGCAAAGGCCATGCTCCTCGATGCCGGCTACTTCGCGACCTCCGGAAAGACGACGTTCAGCCGCATTCCCGGCGACGTAGGGACGAGCTCCTACCTCGCGCGCCGTGTGCGGGAAGGCCTTCCGTACCTCGGGCTCGGTCTCGGCGCGCAGTCGTTCACCGATACCACCATCGCTTACAACGACGGTGCCGCGTCGAAATCACTCCCGCCTTACATGAGGAGCGTCGAGACGGGGGGGCTTCCGATTCAAGACCTCTACGATCTTCCCGCGGTCCAGATGATGGGGAAGATGTGCTCGGTGAGCTTCTACTTCGGCGAGATCCACCGCCCGTCGTTCGAAGAGAAGTTCGGCATGACTCTCGAGGAAGCCTGCCCGCGGGCCGTCGAGTTCGTCCTGCGCGAGGGGCTCATGGAGCTCGTCGACGATTCGGACGCTCTCCGGCTTACGGCGCTGGGGTGCGACTTCAAGAACGGCGTCCACGCACTTTTCTACGCTCCGTCGATCCAGAGGTACCTCCTGTCGCGAGATCCCGAGCGGGCGGAGGACTTCGAGAGGCATCGGCGGTCCGCCCGAAGGCTCGCGGAGGAGGAGCCGGTCCCCGCCTGATCGAGGTCGACTTCGCAAACATCCTCTTCACCGGCCTCGCGCCGAAGGGGAGCTACCGCGGCAACCCCGTGATGAGCTTCTCGGGCATGGAAGTCACTCTCTGGAGATTCGAGGCGGACCCGCCAGCCTGAACTGGACGCGCCCCCAGCCATTTGCTAGGGTGTCGCCCTATGCGCAAGCGTATTCCTGCTTCGATGGTTTTGTCTACGTTGGCTGCGCTCTCCGGCTGCGGCGAGGAGAGCAATCCGGGAACGGGCTCGACCGTCACCCTGACCGCACCCGCCATCGTGAGTCCGAACTCCTCGGCCCCTCTGTCCGACCGTCAGCCGCTGCTCACGGTCGGAAACGCCACCGCCAGCAACGGCGCGACGCCGACGTACACGTTTCAGGTCGCGAGGGACGAGGGGTTTGCGAACATCGTCGCCCAGCAGTCGGGCATCGCTCAGGGCTCGGGCCAGACCACCTGGGAAGTGAACGAGCCTCTCGCCAACAACGCGTACTTCTGGAGGGCCCGTGCCGACCTCCCGAGCGTCGCTGGCCCGTTCTCCGGCGTCGCCCGAATGTCCATCCTGGGAATCGGCGGCCCCGGTGAAGCCGTCGTCGTGAACGACAGCCTCATGGACGGCTCGACGCTCGCGATCGAGAGAGGGGGCGGAACGTTCACGCCCGAGGGCTGGCGCGTTGAGTCGAACGACGACTTCCTTCGCTACGAAGTGCCGACGATCTCGGAGGGTTACGTGCAGTGGCAGAACCTCGGCCTCACCCCTCAGGGGATCAAGGACAGCCGCATGTTCTTCGGAATGTGGGATCCCGAGGCAGGAAGCTTCCGGACGAACGCCTTCCGCGTCAACCTCCAGCACGCGTGGCCCCCGGACCACAACCCGCCATGGATCCGTCTCCGCTGGATCTCCCAGGGGGAGCAGGAAGACGGTGGGTACAACTTCAACAACTGGGATCCGACGCGGGTCTACACCTGGCGCGTCGAATGGGGCCCGGACGGGGAAGACGAGCTCGCGCGCGTCTTGCTCGATGGCGTGGAGGTGATCCGGCTGCCGTTCATCCACTCCTATCAGCCCGCCACCCACTGGATCGAGCTGGGAATCCAGGAGAGACGCGAGTCGATCATCGGCCTCGTTTACCGGAACTTCGCCGTGGTCCGGAGGTAAGAGCGGTCAGTCCTTCGCCTCGAGAACGTCGATCAGCCGCGTGACGACGAGCAATTCCCGGATCTTCTTGGGAATGTTCGTCAGGCGGAGCTTGCCGTTGGCTCGGAGGACGGCGGAATAGCAGCGCGTGATCTCACCGAGACCCCCGCTGTCCATATAGGGGACGCCTGCCATGTCCAGAAGGACCTGAACCTTCTCCGCCTGCACCAGGGCGTTGACCTTGTCCCGCAGCTCGTCCGTCTCCCCGATGAGGAGCTTTCCCGAAAGCTTGAGAATCGTCGTATCGCCCTGGGTCGTTTCTTCGATCTTCATCGATGGTCTCCACTTTCCGGCCGGGTGAGGGACGACGGCCGGCAAAAGCGGCTCATTCTAGATCCGCTTCTCGAAGGGAAGCAAAACGCGCGCGATCCCCTCCGTTGTCTTCCCGCGGAGGGGACCGAATTCTGAACGCAAGCCAGAGCCGCGGCTCAGTTGAACTTCGCGACCGTGAGCTCGATCTGCTTTCTCTCCTGATCGGAGAGTCGCCGGACGAAGGCGATGAGCCCCACCATCTCGTCTCCCTTGATGTGGGGGCTGCTGGGCATGTTGGGATAGCCGCGAATCACCCCTCCCATTTTCACCGTCTCGGCAATCATGTCGTCTGTGAGCCGTGTCATGTACTCCTCGGGGAAGCGCTGGTTGAGCTCCATGAGGCGGTGGGTCATGGCGCCGAGGAGCCTCCGCACCAGATCCGGATGCTTCTCCAGGAGCTCGAAGTAGCCGCGCGCCGGGATTCGGATGAGCACCGAGTCCTCGAAGGCGACGGCCGAAGCAGGAAAAGGAATCGATTCGTAGACGGCAACGGCACCGACGGGCACGCCCGGACCGAGAATTGAAAGAATCAGCTCCTTGCCGCTCGGCGTCATCTTGAAGACTTTCACTTTGCCGCGCGCAACCGTGTACAGGTGGTCCGCCGGATCGCCCTCGGAGAAAATGATCTCTCCCTCGGGGTAGAGCTTCGTCTGCCCGATGCGGGCGAAGAGGTGACGATCCTCGTCGGAAAGATCTCGAAATACGGGAGTTGCTCGAAGAATCTCGGCGGGGCTGGATGCCATCGGGGCCTATTCTACGTTTTGTTTACCCGCCCAGGTAGTTCTTCTGGAACGCCTCGATCGCGGGCAGCAGATCCTGCGGATCGCGGAGCGTGCCCTGGAAGAGGTCGCCGTACTTCGCGAGCCTCGACGGCATCGTCTTCAGGTTGAAGCGCCCCGGGTCGAGATCGAAATCGAGCTCGTCCCAGTCGAGAGGGGTGGAGACGGGGGCCCCCGGGCGGGGCCGGACGACGTAGGCGGGGACCACCGTCTGTCCCTTCCGGTTCTGCCCGAAGTCCACGTACACCCGCGAGCGCCTTCGGCTGACGACGCGCTCGACCGTCGCGATGTCCTTGTGCTCGGAGGCGACGTAGGTCGCAACCGCTTCGCAGAACTGGCGCGTGTGCTCGTAGGTGTAGCCGGGCTTCACGGGAACGAACACGTGGAGCCCGGTCGCGCCAGAGGTCTTCAAGTAGGGCCGGAGGCCGATTCCCCGGAGCACACGTCCGACGGTGCGCGCGATCTTCACGACGTCGGTAAACGGCGCCTCCTTGGCGTCGAGATCGAAAACCACCCAGTCGGGGTTGTCCCGGCTCGCGCGCCGGGAGAGCCAGGGGTGGAGGTCGATGCTCGCGAGGTTCACCATCCAGATGAGGGTGTCGCGGTCGTTCGCGATGATGTAGCGGATGGCCTCGCCGTCCGATTCGATGCTCTCGGTTGCGACCCACTCCGGCGTGTGGTCGGGGGCATCTTTCTGGTAGAACGACTTCCCTTCGATCCCGTCCGGGTAGCGGAGCATGTGGACCGGCCTCTCGTGGAGATAGGGGAGGAGCGTCTCCGCGATCTGATGGTAGTAGCGGAGGAGATCGCCCTTGGTATACCCCTCGCCGGGCCAGAACACCTTGTCGAGGTTGCTGAGCTGGATTTTGCGGGGGGAGCGGCGGGCACGCAGGGCATCCGAGAGCGCCTGAGTCTTCTCTTCGGAAGGTGCTTCGGCGGGAACGCGGCACCAGTCGGGAGAGTCTCCGGAGACGTAGGCGCTCGCGGCGCGCTTCCCGAGAACGGCGGGAAGCCCTGCGGACGCGGTCACGGAGTGAAGCTCCTCGCCCCGGCCGTGGACGTGGTCGACGAAGAGAACGTGCGGAAGCTTCGGAAGCACGGTCTGGAGGATCTCCTTGCGGTCGACGAGCGGAAGAGGCCTCACGTCCCACTCTTCGTAGTAGAGCTGGTCGAACGCGTAGAGCACGACGGGCGCGGATGAGGAGCCGGAGAGACGCTCCTCGAGCCTCTGGCGGGAGGGCCGCTCCGAGCCGTCGACCGCCACCAGGACTCCGTCGATCCACGCGGTCTCCGCCCGAAGGCTTCCCGCCTCGCCTGCGATCTCCGGCACACGCTCCGTCAGGTCCTCTCCGTTCGACGCCAGGATCCGGACGCGCTCGCGCTCTTTCCGGAGGCCGACCCGCCGTCCCTCGAACTCCACTTCGAAGATCCAGTCGAGATCGGAAAAGGGCGGACGCTCGGCTCCCGCCCGCATCGGCTCGATCGTTTCGGGAAGAGGCGCCTCAATCGCCTCCTCGAGATCGAAGAACGGCGCCTTCTCGGATTCGCCGCGCGCGTAGAGGTCCCTAGCCTTGAACAGGAGCCAGTCCTTTTCCGAGCGGGTCCTCACCAGGTGCCACTCTCCCCGGAGCTTCCGGCCACGGAGCAGAATCTCGACCTTGCCTTCGGAAACCGCTTTAGGCCCCTCGATTCCGTTGAGAAGGTCGTAGCGGCCGCGGTCCCATATGGTCATGGTGCCCCCGCCGTACTCGCCCTTCGGTATCACTCCCGAGAAGGTCTCGTACATCAGAGGATGGTCCTCGGTGTGGACGGCGAGCCGTTTTTCGTTGGGGTCGTAGGAGAAGCCCCGGGGGATGGCCCAGCAGGCGAGGACCCCTTCCATCTCGAGGCGCAGGTCGTAGTGGAGACGCCGGGCCTCGTGGCGATGGACGACGAAGTTTCGGGTTCCGCGAGCGGGCGCGGAGTCGGGAGGAGGCTCGGGAGTGCGCGCGAAGTCGCGCTTCCTGCGATAGGCGTCGATCGATTTCGACTCCGGCTTGGGCACGGACGCGGGGCTGACGCTCTTACTGCTGTTGTTGCTGCCGCTGCTGCTGCTGTTGCTGACGGCGCTGCTGCGTCTGGTTCATGCCCGGAGGGACGGGAATCGGACGTCCAAAGGGATCGGTGAAGGGCATGGTTGCCGGAGGCACGTTTCCAGGATCCTGTTCTTGCGGTTGCTGCTGGACGCCGCCCTGCTGGCGCTGGCTCGGACGCGGAAGCCCGGGAGTGAAGCTGCTCCGCGGAAAGGTTTGCGCGGGAGGGAGGAAATCCGGAAGAGGGGAGCTTCCCGGGGGGCCTCCGAAAGCGTCCGGGTCCTCTCCGGCGCCGAACTCATCGGCGGGCATTTCTTCCGCGGGCGCTTCGAGTCCCGGGTCGACGGCGTCCCCCGAGTCGAGCGCTTCCATCTCCTCTTCGAAGGACTCGGGTTCGTCGACCGGCTCGTCGGCGGGTGCGTCCACGACCGGACCGCGCACCGGACCCGCGGGTCGCGCGGGGCCGCCGCCGCCACCGCCCACGAAGATCTTCGCGACCCGGCCCCAATCGGAGGAGTCCATCATCACGATGTAGTTGACGCCGGCGCCCTCGAGCAGGCGAGAGACCGCCATCGACACGGGAAGCTCGACGAGACTCGCGGTGAGCCGCTTCGATTTCACCTCGTCCTCGAGCGTCAGCTCGACTCCGCTCGCCTCCCCGATCTTCTCGAAGACGCTCGAAAGCGGGGCATCCTTGCATTGGATGGTGACGAGCCCGTTCTCGTATCGAACGTCGACGGGCTGTGCTGGCGAGCTTCGCCAAACGAGCAAAAAGGCGGCTCCCAGAGAGACGATCGGGCCGATTCTCACGGTGGAGCTCCTTTGGAACGAGTCTTGACCCACGCTAGCACCCCTTTCGGGGAGTGTCAAAAGCCGCCCGGCGATACGCCTCGAGCGTCAATCTTGCCGTCTGCTTCCACTGGAAGCGCTCAGCCCGCTCGGGCCCCGCCTTCCGAAGCCGATCTCGAAGCGAGGAGTCGGTCACGATCGTCTCGATTCCTCCCGCGATCGCCTCCTCGTCCTCGGGGTCGACCCAGAGCACCGCGTCGCCGCCCACCTCCGGGAGAGCGCCTCGAGGGGATGCCAGGACCGGTGTCCCGCAGGCCATGGCTTCGAGCACCGGGATACCGAAGCCCTCCGCGAGCGAGGGGTACACGAGGGCCTCGGCCAGGTTGTAGAGCGCCGGGAGGTCCGCGTCGGGAACCGCCCCCAGAAACCGGATCGAGCCCTCGGTCTGCCTCTCCGCTTCCTGGAATACCTCGCCGGAACGGAAATCTTCCGGACCGGCGATGGCGAGCTGGATTCCGCGGGAGAGCTTCTGCCGCGCGCGCGAGAACGCGCGGATCAGCCGCGGAAGGTTCTTCCTCGGCTCGATGCGCCCGACGGCGAGGAGGAACGGCCCGTCGAGACGGTAGCGCTTCCGGATCCCCGCGGGCTCGGACTCCATCGGTCGGAAACGAGCGCGGTCGACGCCGTTCGGAGTCACGATCACTTTCTCCGGAGGGAGCTCGTACCGCTCGAGGAGCGCCCGCCGCGAGAACTCCGAGACGGTGAGGACCATCGCCGCGCGTCGCGCCGATCGGCGGATGAGAGAGACCGAACGCGCGGAGAAGGCGCCTTCGAAGAGATGCGGGTCGGTCTCGAACAGGATGTCGTGGATGGTGACGACGTCTCTCACCGGAGAGAAGGGAGGCGAGATGTACTGAGAGTGAAGGAGGGAGAGCCGGTCGCGAAGCGCGAGGGCAGGGACCACGACCGGGAGCCGAAGGCGCGCGGAATCGGGAAACACGCGGCGGTGCTCGAGGCGCTTCGCTTCGAGGAGATTCCTCGTCTCCTCGGGCCGAAAGCTGTAAACGACGATCTCGTCGTCTTCCGAGAGGCGCGCGAGCGCCTCGATCAGCGCGAGGAGGTAGGTCCGGCTTCCCTGGGGTTTCCCGTTGACGGCGTGGGCATCGATCCCGATGCGCATGCGATGGGCCGGGATCAATCCCGCTGGCGCCTCGGTCGTGGCTGCGGCGGCTGCGTCCCGCCTCCGGGCGGGTCTCCGAACCCAGGCTGCCCGAAACCCTGCTGCCCCGGGTTCCCGAACCCCGGCTGGCCCTGCGGGCGCGGGAAACCCTGTCCGGGGATTCCTGGTTGGCCTGGTTGTCCCGGAAAGCCCGGCTGACCCGGCATGCCCGGTTGGCCGGCGACGGGACTCGCCCCAAAACCGAAGCTCGTGATCCTGGGCGGCGGAGGAAGTCCTGGAAACGGGCTCTGCTGCGCCTGTTGTCCGGGCACCTGTCCTGGCATCGGCACGGGTGGAGCGCCCCCCGGCTGCACTCCCCAGACGAAGAGCCAGTCCTTGTACTTTTCCTTGCCCGGAACTTTGTAGAACGTCTTCTCGGTGCTCCGGCTCGCGACGCCGACGACTCCGCCCATAGTGGCATCAGACGCGCCTCGCCCCAGGCTCGACTGGAAGCGGCCACCCGCCGGTTGCCGCGTGTCTCGAGCGGAGGCTCCTCCGGGAGTCCGAAGCTGGGCGCGGCTGCGGTTCTGGTCCGTGATGCCTGCGGCTTGAGCTGCCTGCTGTTGCTGCTGCTGGCCGAACTGCAGCTCGGGCGAGAGCTGGCGAAGGACGTTCCACTCGCCCTCCTTGCCTCCAAAGGGATCCTTGTAGGCCTGGCGAAGGAATTTCTGCTCGACGAGAACGTCGACGCTCGGAGGATAGGCTCCGGGGTATTTCCTTTGATAGCGCTCGATCGCCTGCATGTACTGATAGCCGCGAAAGATGAGCTCCTGCTCGCGCTCGCGCTGCACCGCTTTCTGCCATAGGGGAACGGCAGCGACCAGAGAGACTCCGAGAATGACGAGAATGATGACGATCCCGAAGAGGATGTAGCCGGAATCCTGCCGCGCTCTCATTCGGCGGCTCCCCGCGCTCGGTCGTACACGCGCATCACCCGACTCACGTACTCCTCCGTCTCTTTATAAGGAGGTATGCCGCGGTAACGCCGCACAGCCTCGGGCCCGGCGTTATAGGCCGCGAGCGCGACCCTCACGTCTCCCGCGTGGGCGTCGAGCATTCGCCTGAGGTACTTCGTTCCCCCGTCGACGTTCTCCCGAGGATCCAGGATCCGCGTCACCCCGAGCTCCTTCGCCGTCTCGGGCATGAGCTGCATGAGCCCCCGCGCTCCCCGGCTCGACCTCGCGTTGGGGTCGCCGCTCGACTCCGCCCAGATCACGGCCGCGACGAGCGCGGGCTCGATCCCGTACTTCTCGGCCGCGGGAGCGATCACCTCGTCGAGCTGAGGAAAGAGGGGAGCTCTCTCGGGCTCCTCGCCCTTCTCCTCCACGATCTCGTTCGGCACCACGTTGAGCACGATCTCCGAGGGCACGGTGACGACGCCTCCGCCCGTGAGGTAGAGGGTGACCTCTCGATCGACGCGCTCGAACTTGTCGACGTAGAGGATCTTGCCGCTCTCCATGACGGCGATCTCGGCGGAGGCCGAAGCCGCGGCGAGCAGCATCCCGCATCCCAGAGCGGCGGCGATGGGCTTCACTCCCGTGTCCCCTCGTAGCTTCCCTCGATCGAGGGGCAGACGTCCCCGGTCGGCTGCCCGCTCATGCGCACGCCGTTGACGCTGCTGACGAAGCCCCCTTTCAAGGAGCGGTCACCCTCGAATCGGCCCGAAACGGTCATGGTGCCGTTGCGGGTCAACCCGTCTTCGGTGCTCTCCCAGTTGAAGGTGGTGAGAAAACCGTCATCCACGATCTCGACGTTGAAGCCGTCGAGCGTCGCCCGCCACCGGCCGGTGTTGCAGTCGTGATGGAAGTTGATGCGCCCGTTGACCACGCGCCCGTCGTCCGTGACGTCGAAGGCGATGCGGCGGCCCTGGGTGGTGGTCGCCTCCCAGTGCCCGACGATCTGGTACTTGCTGAACGCCGCCGGCGGAGGCGGGGGTGGAGCGGTGGGCAGAGGTGCATTGAGGTCCTCGCAGGAGAGCGCCCCGATCAGGAGGACAGAGGCGAAGAGCGCTCGGCTCGCCAGCTGAAGTCTGTCTCCCATCTCAGTTCCAGGTGAAGTTCACGGCGTTGCTCTGAAGGCCGTCGGGATTCCTGACCCGGACCTGGAAGACGGTTCCCGCCGGAGGGCCTCCAGAGCCCGCGGGGTCGACGGTTACGTCCACCTCGAGCTGACTCGCGCTGTTGAACCTTGTATCCAGCACATTTACGGAATACGTCGGATGAGAAAACACGACCTGGGCTCCCGCTTGGAAGTTGAACCCGTTGATGATCACGGTCTCGAACGTTGGGTCGCGCTCCGTCGTCGAGTTAGGGGAGAGACTCGTGATGACGGGTGCGGGGTTCGCCGTGACGATGGTGAAGGCGCTCGGGAGGTCCCCACTGCCGCCGTCCGGGTTTGTCACCGTAACCGTGCGCGCCGAGGACGTGTTCTGAATGTTCGTATCGATGGTGATGTTCGCGACCAGTTGGCCCGAGTTGACGAAGGTGACGGAGTTCACCGCGATGCCTTCGCCGAAGCTCACGATGGCTCCGGGTTGGAAGTTCGCTCCGCTGATGGTCACGTTCAGCGTGTCGCCGGGAGCGCCCGAGCTTGGCCGTATCGAGGTCACGATGACATCGGCGAGCGCGCCCCGTGTCACGACGACCCCCGGCTCCGAAGTAATCGACCCCGAATGAGCCGTCACGGTAGCCGTAGTCTCGTTCAGGAGCGTCAAACGGTCGGTAGCCTGTCCATTGGCGTTGGTCCTGAGGGTGGTGCTCATGGAAGCGAGAGCGCCGGCGGTGGTGGTGAAGATGATGGGTACGTCGGGCATGCGGTTGTTGCTATTGTCGAATACCGTCGCCACGATTTCGGTCGTGGTGTTGGGCGGAGTGATGGTGGGAGGGTTGGCGGTGACGAGGATGTTGATGCCGTCGGCGTTGCCGATGAGCACCCGGGCGTCTCCCTCGAGCGCCTTGGAGATGCCGGCGCCGGAGCGGGCGGTCACGGTGGCGCGCCCCGCGCGCCCGTCGCTCCGCAGG
>Ga0187893_10006872_pt1 | contig 19095 bp, 16 predicted proteins | sample MA1701074metaG_FD_139574 | JGI IMG/M metagenome (GOLD analysis project Ga0187893, IMG submission 139574) | White microbial mat communities from a basaltic lava cave in the Kipuka Kanohina Cave System on the Island of Hawaii, USA - MA170107-4 metaG ... | reverse complement strand
GGACGTTCGCGGTCACCACCACGCGCCGCTTGCCATTCTCCCGGCTAACCTGGTTCGGGCCTGGCGCGATTTCGAACTCAGCGACCGAGCCGAGTGGAATATAACTCGACGTTTGGGAAGCAACTTTGACAAATCCTGCTGACGCGCTACGTCCATTCGCGGGCAGAGGGACAGGTAGCCTCTTCAGACCCTCGATGTCGGTGCGCAGGCGCTCCGGCAAGCGAACGAGAATGTCGAATCGCCTATCCCCGTCGTAAACTTGCCCGGCCGATTTGCCGCCGATCGCGACCTCGATCACCTCCTGCACGTCAGCGACGTTAAGCCCAAGCCGAGCCATGGCCTCGCGATTGAGATGAATCGTCAGCAACGGCAACCCGGTCGTCTGCTCGATCTTGACGTCGGAGGCGCCCGGTACGGTCGCGAGCACCCGCTCGACGTTGGCACCCACCTGCGCCAGGGTGTCCATGTCGTCGCCGAAGACTTTGACCGCGATGTCGCTGCGGACGCCGGCAATCAACTCGTTGAAGCGCATCTGTATCGGTTGGATGAACTCGTAGTTGTTCCCTGGTATCCTTCGCAGCTCGATTTCGAGCTGCGCAACTAACGACGCCTTTGTCCGGCTCGGGTCGGGCCATTTGCTTGGCGGCTTTAGCATGACGTAGGTATCTGCCACGCTTGGTGGCATGGGGTCGGTCGCGATCTCGGCGGTCCCGAGCTTTGAAAAGACGTAGTCCACCTCGGGATAGGTCTTGAGCTTGCGCTCGAGGGTGTGCTGCATTTCGACCGCTGTCGATAGACTTGTTCCAGGAATGCGTAGCGCGTGAACCAGGAGGTCTCCCTCGTCCAGGCTAGGGAGAAACTCTGTGCCGAGACGCAGACCAATTAACGCGCTCAATACGAGCAACACGGTGGCGCCAAGGGCCGTCGCCAATCGGTTGTGAAGCACGATGCGCAACGCAGGCGCATATACTTTCCCTGCCCACCGTACAAGCAAGTTTTCCTTTTCAGACATCCGCCCAGTAAGGAATAGGGCCACGGCGGCCGGAACAAACGTTACGGACAGAATCATCGCGCCCAGCAACGCGGCGAGCACTGTAAACGCCATCGGATAGAACATCTTTCCTTCGACGCCGGTCAGGGTGAGGATTGGCAAATATACGATCATGATGATCAATTCGCCAAACATCGTCGCTTTTCTGACCTCGCGCGAGGCCTCAAACACGACATCGAAGCGCTCGGCGCGCGTCAATAAACGCCCGAGTTCATGCTGACGCTCCGTTAGGCGCCGGACGCAATTCTCGACAATGATGACCGCGCCATCGACGATGATCCCGAAGTCGAGCGCACCCAGACTTAACAAGTTGCCGCTCACGCCACGTTCAACCATGCCCGTGATCGTAAACAGCATCGAGAGAGGAATCACGAATGCTGTAATAATGGCCGCCCTGATATTGCCGAGGAAGAGAAACAGCACGATGATTACAAGCAAGGCGCCGATTGCCAAGTTGTGCTGAACGGTCTCAATCGTGGCGTCTACCAGCTTTGAGCGGTTATAGACGGTTTTCGCCACTACTCCCTTGGGCAACGTCCTGTTAATCTCGGTCATTCTATCGGCGACGCGTTGAGAGACGACCCGGCTGTTCTCGCCCATGAGCATGAACGCGGTGCCCAGAACGATCTCACGACCGTCTTCGGTAGCAGCCCCTGTACGGAGCTCCTTACCGAGGAGAACCTCGCCGACGTTTTTCACATAAATCGGCGTCCCCTGATAATTCCCAACCACGATTCTCCCGATATCGGAAAGGTCCTTCACTTGGCCCGGAGCACGGATCAGGTACTGCTCGCCACGACGTTCTATATAACCTGCGCCCACGTTGGAGTTGTTCTCCGCAAGAGCTCGAAGGACATCGCGGAACGTCAGGCCATACGCGAGCAGCTTTTGCGGATCCGGCGTCACATGGAACTGCTTGGTGAACCCTCCTATGCTGTTCACGTCGGCGACGCCGGGAACGTTCCGAAGCTGGGGGCGGACAATCCAATCCTGAATTGTCCGCAGATCCATACCCGAGTACTCTTGGCCATCTGGCGACCGAGCTCCGGATTTCGCCTCCACGCTCCAGAGAAAAATCTCACCTAGCCCCGTGGCGATTGGGCCCATTGAGGGTACGATGCCGGTCGGCAGGTTACTTCTGGCTTCTTGAATGCGCTCATTGACGAGCTGGCGGGCGAAGTAAATGTCGGTGCCGTCCTCGAAAATGACGGTAACCTGCGAGAGCCCGTACCGGGAAATGGAACGGGTCTCCTTAAGCCTCGGCAAGCCCGCCATAGCGGTTTCCACGAGAAACGTGATCCGCTGCTCGGCTTCCAACGGTGAATAGCCAGTCGCCTCTGTATTGATCTGCACCTGGACATTGGTGATATCCGGCACGGCATCAATCGGTAGCCGCTGATAATTGTAGATACCAAGCGCAGCGACGGCCAGTGTCGCAAAGAGCACGACCCAACGTTGAGCGATAGAGAATCTGAGAATTCGTTCGAGCATCGTATTCCTTGTCTTTGTCCGGCAAACCCGCGCGGCGGGACGGATCTAATGATCGTGCGTGGCTCCGAGTTTTCCGATTTCCGCTTTGATCGCAAAGCTGTTCGTCGCTGCGTACTTCTCGCCTGGAGAGAGGCCCTTGAGGACTTCGATCCACTCTCCGTCAGAGCGTCCAAGCTCGACCGGGCGCGCCTCAAACCAGTCTCCGGAGCGGATAAAGACTACCTGCCAATCACGGAACGTCTGAATCGCCTCGGTGAATACCGCTAACGGGACAGTTGTGGACGTCTTCACGAGTCGAACGGAAACGAACAGCCCCGGACGCCATTTCCCGTCCGAATTCGCGAGCACGATGCGAGTTGGGGCGCTTCGCGTCTCCTCGCCAACTAGTGATCCAATGTACGAAATGCGGCCGGTTGCTTCACGGCCCATGTCCTTGGATAGTACGCTCGCCTGCTGACCTTGATATACCGCGTTTAGATCGCTTGCAGGGACCGCAGCTTCGACCCACACGGAGGAGAGGTCCGCGATGACGAATGCGTCTTTGTTCGCAGCTACAGCTTCGCCAACGTTCACGTCCCGCTGGATTACGGTTCCACTAAGTGGCGCCCGAATCTCATACCTCGGTAGATTTTCAAGCGGGTCCGTTGCCAACGTTTTTAGGGATGTTGTAGACGCTCCGAGCGCCACCAGCTTCTGTGCCGCGACTGCTTCCGTCAACTGGGCTTCCTCGAATGTGCGCCGAGCCTCAAGATAGTCTTGCTCCGCGGAGATCTTCTTCTTCCACAGGTTCTCTTCGCGAGCTAACTTCACCCGCGTGAATTCCATGTGATGGGAGGCTACCATGTACGCGCTTTTTGAATCGGCCAGTTCCCGGCTACTGATAACAAGCAGCAGATCGCCACGGACGACCGGATCGCCCGCCTGCTTGAGCACCTGGGTAACTACGCCATCTAGCCGCGGCACGACGTGCGCCACGCGTGTGGCGTCTGGCTTGATCTCGCCCGGTACCTCGATGGTAGTTGTCATCTGCCGCGGGCCGACGGTGCGAATCTCAATGCCCGTGCTTTTCACGGCATCAGCTCCAAGCTGGACCTTCCCCTCGATCTGCGAGTATGCCCACTCCTGTGCGCGGCTATTCCGCTCCGCCTTAACCTTCACGTCGAAAGAATGCGGCTCTTCCACGACAGCATCGCCCCGCAGGTAGTCGGCTTCTGGCACAAAGCCGATTCGGTCCACTCGTCCCCCAAGCCGGTGTAGCTCGATCGCGAGCTTCACCTCACTAGGTGGAATTGGTTTCTTAGTTGCGTCGTAGGGGTACACACGAAATTGTGGCCGCACTCCTGTCTCGAAAATTGTGATTTCGAGTTGAAGACTGTCCCCGGCGAGGAAACGTTGACCGTGCGGACCTCTCGGATAGTCCAGGGCCCCCGGTTCTTTGGTAGCGGCCTCGGGTGCAGGCGCGTCCGGCCCTTGCCGCATTACGGTCATAACGAGAGCAACGCCAACCACAGCAACTACAGCAGCACTGATAGCACTTGTTTTCCGCATCTCTTCCCCTTCGCTACTTAATGTCAACCGGCGGCACTGAGACGGCACCTGTCAGAGGTTCACCGATAAGCCGTTCCACGTCTGCGACGGCCTGGTGATAGTTCGAAAGCGCCCGCAAATATTGGCCGCCAGTACTCACGAAGGTGCGCTGGGCGTCAAGCACCTCCAGAAAACCGAATTTCCCGAAGCGATACCCTTCTGTTATTCCTTCGAACGCTGATCGCGTCCCTGGCAGTACATTCGCGGAAAGGCCGTTGACTTCATCCTTCGCGCTTGTTAACGCTCGGTACGCCTCGGCCAGCATCCCTGTCACACGAACTTGAGCAGCCCGTCGCTCAGCAGAAGCCTTGCTGGCGCGATCACTGGCTTCCTGAATCCCACCGCGATTTCGATCAAATAGCGGAAGGGGAATGGAAGCCCCGACTACGAAGGCGCTGCCGCCAATCTGCGTGAAGTGACGGTACCCCCCGCTGATAGTCACGTCAGGCACCCGTTTCGAGCGTTCGACGGCCAGCGCCGCTTCGCGCTGAGCAATCTCCGCAGCCCAGCGCGCTAACTCTGGATTTTGCGAAAGGCGCTCTTGCAGCTCGGCGAACGCCGGGACGGGCGGAAGTGCGGTGAGATCGCCAATGGCCGATTCGAACCTCGCCGAATTGCTTCCCCACAAGGCAGCAAGTCGTCTTTTGTCCGCGTCCAAAGTCCTCCGCGCTCGATCCGCTTCAATGCGCACCGCCCCGAGAGCGACATCAGCCCTCGTCTTTTCAATGGGGGAAACCACGCCAGCCTCAACGCGGAGGCCAACAGCCTGCTGGACCTGCTCGACAACATTCATCGTTTGCTCTGCGAGAGCGACCGCCTGTTGGCTCGCAAGTACATCGAGGAACGCCTTACTGACGCGGGTGAACACGTCGATTCGCACCGTCTCGTAGTCCCACGCAGCCAAATCTCGAGTCAATGTTGCGAGTTTCTGGCGCGCGGCGCGCTTGCCACCAAGCTCGACTAATTGACCAAGCTGAATCGTCGCCTGCGGTTGAATCACACCGCCAGGTCCGGTGATTCCTGCGCCAGATAGTCGGGTGAAACCACCAAACTCTTCAAACTGAGTGCTGAGGACTGGGTTAGGGCGTCGGCTCACCTGAAGGATTCTTGCCTCTCGAGCCCGGATTTCCCAAGCAAACGACGCAAGCTCCGGACTCTGCAAAAGCGCCAGCGCCAGAGCATCGCGGAGCGCAATTTCTCCTGCCGGGTTTTCCAGATTCTGCGGACCGGCCGTGCCGCTAACGGGGTACGGAAGGCGGTAGACCGGCAAATCATTGCCCAGCGGCCGGGGCACGACAACTTGATCCCAGGAGGGACTCGCCTCGGACTCCGGGCTGAGGACTACTGAACTTTTGGAGGATTGATCAGTTGGTTTGCTTTCCTGGAGCCCCCCCAAGTCCTTGGACGCACCAGTTTTGGAAGACTCCGGTTGGTTCTCTTGGCTTCGAGCAATATCCTTCTGAACGACATTAGCTTCTGGGCGCTCTTGCGCTTCGGTTTCAGACCGGAACGCTGCGAGGAGCAGCACGCAAGAGAGCCATCGTTTACACAACGACATAAATCTCCCTCAAACTGTTTTGCAAATCTTAGAACGGCACACATGTATGTGTGCTTACGAGGGGGGAGGCTAGGCGGAGGGAGGAGCTCTGGTTTGTCGCGGAGAAACCGCAGGTGGATCGTTCAGGTGAAGGCTGCTCTCCGGCGTGATCCTACCGATAACTGAGGGGGCCGGGATCTGCAGCGTATGGTGGATCTCCGCATCGAAGACCAGTGGCGAGCCCGCGGGAGGAGGGACAACATTCCACGCCACGTCCATGGCATCATCATCGGCCGTCCGAGAGGTAACTTCGCTACCACCAGTTGAGGCTACGTGCAACCGGAGATGCGCATGAATCAGGCCCGGCACCTGCCTGTGGTCCAGGTTTTCCGCATGCAGGTGGGAAAACGACGCTCCCGCAAAGCCCCACAAGAGAGCTACCAGAGCGAAGATGGAGACACTCCTTCTCACCTGTTCCTGACGCTAGCAAGGAGGGGGGAGAAAGTCAAGCTGCATGAGCGAAGCTCAACATCAGGAGCGGTCCGTATGCCAGCTAAGCCAAACGTTTTCAGAAAAACTTGCCTTGGAGGGGGTCATATCAAGCCCACCCGGTGCTTCCAAATTTCTTCGCGGTTGATCATCCATGAGAAGCAGTCTGCCGTACTTGGCGCATCATTGCGTTCCCTCCTTCGCTCCATAGTCAGCCCGAACCCATGAGGAAATTGCTGTCGGAGCCCGTTCCAGGTGCTCCGTCGTGCCTGTGAGCGAAGCAGCGTTCAACACCATCCGCCCACCGCTTGCCCTTTTCCTTTTCGGCGATATACACTAGTGGGGTATACTATATAAAGAGACCCTATGGCCCACACCCGACGAGAAAAAGACAAACTACTCAAACGCGTGAACCGTATTCGAGGGCAAGTGGACGCACTGCACAAAGCCCTTGAGGAAGAGCAGGAGTGTTCCTCCGTCCTCCAGCTTCTCGCGTCCTGCCGTGGAGCCTTTAATGGACTTATGGCGGAAATAGTCGAGGGGCATGTTCGCTGCCACGTACTGGGCACGGAGATAAAACCCGACTCTCCCAAAGCTCAGGCAGCAGATGAACTTATTGACCTGATCAAAAGCTATCTCAAATAAAAACCGAAGAGGACGTTTTATGAAATCTCAACCACTCACAGCCCCGACAAACCGCTTCGTTGGGTCTCATCAGCACTCGGACGGTTCCAATCATTCGCATGATGACCACAAGCACAATCATGAGGACGGGGACGATCATCATGATCACGACCACGCCGCTGGGTGGGAGGAATATGCCCGGATAGCGTTTGTAGGCGTCGCTATCTTTGCTGTTTGGTTTCGAGTGTGGGAGCCGTTCCCAACCGTTAGCGTCATCGGTATAGTGGCGACGCTTATCGGGGGCTGGCCGATTTTCAAAGAGGCATTCGAGAACATCCTCGAACGCCGAATGACGATGGAACTATCAATGACCATCGCTCTATCTGCCGCTCTGTTCATTGGAGAGTTTCGCACAGTACTCGTCATCATCTTTTTTGTACTAATCGCCGAGGTTCTGGAAGGCTTAACGGTGGGCCGAGGCCGCAAAGCAATTAAACATCTGCTCGATATGCTGCCGCGTAGTGCAACAGTTCGCCGCGTGGGCGGGACGGCGGAAGTCAGCGCCGAAGAGATTAAGATCGGCGAGATTGTGCTCGTAAAGCCCGGCACTCGTTTGCCGGTTGACGGGGTAGTCGTCGCTGGGCACTCAGCCGTTGATCAGTCGCCAATTACTGGCGAGTCGCTGCCGGTCGAGAAGTCGGAGGGGTCAGATGTTTTTGCGGGCACTATTAACCAATCGGGTGCTTTAGAGGTAAAAGTTACAAGCATTGGACGCGACACCGCTTTTGGGAAAATTGTCGAGGCGGTCGAACGAGCGGAGAAAGTCCGGGCTCCAATCCAAAAGACAGCAGACCGGCTCGCGGGCTACCTTGTTTATTTCGCACTTGGCTGTGCCATCCTGACTTTTGTGATAACGCGTGACGCGCGGGCCACTATATCGGTGATCATCGTTGCCGGTGCATGTGGAATTGCTGCCGGAACACCACTCGCAGTTTTGGGTGCAATTGGTAGAGCAGCTCGAAACGGAGCCATTATCAAGGGCGGCTTGTATCTTGAGGCGCTTGGCAAAATTGACACCGTCGTGTTTGACAAGACTGGCACGCTGACCGTGGGGAAGCCTCGCGTCACCTATTATAACCCCGCCAAAGGCGTTGATCAGAAAGACCTGATCGAGGCCGCAGCTATCGCGGAACGAAAATCGGAGCACCCCCTTGCCCAAGCCGTGTTGGATAAGGCACGCGAACTCTCCTTACCGGTAGTAGAGCCAGAAAAGTTCGATTACACACTCGGTAAAGGCATTACATGCCTTGCAAGTGGCGTAGAGATTCTTGTCGGCAATCGCGTATTTTTCCGGGACAAAGGAATCGATATTGCGGAATGGTCAGAGAGTAAGGGCGGCTCTGCTTCGGAAATCCTCGTTGCCCGAGCCGGCCTGATGCTCGGCACGATTGGTGTGGCTGATGTGCTCCGCCCAGAAGCGGCACAAGCCGTTGCCAGCCTCCACGCAATGGGTATCCGGACGGTACTTCTGACCGGGGACACCCAAGCTGTGGCCGCCTCAGTTGCCCGTGAGCTAGGGATAGATGATGTGCAAGCAGAGCTTTTACCTGAGCACAAGGTGGAACGGGTGAAGGGGCTACGCACTCAAGGACGAAACGTGGCGATGGTTGGCGACGGCATAAATGACGCGCCAGCGCTTACAGAGGCTAACGTGGGTGTGGCCATGGGAGCAGGCACAGATGTGGCCCGCGAGAGTGCTGACATCGTTCTCATCGGTAACAACCTTTCCAACTTTGTGGAAACTGTGCACACGGCTCAATGGTGCCGCAGAATCATACTGACGAATTTTGTCGGTACGCTTGCCGTGGATGCTGTCGGAGTCGGACTAGCAGCCTTCGGGTTTCTGAATCCGCTTTTGGCGGCGCTCATCCATGTGATCTCTGAGCTGGTATTCGTTTTGAATTCCGCACGCCTGTTACCAGCGCTATCGGGTGGAACTTCTACAACTGAGCAAATGCGCCACGACATTGCGACGGCCGAGAGTGGGGCGGCGGTGGAGAGGGCTCTTTAAACAAAGAGAGCTTTAGGGCCTTCTCAAATTCAGAATTGCATGAAAGACGCAGACAGCAGAGCGCTCTGGGATCTGAAATATGAGCAGGGACTGCCCTCACTCACAAAGCCAGATCCTTTTTTTCTTTCGGCCTACGAGCAATTTGTGCACCCGTCGTTTTCGAATGGCGGACTGGCCCTGGATCTAGCTGGGGGGACTGGAAGGCACGCCCTATGGTTGGCAAACAGAAAATGGAATGTAACGGTAGTCGATGTTTCGAGAGTTGCTATCAAGCAACTCAGACACGCCGCCAATGATTCCATGGTCGAACTAAATCTCTGTGAAGTCGGTGCAGCCCAGTATGACTTCGGAGCCAAGCGGTTCGATCTGATCGTCCTCTTCTATTACTTGGACCGAAGTCTCTTTCCAAAGATCATTTCAGCGTTGAACGTAGGCGGGTTTGTGATTTGCAAGCTGGCTGTCAGTTGGGGTTCAGAGATTGAGGCAGGTGGCGACCAGCCCTTATCCAGAGGTGAACTGGTGTCGCTATTCTCCGAGCTTGAGGCTATCGATCACCGCGAACGACCGGTCCGTGACCGGGGAGTGGTTGAATTTGTTGGTCAGAAATCTCCCTAATTCCGGCGTGCAGTCGCTTCTTCCTTTAAAAGTCCACGGACGAACTCTCTGTCGGCGCGACCCGCTCCGCCGCGTGACTGTGGCATGGTCGGTTTTGTCACGCTCTCCGGAATTACAACCGGAAACTCAATCATGATGCTCTCTCATATCCCTGGCGCTGATCACGAACGTTCTAGCAGCCGTCGTTCTCATCCCGCACCGAACCGGGGATGCAAACGTCCGCGCGGTTTGGCTGTTTATTATAGTCGAAACGATGCAATCGGAAATGTTGCTGTGATAATCGCGGCAGGGCTGAGCGCATCTTCATTCGTGTCCTCCGCAGAGATAGCATCATCGCCGAACAGGCAATAGACACGAACCCGAGGACCGTTTCCCCAAACCACGATCGCATCACTCAACGTCACTTCCGAAGCAATCAACGAGAAGGCTACACCTCGTACTCGTGACAGCTCCGCTTTCCCGGCTCCGTCGCGAGGAGCGAGTATGTTACTAAGTACTGCCCACGTTTCCGTCGCGGTTTGGACGGGTGAACGGTGCCTGCAGCGACATGGCAAAAAAGCAAAGCCGTCGAAAGCGCTGCGCTTAGTTACCGAAGCATTCGGCTCTTATAGCTGGACCGAAATTTCTGACGGGGTGCCCTATCGGCGCTACCTTGGAGTCAACGGTCTGCTTACGTCTAAAACCCAACGCCCGTTCAAATGCGATCAGGAACTTCGTGCCTGGCGGGCGACACGCCAAACCGCCGTCTACAAATTAGATCCCACTTAACGCTTTAAGCCCTGGTGCGGCGCAACGGACTCCACGACGCGAGTAGCGACGTTGACGTTGCTTCCCCTGCCAATCTACGCTAGACTCGGGCTGGTATTCAATGGTCCGAAGCGTATCTGCGATGGCTGGCGTGGGTTGGCTGTGTATAGCGGCCTTGCAGGCATCGTTCATTCACGTCCATCCGCAGGACCCTGGTCACCGTCACGCGACTGGCCTGTCTCACGCGCACTTGGGTCACGCCGGAACAAAACATCACACCCCTCACCAGCATGCGAAGTGGGATCACGCGGACAGGGACGAGACGACTATATGGCAGGAATGGATTCCGGCCGCCGCCCCCCGAATCACAGTCGAGCACGCGGTTACCGAAAGGAGACCAGCCTGGGAACCGCGGTTAGTTTGCCTATGCACGAGTCTAGAATTCGTTGTCCGATCGCACGACCCGCCCGACCTTGCTTACTCCTCCGCTAGAGCCCCTCCCGTTTAATCCCGCCTACATGCGTCGCGGGTGAAGTGTGCCTTCGCCCCAGTTCATCAACTCGAGAGGCTGGGATTATGTTTCTGAGAAGCCCTTGCAAGGATCACCGTGTCACGGCCCTATACCTGTTGGGTTCGCACAGGACTGGACCGAACAGGTTGTCCTTTCTCTTGTTCGAGCGTAAGCGTCCGGTGGAGGCCGCCTCGACATAGAAAGTGATTGCAGTCATTCTTTACGAATGACGCACGATTACGCGAGCAACCCACCGGTCAAGAGTGCAGCAGCCGTACGCGCGAAGCGTACCTTTCGGAGCAAGCTGGAGCGGCGAAACATTGTCGAGGAAGCATTAAAGCCGGGAGCTTCGATCGCCGATGTTGCACGGGCGCATGGCGTCAGACCGAATCAGGTCCGTCATTGGCGCCGTCTTTACAAGCAGGGTCTGCTGGAGGAAGCAGCAGGCACAGGTCTGGTGCGGGTGACGATCACCGATACGGCAGACCAGGAGCAAGTTCGTCCGGCACCGGCAAGAGTGGAAGGATCGGCGACAGGCACTATCCGAATCGAGACGGAGAAGGCACGGATGTATGTCGAAGGTACGCCCGAACCGTCGTGCGTACGGATGGTGCTGGAGTACCTGCTCCGATGATGTCGCTTCCTGCGGGTACGAATATCTGGATCGCAGCGGGGATGACGGATCTGCGGCGCGGTTTCACCGGACTCAGCGCGCTGGTGCAGCTGAACCTTGAGCAGGACCCGTTCTCTGGTCATGTGTTCGTGTTTCGAGGGCGGCGTGGCGATCTGCTCAAAGTGCTTTGGTGGGACGGCGACGGACTGTGTCTGTTCTGTAAACGCCTGGAGCGTGGGAGATTTGTGTGGCCGAAAGCAGAAACAGGTACCGTTTCGCTGACGCGTGCGCAGCTTTCCATGATGCTGGAAGGCATCGACTGGCGCCGTCCAGCCCGGACCGCGACGCCGCAAATGGCTGTTTAGCGATTCAAACAAAAAGACATCGAAATGCTTTGATTTCGCTTCTCTAAAAATAGCGACAATGGCATACTTAGTCGATGGCTGTTGCACGCCTCACGCTGGAGGATCTGAAAACTTTCGACGCTGATGCGCTGCGAACGCTTATTCTGCTGCAGCAGGAAGAACTGAGCTCCCGCAACACGGAAATCGACCAGCTGAAGCTGCTCATCCTCAAGCTCAAGCGCATGCAGTTCGGACATAAGTCCGAGAAGATCGACAAGCAGATTCTGCAGCTGGAGTTACGGCTCGAAGATCTGGAAGCACACCAGAGCTGCTGTGCCGTTTCGGCGGCAGCATCGTCGGGCGCGCCGGCACCAGCGGCTGCTGCAAAGCCGGCGCGGCGACCGCTGCCCGAGCATCTCCCGCGTGAAACCGAGACGTATGCTCCTGAGCAGAACTCCTGCCCCGATTGCGGCGGACACCTTCGGCTGCTCGGCGAAGATGTCTCCGAAGTGCTCGAATACGTACCGGCAAGCTTCAAGGTCATCCGGCAGGTCCGTCCGAAGCTGAGCTGCTGCGCATGTCAGCGCATCCTGCAGGCACCGGCGCCGAGCCGCCCCATAGATCGAGGCCTGGCAGGTCCTGGTCTGCTGGCACATGTGCTGGTGGCGAAGTATGCCGATCATCTTCCGCTCTACCGGCAATCGGAGATCTACGAACGCGAGGGTGTCGAACTGGATCGCTCCACAATGGCCGACTGGGTTGGCGGCACCAGTCGCGTGCTGGCTCCTTTGGTGGAAGCAATTCGTCGCCACGTTTTCGACACAGGGAAAGTGCACGGCGACGACATTCCTGTACCGGTGCTGTCGCCCGGCAACGGCTGCACGCGGACAGCGCGCTTGTGGACCTACGTCCGGGACGATCGTCCGTCGGGCAGCACGGTTGCACCAGCAGTGTGGTTTGCTTACTCGCCGGATCGGAAAGGCGATCATCCGCAGCAGCACTTGCGTGATTATCACGGAACGCTGCAAGCCGATGGCTATGCCGGGTTCAATCGTGTGTATGAAAGTGGCCGCGTTCAGGAGGCGGCGTGCTGGGCGCACGTCCGGCGCAAGTTCTTCGACCTGCATCAGGCGCATGCGTCGCCGCTGGCCGCCGAAGCGCTGTCGCGCATTGGTCAGTTGTACGGAATCGAAAGTGAGATTCGAGGCCGGTCGCCGGATCAGCGACGCGATGTTCGACAAGCGCGAACACGGCCGCTGCTTGAATCACTGCACGACTGGTTCCGGACCAGCCTCGCGAAGCTGCCGAAGAAATCGACCGTAACCTCGGCAATCAACTATGCGCTCGGGCGCTGGAGTGCGCTGCTGCGTTTTTGCAATGACGGCAGCCTTGAAATTGACAACAACGCCGCTGAACGCGCGCTGCGTGCCGTCGCTCTCGGACGAAAGAACTACCTGTTTGCCGGTTCCGACTCTGGCGGGGAACGCGCGGCAGCTATGTACACCCTGATCGGTTCGGCGAAGCTGAATGGCCTTGATCCGGAAGCCTATCTCCGGCACGTGCTCAGACAGATCGCTGATCATCCAATCAACCGCATCAACGAACTCCTGCCCTGGAACATTACTCTGGTAGAAGCTCCTGATTCTGTCATCGCGTAAGTAAACTTGCGGCCGGCACAGCCGACCATGCAATCAATGCGGCCTGCACCGGACGGTTACGTTCGAGCAGCCAAGTCTGATAGAACAAGAGACCATGCACGGAAGATGGCGAGTGAGAGTGAGAGTAGACGCCGAACCCGGCGCCAGCCAAGCGGCGCATCCATATGACAACGAGCGGATTCAGCGCCTATTCACAGTCGTTGATGCGAAACCCTAGTTTCCTGTGTCTTTTCGCGGCTCAAGCCATAACCCTCGCAGGGCGCGGCCTTGTGATTTTCATAACCGTCTTGCTCTTGGGAGGGGGACGCGGGCCGGCGTATGCATACTAAGAATTCCGACTCTCGCACATTCGCTCCGCAATGACCGACCCGTACGGGCTCGGGAGCATCCGGAACTACCAAGTCGGCGAGGCGGGACTGGTGATCGCCACCGGGCGGGTGGAGGCGAAGTTGGACCGCTTGCTGGCATGGCCGTATGCGGACCAGGAGCACCGGAAGCTGGCGCAACACCTGGAGAAGGAGAAGATGCACCTGCTCACCTTTCTGCGGTGTCCGGGTCTGGCGGCGACCAATCATGAAGCGGAACGGGCGTTGCGCGGACTGGTGATCGCGCGGAAGGTGTGGGGAGGGAGCCGGACAGCGCGGGGAGCCCGGACGCAATCGGTGCTGATGAGCGTGCTGCGCACCTGTCGGCAACAGGAGCAAGCGGCGCTGCCCCATCTGATCCGTCTGCAACAAATGCGGCAAGGGGTTGTTCCGGTATTGGTCGATGCCGACGTAGACGCTCGAAGCGGCAGCGAGCGCGAACCAGATCACGAGGAAATAGTCTATCGGCTGAATGAGCATACATCTATCCATCCTGCTTGCGCCATCGCGCTCTGCCACCTCGTCGCCGGTCAGGCCCGACGCACGAAAAGCGCTGTTCTCGGTATTTCGGTCCCGCCACGTGTGCGGATATTCCGAAAATCGAGGAGAGGTGCTGCAGATCGAGGTTCTTGTAGGGCAACCCGCCCCATTTTCATTCAAGCAGATTGAGATAGCTATTACTCCTCGAAGCGCGCAACATTTTCTCGTAGCCAGAGGCCGTCGTGTATGTCGAAAGATCCGCCTGCGCTAGTTGCCGGCGTACTGTTGGAATACGGTAACACCCCCATCGGCATTGAACAGCAGGACTGAGTAGGCTTGTCGCCGAGGGCCCTCCATACCCGGAGAGCCCATCGGCATTCCAGGCACTGCGAGACCCTTCGCGGCTGGGCGAGTCTTCAGCAGGCGTTGGATATCGGCAGCCGGGACATGCCCTTCGATAACATAGCCCTCTACCACTGCCGTGTGGCATGACTGCAATTTCTGAGGAACACCATACTGGCGCTGGTATCCGGCAGTACTGTCTACCTCTTTGACGTTCACGGTGAAGCCGTTCGCTCTCAGATGCTCGACCCATTTGCTGCAACAACTGCATGTCCGACTCTTGAACACGTCAACTTGAGGCCCCGCTGCCTCAACGTATGTGCTCAATATCAGAAAAATGCCAAGCGCGCTTCGCGCGATAACAGAGACTCTCATCGTGACCCTTCCTTTCCACACATTATTAGATTCACCATTAGATTCACCGGAAATTCTTCCGGGACTTCATTGAGACACAGCCTCTCTGACGACAGGTTTGATGCCAGTCACCGACTTAAAGGAGAGATCGTAGGCAGCAGGGGGCAGCCGCTCCTTCAAATCGAAGTTATACGTTTCATTCAGTGATGAAATACGAAAGTTAAACGCGTTCATCGTGCCGACGGTCTCGATATCGGAGTACGACCAGGTTCGGGAGTCCTGTGCCCGATCGCTGACGAACTGAATGCCCGAAGCATCGATGCGCAGCTTTCCATGACACCCTCCGAAGCGGTGTCGGTGATACGCGGGCAACTCATAGACGTCACCCTGCGATGGGCTCGCTAGAAAGCCGACGACGGGCCGCTTGAGATGTGCTGCGAAAAATCGAGCGAGATCCGGACCATGCTCGACCTCACGATGCTTGAAAGTATAGACCTGCCGTCCCAGGAGTCTGCGTTTGAGAGCGTCGTAGGTTTCGATCCGAACCTCTCGAGGATTCGATACGTCGGCTTCGTAGATGTCGCCGAACGGGATTTGAATCGACCTCTTTCCGTCTTCCGACCTGTAGGATATTGAGGTCTGGCCGATGACTAACTCGCCTTTCTCCTGGCGAGGAAGCCTTTCCAGATAGACGGAGTACCGGAAGATGTCATCTGCCCAAAGATTTGAGGCCAGTGCAAAGAAAGCCGCAATGAGAAAAATCATGGCTGTTTCTCCTGACCGGAAATCCCGGACGGGCTGAGTTCGTAAATCTCACGCCAGACCTTCGGCACATACGCGCGTGTTTCTGCCGGCAGCCGTTGCTGTAGCCTGATCGACCATGTTCGATCCCCCGCCGACGCGCGCTCAACCGCTCCCGATCCAGCGTTGTAAGCTGCAAACGCCATATTCCAGTCGCCCCACTCGGAATACAGCAACCGAAGATAGCGCGCCGCTGCAATCGTGGACTTGACTGGATCGATGCGATCATCCTGCCGCAAATCCACAATCAAGCCGAAAGTTCTTGCTGTATCGGGCATCAGTTGCCAGATACCCCGGGCCCCTTTAGGCGATAGCGCGAGCGGGTTCAGACCGCTCTCGACCTGCGCCAACGCAATCAGGGTCGCGGGAAGGCCTTCGTCTCTGAGAACTTTCTGTATGAGATCCGGCAAGGTTCCCGCCTGGGCGGCGGGCACCGCGCTTTCGAAATCGACAGCTACCAACGGTACGGATGGCGCGCTCGCTTCGCGGGTTGGTTCTTCTTGGAGTGCCAGGCTGGCAAGATCCGCCCGCCTGCTTGCTTCGGCCAGCAGCCGTTCTGACCAGACCTGCACTATGTCCTTCGGATTCTCGGCTTTGGCTGGACCGGCGGTGAATGTGCCAAGAATCGCCAGAGCCAATGCACTGATGAGTCGGTTTTTCATATGCTTTCTTGTGCTGCTAGTTTTCGCACTTCGAAGCCTTTCCAGATCTCATAGATTGCTGGGTAAACGATCAGCTCAAGAAGGAACGATGTAAAGATGCCACCGATCATCGGCGCCGCAATTCGCCGCATCACGTCTGACCCGGTGCCGGTGGACCACATGATCGGGACCAGCCCCATGAACATCACGGCGACCGTCATCACTTTCGGCCGCAGTCGCTTGACGGCGCCTTCTTCGATGGCTTCCTTGAGATCTGCCATGTTCCGCATCCGTCCTTCGGTCTTCCGCTGGTTGTAGGCGAGGTCAAGGTACAGCAGCATGAACACTGCTGTTTCCGCGTCCACGCCCAACAGTGCGATCAGTCCTACCCACACTGCAATGCTCATGTTGTAGTTGAGCAGGTAGAGGAGCCAGATGGCCCCGACAGCCGAGAACGGGACGGCGAGAAGAATAATCATCGTCTTTGTTCCGGAGCCCGTGTTGATGTACAGCAGCAGGAAGACGATGAACAACGTGATTGGGACAACGATCCACAATCGTTCCACGACTCGCGTCAGGTACTCATATTGGCCGCTCCACACGAGTTGATAGCCCGGGGGCAGCGTGACCTGTTGCGCCACGGTTCGCTTGGCGTCCTCGACATAGCGGCCCATATCCCGGCCCGCCACATCCACGTACAGGAATCCGGCGAGGAAGCCTTCTTCGTTCTTGATCATCGGCGGGCCGCTCTGAAGCGTGATGTCTGCAATCTGGGTCAGCGGGATTTGCGCCCCATGCATTGTTGGGACAAGGACTCTGCTCAGGCTGCTGAGGCTGTCCCGATAGTCACGAGCGTAGCGGATGCTCACCGGATAGCGTTCTCGTCCTTCGATTGTCGTGGTCAGCGGCATGCCGCCAATAGCAGCCTCAACGATGTCCTGGACCTCGCTCACCGTTAGCTCATAGCGGGCGGCCTCTTCGCGCCTCACCTGCACGTCTAGGTAGTATCCACCGGTGACCCGCTCGAAAAAGGCGCTGCGAGTCCCTGGTACCTGTTGGAGGACCTTCTCCACGTCAAGACCGATTCGCTGAATCGTGTCCAGATTGGGTCCCAGCACCTTGACACCTACTGGGGTTCGGATCCCGGTTGTGATCATGTCGATCCGTGTCCGGATCGGAAATAGCCAGGCGTTTGCATACGACGGAATTTGAACAGTCTTGTCCATCTCGTCGGTCAACTGTTCCCAGCTGATCGGTTTCTCTTCCGGCCAGACGCGATGCAGTTGCTTCTTGAGCCAATCTGGCGCCCAGCCCGAGTACCAGCGTTTCACCTGCGTCTTTCGCCATTGGCTCTCCGGCTTAAGCACAACAGTGGTCTCGACCATGCTCAGCGGAGCGGGATCAGTCGCGGTTTCAGCTTTACCGACCTTGCCGAAGACACTTTTGACTTCAGGAAATTGCATCAGCAACTTGTCCTGAATCTGGAGGTATTTGGTCGCCTCCGTGACCGAGATACCGGGCAGCGTAATCGGCATGTACAGGAGACTGCCTTCATTGAGCGGCGGCATGAACTCCGAGCCGAGTCTGTTGTAGATCGGAATGGTGGCGACGACTAGTAGAATCGCTAGCGCAATCACTAGCCACTTCCAGTTCAGAACGAATCGCACGACGGGCTGGTAGAGCCACATGAGCGGACGGCTGATCGGGTGCCGTTCCTCGCTGTGGATTTTCCCCACGGCAATTGCGTTGACCACGCGCGCCAGCCATCGCGGGCGGAAGGTGAACGGGTCGGCTCGCATGAAAAGAAGCCGCAAAGCCGGATCAAGGGTAATAGCCAGCACCGCCGCGATGGCAATGGAAAAGTTCTTCGTGAATGCGAGAGGCTTAAAGAGCCGGCCCTCCTGATACTGCAGGGCGAAAATCGGCATGAACGACACCGCTATCACTAGCAGGGAGAAGAAGCTCGGTCCACCCACTTCCTTGACGGCATCCACGATCACGCGGGTGGCGGTACCAGGGCGGCCCTGAGATTCCCAATGCTCCAACTTCTTGTGTGTCTGCTCGACGACTACGATAGAAGCATCTACCATGGCACCGATCGCAATGGCGATCCCTCCCAGCGACATGATATTTGAGCTAACCCCGCTCGCGTACATCGGTATGAACGACAAAATAACCGCGATCGGAATGGTGATGATTGGAATAATGGCGCTCGGAATGTGCCAGAGGAAGATGAGAATCACCAGGCTGACAATCACAAGCTCCTCGATCAGCGTGTGCGTAAGAGTGTCGATCGATCGTTGAATCAGCTCCGACCGATCATAGGCAACAACAACTTCAGCGCCTTCCGGCAGCCCGGTTTTGGTTTCCTCCAGTTTTGCCTTCACCCGTTGGATTACATCCATCACATTCTGGCCATAACGAACGACGACGATTCCTCCCGTTACCTCGCCCTCGCCGTTGAACTCGGCTACGCCCCGCCGCATATCCGGCACAAGCTCGACACGGCCAATGTCCCGTACATGGACCGGCGTGCCCTTTCCGTCGGAAGCAACCGCGAGGTTTGCGATGTCGTCGAGCGACTGTATATACCCGCGACCCCGGACCAGGTACTCTTTCCCCGTGAACTCCAGTACCCTTCCGCCTACCTCGTTGTTGCTGTTGCGGATTACCTCCATCAGCTTGTGAACCGGAATGTTGTAAGCGAGCAGCTTGGCAGGATCGACAGTCACTTGGTAGTTCTTAACGAATCCGCCGACTGTAGCGACTTCTGC
>Ga0187893_10006870_pt1 | contig 19099 bp, 18 predicted proteins | sample MA1701074metaG_FD_139574 | JGI IMG/M metagenome (GOLD analysis project Ga0187893, IMG submission 139574) | White microbial mat communities from a basaltic lava cave in the Kipuka Kanohina Cave System on the Island of Hawaii, USA - MA170107-4 metaG ... | reverse complement strand
TAGATGTCGGCTCCCCTTGACAGGCCCCGGCGCCTCTCGTACCGTGCGACCCGTCAGGGTCCGGCGTCAACTGGAAAGTTTCTTTCCATGATTCTCATCCCTCGAGGGAGAGGTGATGGGTGGCAGCAGATGTCCCCAGCCGGTTCGTGCGGGAGCCGACCGCGGCCGAGCGCGCGGAGCTGATCCAGCTCAGAGACAAGGGTGCCGTCGGCACTCGGGCCCGGGCCGCCGTGATCTTGCTCTCGGCCCGCCGGGTCACGATACCGGAGATCGTCCGGCGGCTCGGCCTCTCCCGCCCGACCGTCACCCACTGGCTGCGCCGGTTCGAGCGATCGGGCGTCGCCGGACTGCGGGACCGCCCTCGCTCGGGACGGCCGACTCGGATCTCCTCCGACGTGCTTCGCCACGTCACCATGGTCGTGAGCGCCCGGCCCCGGGATCTGGGCATTCCGGGGACGCGATGGAGCCTGGCGAGACTCAGGCGGTATCTCGTCCAGGCCGGGGTCGTGCCTGCGCTTTCGCTGGAATCGCTCCGGATCGCCATGAAGCGGGCCGGGCTCAGCTTCACGAGCTCCCGCGCCGGGCAGATCCAGAAGGGAGTCACCACCATGATTCCGGGCGCCTTTGAGTACCACGCTCCCAGCTCGCTCGGTGAGGCCACCGCGCTGCTCGCCAAGCTCGGCGACGACGCCAAGGTCCTGTCCGGAGGGCAGAGCCTGATCCCGCTGATGAAGCTCCGGCTCGCCAGTCCGCGGCATCTCATCGACATCAACGGCCTCCCCGGGCTCGCGTACGTACGAGAAGACGGTGGCACGCTTCGGATCGGCGGGCTTACCCGTGAGGCCGATCTCGAGGAGTCCGATCTCGTGCGGCGCCGTTACCCGCTCCTGTTCGACACCTGCGCGGTCATCGCCGACCCGATCGTGCGCAATCTGGCCACCATCGGGGGCAACCTCGCGCATGGCGACCCGGCCAACGACCACCCGGCCACCATGCTGGCCTTCGGCGCGGAGGTCGTGGCGGTCGGCTCGGGCGGCGAGCGGAAGATCCCCATCGGCTCGTTCTTCACCGGCCCGTTCAGCACCGCGCTCAAGGCCGACGAGATCGTCGTGGAGGTCCGCGTGCCCACTCCGAAGCCGGCAGCGGCGGCGCCTACGTGAAGATGGAGCGGAAGGTGGGCGATTTCGCGACGGCCGCGGTGGCGGTTCAGCTCACGCTGGCCGGCAACGGCACCTGCGAGCAGATCGGCATCGGCCTCACCAACGTGGGCTCGGTGCCCATCAAGGCCACGAAGGCGGAGGCCGCGCTCAAGGGCAAGCGCCCGGACGATGCTGCGATCAAGCAGGCGGCCCAGCTCGCCGCGGAGGCGGCGCAGCCCGCCGCGGATCTCCGGGGGTCGGTCGAGTACAAGAAGGATCTGGTGCGGGTGCTGACCGGCCGCGCGCTTCGCAAGGCGATCGAGCGCGCGCAGAAAGGGGGCTGAGGGCATGCTCGTCAAGGTCGCGATCAACGGCGAGAAGTACGAGGCGGAGGTGGAGCCACGCCTCCTGCTGGTCCACCTGATCCGGGAAAACCTGCGGCTCACCGGGACGCACATCGGCTGCGACACGACGCATTGCGGCGCCTGCACCGTCCTTCTGGACGGCCGGCCCATCAAGTCCTGCACGATGTTCGCGGTCCAGGCGCACGGGCGCGAGATCACGACGGTGGAGGGCCTCGAGCAGGACGGCAAGCTTCACCCGCTGCAGGAAGGGTTCATGGCCGAGCACGGGCTCCAGTGCGGCTACTGCACGCCGGGCATGCTGATGACCAGTGTCGCCTTCCTCAAGAAGACCCCCCGCCCCACCGAGGACGAGATCCGCCGGGCCATCTCCGGCAACCTCTGCCGCTGCACGGGCTACGTGAACATCGTCAAGGCCATCCAGCACGCGGCGGGCAAGCTCCAGGGAGGCGCATGATGGCACTCAGAACGTCGCCCGAAGTCGGTGGGATGGGGCACTCGGTCAAGCGGAAGGAGGACCCGCGGTTCATCCGGGGCAAGGGCACCTACGTCGACGACGTGGTGCTGCCGGGCATGCTCTATCTCGACATCGTGCGGAGCCCCTTCGCCCACGCCAAGATCAAGAAGATCGACGCCTCCAAGGCCACCGCGATCCCCGGCGTGCTCGCGGTGATCACCGGCCAGGACCTCGCCAAGTACAACCTCCACTGGATGCCCACGCTCATGTCGGACACCCAGATGGTGCTGCCGGTCGAGAAGGTGATGTACCAGGCGCAGGAGGTGGCGGCGGTGCTGGCCACCAGCCGCTACGCGGCCGCCGACGGGGTCGCCGCCGTCGAGGTGGAGTACGAGCCCCTGCCGGTCGTGGTCGATCCGAAGAAGGCGCTCGAGCCGGGGGCCCCGGTGCTGCGCACCGACAAGAAGGACAAGAAGGACAACCACATCTGGCGCTGGGAGTGGGGGAACAAGGCCGACACGGATCGCGCCTTCAGCGAGGCCGACGTGACGGTCAAGCAGGATATCTACATCCCGCGGATTCACGTCGCTTCGATCGAGACCTGCGGGTGTGTGGCCCATTTCGACAAGGTCAATGACAAGCTCACGGTGTGGATGACCACACAGGCCCCTCACGCGATCCGTACCGTCTTCGCGCTGGTGGCCGGCCACGTGGGGCTCGAGGAGCACAAGATCCGCATCATCTCCCCGGACATCGGGGGAGGCTTCGGCGGCAAGGTGCCGGTCTACCCGGGCTACGTGATCGCGGTGGCCGCCTCCGTGCTGACCGGCAAGCCGGTGAAGTGGATCGAGGACCGGATGGAGAACCTGCAGGCGGACTCGTTCGCGCGCGACTATCACATCACCGCGGAGCTCGCGGCCAAGAAGGACGGCACCCTGACCGCGCTCCGCATCAAGACGCTGGCCGACCACGGCTATGCTGACGCGGCCGCCAACCCATCCAAGTTCCCGGCCGGGCTCTTCCACGTCTGCACCGGCTCCTACGACCTGAAGGCCGCCCACGTCGAGGTGGACGGCGTCTACACCAACAAGCCGCCGGGCGGCATCGCCTATCGCTGCTCGTTCCGGGTGACCGAGGCGGTGCACACGATCGAGCGCATGGCCGACCTCATGGCCCACCAGCTCGGCATGGACCCGGCCGCGTTCCGCATGAAGAACTTCGTCAAACCCGAGCAGTTCCCCTACAAGTCGGCGCTCGGCTGGGAATACGACAGCGGCGACTACGGGGCGGCGCTGCGCAAGGCCATGGACCGGGTCGGCTACGCCGACCTGCGCCGCGAGCAGGCCGAGAAGCGCAAGCGCGGGGAGCTGATGGGCATCGGCATCTCGAGCTTCACCGAGATCGTGGGTGCCGGCCCATCCAAGCACTTCGACATCCTGGGCCTCAAGATGTTCGACAGCTGCGAGATCCGGATCCATCCCACCGGCAAGGCCATCGCCCGCTTCGGGACCAAGTCGCAGGGCCAGGGGCACGAGACGACCTACGCCCAGATCGTGGCCGAGGAGCTGGGCATTCCGGCCAAGGACATCAAGGTGGAAGAAGGCGACACGGACACGGCACCGTACGGGCTCGGTACCTACGCGAGCCGGTCCACGCCGGTGGCCGGCGCCGCCGCCGCGATCGCCTCGCGCAAGATCCAGGACAAGGCCCGCAAGATCGCCGCGCACCTGCTCGAGGCCGCCCCCGAGGACCTCGTCTGGGAGCCGGGCAAATTCTCGGTGAAGGGCGCCCCCAACCGCGCCAAGACGATCCAGGAGATCGCCTTCGCGGCCTATACGAATCACCCGCAGGGCATGGAGGCGGGGCTGGAGGCGGTGAGTTACTACGACCCGCCGAACCTCACCTACCCGTTCGGCAGCTACATCTGCGTGGTGGACATCGACAAGGGCACCGGCGAGGTCAAGGTGCGCCGCTTCGTGGCCATCGACGACTGCGGCAACATCATCAACCCGATGATCGTCGAGGGCCAGGTGCACGGCGGCCTGACCATGGGCCTCGCCCCCGCGCTCTTCGAGGAGATCTCCTACGACGAGATCGGCAACATCCAGGGCGGCAGCTTCATCGACTATCTGCTGCCCACCGCGGTGGAGACCCCGAAGTGGGAGACCGGCAACACCGTCACTCCGTCGCCACATCACCCGCTCGGGGCCAAGGGCGTGGGCGAGTCCGCCACCGTCGGCGCCCCCGCCGCCATCGCCAACGCGGTCGTCGACGCGCTCTGGCACCTCGGCGTGCGGCACATCGACATCCCCATCACGCCCCCGAAAGTCTGGCGCCTGCTGCGCGACAAGGGCGTCACCGAATAGCAACCACAAGCCATGAACGCGCGTGGGCTCACACGGGGACTTCTTGTTCTAGTTGGGGGGGAGCGGCGCCGCTCCTCCCCCAAGCCCCCCCACCGCACTGCTTTCTCCGGTGGCGTCCGATCCCGCGCACATGCCTGAAGATCTACTCACGCTTGCCGCAGACCTCAGGCGCCAGGGCGAGCCCTTCGCCCTGGCGACGGTGGTTCGGTGCGAGCGGCCGACTTCGGCCAAGCCGGGCGCCAAGGCGCTGATTCGTCCGGACGGCAGCGTGGCCGGCTGGGTCGGGGGGGCGTGCGCAGAGCCGGTGGTGGCGCGGGAGGCGCTCGCGTCGCTGCGGGACGGTCGCCCGCGCCTCGTCGTGCTCGTCGGTGAGGGCGGGCCCGACCCGGCGCGCACCGAAGGCATCGTGCACCTGCCGATGACGTGCCACAGCGGAGGCACGCTGGAGATCTACGTGGAGCCGTTTCTGCCGAAAGCGCTGCTGGTCCTGGTGGGCCACGGGCCCGTGATCGAGACGCTCGCCACCCTCGGCGAGAGCACCGGCTATGCGGTCAGCGTGCTGCCCGGCGACGCGGTGGCCGGGGCGCTGCGCGGCCTCCAGCTCGGCCCGGACTCCTCCGTGGTCGTGGCCACCCACGGCGAGCTCGACGAGGGCGCGCTGGCCCAGGTGCTCGCGACGCCCGCCGGCTACATCAGCCTGGTGGCCAGCCGCAAGCGCGCCGCGAGCATCGTGGAGACCCTGCGAGCGCGGGGCGTCCCCCGCGAGCACCTCGATCGCTTCAAGGCGCCCGCCGGCCTCGACATCGGCGCGGTCACCCCGGAAGAGATCGCGGTCAGCATCCTGGCCGAGATCATCCACGCGCGGCACAGCGGCAAGACGGAGCACGTCGAGACCGCGGGCCTCGAGCCACCGACCATCGTGGAGGCGAAGGACCCGGTCTGCGGCATGACGGTCGAGGTGGCCACCGCGCGGCAGCAGTCCGACTGGGCCGGGCGCTCGGTGTACTTCTGCTGCCTGCGCTGCAAGGAAGCCTTCGAGCGCGATCCGACGCGGTACGCGGCGGCACTCGCGTGACGAGACCGTTCATCGCGGGCCTCGTCCTCGCCGCCGGCGCTTCCACCCGGCTCGGTCAGCCCAAGCAGCTCCTTCCTTTCGGCCGGACCACGATGCTCGGGCGCGTGGTCGCGGAGACGTGCGCGGCGGCGGGACTCGACCAGGTCGTGGTGGTGATCGGCGGGTCCGCCGCGGCGGTGCGCCGGCAGGTCGATTTCGGGACGGCGACCGTGGTCGAGAACCCGGAGTTCGCCGAAGGCTGCGCGTCCTCGTACCGGACCGGCCTCGCGGCCCTGGACCCGCGAGCCGAGGCGGTGGCGGTGCTGCTCGGCGACCAGCCCGGACTCGACCGCGGGGTCATCGACCTGGTGGCCGCGGAGTGGCGGCGCGACCAGGCGCCGATCAAGCTCGCCTCCTATCACGGCCGTCTGGGCCATCCGATGCTCTTCGCGCGCTCCCTCTTCGAGTCGCTCGCGGCCCTGCGCGGGGACAAGGCCGCGTGGAAGCTGGTCGACGCCCACCCGGACCGGGTCCGTCCGGTGGTGGTGGACCGGCCATCCCCGCTCGACGTGAACACGTGGGAGGAGTACGAGGCCCTGCTCGGCAGCGCCGAGGCCGCCGAGTAAGGAAGAGGCGAAGAAGTACCTCGTGATGTACACCCCTACCACTGCGGCGCGGGCAGCTGCAGTTGGTCTCCCCAGTAACGGTCGTAGGACTCGGGGATGAAGCGGCTCGTGCCGGCGCTTGGATGCCAGGTCATCTCGCCGAAGACGGTCCGTCCCTCGATGCTGTAGAGGTCGACCCGGACGAAGGGCCAGCCGCGGGAAAGGCTGCGGGCGCAGGCCACCATCTCGTCGAAATTGCCCGGCCGCGGGATGAGGCGTCCGCTGGGAGGCCGGTTCAGGTCGAACGGGGGCCTCTGCCACTGCAGGTCGAACGTGTCGCTGCCGCGCTGGCGGGCTCGGTCGGTATGCACCCGGACGAAGCGGGGCTCGCCGCCATAGCAATGGAAGCCGTAGTCGGTGGGACTGGCCCACACCGGGTCGGTCAGCAGCCGCTCGCAGACGATGCGCGGTTTGATGTCCTTGTAGGTCCACTCGCGGTGGTTCCAGTAGTGGCTGCGGAGCATCCACGCCGCGAGCTGCCGCCGGGCGGCCGCCACGTCGAAGGCGGCCTTGTCCCGGCAGAAGAGGTTCATCCGCCAGCCCCAGTTGACCTTCAGCACGAAGGTGTCCGGGAGACCGGCGAAGTCGATGTCGGCGACGCGATCCCAGGCGCCGTAGAGCTCGTTCAGGATGTGCGGGCCGACGCGCTCGGCCACATAGGGCCGGACCGCGTACTTGTCGGCGAGCTGGCTCATGAGGGGCAGGCGGTAGTACAGCATGAGCCAGTAGAGCTTCTCGTGGAAGGTCTGCGGGTTACGCAGGTCAAGCCGTCGGCCGAAGGTGCGCTCGAACCGGCGGGCCAGCACGATGCGATCGGGGACGGCGTCGGCGAGAACACGCCGCGCGCGCCGTGCCAGTCCCAGAACGAGCCGGGCTAAGATTCTGTTCATCCCGCTTCTCGAACGCATGATGAACGCGCGCGCGTCAGGACCCACGGTCGAGCGCGGATGCGGCGGCCGCGACAGCGGCAACAATGCCCTGATAGCCCGTGCAGCGGCAGAGGACGGCGGAGAGCCCGTGGCGGATCTCGGCCTCGCTAGGCGTGGGATTCGTGCGGAGCAGGTCGAGTGCGGTCAGCAACATGCCCGGCGTGCAGAACCCGCACTGGAGCGCGTGGTGCTCGCGGAACGCCTCCTGCAGCGGATGAAGCTGGCCGCCCGTCGCCAACCCCTCGACCGTCATCAGCTCGGCGCCGTCGGCCTGGACCGCGAGCATCAGGCAGGAGCGGGCCGCCTCTCCGTTGACGAGCACGGTGCAGGCGCCGCAGATGCCGTGCTCGCAGCCGACGTGGGTGCCGGTCAGACCCAGGTCCTCCCGCAGGAAGTCCACGAGGAGCTTACGGGGCTCGCAGTGGCCCTCGCGGGAGTGGCCGTTGATGGTGAGGTGGACCTGTACCGTCTCTGACATTCAGGAGCTCCCCCTCACCCTGCCTCCCCCTCCGGGGGAGAGGGTGTTGATGGCGCGGCGGAGCGCGCGGCCGGTCAGCACGCGGGTCAGGTTCCGGCGATAGTCGGCGGAAGCGTGGATGTCGGACGGGGGATCGACCAGCTCGGCGGCCCGCCGGGTGGCGGCCTCGACCGCCACATCGGACAACCCGTCGCGCTCCAGGATCTCTTCCGCGGCGCGCAGCCGCACGGGCACCGGTCCGGCCCCGGCGGTCACGAGACGGGCGGCGGCGCAGCGGCCCCCTCGTTGCCCGATCACCATGGCCGCGATCCCGACGATGGCGAAGTCGCCGTGGCGGCGGCTGAACTCCTCGAAGGCGAACCCGGCTCCGTCGACCATCGCCGGCAGCCGGACTTCGACTAGCAGCTCGTCCGCCGCCAGCGTGGTGGTGAGATAGGTCTGGAACAGGTCAGCCGCCGCCAGCGTGCGCTCTCCCCGCGGTCCGCGGACGACCACCTGGCCTCCGAGCGCGGTGAGCGCGGTCGGGTACTCCGCCGAGGGATCGGCGTGCGCCAGGCTGCCCCCGATGGTGCCGCGCGTGCGGATCGGGAGATGTCCCACCAGGGTGGTCGCCTCGGCCAGAAGCGGCAGGCGACGGCGGACCACCGGCGAGAACTCGATCGCCCGCTGCCGCGTCATGGCCCCGAGCCGGACGTGGCCCGCGTCCTCACGGATATAGGCCAGAGCCGCCACCCGGTTCAGATCGACGATGGCCGCGGGCCGGCTCAACCGGAAGTTGAGGAGGGGGACGAGGCTCTGTCCCCCCGCGAGCAGCTTGGCCTCGCCCCCATAGCGCGCGAGCAGGGCGACCGCCTCGTCCACGCTCGCCGGCGCGTGGTAGGCGAAGCGGGCCGGCTTCATGAGGCGCGGCCGGCTCGCCGCGCGGACTCGATCAGGGCCCAGAGGCGAGTCGGCGACATGGGCAGCTCGGTGATCCCGACGCCGAGCGGCGCCAGCGCGTCACTCACCGCGTTGGCGATGACCGCCGGCACCGTCATGGAGCTGGACTCGCCCAGGCCCTTGGAGCCGAGCGGCGTCAGCGGCGAGGGCGAGACCACGTGGGCGATGTCGATCACGGGCGCCTCGGAGGCCGTCGGCACCAGGTAGTCCATGAAGGTACCGGTGAGGAGCTGGCCCGCGTCGTCGTATTCGAGCTCCTCGTAGAGCGCGCCCCCGAGCCCGTGCAGGGCCCCGCCGTAGATCTGCCCCTCGGCGATCATGGGGTTGATGATGGTGCCCGCGTCGTGGACCGTCGCGTAGCGGAGGATCTTGATCGCGGCCGTCTCCGGGTCCACCTCCACAGCCATCACCTCTGCAATAAAGCCGTAGGTGTTCGAGGAATTCACGCGGTCGTTGTCGTCCACCGGCTGCGCCACCCCGAACCCGAAGACCGCGGTGGCCTGCAGCCCGGGCTCCATACTCGCGGGGAGCGACGTGGTGTTCCAGTGGGCCCGTCCGGCCAGGTCCTTGATCGAGTACGACGCGCCCTTGCCGCTCTTGTGCCTTACAGCGCCCGCCCGGAATTCCAGCTGGTCGGCCGGGGTCGCCATCAGGTGCGCGGCGTAGTCGATGAGCTTCGCCTTGAGCTTCCGGGCGGTCAGGGCGACCGCGCTCGTGCCGACGGAGCCGAAGCGGCTCGAGTAGGTGCCGGAGGAGATGGACCAGAGGCGCGTGAGCGTGTCCATCTCGTCCACCACCGTCACGTCCGCGGGCGTGAGGCCCAGCTCGTCCGCCACGATCTGCGCCACCACGGTCTGGTGCCCCTGGCCCTGGGGCGTCGTGCCGAGGATCGCGGTGACGCGGCCCTGCGGGTCCACCTTGATCGTCGCGGCCTCGACGGCGCCCGACTTGGGCAGGTACTCGGGCTTCGCCCGGAGCTGCGGATCGAGGGCGATCGCCACGTAGCCCATGTTGGAGACGGAGGGATCCACGGCCAGGGCCACCCCGATCCCGAAGAGGCGCCCGGCCGCCCGTGCCACCGTCTGCTCGCGCCTCAGCTCGGCATAGCGGGCAATCTCCACGGCCCGCTCCAGGGCCGCCGGGTAGTCGCCGCTGTCGTAGAGGCCGCCCGTCGGGGTCCGGTACGGCATCTGCAAGGGCTCTATCAGGTTGCGCCGGCGCAGCTCCACCGGGTCGAGCCCGAGGCGCTGCGCGAGGAGATCCATCATCCGCTCGGTCTCGAAGTAGAGGTGCCCGCAGGCGTACCCGCGGTTCGGGCCGGTGAGGCTCTTGTTGGTCGTCACCACCGAGGCGTCCACCTCGAGGTGCTGGAAGCGGTACGGGCCCACGAAGTTGCCGGTGGGGCGGAAGCTGCATCCGGGCTCGGGGCTGCGAATGTAGCCGCCGACATTGTCGAGCCACCGATAGCGCATGGCGAGCACGGTACCGTCCTTCTTAGCCGCGAGCTCCCGGTGGGCCACTCGATCCGTTCCACTGGAAGACGCGAGCAGATGCTCGCGCCGGTCCTCGATCCACTTGACCGGCACGCCGGTCCGACGCGCCGCCAGCGAGATCAGCGCGATATACGGGTACATGGCCGACTTGATCCCGAAGCTTCCCCCGATGTCCGTCGACACGATGAAGCGCAGCCGGTTCTCGGGCACGCTCAGCACGCGGGCGACGAGCCCATGCATGATGAAGGGCCCCATGAAGTTCGACCAGACCGTGTAGGCCTCCTCCACGTCGTCCCAGCGCGCGATCACCCCGTAGGTCTCGATGGGAGTGGACCCGTACTTGGGGAAGCGGAAGCGCTCGCGGATGACGACGTCCGCCTCCGCGAAGGCCCGGTCGGGATCGCCGTAGACGAGCCGCCGGTGCCCCGCCAGGTTCGTGCCCACCGCCTCGTGCAGGATCGGCGCGTCCGGCTCGAGGGCCCGCTCCACGTCCACGACCGCGGGCAGGGGCTCGTACTCGACGACCACCGCCTCCGCCGCGTCCTCGGCCAGATAGCGGCTCCGGGCCACCACCACCGCCACCGGCTCCCCGACGAAGCGGACCTTGTCGGTGGCCGCGCAGTAGTAGTGCACCGGCGCGGTGACGCCGACCGGGAAGGGTCGGGTGAAACGGGCTACGTCCGCCCCGGTGATCACGCCGACCACGCCCTCCATCCGCAGAGCCGCGGAGACCCTGTAGCCCACGATGCGCGCGTGCGCGTGCGGCGAGCGTACGATGGCGGCGGCGTGGACGTCGCCGATCGGGGGATGGTCGTCGATGAAGTGGCCGCGGCCGGTGAGCAGGCGCGCGTCCTCGACGCGTGCGACGCGGCGGCCGATCCAGCCCGGTGGCTCCGCGCTCATCGTCCGGTGTACTTCGGGGGACGCTTCTCCAGGAACGAGGTGACGCCCTCGGCGTAGTCGTGGGTCGAGCGCAGCCACGCGTAGGCCTTCCGCTCCAGCTCCAGCGCGGTGTCCAGCGGCGCGTCGGCACCCCGGTTGAGCACCATTTTGAGCGTGCGGAGCGCCAGCGGCGCGCGCTCGGCCAGCTCGCCCGCGAGCGCGGCCACCGCCTCGTCCAGCTTCTCGTTGGCCACCGCCTGGGTGATCAGCCCCCACGCCTCCGCGCGCTCCGCGTTGATCCGCTGCCCGGTCATCATGAACAGCTTGGCCCGCGTCATCCCGATCAGGCGGAGCGCCCGCTGGGTGCCGCCGCTGCCCGGGATCATCCCGAGCCGGATCTCGGGGAAGGCGAACTCGGACCGGAGGGTCGCGATCCGGAAGTCGCACGCCACCGCCAGCTCGAGCCCGGCGCCCATCGTGAACCCGTCGATGGCCGCGAGCACCGGCTTCCGGCATCGTTCCGCCGACGTCAGCGTGTCGCCCCAGAGCTCGAGATCGGCCGGGGCCTGCGCGAGGAACTCCGCGACGTCGCCGCCGGCGCTGAAGGCTTTGCCGCCCGCCCCGCGGATCACGATGACCCGGACCGCGTCGTCGGCCTCCAGCGCCCGGAAGATGCCGGGGAACTCATTGCGCATCGCCACGGTCATGGTGTTCATCTTGGGCTGGCGGTCGATCCAGAGCGTGGCGAGGGCGCCGCGCTGCTCTGTTCGCAGAAATTCGCTCATCCCTGAACCTCCGTGTATTGCCCCTCCCGCAGGAGTCGGCGAAGGATCTTGCCCGAGGCCGTCTTCGGGATCTCGCTCACGAAGACGATCTTCCGCGGCCGCTTGAAGTTCGCGAGGTCGGGGCACTCGCGGCAATGCTGGTCGAGCGTGTCGGCGGTCAGCGCGCGGGCGGCGGGCACCACGAAGGCGACTACTTGCTCACCCCAGCGTTCGTCGGGCTCGCCGACCACCGCCACGTCCCGTACCAGCGGGTGGCGGGCCAGGATGCCCATCGTGTGATAGAGGGGCATGACGCCGAGGGTCCGCTCGAGCCACCCGTAGCCGCACTGGATCACCTGGGCCAGCGCCCCCGCCACGTGGTTCTTGTGGGTCCGTGGCACGCCCTTGGGCCGGCCGGTGGTGCCGGAGGTGTACAGGATCAGTGAGAGGTCGCCCTCGGCGACGTGTCGATCGACAGCTGCTCCCCCGGAAGCCAGCAGCTCGGCGAACGGCAGGCATCCCGGCGGCCCGCCGTCCCCGACGAACACGAGACGGGCCTGGTGCCCGGCGACGGCCTCCAGCACCGCGGCGGCGGTCGTCGCCTCGAAGAGCACGGCGGAGGCCTCGCAGTCGTCGAGGATGTACCGCACCTCTCGCGCGGCCAGACGGATGCCGGCGGGCGTCGGCACGCCCCCGATCGTCTGCAGGGCCCAGTAGGCGAGCACGTGCTCGAGCCGGTTCTTGAGCACGATCAGGACGCGGTCACCCTTGCCGACGCCCAGACGCGCGAAGGCATGCCCGAGTCGGGTCGCCTGATCCACCAGGTCCGCATAGGTCAACCGCCGCGGCCCGTCCACGACCGCGTCGGCCGCGGGTCGTCGCAGACCGGCCTGCTCGAGCATCTGGGCGAGGGTCACGGGACGAGCACTCTGGAAGGGAGGAGGGTCTCGATCAGGGCGCGCATCTCTGAACTGTTCCACTCACGCGCTCCCGCGGCCATGCCCGCGACCTCGCCGCCGGGCCGGACGACGAACGTCGCCGGGATGCCGGTCACGCGCCACGCGCGCGCGACACGGCTGTCCGGGTCGAGCAGGATCGGGAACGTCAGCCCGTGATTGCGGACGTACGGCTCCAGCACGGCCCGCGGGGCATCGCGATCCACCGACACCCCGACCACGACCAGCCCGCGCCCACCGTATTCCCGCCAGAGGGCCTCGAGCGTCGGCATCTCGACGGTGCAGGGCGTGCACCAGGTCGCCCAGAAGTTCAGCAGGACGAGCTTGCCGGCGAACGTCTCGAGGGAGACGGCGGCACCGTCCGGGAACCGCGTGAGCCGCAGCGCGGGGCCGCGCTGGCCCTCGGTGAGCTCGGTGACCCCCGCGCGCTCGAATGCGTCGAGCGACGGGACATGGGTGCGGTGGTGGCCTGCGCCTTCATCCGCACGCCGCGAGGGAAGCGCCCAGAGCGCGAGCGCCAGGAGCCCGACGGCCAGGCCGACGCGGAGGAGCATGCCCTTCCGCGTTCCGCCGAAGAGGGTGTCAGACGCCCAGCTTCTCACGGGTCACCGGGCTGGCGCGCAGCTCCGCGGAGGACCCCTGGAACACGATCGCCCCTTTCTCCATGACGTAGCCTCGATCGCACACCGAGAGCGCCACCCGCGAGTTCTGCTCGACAAGGAGCACGGTGACGCGGAGGCGCTTCAGCTCCGCGATCATGTCGCGGATGTGCCGGATGAGCGCGGGCGCCAGCCCCTGGGTAGGCTCGTCCATGAGGATGATGCGCGCCCCCGCCATCATCACGCGGGCGATGGCCAGCATCTGCTGCTCGCCGCCGGAGAGCGTCTTGGCCGGCTGGCCGATCCGCTCGGCGAGCCGCGGAAAGTGGCGGAACACCTGCTCGAGGCGCTCGGCCCGGAGGGCGGCTGGGCGGTTCCGCACCGCCGACAGCCCCAGCTCGAGATTCTCGCGCACGGTCAGCCCCGGGAAGATCCGCCGGTTCTCCGGCACCAGGCCCACGCCGCGCCGCGCGATCTCGTGGGGCGTGAGCCGAGTCAGCTCGGCGCCCTCGAGCGCGATGGAGCCGCGGGTCGGGCGGAGGAACCCCATCGCGGTCTTCATGAGCGTCGTCTTGCCCATGCCGTTCTTGCCGAGGAGGGCCACCGCTTCGCCGGCGTGAACCTCGAGCGACACGCCGAACAGGATGGGCGTGGCCCCGTAGCCGGCGTGGAGGTCCGTGATCCGGAAGAGAGGCTCCGACGCTGTCACGACCGACCTTGAAGCCCGCTGAATGCAGTAGCACGCGGAGCGAGGGCACGCGGCGCCGGGGGGGTGATGGGGGGCCGGGTGCCCCGTTCCTTCCAAGCAAGACGAGGACGGCGCCTACCCCGATTGGGAGCTCCTGATCGGGTAGCCGGAGCAACGCGGGTCGTGGGCAGAGGCTCCCCACCACCCCCCCGGCGCCGCGTGCCCTCGCGCATCAGTCCGCGCCTCCGAGGTATGCCTCGATGACTCGCGGATCGGATCGGATCGCCTCGGGCGAGCCCTCGGCGATCTTCTGGCCGAAGTGGAGCACCGCGATGCGATCGGAGATCTCCATCACGACGCTCATGTCGTGCTCGATCAGCAGCAGCGTGAGCCCCCGGGCCAACGCCATCCGGCGGATCAGCGCCGTCGCCTCCCTGGTCTCCCCGGGCGTCATGCCGGCGGTCGGCTCGTCCAGGAGGAGCAGCGTCGGCTTCGTGGCCAGGGCCAGGCAGATCTCGAGATAGCGCTGCTCGCCGTGCGAGAGGTTCTGCGCGGTCTCGTCCCGGCGGGTGTCGAGGCCGAAGGCGGCCAGCAGCTCCATGACCGCGCCGTCGACGTCGGGCTGCCGCCAGAGGGACGCGAGATGGCCCGCCTCCCGGGCTCGCGACTGCGCGGCCACGCGCACGTTCTCGTAGACGGAGATGCCCGGGAACACGTTGGTGATCTGGAACGTCTTGGCCAGGCCGAGCCGGTTGACCGCCTCGGGGGCTCGCCCCGTGATCATGTGCCCGTTGAAGAAGACCCGCCCCCGGGTCGGCCCGTGCAACCCGGTGATCACATTGAAGAGCGTCGATTTTCCGGCGCCGTTCGGGCCGATGACCGACACCACCTCCCGGGCGTGGACCGTGAGGCTCACGTCGGTCAGCGCGGCGAGCGCGCCGAAGCTCTTCGACACGCCATCGACGTGCAGCAGGGCCGCGTCCCGGCTCACGCGGGGCCCCGCCGGAAGCCGTTGAGCCGCAGGGCGCCCCGGAACCCGAGCAGCCCCTTGGGCACGAACAGCACGATGAAGACCAGCACCAGGCCCACCACGATCGAGTACCACTGCACGTACGATGAGACCTTCTCCTGGAGGACGATGAAGAAGGCCCCGCCGATGATCGGCCCGACCAGCGTCCCCAGACCACCGATCATCACCATGATGAGGAACTCGCCCGAGATGCTCCAGTGCAGGAGGTCGGGCGTGGCGTAGGCCGCCCGCCCCGGGTACAGGGCGCCGGCCAGACCGGTCAGCACCGCCGAGATCATGCACACCCCCATCTTGTAGCGCTGCACGTCGTAGCCGAGGAAGCGCGCGCGGTCCTCGTTCTCTCGGATCGCGGCCAGCACCCGGCCGAAGTGGGACGACACGAGCATCCGGCACACCAGATAGGCGAAGAGCAGATAGCTCAGGACCAGGTAGTAGTTCCGCGCCGGCGTATCCACGAGCACGCCGGGCAGGAGGCTCGGCGCGGGTAGCCCCTGGATGCCGTCGGAGCCCCCGAAGGTCTGCGTGTAGCGGAAGACGGTATAGACCACCTCGGCGAAGATGAGGGTCAGCAGGGCGAAGTAGATGCCCCGGCGCGTGGTGGCGAAGTAGCTCACCAGGAACGCGTAGAGGCCGACCACCACCACCGCGAGAGCCAGGCTCAGCCAGAGCGAGCTCACGCCGCGCTCGAGGAGGACCGCGGCCGAGTAAGCGCCGAGGCCGAAGAAGGCCGCGTGGCCGAAGGACACCAGCCCGGTGTAGCCGATCAGGAGATCGAGGCTCATGGCCACCGCTCCGAACAGCAGGGCGTCGAAGGCCAGCAGCAGGTAGTACTTCGACATCCACGGAGTCAGCGGGAGCAGGGCGAGGCCGACGAACACCAGCGCGACCCGGGGCGAGAGCGGGCTACTCAAGGACGCCCTCCCGACCGAAGAAGCCACGGGGGCGGACGATGAGGACCACGATCATGATGCCGAAGATGGCGATGGCGACCCGCTGGGGATTCATCCACAGCGTGAGCAGGCTCTGGGTGATGCCGATCACGAAGGCCGCGACCACCGAGCCGCCCATGGAGCCCATGCCGCCCAGGATCACGACGATGAACGCGAGCAGGATCATCTCGACCCCCATCTGCGGGTACACCGTGAAGATCGGCGCGAGCAGGAGACCGGCGATGGCCGCGAGCGCGGCGGAGCCCGCGAAGGTCAGCGTGAAGACGCGGGGGACGTTGACTCCGAGGCCGTCGAGCATCTCCGCGTCCTGGACCGCCGCCCGGACGATGATGCCGGCCCGAGTGCGCGTGAAGAACAGCCAGATGCCCAGCAGGAGGCCGGAAGCGAAGACCAGCAGGAACAGCCGGTAGTTCGGGTAGGTCATGCCCAGGAGCGGCGTCGAGCCCTCCACCGGCGGCAGGATCCGCCGCATGTCGCCGCCCCAGATCTGCCGCACCGCCTCCCGGAAGACCAGGGCCAGCCCGAAGGTGAGGATGAGCCCGTACAACGGTTCGCGTCGGTACAACGGTCGCAAGGTCGCGACCTCGGTCACCGCGCCGAGGACGCCGACCGCGAGGGGCGCGGCGATCAGGGCGACCCAGAAGGAGCCGGTGAGCCCGATCGCCGCGATCCCCGCATACGCACCGAACATGTAGAGCTCCCCGTGCGCGAAGTTCATCACGCCGAGGAGCCCGAAGATCACGGTGAGGCCCAGTGCCAGCAGCCCCAGCGCGGCCCCGAAGACCAGGCCATGGAGCAGCTGTGGCAGCAGCACCGAGACGAGATACTCCACGAGTCAGCGTGCTCGAATCACGCAACACACCCCGCATGAGGCGGGCGGGTCCTGGCGTCGGGGTCGCCCTGCCGGCCGAGCCGGCAGGGCGACCCCGACGCCACCCGCCCGTCTCTCCGATGGCTACTCATGGATCGAACTCGACGAATTGCTCCTACTTCTTCTTGATGTCCCAGGTGAAGTCCTTGATGGGGTCCTGGCCGACCAGGGGCTCGCCGATCGAGTCCTTGCCGGCCACCACCGCGATGGGCAGGTTCTTGCCGTCCTTCACCTGGTAGAGATGCATGTCCATCACGACCTGATGGTCCTCCTTGCGGATGCACTGGCGGCCGATGTGGGTGTTGTCGAGGCACATGCCCTCCTGCGCCTCCGCCACCTTGTCGGAATCGAAGCTCTTCGCCTTCTCGACGGCGGCGGCCCAGAAGAGCACCGCGTCGTAGGCCCCGGCCATGATGTTGGCGTCGACGCCGAACTTCTTCTTGAACTTGGCGTTGAACGCCTGCATGTTCTTGTCCGGGTTGTAGGCGGAGAAGTGGGCGAGCTGCACGAAGCCCTCCATCGGCGCCGCGATGGCGGGCAGATCCTGCTGCAGCAGGAAGCAGTCGATCCCCGCCAGCTTGTACTTCTTGGTCATGCCGAACGAGTGGAGCTGCGTCATCAGGCGCAGCGAGTCGGTCCCCGCGAAGGCCAGGAAGAGCACGTCGGGGTTCGACTGGGTGATCGCGCCGAACCAGGGGCTGAAGTCCTTGGTATCGAGCGGCGCCCCGGCCACGCCCACCACCTCTCCGCCCAGCTTCTCCAGCGCGGTCTTGAACTGGCGGCCGTCCGACTGACCCATCGCGTAGTCGGTATAGAAGATATAGACCTTCTTGCCCATCTTCTCGACCATGTACTTGGCGAGACCGGCCGCCTGCATGCGCGAATCGGGCTGGTTCGAGAAGTAGTACTTGTGGAACTTGGTGGTGCGCATGAACTCCGCGCAGGACACCGAGTTCCAGTGGATGACCTTGTGCTTCTTGGTCACGTCCATCACCGCCATCGTGGCCCCGCTCGAGACCGCGCCGACGAGCAGCTTGACGTCGTCCTGGAGGATGAGCTTCTCCGCCTTGCGCACGGCGGGGGCGGGCTTGGTCTCGTCGTCCTCCGCGATCACCTCGATCTTGTGGCCGAGCACGCCGCCCTTGGCGTTCAGCTCCTCGACCGCGAGCTGGATCGCCATGCTCTGGTACTTGCCGTAGCCTTCGAACACGCCGACCTTGGATCCGAGGTCGCCGATCTTGACGACCTTCTGGGCGGCCACCGGCGCGGCGAGCCACGCCAGCAGCACCCCCGACACGAGCACCGCGATGCCGAACCTGTTCCTCATGCGTTCCTCCTCTACCGCGTCACGGACGTTTCGATCAGCCCCGACAGCGTCCGCGCGATCCGCTGGAGCGGCTCGCGCATCTTCTCGGGGGCGGGCGCCGCCACTGGGCGTGCCGACACCCGTCTCGACTCCGGAGCGACATTCTTTCCCGCTGGGTCTCCCGCCGCGGCCGTGGAGCCCTGGGCGTAGCCCTCCGCCTCGTCGAACGCCAGGCGGACGGCCACCGCGGCCTTGGGGTCGTACTGGCCGACCGTGAAGTCGACCAGGTTGTAGTAGCGCCAGATGGCCTCGAGGAGCTTCCACCCGGTCGCGACCCGGGTCGCGGCGGATTCGCGCGGGTCGGCGAGCCGCCGGTCCGCCTCCAGGGCGAGGTCGCGGATGAGGGCGGCGAAGAAGACCACGAGGCCGCGCTCCGCCCGCGGGCCGTCGCCCGCAACCAGGGCGGCGCGCGTCGTCTCCTCGAGGCCGGCCGGGAGCCGGTCGGCCTCGGCCCGCATCGCGGACCGGATCGCGCCGGTCTCGAAGAGCCGCGCGGCCACGTCGAACTTCCGCGCCTGGATGGAGAACTTGAGCTGCTTGAAGTTCGCCGAGACCTCGTTGTCGCGGGGTACGTACGCGCCGACGTGATGGGCCGCGGCCGGCGCCGCCACCAGCGCCACCAGGGCGGGCATCAAGAGCAGCGATCGAGTCATCATGCGCGCCGCACCAGGCGAACGCCGACCAGCGCCACGAGCCACCACGCGGCCACGATGGTCGCCCCGCCGAAGGGAATCCACACCATCCACTCCGCCACCGCCTTGCCGGTCTGGATCCCATAGTACGGAATCAAGGCGCTCCACAGCAGGTAGCCGAAGGGATAGCCGGCGCCGCCGACGGTGAGCAGCAGGATGATCGCCCGCCGCGCTCCTTGGGACCGGACCAGCGTGGCCGCGGTCATGGTGGTGGCGATGATGACGAGGCCCATCCCTTCCGCGTGCAGGTGGAAGAGCCGGAGCCCGGCGTCGAACTTGACCAGCGCCTCGTCGAGGATCTGCTCGTCCACGTCGCGCACCCCGACCAGCCCGTGCATGGCGGGCCGCGACAGCATGACCGCACGAGCCCCCCGCGCCAGCTCGAGCTTGAACTTGGCCATGGAAGCGCCTCCGACCTC
>Ga0187893_10006869_pt1 | contig 19102 bp, 20 predicted proteins | sample MA1701074metaG_FD_139574 | JGI IMG/M metagenome (GOLD analysis project Ga0187893, IMG submission 139574) | White microbial mat communities from a basaltic lava cave in the Kipuka Kanohina Cave System on the Island of Hawaii, USA - MA170107-4 metaG ... | reverse complement strand
GGGGGTGCGATTGCGGGCAGCACGCGCCCGAGTGAGCACATCGCTCCAGCGACCCTCGGCGAGGCGAGAGGGATGCGTGGACATCCGAGGAAATAACCACGTTATTTGCGCCCAAGGCCTAAGTCGGAGTTCGGTGTCCGAGCTTGCGAGGTGGCTACGGCCCACCATGTGCGGAACACCCGGCGAGTCGCCAATGCGCGAACAGGTCTGGCTGGGATCGCGCGATCCTGGCCAACAGGCCTGCCGCTTTGCGTCGGCTGCCGCGCAACCGCTTGTATTTCCGCAGCGCCCAGCGGATCAAGTAATCGTTGATCCGCCGGAGCACGGCCGTGATCAACCGTGAGCGGTAGAAGGACCCGTACCCGAGGACCCCACGACCGCGATGTGACTGCCCGGCGCGAGCCGCAGATCGACGCCCGCGAGGACCGTGTGCCCGCCGGCCACGACCGTGACGTTCTCGAAGGCGATGGCGACGCCGGTCCCACCCGGCCGTCCCGGCGCGGGCGACGCGGGCGACGCGATGACCGGCCCCGCCCAGGGAGCCGCCGTTCTCGTGAGGTCGAACACCGCGCGGAACGCCACCGCCTCCGCGGCAACCCCGGCCGCCGCGACCGCGACCAACGTGAGCAGCCCGGCCAGCCGCAACAACCCGCCGGCGCGCAGCAGCCCGGCCAGCGCCCGGCTCGGGCGGTCCGCGGGGCCGTCCAGCGCGGCTCGGAGCGGCTCGGGCAGCTCGTCGGCTCGCGCCCCGGCGGAGTAGCCCCCCACCCGGACCAGCGCCGCGCCGCGCACCAGCACCCGCGCGTCGCCGCCTGGGACCGCTCGGGCGTGCCAATGCTCCGACCGGATCGTCTCCGGCCGGGCGAGCATGCCGCCGAGGACACCGGCGGCGTCCAGGCCGGGGCGCAACCCGCCCGCCGAGACGAGCGCGGTGACCAGGCGCACCGCGGCGTCGAGCGTGGCCAGGGGTTGCCAGCCGCCGCCGGCCGTCGCGCCGTCGACGAGCGCGGGGTCGCCGCCGAGCCTCGCCACTCGCCCGCGGAGCACCTCGCGGAACCCGTCGGAGCCGGCGAACCGACGCCAGGCCACCGCGGGCACCGCCAGCTCGTGGACATAGCAGTCGGCCAGCAACTGCTCGGCACGCAGCCATCGCCGGCCGACCGCCGGGTCCATCACCTGCACGAGCGGCCCATGCCGCCGCCACACGACCACAAAGTGCGTGAACCCGCCGGGCAGCCGCACGACGACGATCCCCGGCAGCGCCCCAGCGGGCACCTCCAGCAGATGGTCGACCGGCAACAGGACCTGCTGCGCGTCAAGCCCGAGCGCCACCACGAGGTCCTCCAGCGTATCGATCGACGTGCCGTCGACGTCGGTCTGGCACGCCTCACGCAACCGCCCGTACCCGGCGCCCACGCCGAACCCGGCGAGCAGGCACGCGAGCGCCGCCGGCCCGCGGTCCATCGCCGAGGTCTGCACGACCTCGGGTGCCAACCACCGCCGCACTCCCACCCGTCAGATCCTCGCACGCCTGGTGCCGAGGATCTGACGGGCCTCAACCACCGCATCGTGCAGGATTATGCCGGTATGCCGGCATAATCCTGCACAGTGCAGGAAAAGGCCGGCGGTTGCCGGGCCTGGTCAGGCATCCCGCCCGCCCGTGAACGGCAGGACGGCGACCGTGACGTTGTCGTGGCCACCCGCCTGTAACGCGACGCGCACCAGCTCGCGCGCCGCGGCCAGGGGCGCCTCGGCCGCGGCCGCGGGAAGGGCCGCGGCGACCATCTCCGCCGTCTCCAGGTAGTTCCACAACCCGTCGCTACAGAGCACGACGATGCCGGGGCCCTCCGGTGTGAGCTGCACGACGTGCGGGAGCACGTCACCGGCGTCAGCCCCCAACCACGCGGTGATCGCGTGCGCCAGCGGCACGGCCTCGGCCTCGGCCTGGCCGAGGACACCGCTAGCGACGATCTCGGCGGCCCACGAGTCGTCGACGGTGAGGCGGGAGGACGGCGTGGCCGGGTCGGAAGCCGCGACCCAGTACGCCCGGCTGTCACCGACCCAGCCCACGGTGACCGTCCCGGCCGTCACCACCGCCGAGACGTACGTGCACGCGGGAGCGGCCTGGCGCTCCCCCGCGTGGGCCAGCCCGGCCACCGCCGCCAACGCCGAGGTCATAGCCTCGCGAGTCGCCGGTTCCGGATCCATCCCATCGAGAAGCGCGGCCACCAACGCGGCCGAGCCGGCTCGCGCGGCCGCCTCGCTCGCGTCGTCGGGGCGCTCCGCCGACGACACGCCGTCGCAGACGACGGCGACGACCGCGGGCACACCGTTATCGCCGCCGAGCACGTGGAGCGCGAGCGCGTCCTCGTTGCGGTGGTGGCGCCTCCCGCGGTCGCTGACGCCCGCGGCGACGCCGAGGTCGATCTCGACGTGGTCTCTCGGTCTGGGCTGCGGCCAGCCACAGTCCTCGCAGTACCCCTCGGCGCTCAAGGTGCTCGGCCCCGACGCGTCGACAGCGTCGAGGCCCTCCTCCCCAGCTCCTGCTGGGGGCCCGCAGCGCACGCACGTCGCGCCCTCTGTCGGAGCGGTGGGCGGGTCCTGCATGCCCTCAACGGAGATAGGCGCGGGCGGCGAGCTGGGCATGCCGCCCTCGGCGCCGCAGGCCTCGCAGTAGCGGTCCTCGGGCCGCAGCGCCTCCCCGCAGGTCAGGCACGATGCCATCGAGGTACGGCACATCAGCGCCACGTCCGTGGGCGGACGGCGTTGGCCTGATCCACGAGCATGATCCGTTCCTTTGGCTCGTCGGCGAGGTGCGCGAGCTTGCGGTACGACTGCTCCAGTCCCTGGCGCAGCCCCTTCTCCGTCAGCGGGTGGCCGAGCACGCTGGTGCGCACCTCCGCCTGCGTGCCCGGGCGGCCGGCAAGCTGCCATCGCAACGCGACCTCGAGCATCTCGACGACGGCGCGGGTGTGCCGCTGGGGGTCGAGCTCGAGCTTCTGCAGCCGGTCGGCGGCCTCGAAGAACCCGCTGCCCAACGTGGCGTCGCCGGCGCGCCCGCGGATCCGGAGCAGGATCGCCGCGAGGTGCGCGGTGACCGCGTGCCCCGCGTTCTCGGGGACCGACTCCAAGGCCGCGGCCGCTCCCGCCGTGTCGCCCTGCGCCTCGCGGGCCCGCGCCAGCCCGAACGCCGCACTCACGTATGTCTGATCCGTGCGCCACACCATCTCGTCGTAGTAGGCCGCACGGGCGTGGTCACCCTGGTGCTCGGCGCACAGGCCCAGCGCGAGCTTCGGCGCCGCCTCGCCGGGAAAGGCGTCGTAGATCGCCTCGAAGACCTCGACCGCGGACGCGAGTCCTTGCCGGCCACCCGCGAGGGCCTCAAGACCCCGGTACCACAGCACCCGCCAGTAGCCCGGGTGCGCCACCTCCAGGCCCTCGAGCGCCGCCGCCGCGTGCTCCAGCTCGTCGAGCTCGATCCACGCGCGCATAGACCACAGCTGCGTCTCGACCGAAGGTGGGACCAGCTCGGACAGCCGCTGCAGCACCCGGTGAGAGTCGGTCTCCCTGATCGAGGCGAGCTCCTTGACGTGCGGGTCCTCCGGATCGGCGAGCGGCACCGGAAGGGCCAGCGCGCCCGCCTTGCGGCCGGCCGGCCGCGTCATGCCGCCGCTGACCACGTGAAGCTCCGATCCGAACAGCGTGGACGGCGCGGGCCGGGACTTGCCGCCGTCCCGCGCGACCACCTCACGGAGCACGCCGGTCACCTGCTCGGCCATCTCCCCCGCCGAGGCGAAGCGGAGGTTCGGGTCAGGGTTCGTGGCCCGCAGCAGCAGCCGGTAGTAGGACTCGTGCCGTACCAGGAGCGGCACCCCGCCAGGGTCCGGGAGGCGGTGCGCGCGGTCTGTGCTGAAGCCGGGGAAGTCGAAGCTGAGCCGCGCCATCATCCGGCCGACCGTGTAGAGGTCCGAAGCCACCGACGGCCCCGCCTCGGAGATCTCCGGCGCCTGGTAGCCGACCGTGCCCCAAACGTCGACGCCGTCGCCCATCCGGCACACACCACCGAGGTCGATCAGTCGCAGCTGCTCCTCGGACTGCATCACGTTGTCGGGCTTCAGGTCGCAGTAGAGCAACCCGCAGCGGTGCAGATAACCGAGCGCTGGCAGCACCTCGAGGGCGTACGCGAGCACGTGCGCGAGCGGCAGATGTCCCTGCGCGTCGTGCAGTTGGCGCAGCGACTGGCCGTCTACGTACTCCATCACGATGTAGCCGACCTCGGCGCCGGTCCGCGGGTCGGGATGCTCGACGAGGTTGTAGATCCTCACGATGTTGGGATGCTTGACCTCCGCCAGGAACCGGCGCTCCGCGACCGCCACCCGCTGGGCGTCCTCGTCGTCGCTGTTCAGCAGGCCCTTGAGGACGACCCACTGCCCGACCTTGCGATCCCACGCCAGGTAGACCCAGCCAAGGCCTCCCCGCCCGAGCGTGCCCCGCACCTCGTACTGGCCACCGACCAGATCGCCAGGCGCCAGGCTCGGTGAGGCGGAGAACGGCTGCCCGCACTGGGAGCAAAACCCCTTGGTGCGCCCCGGGCGGCCATCATGCGCGCGGCCGACCGGGTGCCCGTTGGGGCAATGTCGCTTGTCCTCGGGCACCGTGGGATCGCGCAGCACCGCCGCCAAGGGGTCGCGCGGCGGCACCGGCGGCATGTTGACCATGCCCGCGCCGAGGCCTCCACGCCGCCCCACGCCCTGCCCAGACGTCGTGCGCGCCGCCGACACGCCCCTGGGCACAGCCCGGCTAGAGACGGCCCTGGACCGCGACCACCCCGAGGCGGCGGCGTGCGGCACCACCGTCGGAGGGTCCAGCTCCGCCGCCGCGGGACCAGTATCCCGGCCTACTCCTGCACTGTGCGGCGGAAGGAGCCCCTTACGTCCCGGCATCGGTCACCGCCCGCTGGAAGCTGGCGACCGCCATGGCCGCCTCCGTCAGGTCGCAGGGCGCCGTCCACAGCAGGGTGATCTGCTCTCGCGCGGCGCGCCAACGGTGTTGCTCGGCGCCGAGGCGCGCCAGCGCCGCGTCGATCTCGACCAGCCTCATCACGGCGCGCATGCTCAGTCCCGGTAGAACGTGGGGGGAGGCTCGGGTGCCGGGCCGAGAAACTCGCCGTACCAACGGTTGTAGCGTTCGGCCCACGTGCCGTCCGCGAAGCTCGCTTCGAGCACGCCGTTGACGAAGCGGACGAGGTCCGGCGTGGCCTTGCTCATCCCGACCCCGTACCAGGCCTGAGCAAGGGGCGCGCCGATCACCTCCGTCCGGGGGTCCTCGCTTGCCAGGCCGGCCAGGATCACGTCGTCCGACGTGATCGCGTCGATGCGTCCCTGCTGCAGCAGGACGAGGCAGTCGGCGACGGTGGGTACCTGTTCGACGGCCCTGCTCAGTATCTTCTCGATCGTCTCGTTATTCGTCGAGCCGCGGGAGGTGCATACGCGCGTGCCCGCCAGGTCGTCGACGCTGTCCACCCTTGAACCCTTGGGAACGAGGATTCTCTGGAAGGCCTCGAGATAGCCGGTCGAGAACTCCACGTCCCGTTGCCGCGCGCAGGTGATGCTGAAATGGTTCACGACGAGGTCGACCTCGCCGCTCAAGATCACATCTTTCCGGTCCGCGATGTTCGTGACGATGAACTGCACGCGGTCCTCCGTGCCACCGAAGATCGCCTCGGCGATCCGGTTGGCAACCTCGATGTCAAACCCTCGCAGCTCGCCGGTGGAGTCGCGGAACCCGGACAGGTGCTTGCTCTGGTCGACGGCCACTCTCAGCCGCCCATGCTCGGCGATCCTCGCCATGGTCGATCCCGGTGGCATGTTGCCCGGCGCGGGCAGTGGACCCTGCGGGCGGAGGCTGCCCACGGGAGGGCGGTCCACGGGCTGGCAGGCGATCTGTGGCCCGTCGGCCGGCGCGGACACCGGCGCGGCGGCGGCAACCGCCGGATCTGGGGAGCCGGATGAGCCCGGCAAGCTCGGCACCAGCAGCGCCACAACCGTGAGGCACATCCCCGTGCACAGGTACGCCCACGGGCGCCGGACGTTGACCGTGTGGTTCATCGGTACTCCTCGAGTCGCTGGCCGATCCCCCAGGCACCCGCCCCGGCGGCGATGAGCGCGAGCACGGCCGTGCCCACGGCGAGGCCCACCAACGCCCGGCCCCCGCGCCCGACGGCTGCCGCGAAGGCCGCGCGCTCGTGCGCGACCGCGTCGGACAGGGCGATGTCGAGCCGGTTGAAGGCCATGTTCGAGCCCGCCGGATCGTTGCCGATCACGGACGCGACCGCCTCGCGATACTCGCCACGGCTGTTCGCGTCATGGGCCAGGCGGTGCGCCTCCCGCCACTCCTCGGCCGCGGCAAGTGCCGCCTCCGCCAGCCGCCGGCCCCCGGCATCGCCGGCTCGGTCGCGCGTCTCGCCGAGGCCGCTGAGCAGGGTGGCGAACCGCTCGCCGAAGTCCCTCTCGTCGGTATCGCCGCCTCTCCGCGTCACCAAGGCGAGGCCCTCGATGCCGCGCGCCTGGAGCATCGCGATGCGAGCCTGATCGAGAAGATCCGTGGCCACCTCGCTGTGCCGCTGGCCCTCTGCGAGGTGGCCCCGTGCAACGGTCGTGGCGGTTACCCACCACAGCGACATGGCCGCGAGCGCCACCATGGCCCCCACGAGCCCGATGTTTAGCATACGGTTTGTCCGGCGGCGCTCCATCACCTGGACGTCGGCCAGGCCAGCGAGACCCGCGACGCCGAGCACCAGCGGCGCCCAGGGCAGCGCGCGCGCCCTTGCGTAGTCCGCGCCCAGCTGGTCCGCCTCGATCCGGTACAGGTCCTCGGCCGCGGGCAGGATCTCGGACTGCATCAACCGCGAGGCGCCGCTCAAGTAGCTGCCACCGATGGGTAGCCCTTGCGCGTTGTTCGCCCGCGCCGCCTCGATCAGGCCGGTATACACCGGCAGATGGACGCTGATCTCGGTGACGGCGCGCTCCGCGTCCTCTGAGCGAGTGATCTGGCTGCCCACATCGGCAAGGATGGTCGCCGCCCGCTCGATGTCCTGGTGGTAACGGGCGCGCGTCTCGGGCGCCTCGAGGCCGGTCGACAGGAACCCGCTCACGGCGGTCGCGTCGGCGTCGGCCAGCGAGCGGTACAGCTCGGCCGCGGCCGCGCTCAATGCCCCGCTTCGCGTCGCGATGTCCCGGGCGGCCTCACCACGATCGACCGCGTCGTAGACCCCGGCGAAGCCGGTGAGCAGGCACGCGAGCACGAGTGCGGTTCGCGCGAGGCCGAGCCTGCCCGGCGTCGTCCCCCTGCCTCCCCCGCGCATCGCCAGCAGCCGGCCGACCCGATGCCTCGCGACCATCCGAGCGCGTTGGCCTTGCACGAGCGCGGTGCCTCGCGATGTCCCCGTCATGCCCTCCGCTACCTTCCCGGAGCCCCTCGCTTGAGCGTATATCTCCCACCCGTAGTAGAGCCGATCGCTCGTCCCCGAGACAGGGGGTAACCCCCTCCCCATCTCTTGGTATCCTCGCGTACAGTCCAGCCATGACCGAACGCCGCTCGCGCCCCGCGGGCACGCTCGTGGTCGAGTACCGAGGCCACGAGCCAGTCGAGCTGCCGCCGGCCTCGCAGGAGTTCACGTTCGGGAGGGGGCGGGGATGCTCGCTGGTCATCGCCCGTGACGACCACCAGATCTCCCGCCGCGCCGGGACCATCTGGTGGGTCGGCGGCCAGTGGTGGGTACGCAACGACAGCGCCAGCCATCCCTACGATGTCATTACTCCCCAGGGGATTCGCAACATCTTGGCCGCGCACCGGCCGCCAGCGCCGCCCTCCCGCTGGCATGTCGCGCCGCCTCGCTTGCGGATCCGGGTCGAGGGGCCGCTCGGTCCCTATGACCTGACGCTCACCGTCCATGACGACCAGGTGCCATATCCCCTCCCACCCGATCCCCCCACTGGGCCCCCGACGACCAAGAAGACGCCGACCCCCACGCTGCATGCCAGGAGGATCCTGGCCGCGAAGTTCCTCTCCACCCCGACCCCCGGCGAGGCGATCGGCGACCAAGAGGCCGCCGACTACGTGAACGCCTCGCCCTCACGATCCCTCACCGACCCGCCGGTGACCGCCAAGGCGGTCGAGACCTGCGTGAGCAAATGCCGCGAGCGGCTCCAGCGAGACGGCGTGCTCGACATCGACGGCCGGAGCAATATCAATACCCTCGGGCTGAAGCTGCTCGCCTACGGATACCTTCGCCTGGAGGACCGCCGCCTGCTGTAGCTGGTCCCGCGCCGCGCTCGCCCCGTTTCCTGCACTGTGCAGAGTTAGTCCGGTATACCGGGCGAACTCTGCACGATGCGCCCATCGGCGCCCCGGAAAGGCTCGCATGCCGGCTTCACCGCGACCGCTCCCTCTGTCTGTCATCGTCGCCAGGCTCCGGGCCGCCGGCTGTGTCTTCGCCGAGGACGAGGCGCGGTTGCTCATCTCCACGGCACGGACCCCTGACGACCTCGCCGACATGGTGGACCGGCGGGTCGGTGGCCTGCCGCTCGAGCACGTCCTCGGATGGGCGGAGTTCTGCGGCTTGCGGATTGTCGTTGACCCCGGAGTTTTCGTACCCCGCCGCCGCACCGAGTTCCTCGTCAGCCAGGCCGCCGCCCTCGCCCGGCCACGAGCGGTCGTCGTCGACCTGTGCTGCGGCTCGGGCGCGTGGGCGCCGCGGTGGTCGCGAACCTCGACGGGGCCGAGCTGTACGCCACCGACATCGACCCCGCCGCCGTGCGGTGCGCCCGCCGCAACCTCGCTGGCGTTGCTCATGTGTACGAGGGTGACCTCTACGAGCCGCTGCCCGCGACGCTGCGCGGGCGGGTCGACGTCCTGGTTGCCAACGCACCCTACGTACCCACCGGGGCGATCGGGCTGTTACCCCCGGAGGCCCGGCTGCACGAGCCGCGGGTGGCACTCGACGGTGGCGCGGACGGGCTTGACGTCCAGTGGCGGGTGGCCGCCGCGGCGTCACGATGGCTGGCACCGGGCGGCCACCTGCTGGTCGAGACCAGCGAGCGCCAGGCGCCGCGGACCGTAGAGGCCTTCGCCCGTAATGGGCTGATCCCGCGCGTGGCCAGCTCGGACGAGCTGGACACCACCGTCGTCATCGGGACCTGGCGGAGCCGCTAGGCGCAGCCCTCGACCAGGGAGGTGGCGCGCTCGAAGCCGGCGTCGATCTCGACGACCTGGTTCCCATCGGTGCTGAAGCGGATGCGGTAGGCCTGGTCGGCGGGCTCGGACGGGACGACGGTGAGGTAGTGGCCGGCGGGGTCGTAGTGGTGCGGCTCGGTGAGCACCCTACCGGGGTATGCGGCGCGGACCTCGTCCTCGGTCGAGCCGATGCCGACACCCGCCTCGGTCCTGGCCGGCGAGGCCATACCGACCGCGGACGAGACCCCTGAGATGATCCCCGCCAGCGGGTCGGTCACCGGCTCGTCACCGGGGGGCAGGATCAAGAAGTACACGTGGTCCTCTAGCCCTTCGGGACGGGCGAAGTAGCAGAAGCCGCCGAAGTCGACGAAGCTGTCGACCCGCAATGGGACGCCAGCGGCCTGCTGCCCCTCGGCGACCGTCATCCCGACGACGACGGGTCCGATGCCGCGGAGCCCGATCGGAGTCTCCTCGTCAAGTGGCAGCGGGTCCGGGTCCCGGTCAACCACCCTCGTAGGCTCGCCATCGGCGGAGCCAGCACAGCCAGTGACCGCGATCGCGGCCAGCAACGCAATCCGCACCACGCGGCTCCACCTTGCCCGATCCCCCCACACGCCCGCTCCCCCCTCACAAAGAACCCGCCGGCTACGGCCAGTCTAGTCCCGTGCAAGGGGACAGGGTCCGCGTGGACACCTGTCCTACCGGCCAACTCGTGCGCTGGGAGAGGTGCCGCGACGGCAACTGGTGCGCGTGGCCGACGTACACGCACGCCGAGTACGTGGGCCAAAAGGGCAAGTCATGGAGCCTCAATATGGGACCATCCAGGCGCAATCACCCGGCCTGGAAGGGGTGTGCGGTTTGGCACACGCCGCCCGCGTCTTAAACGATCGGCCGCATGAGCTACAGAACCCCCCTCGCCGTCGCCGTTCTGGCCGTTCTTGCCGGCGCTGCCTGGCCCGCCATCGCCGCCCCGGGGCATGGCAAGCATGCTTCCAAGCACGCGCAGGTCGAACGAGCCCAAGCCCCCGAGCGGGCGCCCGAGCCCACCCAGCTTCGCCAGCAGTCCGCCTCACAAGGTCCCCAGGGGAAGGGATGCTCCGGCTATACGAGCAAGACCGGTAACCAGGTCTCGAGCTGCGCGGCGGGGGAAGAGCGGTACGTCCCCAATGTGTCATCGGCGGGCCCGGACGACATGGCCAAGGCGAAGCAACTTCACAGTGCCGCCCTCGGATTCTGCCGCAGCCACTCTTCGCTCTCCAGCCTCAGCCGCGACGGGTACCGACCGACGCGCCCCGGTATGACGCACTGGTTCAACCCCTCGCTCGGGCGCGACTTCAACGCCGACAAACCGAGATTCGCCATCGTGAAGGGCGGCAAGCTCGTCGGCGTCCTCTACCTCACCCCCCAACTTCCTTCCCTCGGCTCCATCCCGCGCGCCCACTCACATCATGCGGCCCGCGAGATGCTGCACGTGTGGTGCTCCGAGGACATGGAGCAGGCCTTCGCGACAAAGGACCCGGGAGTGGGCGGACGCGGGAAGTCCAAGTAGCGGGCCTTACTGTGCAGAGTTGGTCCGGTATACCGGATTAACTCTGCACAGTGCAGGAAAAGGCCGGGGGGTGCGCTCGCCGGTCACCTGCCGCGGGCGATCTCGAGCAGGCGGAGACGCTGCGCGAGCTCGGTCGCGGGTGGGCGGCGCTCGTCGAGGATGCTCCCCAGCTCTGAGAGCGCCTGCACAAACCCGGCGCGCGCGGCGTCGTCGGTGCAGGCGAGCATGGCGGTCTGCAGGGTTTGCCGCCACGCGCTGCCCGCCGGGTAGCGCAACCACGCGGTCCACAAGGCGTTGCGCGCCAACCTGCGGCGCCGCTCGGCCGGGTCACGCGAGGTCGACGGGTGATGGTGGGCCACCACGTCGTCGGCGTAGGCCAGCCGCCACCCAGCTTCTTCGAGGTCGATCGCGAGCAGCTCCTCCTCACCACCGACGCCGAGCCGTGCGTCGAACCCTCCGACCTGCAGGAATGCCTCTCGCCTCACGATCGCGCCGCACGCCACGAACCCGAGGATCGCGGGACCGGGGAGGCCAGGCTCGGCGGGCAGCGGGCTCGAGCGCATCTCTCGGCACACAGGGTCTAGCCGATCATCTGGCCCGATGAGGATCCGCCCGTTCAACAACCCCAGCCGAGGCGCTGCGTCGAAGTACGCCACACCTCGCGCGAGCGCCCACGGCTCCCACCACGAATCGTCGTCGCTGAACGCGACATAGGGCGTCGCTGCCAGCTCGACGCCCACGTTGCGACCCGCTGCTCCGGCGTTCACATCGAGGCGGTGCAGCCGCACCTGGGGAAACGCGCGCGCCACCGCCTCCGTGGTCCCGCCCGTCGACGCGTTGTCCACGACGATCAGCGGTGGCCGCTCCGGAAGGGCCACGACCTCTCCAAAGACGTCAGAAGCTCGCGGGAACGGTTGCGTGTGACGACCACCACCGAGATGGGCCTGCTGCGGCGCATAACCCCAGTTCTACCCCCAAATGTTCGATGGCACGCCAGGTCGGGTAACCGCCGCCGAGGAGGAGCGTTCTCGCGGCGGAAGCACGGCAAGGCGCCGGTGCCCTTCTCCACGTGGGAGTTTCCCGAGCAGGCGCGGCGCTGGTCCCTGCGCTAGGGCGGCATGAGGGCCGGCGAGTGGGAAGGCCTGCGGACCTTGTTCGCCCAGCGGGCGCCCCAGTTTCTCCAGACGGCACTGCCTGGCCTGCCGCCTGGGCGGGTGGTGTTCGTCCCTCACCATGTCGCCCCATGCCGCGTCGGCCTACCTCGCCGCCGCGTACCCGACCTCCAGCGTGCCGGTCCTCGACGGCTGTGGCGAGCGGGCATCGCACCTGGCCGGACGTGCGGTGGGCGGTGAGCTGGAGATCTTCGCCACACAGGCCTTGCCGCACTCGCTGGGGCTGCTCTACGAGGAGGTCACCGCCCACCTCGGCTTCCGCCGCTCAAGCGACGAGTGGCCTCCTACGGCGAGCCCCGCTGGACCGGCGAGTTCCGCGAGCTCGCGGCTGTACGAGGAAGGGCCGTTCGACCGGATCTGGGCCCAACCCGCGGCCGGAGACGCCGGGACGGCCCTGGGCGGGGCGCTCCCACCGCGTCCGGAGTGCGCGATCCCCACGAGCGCCGCCGCCTCGGGATCCGCACCGTGCTCTGGTGCACCTGGCTGCGCCGGCGTGCTCGACGCGCTCCGCGGTGCCACCTGGGTCGCCGCTCACCGCCACCCCGTTCCGCCACACGTCGAGGCCAGCCTGTTCATGCTCGACCCCTCCCAACGCGCGTCGCCGGCCCACCGCTACGTCTCGTAGCGCGCCGTTCAGGCCAGGTAGCGGCCGAACCAGTCCAATACCGCCCGGTAGGCATCCGTGGCGGCTTGGGTGTTGTAGCGAGGACCGGTGTCGTTGAAGAAGGCGTGATCGACGCCGGGGAAGGTTCGCACCTCGTAGGTGAGGCCGGCCTGGTCGAGCGCGGCCACCGCCGCCTCACGGCTGGCGTTCACCCGGGTGTCCTGCTCGGCATAGATGGCGAGCACCGCCGCCGTGGCCCGTGAGAGATCGGCGGAGGGCGGGAAGGGCCCATAGAACGGGATGGCCGCGGACAGCCTGCCCTCTCCCGCGCTCAGCAGCTCCCAGGTGAGCCCGCCACCGAAGCAGAAGCCCATGACGCCCACGCTTTGGACACTGGTCCGCCTCTGGAGCTCGTCGATGCCGGCGGACAGGTCCGCCACGAGCCGCTCGCGGGGAGCCGCCGCCAGCGCGGCGGTCGCCTCCGCCGGATCGCCGAACGAGGCGGTGCCTCCCTCGCGCGACAAGAGGTCGACGGCGAGAGCGGCATACCCGTCGGCGGCCAGCCGCCCCGGCAGTGCTATGAAGTGGTCGGTAAGGCCTCGGTTCTCGTGGACGACGAGCACAGCCCCCGCCGGCTGGGCCGGGGCCGCCCATGCTGCTTGCAGCTGACCGGCCGGCCCCGGGAACGTGATGAGCTCTGCCAGCGGCGAGGGAGTACCCGCAGCCTCGGGCCTAGCGGCGCCGCCCCCGCCGCCCCCGCCGCCCCCGCCGCTTTCGCCGCTTTCGCCGCTTTCGCAGGCGGCGAGCAGCGCCGAGGCAGCGCTCGCGCTCAGCCCGAGAAGCGCGAGCCGCCGCAGCGCCTCCCGCCGCGAAAAGAGCCCATCGGCATGGTCGGCGGCGATCTCAGTCGCGATGTAGTGCTCGAACGCCATAACCGCCACGCTACCCACGGATGCCGGCAGTTTTCTGGATAGTTACCGGACAATGTGTCCGGTAACTATCCAGAAATGTCCCCGCGAGCAGCGCGGTCGCAACGAGACACCCACAGCGCTCGGGAGCTGATGGCCACCGACCGTGCCTGGACCGTTGTGCGCCCCGGGCGGCTGACTGACCAACCAGGCACTGGTCGGGTAAGACTCGCCCGCCACGTCGGCGCGGTAGCTGTCTCTCGCGAGGACGTGGCCGCGGTGCTCAAAACCATCCTCGACGAGGACCGCACCGCAAGATGCGTACTCGAGCTTGTCGGCGGCGACACACCGATCGACGACGCCATCAAGGCCCTCACGCGATGACCTCGACGACCCGGCGTAGCGGCCAGGCCCCAAGGTCAGGCACGTCTCGCCGGGGCTGGGGCGAAGCACGGCTAGAGGGCTTGAAGCCCGGACGTTGCTGCGGATGAGTCAAGTTTGTGAGTCGTGTTGCAGGTGTTGCACATTAGCCTGGCGGCGGCTCCCGTTCTCGTCCCCAAACAGGGATTTCGGGGCACATACACCCCTAAATCCCTGTTCGGGGAACCCCTTGCGGCTGACACGGCTCGTCGGGGCTGCGGCGAAGCACGGCTAGCCTTTAGGGTATGGCGTCCCCAGAATCCCCTGGTAAGGCACGAGCGGTGGATGACGCCGGCTGGCAGGCGGCCGATTACCGGCATGGGATCTTCCGGCGTTTGACGGTCGAGGCTCTCGAGCCCGCGCCGTGCACACGGGACTATCCATCCCCAGGGACGGGCGAGCCGTTTCACCACATCGACGCCGACGACGTTCCGCGCGTTCCGAAGCTCAGACAGATCATCGGCCCCTCCTTTGTCGCCCTGGGAATCGGGCTGGGCGCGGGCGAGTTCCTCCTGTGGCCCAACCTCATCACGGTCAACGGCTTCCGCGTTCTCTGGTTGTTCGGGATCGGGGTCCTCGCACAGTTCGTGGTCATCGGCGAGATCGAGCGGTGGACCGTCGCGACGGGCGAGTCGCTGTTCGCGGGCATGGCGCGTATGACCCGCGTTGCCCTCTGGCCGTGGTTCTTCGTCGTGGCCAGCCTCATCTCGTTCTTCTGGCCAGGGTGGGCGTCCCAGTCGGCGACCTTCGTCAGCGATGCGGTCAACGTGATCGCAGGGCGTCAGCTGGACGTCGCGTGGCAGCCGATCGCGATCGCGATGCTGGTGTTCACCTGGCTGGCGCTCGCGTTGTCCAAGGTCGTCTACAACGCCCTCGAGAAGTCCGAGATCTACCTGGTCGCCGCCTTCTTCCCACTGTTGATCGTGGCGGCGATCCTGGCCGGTGCGACCTTCTCCGACGTCGCGGACCTGGCCAAAGGGTTCGTCTCGTTCGGCAGCGCACCGAGAACGCTGCTGTCAGGCGACCAGTTCCCGACCCTGCTGATCGCCGTCGCCTACGCCGGCAGCGGCGGCACGCTCCTGCTCGGCCAGTCCTTGTGGGTCCGCGACAAGGGATTCGGGTTGGGCGCCTTCCAGGGTCGAATCGCGGGCATCCGCGGCGCGAACGAGCCGATCACCCAGCCCGGCTTCGCGTTCTCGGCGCGGGCCGATGTCGGTCGGCGGCGGTTCCAACGCTGGATGGCTCTGGTCGACAAGGAGCTGGCCGTCGCCTTCGTGCTTCCCATCCTGCTCAGCGTCGCGCTCACCGGCCTCGTGGTCGCCGCCACGGTCGGCATCGGGAACACCGCCTTGGCAGGGGACCTCACGGGCATGGTCACGCGGGTGGCCGGGACCTTAAGGGAGAGGGTGAGCACCTGGCTGGCGCTGGTCTTCCTGCTGGGCGGCGCGCTGGTGCTGTTCTCGACGCAGTTCGGGATCATGGACACCGTCACGCGCATCGTCGGGGACATCGTCTACGAGCAGACCAGCCGCAAGGGCGGGCGCTTCACGATCAAGGGCATCTTCTTGTTGTTCTTGACCTTGCTCACCGTGGCGAGCATCGGCATCGTTGCCGTCTCCTGGTTGCTTGGCCGGAGCGTGGAGGAGGGAGCCAACACGCTGCAGCCCAACTTCCTCATCATCATCGCCGGCCCGTTCACGATCGCCTCGATGTACGCCTTCGCCTGCGTCATCGCGGTCCTGAACACCTGCTACCTGCCGGCACCGCTCCGGATGCCACGGGCGAAGCTGATCGCGATGTACCTCTCGATCCTGCTGTGGGGCTGGTTCACCGCCGAGATCATCACCCGAACGGTGTTGCGGTACGCGCTTGGCGCCACCGGCGAGGAAGCCGTCACCATCACGTTCGATCTAGTGCGCGTCTCGATGTACGGCCTGATGCTGGCATCCCTGGGCTACGTGATCGCCCGCACCTTCAAGCCAGGGTTGCTCGGGAGTGCATAGGCTTTTTCCTGCACTGTGCATCAGAGTTAGTCCGGTATTTCGGTTGGTTTAACCGGTTGTGGGAGGATGGTGTAGTTCCACTCGCCGTGGAACTCGTGGGCGCGTCGGGGCACGGCTTTGAACTCTTGGTCGGTGACCTTGATCCCGGTGGGGTAGGCGCCCGGGTCGAGCTCGGCGTGGACCCGTCAGCCCTTGGCGGGTCGTGGTCGCCGCGATGGTCCCGACAACGACCTCGTGGCTTTCCAGCGGCCGTCCCCCCAGTTCATCGAAATGTGGGAGAACAGCCGGTGCTCGATCTTGTTCCACTTGCTTGTCCCGGGTGGCAGGTGGCAGACCGTGATCTCCAGCCCCGTCTCGGCCGCCAATTTCGCCAGCTCGACTTCCATGTCCGGCTGCGACAGCTGTTGGACCCGGCGGCGGCCAACCTGCTGCCACCAGCGGCCGATGGTGGCGACCGCGAACGCGGCGGTGTCGTGGTCGACTCCTACGGCTACCCATCCGCTGTTGTCACCCACGTCGTAGACGCCGTAGGGGATCGCCTTGCCCTCGGCCAGGCTGGGAAGTCGTAGGTGTTTGACCTCCTCCGGCTCGCCCTTGGGCTGGAATTCCTGCCCACCGTTGGCGAATCGCCCGACCAACTCTTTTTTTCTTCGTGTCGACCGAGACCACTGGGTCCCCGGCGTCCAGGAATGTTTTTGCCTGGTCGGCGAGGTAACGGAACTGGGCGTCACGGTCGGGATGCTGTTTGCCCTCCAGCGTCTTGCGGGTCGCCTGCAACCGATACCCCAGGGCTTTGAGGAGTTTGGCGACGCTGCGGTAGCCGATCACGGTCGTAGGAGACACACCCGCAGTCCGGGCCACCAAGCCGATCCCACCACGGCCCCAGGCTTGCGCCTCGGCGGCCAGCAACACCCGCCGCTGCCGCTCGTCCAACAACGGCAGCACGACCTCGAACTTACGCGCCAATCCCTCTTCCGTGACTACCACACCGGCAACCTACCGGACCCAGATTCCCAACCATGTTATTTATGCCCAATCCCTAACTCTGATGCACAGGACGGCCAAAGGCTTCACCGAATGTCGTCTCGGCGACTCGGACGCTAGGCGAACCTATGGGGCGAGCAGGCGGAGGTCGGGGTCGATCGCTGACAAGTCAGCCGCATCGCCGGTGACGACCTGGTGATGGCGTCGACGAGCGCATACGACCACCGACACGTCGACCACGTCGGTCGCGCCCGTGCGGGCGCAGAGCTTACCCACCGCCAACGCCTCGGAACGGTCGAAAGCGACCAGTTCGGTGATCGTCGAGCGCAGCAGGCGGGCTATTCGCGCCTGGCGAGCACTACCCCGCCAGGCTTGCCCAAGCACCCCCGCTGGAACGGCGATTGGGCTGCGGGTACGCATCGCCGTCTCCACCAAAGCGATCATGCGCCGGCTACCAGACTCCAGCGCGACCAGCGCACCGGTGTCGAACGTAGTTCCGCTCACCGGAGCCCGAGGGCCTGCTCGGCCCACGCGTAGTCGTCCGCGGTGGGCTCGCCGTACTCCGTCTTCATCTCGGCCAGCATGTCGAGTAGCTCATCGTCGGCGGAGCGACGGGACAGCGCCTCGGCGATGTAGGCCGAGACGGACGCTGCGCGGCCTTCCGCCACTGCCCTCTTGGCCGCGGCGACCTGCTCGTCGGGCAACGTAATCGCAAGCTTGACGGTCATGCTAGCAATCATACCGCCCGTCTTCGGGCGCTCGGACCAGGGATGGCCCGATCCAGCCGACGCGATCACGACTCCCGGTGCGCCCATTCGTCGAGCTCGGAGCGCCATCTGCCCTGGTGGCGGTCGTAGTGCACCGGCCCTTGCTGGGCGGCCGAGAGATCCAGGTCGAAGAGTTGCTCGTAGGCGGCGGGTGGCGGGTCGGATTCGAGCACGACCTGCAGGTGAGCGTCGGAGTCTTTGAGCACGAGCACCTTGCCGTGCTCGCGGGTTGGGGTTGGCCATGCAGCACTCAGGTGACGAGGTCCTTCAGTCGCTTGTAGGCGTCCTCGGCGAACTTCGACCCGAGGCCGGTCAGGAAGGCGTGCAACGGCAACGTGGCAAGGATGAGCCACTGAAGCTCCATGGGGCCACGCCGGACGGGAAGGACTCGGGTCCGGGCAGCAACGCCGAGGGTCCCAAATGCTTCGACAACCGCCCGCTCTTGCTCGGGCGAAACGGTCGCGGAGAGCAGGACATCGGCCGTGATCAGGTCAGGACTTCCCATTGGCCATATCCCACACATCCCGTAGCGGACATCAACGCTCGCGATGGCCAGCCAACGGCCACCCGGACTGAACGCCACGTCCCTCACCCCGTAGTCGCAAGCGACTTCAGCGACTTGCTGGCCGCTGCTTGCGTCCCAGATACATGCCGTGTTGTCCCCACTTGCCGTGGCCAGCCAGCGGCGTCAGGGCTGAACGCCACACCGTAGACAACGCCCTCGTGAGTGACCTTGGTCAGCTGCTGGCCGCTGCACGCGCCCCACACACGGGCCGTTTTGTCCCCACTTGCCGTGGCCACCACCGACCGCCCGGACTGAACACCACGCCTGAGACCGTGTTGAGAACTGTCCTAGTGTCTCGTTCCGGGGTCGTCGGTGCTGGGATGCAACTTTCCTTCGAATCCGGAGGAAAGTCGCAGTCAGGCGAGGCGGCAGCGCAGCTGAACTGCAGCTTTCCTCCGCATGCGAAGGAAAGCTGCAATCTGGACGAGTGCCCTGCCTAGTCGGCCCGCGAGCCGGCACTCTCGAGGCCTGGGGGACCTCGGTGACCTTCTCAAACACGTTCTGACACACGTTTGCTCAGGAACCAGCCACGGTGCCGCACGGTGAGGAGTTCCCGGCCCGTGGGGACGTCCCAGATTCGAGCCACGTCGTAGCCCGCCGTGGCTAGGGCTCCTCTGTCGTTGAGATCTTTACAGTTGTGACAAGTTCACACACTGTGACAAGCCTCGCGCAGCGTCAGCAAGGCGCAAGTTGTGTGGAGGATCCACGCGGTATTCCGCGTGGATCCTCCACACTACGTCCGGCTTGGGGGTCCGAGGGCGCAGCCCTCACTGGCCGGGTGTTCCGCACATGGCGGGCCGTAGGCCATCCCGCAAACTCAGACCCCGAACTCCGACTTAGGGGAGCATACCCCCCAAAGTCGGAGTTCGGGGGGCATCTCGTCCCACTGGCCCGCC
>Ga0187893_10006866_pt1 | contig 19107 bp, 16 predicted proteins | sample MA1701074metaG_FD_139574 | JGI IMG/M metagenome (GOLD analysis project Ga0187893, IMG submission 139574) | White microbial mat communities from a basaltic lava cave in the Kipuka Kanohina Cave System on the Island of Hawaii, USA - MA170107-4 metaG ... | reverse complement strand
CGGAAGCCCGAAGCCAAATCCTTGCCGCGCGCTCGGCTGCGGGGGGTTCGGGGGGCGGAGCCCCCCGAAGACGAAGACCGGCGAAAAGGGTGGGAATCTGAAAGATTCACACCCTTTGAGCCGGGCGGGAGTCTCAGGTCTCTCCGCGCATTCGCTCGATGAGCGCTTCGAGCTGGGCCCGCATGGCCTCGGGGGAGTCCGCCCGCCGCCACGGGCCGTGGCCCGGAAGCACCCAGGTGAATCGGTGCTCGAGCAGGCGCTCCATCGAGCGGACCTGCTCGGGCCACGAGTCCCAGCAGTAGGCGCGCGACGCGTCCAGGCCCGGCACCGGGCGGCCCTCGTCGTCCTCGTCGCCAAAGAGGTGGTCGCCCGTGAAGAGGATCTCGTCCCGGTAGAGGAGGGCCGCGCTCCCGCGCGTGTGCCCCGGGACCGGGATCGCGAGGAGGTCGGGGGCGAGCGCGACCGGGTCGCGCCCGTCGAGCTTGCGCTCGACGACCGCCGTCCCGGGGTCGGAGTCGGCGTCGGCCCGGTGCATCACGCGCTCGCAGCCGAAGCGGGCGGCTAAGCGGGCGTGGTCGGCGACGTCGTCGACGTGGGTGAGGAAGAGGAGCCGGACCCCGCCCAGGGCCTCGATCCGCTCGAGGAGCGGCCCCGCGGCCCGCGGCGAGTCGACGAGGACGTTCCCCTCCGGGCGGCGGATCAGGTAGCTGAAGCCGCCGAACGAGCCGGGCGACGTGAAGCCGCAGAACGAGACGTCGTCGGCGAGCCGCTCCGGGAAGCGGCGCGCGGCCGTGCGGGCGTCGTGCCTCTCGCCCGTCCCGATCGAGGCCGTCGGGCACGAGACGAGGGCCATGAGCGCCCGCTCCCGTTCCTCGCCGGTCGCCGGCTGCCGGCGCACGCGGGCGTTCTCCGTCGCGGATGCGAACGTCGCGGGCGCGACGCGCCAGCACGTGCCGCAGTGGATGCAGGTCTCGTCGACGTAGAAGTCGCCGGGGACGTTCTCGGGGAGCCGCTTCTCGGGCCGGGCCATGAGTCCAGTGTAGCCGATCGGGCGCGGGCTAGCCGACCCACCGGGCCACGGTCTCCTCGAGGATGCGCCGGTCCACGGGCTTCGCCAGGTAGCCGTCGAACCCGGCCAGCCGGGCCCGCTCCTCGTCGCCGCGCATGGCGAGCGCCGTCAGGGCCACGAGCGGGATCGTCGCCGTCCGCGGGTCGGCCTTGAGCTCGCGCGCGGCGGAGAAGCCGTCCCGGCCGGGCATGGCGAGGTCCATGAGGACGAGCGCCGGTCGGTCCCGGCGCGCCGACTCGAGCGCCCGGTCGCCGTCCGCGGCGAGGAGGACGCGGTAGCCGCGGCGCCCGAGCAGGCTCCGCACGAGCTCGCGGTTCAGGTCGTGGTCGTCGACGACGAGGACGGTCGGCGCGCCCCGGGATCCGGCGCCGGCGCCGCCGCCGTCCCCGGCGCGCGCGCCCTCGGCGCGACCCGCGCGGGGCCCGCGCCCGGTCGCCCGGTCCACCGCGGCCGCCAGGGACGCCGCCGTGAGGTCGCCCTTCTCGGCCAGCGCGAGCACGCGGCCCTTGAGCCAGTCGCGCTCGGCGTCGGAGACGTCGGCGGCCGTGAGCACGATCACCGGCAGGCGGCGCGTGCGCTCGTCGGCCGAGAGGGCCTCGATCACCTCGAAGCCCGACAGGTCGGGGAGGATGAGGTCGACGATCGCGACCTGCGGGCGCTCGCGGCGCGCGAGCGCGAGGCCCTCCGCCCCGCGCTCGGCCGCGAGCAGGCGGTAGCCGGCCGGCTCGAGCGCCCCCCGGAGGAGGGCGGCGACGCGCGGGTCGTCGTCGATGGCCAGCACGAGGGGGGGCTTCCCGCCGGAAGGCGGCTCGACGACCTCCCGGAGCCGGCCGAGCAGGCGGGCCCGGTCCACGGGCTTCGGCATGTAGTCCGCGGCCCGGACGGCGAGGCCGTGGGCGTCGCCATCGCCGACCGAGGTCACGACGACCGGGACCTCGCGCGTCCGGTCCCCGCGCTTCAGCTCGTCGAGCAGGCGCAGGCCGTCGTCGCGGCCGAGGCCGAGGTCGAGGACGATCGCCGCCGGGCGCAGCCGCGCCGTGAGGTCGAGCGCTTCCCGCGCGGTCGCGGCCTCGGCGACGGCGTAGCCCGCCGGCTCGAGCCAGGCGCGCATCAGCCGGCGCGTGGCCGCCTCGTCCTCGGCGATGATGACCACCGGGGCGGGGCCCGGCTGGCCGGCGCCCGGCCGCGGGGCGCCCGCGGGGACCTCGGTCGGCGGCAGGGTCGCGGCCGGTCGGTTCCCGTTCGCCGCGGCCGCCGGCGACCCGGACGGAGCCGGGCCCGCGGCGCCGGCGGCGGCCGCGGCGCCCGCGATCCCGGGCCCGGCCGCGTCCCTCTCGCCATCCGCCGGCGCCGGCGCGGGCGCGGGCACGGGCGCGGGCGCTTGCGCGTTGGCCGGCGCCGGCTCGGCCGGGATCGTGAAGGCGAACGTCGTCCCCTTTCCGGTCCCCGGCTGGACCTCGATCGAGCCGCCGTGCTGCTCGACCAGGCGCTTCGAGATCGCGAGCCCGAGCCCCGTGCCCTGGTGCCGCTTGACGAGCGCGCCCTCGCCGCGCACGAAGGGCTGGAAGAGCTCGGGCCGGAGCGAGGCGTCGATCCCCGGCCCCTCGTCGCGGACGAAGAAGCGCACGAAGGCGCCGGCGTCCTCCGCCCCGACCTCGACGGCCGAGCGCTCGGGGCCGAACTTGATGGCGTTCGAGAGCAGGTTGAGGACGACCTGGCGCAGCTTCGCCCGGTCGGCCCGGACGCGCCGCCCCGTCCGCACGGTCGTCCGGACGGCGACCTGCTTCTTCCGGGCCGCGCCCTCGCCGAGGGCGGCGGCCTCCCGGACGGCGCCCTCCGTCTCGACGGCCTCGATGTCGAGCTTCGTCCGCCCCGCCTCGATCTTCGCGAGGTCGAGGATCTCGTTGATGAGGCCCAGCAGGTGCCGGCCGCTCGCCAGGATGTCCTCGACGTAGCGCCCCTGCTTGACCGTCAGCGCGCCGCGCGCCTCCTCGAGGAGGAGGTCCGAGAAGCCTATGACCGCGTTCAGCGGCGTCCGCAGCTCGTGCGACATGTTGGCGAGGAACTCGCTCTTGAGCTCGTTCGCCCGCCCGGCCTCGCGCGTCTTCTCCTCGAGGTCGCGGCCCTTCTGCTCGAGGGCCGCGCGCTGGGCGAGCAGCTCCTCCTTCTGGGCGAGGAGCTCCTCCTTCTGCGCGCGCAGCTCCTGGTTCGCCCGCGAGAGCTGCTCCGAGTAGCGCGCCGTCCTCAGGCGGAGCTCGTGCCGGGCGATCGTGAGCCCGAGCGGGAACGCGAACTCCGCCAGCACGGCCAGCGACTCCGCGCCCGGCGCCGCGAGCGCGCCGACGGCGAGCAGCCCGACCGGGCGATCGGCGACGGCGAGCGGGACGAGCGCGACGGCGCGCGGCGCGCCGCCCGCGATGGCGGCCTCGAAGCGGAGCGCCAGGCCCTCGGGGATGCCGTCGACGACGATCGGGCGGCGCGCGGCGAAGGCCTCGGCCACGAGCCCGCCCGCCGGCGCGGCGGGCGGCAGGCCCGGGTCCTCGCCCCCGGCCTGGTCCGCCGGCGCGCCCTCGCTCAGGCCGTAGCCGGCGATCGGGTCGAGCCGTTTCTCGGGGGGGGCCTCGGCGTCGACGCGGTAGCACGCGAGGACCACGGCCTCGGCCGGGGCGGCGATCTCGCGAAGCGCGCCGCGGACGACCTCGTCGAGCGGGCCGTCGCCCGCGAGGGCGCCGAGCGCGCGGGCGCAGGCGGCGTCGCGGAGCTGCCGCCGCGTCAGCTCGGCCGTCTTGTCGGCGAGCCCGCGGTTGCGCTCGCCGAGCGCCCGGTTCGCGGCGGCCAGCGCCTCGGTGCGCTCCTCGACCTTCGCCTCGAGGTCCTGGCGGGCGCGCTCGAGGTCGCCGGCCATCCGGTCGAAGGCCGCGGCCAGCGTCCCGAGCTCGTCCTTCGAGTGGAGGCCGACCCGGGTCGCGAGCTCGCCCCGGCCGACCGCCTCGGCCGCCCGCGACAGGGCGCGGACCGGGCGGATGAGCCCCCGGGTGAGCGCCAGGCCGGCGAGGAGCGCGACGAGGATGATCGCCCCGCACGTGAGCAGGGTCCGGGCGACGAGGCCGCGCACGGGGGCGACGATCGCGTCCTCCGGGATCGCGCAGACGAGGGTCCAGGGCGAGCGCTCGAGCTTCCTCGCGACGTAGACGTTCCGCCTGGCCGTGGCCGGCGAGCGATCGCGGAAGCTCGCGCGCTCCGGTGCGTCCGGCCGGGCGTGCTGTGCGAGGGCGGCGTTCGCGATCGGCATCTCGAGGAGCTCCCGCGTCCGCTCGCCGAAGCGGCGCTCGGCGACGAGCTCCTCGACCGTCGCCGGGTCGAGCGCGGCGGTGGGCCGGAAGACGAAGTCCTCGCGGAAGCTGTGGGCGATGCGGATCCCCCGCCGGTCGAGGAGGATGGCGTAGCTGCCCTCGCCCGCCCGCCCGTTCGCGCCGCGGACGACCTCCCAGAAGGCGCTCGCCCGCACCCAGAGCGTGACGACGCCGACGACGCGGCCCTCGTCGATCACCGGGGCCGAGTAGGCGATCGAGGGCGTGGACCCCGACTCGGGGACGCTCACGTAGAGGTCCGAGATCGAGAGGGCCCCGCGGACGGCGTCCTTGAAATGGGGGCGGAAGCCGAAGGTCCGGCCCCGCATGCCGGGCTCCGTCGCGGCGCGGAGCTTCGCGTTCACGTCGAAGACCCCGAGGCCCCGGTAGCGGGGGTCGCTCTTGTCGTAGACGCCGAGCAGGGTCTCGACGAGCGCCGCCTCCTCGGGGCGCGCCGCCTCGCCGGCCCGGCAGAAGTCGACGATCGCGGGGTGCCGGGCGAGGCGTCTCGCCGAGTTCTGGAACTCCCGGTGGAAGCCGTCGAGCTCGCCGGCCAGGTGGTCGGCCCGGCTCTCGAGCAGGGCGACCGCGTCCGACTCGATGCGGTCGCGCGACTCGCGGAAGGCCATGGCCCCGCCGGCGGCGATCGGCACCGCCGAGGCGGCGAGCAGGAGGACGAGGATCCGCGCGCGGATCGGCCAGTCGCGGTACCGGACGAGCGACGCGAGCGTCACGGCGGGCTCAAGCCTCCTCCCGCCGGCGATAGATGGGCGCCTCCCGGACGGGCCCCGGCCAGGGCTCGAAGGCGGGCCCGGGGCCCGCGCCCGGGGCGTCGGCCGGCCCGAGGACGAGCGCCCCGCCCGGCCGGAGCACGGCCGCGAGCCGGTCGAGGGCGTTTCTCGCGAGCCGCCCGTCGAAGTAGATGAGGACGTTCCGGCAGAGGACGAGGTCGAAGCCCGCGATCACGGCCTCGCGCGGCGCGAGGCGCGGGCCGACGACGTCGTGGCGGGCGAAGGTGACCCGCGAGCGGAGCTCGGGCGCGACCTCGACCCGACCCGCGACCGCGGGCCCGAGCCAGCGCCCGCGCAGGCGCGCCGGGACCGTCCCGGCGCCGTCGGCCGGATAGCGCCCCGCCCGGGCGACGCCGAGCGCGCCCTCGTCCACGTCGGTCGCGAGGACCGAGAACCCGCAGCACCCGGGATCGACCGTCGTCAGCGCCGCCCGGGCCTCGGCGAGCAGCATCGCGACCGTGTAGGCCTCCTCGCCGGTCGCCGTGCCGACCGTCCAGGCGCGCACCTCGCCGTCCGGCCCCGCGCGGGCGAAGAGCGCCGGCAGGACGGCCCTCTCCAGGGCCTCGAAGACGGGCGGGTCGCGGAAGAACGAGGTCGCGCCGACGAGCGCGGCCGCGGCGAGCCGTCCGACCTCGGCCGGGTCCTCGCGCAGGCGGTCGACGTAGGCGGCGGCGCCCTTCGCCCCGGTCGCGACGACGCGCCCGGCCACGGCCCGCTCGAGCGGCTCCGTCCGCCGGTCGCGGAGGTCGATCCCGCGCCGCTCGCGCACGAGGGCCACGATCGCCGCGAGGGCGTCGGCCGGGAGCCGCCGGCCGTCCCCCTCGGCGGGGGCCTCGCTCAGAGCGTGTGAATCCATCGACTCACACGCTCTTCGCTTCTCCTCGTCTTCGGGGGGCTCCGCCCGGCTCACCGCGCACCCCTTCCGGGAAGGAGCAGGCGAAAGACGGAGCCGCCGCCCGCGCGGTCGTGCACCGAGGCCCCGCCGCCGTGGGCCTCGGCGACGAGCTTGACGAGGTGCAGCCCGAGGCCGATCCCGCGGCGCGAGCCGCCCGTGCGGACCTCGACCGAGCCGTACTTGTCGAAGACGGCGTCCTTGGCCTCGTCCGGGATCCCCGGCCCCTGGTCGGCGACCTCGACGAGGATGCCCTCGGCCCCGAGCGACGCCGAGACCGAGACCTTGCCGCCCCCGTGCGTGTACTTCACGGCGTTGGCGATCAGGTTCTCGACGGCGCGCCGCGTGAGCTTCCGGTCGAGGTCCGAGACGGCGCCGGCCGCCGCCGCGAGCTCGATCACGACGCCCTTGGCCATGGCCGCGCCCTCGAGCGTCGTCGCCGCGTCCTTGAGGAGGTCGGCGACGACGGTCGGGGCGCGCTCGAGGACGAGGCCCCCCTCCTCGAGCAGCCGGACGTTCAGCACCGCCTCCAGGACCTCGCGGATGCGGCGCGACGCCTCGATCGCCGCGTCCACGTCCCCGACGAGCGGGGACCCGCGGATGACGTCCTCGCGCAGGAGGCTCAGGTAGCCCTCGAGCCCGGTGAGCGGGTTCCGGACGTCGTGGATGATGAGCGAGACGAGGTCGTCCTTGAGCGCCTGGAGGCGCCGCAGCTCCTCGATCTGGCGCCGGATCGTCGCCTCCTGCTCGCGCAGCCGGAGGAGGGCGCCGACGCGCAGGTGCAGCTCGCGGCGGTCGACGGGCTTCGTCAGGAAGTCGTCGGCGCCCGCCTCGAGGCCGCGGTTGCGGTGCTCCTGGTCGCCGAGCGCGGTCAGGAGGACGACCGGCAGGAAGGGCTCGCGGTAGCGGGACTTCACCTCGCGGCAGACGTCGAAGCCGTCGCGTCCGGGCATCATGACGTCGAGGAGGACGAGGTCCACCCGCTCGGCGGCGAGGAGCTCGAGCGCCTGCGCGCCGCCGTCGGCCTCGACCACGGTCCACGCCGACCCGAGGTAGCCGCGGACGAGGGCCCGGTTGCGGTCGTCGTCGTCGACGACCAGGACGGTTGCCCGAACGGGCATGGACGTAAGGCTTGCCATCGCCGCCGTTTGTCTAAGGTGTCCGTCCGACCCGCCGCGGCCGACGCGTGGCCCCCAGAGACCTTATAGAACAAGAACGCCGCGGCCGCAACCGGACGTCGTCTTTCGCCCTGCGGGAAAACCTGAGGCGATGGGACCCCCCGGCATACGAGAAGCCGCGTGCGGTCTCAGTCGCGCGCGCGCACGTAGCCGAGCCAGCGGCCGAGCCAGTAAGCGAGGATGAAGTCCGCGGCCGGAGACTCCACCTCGCCGACCGCGCCGCCCGCGTGGCGGAGGGCGTAGGGATCGTCGCGCCAGGCCCAGGCCGAGGCGGGGCGGTAGTTCACGGGCAGGGCGCCGTCGGCCTTCTCGACCCCCTTCCGGTTGTCGAGGAGGGTCGTGGCGAACCGGGCGTCGCCCGTCGCGTCGACGGCGAAGATCCGCCGCTCGAGGGGGAACAGGCGGAGCGTCAGGAGGGCGTCCTCGTGGAGGTCGCGGTCGTATCCGAGGGCCTGGAGGCCGACGAGGTTGAAGAAGGCGTTGCCCTCGCGGCGCACGTGGCGGAGCGTCCGCTCGATGCTCCGCTCGTAGGCGCGGCGCAGGGACGGGTCCCGCTCCAGCGCCAGCAGCGGGACGGTGACGAGCATCTGCATGTTGTCGTTGTTCGGGTTCGTGATCCCGAGGACCTGGAACTTCGCCCAGTAGGCGATGTCGGCGTAGCCGCGGGCGACGGCGGCGGCGTAGGCCTCGGCGTGGCGGCGCTCGTCGCGGTTCGTGTGGGCGGCGACCTTGTAGGCGGCGAGGACGATGAGGGCGTTGAGGCCGATCGGGACGCCGGCGATCCGGCCGCGCAGGTCGCCGTAGGTCGTCGTCTCGCCGCCGACGTCGACGATCCGCTCCTCGTTCGCGACCAGGTGGTCGGCGATCGCCGCCGAGAGGCGGGCGGCCCGGGCCCTGACCTCGGCGTCGTCGACGAGGAGGGCGGAGAGGCCGAGGCCGAAGATCACGCCGGAGTACTGATCCTTGCTGACGTCGCCGCGCCAGCGGTAGCCGGCGAACTCCCCCGTGCCCGCGCGCCAGGCGCCGTCGGTCGACTCGCGCGGGTCGGGCGCCTCGCGGCGCACGATCGTCCGGGCGAAGAGGCCCCGCACCCCCGTCACGTCGTGCAGGCGCTCGAGACCGCCGACGAGCGCGCGCACGCGGGCGAGCGCCGCCGGGTCCCGGGTGACCGCGTAGCGGAGGCTCTCGGCCCCGAGCAGGGCGCCCGTCCAGATGGCCGTGTCCGCGAACGTCCCGTAGTCGAGCGGCGGCGCGGGCTTGCCGGGCTCGAGGCTCGTCCGCCGGTAGATGAGGGTCCCCTCGGGGGAGATGAACCGGTCGAGGTGGCGCTCGAACCGCACGGCCTTCTCGGCCAGGGACAGGTCGGGCGGCGGCGCGGCGTACTCGGGCCGGGCGGCGCCGCCCACGCGGAGGTAGTCGTGGTCCGGGATCCCGGCGCAGCCCGAGGCGCAGCCGAGGACGAGGAGGAGCCGAAGCGCGAGCCGCCCGTGCATGAACCCAGTTTAGACACGGGCCCGAAAAGGGCCAGGCGGTGGCGCGGCGCTTCCGCCGCACCACCGCCCAGGCCACACCGACGAACGGGGAGAGAGAGGGAGAGAGAGAGAGAGAGGAGAGCATCCGCTCCGGGCTTCCGGGCTCCCCGGGGCCTTCCGGCTCCGGGGCTTCCCGGCTTCCCGGCTACGGGATCAGGAGGGTCTGGCCGACGACGATCAGGTCGGGCTTCCGCAGCTTGGCGCGGTTGGCCTCGAAGATCCTGGGCCAGTCCTTCGTGGTCCCGTAGTACTTCTGGGAGATCTTCTGGAGCGTGTCGCCCTTCTGCACGACGTACGTGCGCGAGCCGCCCGCGGACGGGCCGCTCGAGCGTTTCGCCGTCGAGCGCTTCGCCGGCTGGGCGCTCGGGCGCCGCGGCGCCGACGGTTCCTCGTAGCCCTCGTCGCCGTACCCGTAGCCGGCGTCGACGGTGGTCGACGACCCCGACTCCGGACGCGGCGCGGGCGGCCTCGAGGCCGTCGCGCCCGGGACCGAGATGATGTCGGGCTCCTTCGGGGCCGGCTGCTCGATGTCGCCGCCGAGCTTGGCGACGACCTCGCCCGGGGGCACGTACGGCTGCCTGTCGCCCCAGAAGCTGGCGCAGCCGCCGGACGCGAGCGCCGCCCCGCCGACGATCGCCACGACGAAGGGGTAGATCCGGCTCCGGTCACGGTGGTTCCGCATGGCTCCCCTCGCTTCCCCCAACCGACCGCGGGGCCCCGCCGTTACACGGTTCGGGGCGGCCGCGGCGTTCTGCATCCTATATCGAGGGGGCCGGGCCCAAACTTGACGTCGCCGAGAAAGATTATCGAGGACGCAGTTATAATGGCCGCATGCAGCCGGCGGCCGGGATGCCCCCCCTCGCCTACCTCGACAGCAACGCGACCACGCGGCCGCACGAGCGCGCCGTCCTGGCCGTGGTCGAGGCCCTGCGCGAGGGCTGGGGCAACCCCTCGAGCATCCACGCGTTCGGCAGCCGCGTCGGGCGCCGCCTGGACGCCGCCCGCGAGACCGTGGCGGCCGCGATCGGCGCCGAGCCGTCCGAGGTCGTCTTCACGAGCGGGGCGACCGAGGCCCTGAACGCCGCGATCCGCGGCGCCCTCGCGCTCGGGGCCCCGGCCGGGCGGCGCCACGTCGTCACGACCCGCGTCGAGCACCCGTCCGTCCTCGGCCTCCTCGAGCGCCTCGAGCGCGAGGGCGCCTGCGAGGTCACGCGCCTCGGCGTCGCGCCCGACGGGCGGCTCGCGGCCGGCGCCGTCGAGCGGGCGCTCCGGCCCGACACGGCGCTCGCCGCCGTCATGTGGGCGAACAACGAGACGGGGGTGCTCTTCCCGGTCGACGAGATCGCCCGCGCCTGCCGCGCCCGCGGCGTCCCGTTCCTGACCGACGCGACGCAGGCCGTGGGGCGCGTGCCCGTGGACCTGCGCCGGACGCCGGCCGACCTGCTCGCCCTGTCCGGGCACAAGGTCCACGGCCCCAAAGGGATCGGTGTTCTCGGCGCGCGCCGCGGTCTCGCCCTGCCGCCGCTCCTCGCCGGGGGCCACCAGGAGCGCGGGCGGCGCGCCGGGACCGAGAACGTCCCGGGGATCCTCGGGCTCGCGGCCGCCCTCGAGGCGCTCGCCGTCGCGGACGCCGCCCGGGTCGAGGCCGAGGCCGCGCGCACGGCGGCCCTCCGCGACCGCTTCGAGGCGGCGGTGCTCGAGCGCGTGCGCGACGCCGCCCGGAACGGCGCGCCCGACGCGCGCCTGCCCAACACGTCGAGCCTCCGGTTCCGCGACGTCGACGGGGAGGCGCTCGTCCTCGAGCTCTCGCGCCGCGGGATCTGCGTCTCGTCGGGATCGGCTTGCACGTCGGGCTCGCTCGAGCCGTCGCCCGTCCTCCTCGCCCTCGGCCTCCGCCCGCAGGAGGCGCTCGGCTCGCTCCGCGTGAGCCTCTCGCGCGAGACGACGGCGGCCGAGGTCGACCGGGCCGCCGCCGCCGTGGTCGAGGCGGTCTCGCGCCTGCGCCTGCTCGCGGCCGGCGCTCCCGGCGGCCGGGCGCGCACGGTCCTCGAATGAAGGCCTTCGAGCCCGGGCCGGACCCCGTGGCCGACGACTTCCCGGCCCGCCCCCCCGACCCGGCGCTCGAGGAGGCCGTCCGCACGCTCCTCCGGCGGATCGGCGAGGACGCGGCGCGCGAGGGCCTGGCGCGGACCCCGCGCCGCGTCTCGGACACCCTCCGGTTCCTGACGAGCGGCTACGGGATCGACGTCGACGCCGTCATAAACGGCGCCGTCTACCGCGAGGACGTCGACGAGATGGTCGTCGTCAAGGACATCGAGCTCTACAGCCTCTGCGAGCACCACGTCCTGCCCTTCTTCGGCAAGTGCCACGTGGCCTACCTCCCGAAGGGGCGCGTCATCGGGCTCTCGAAGGTCCCGCGGATCGTCGACGCGTTCGCGAGGCGGCTCCAGGTCCAGGAGCGGCTGACGGTCCAGATCGCGCGCGCGATCGAGTCGCACCTGAAGCCCGTCGGGGTCGGCGTCGTCATCGAGGCCTCGCACCTCTGCATGATGATGCGCGGCGTCGAGAAGCAGAACTCGAAGGCGATCACGAGCTGCATGCTCGGCCGCTTCCGCTCGGACGAGAAGACGCGGGCCGAGTTCCTGAACCTCATCGCCCCCCGCTGACGGCCCGGCCGGAGGCCCAGCCTGGCCCCCGGGACAAAGTGTCGCCGGCCCAGGTTGTCCGCTCCCGGTCGCCGTGCGATGTTCAGTGGGGCGGGAGAGGTGTCCATGGGATTGCGCCTTGCTCCGACACCGCGGCGCCCTCACTCCGTCAGGTCCTGCGGCTTCGCCCTCCTCGAGATCCTGTTCACGGTCACGGTCATGGCCCTCGTCATCCTGGGGGGCGGTCGTGACGCTCACGCGCTCGGCCGAGGTCGGCGACAAGGCCGCGGCCCGCGCGACCGCGGCCGAGTCGGCCGAGAGCCTCTTCGAGTACATGCGCGCCCTCGGCCCCGAGGAGACGATCCGGCGCTTCGAGCAGGGGGCGCCGGGCGAGTACCTCCTGATCCCCGGGCTCCCGCCGCCGCCCGTCGTCAAGGCGGTCCCGGCGGGGCAGGGCGTCGTCGACGTCGTCCAGCTCCTCACCGGCGGAGCGCCGGTGCCCGACCTCACGGCCCCGCCGAACGGGCAGGTCGAGCTGATCCTCGACGAGACGCGGACGGACGCGACCGCGGCCCGCTTCGGGTGCCCGCGGGTCGACCTCGACGGCGACGGGGCCTGCGCGACGCGCGACATCCGCGGGCGCGCCCGTCTGGTGCCCGTCTACGTGACGATCCGCTGGCGGACGGCGAACGGGGAGGGCCGCCTGGATGCGTACGCGCTCATCGGCCGCTAGCCCTCGTCCCCGGGTGCGCGCCGAGCGCGGAAACGTCCTGATCCTCGCGCTCGCGGTCGGCATCGTGGTCGCCCTCGTCCTGAGCGGGATCCTGTCGATGACGCTCCAGCACGGCGGCGCCGCCATCGAGCGCGGCGAGCGGGCCCAGGCGCGCTGGGGCGCCGAGGCGGGGTTCGCCAAGGCGCGCGAGGCCATCTACCGGAAGCGCATCGTCGGCCTCTCGCGGCTCCTCGAGGGCCCGGACGGCATGCCCGGCACGGCCGACGACGGCATCGTCCCCGACCACCAGCTGCCGTTCGGCGGGGGCGAGGTCCGGATCCGGATCGAGAACGACGCCGCCCCCGGCGAGACGGCGTTCGAGGACAGGAACTTCCGCGTCGTCGTCCGGGCCACGGGGAAGGCGGGGCTGTCCGAGGAGTCCATCCGCGCCTACGTGTCCGTCCCCGACGCCTTCCGGTCCCGGCATGGGGTCCTCGCGGGGCACGACCTCGAGATCTCGGGCACGATGGACGTCACGGGCTCCGTCGCCGACGTCCACGCCAACGGCAACGTCACCATCGCGGGCGCGGTCGAGGTCTGGGGCGACGTGACCGCGACCGGGACCGTGACCGCCGGCGCCGGGAACGTCCGCGGGACCACGACCTCCGGCGCGCCGCCCGTGAAGATCCCGATCCTCGACGTCGAGGCCTACCGCGAGGTCGCCGACGACGTCCTGCGCCTCGACGGCCGCGTCCAGAACGCGACGGGCGCGATCGTCGGCAACGGGCTCCTCGGCAGCAGCTTCTACGGCTGGTCGTTCGACCTCGTCGGCCTGCGCTGGACGTTCTCGGGGCGCCGCGCGATGAACGGGACGTTCTTCGCGGAGACGGACGCCTACGTGTCGGGATCGGGGTCCGACGCGACGCGCGAGGGCCAGTGGTACCTCTCGCTCGTCGCCCGCGGCAACATCGTCGTCAGCTCGAACCCGGACATCCGCGCCGACTCCCCGGGGATCCTGCTCATCTCGAACAAGGACGTGAGGATCAGCGGGTCGCCGAACCTCGGGACGCGGATCGACTGGGACGACTTGCCGGCGACCCCCGGCCTCGTCTACGCCATGGAGCAGTTCTACATCGAGGGCCGGACGACGAAGATCAACGGGACCGTCATCGGCGCGACGAGCAGGAACCTGAGCCTCCTCGTCACCAGGAACCACCTCGCCGGCACGGCCCAGCTGGGCTACGAGGGCGACGTCATCTTCTCCGACGGCACGGCCAAGGCCGTGGACGTTCTCTACTGGGAGCGCACCTCGGAGCACCTGAGGTAGCAAGGTGGCGCGCTCCGACGGCTCCGTTCCCGGCTCCGCGGCGGGGATCACCCTCGTGGAGCTCCTCTTCGGCCTGTTCCTGGCCGCGCTCGTGGCCGGCCTCATCGCGGTCGCGGTCAGCCGGGCCTCCGCGATCGCGGCCGAGGCCGTGCTCCGGAACCGTCTCGCCGTGGACGCCCAGCGCCTCGAGACGCAGCTCGCGGGCGAGCTCCGGCGGTCGGCCGCCGACCTGATCCCGATCGATGGCCAGGGCTCCGAGCTCATCATCGTCGGGGCCGACCCGCGCACGACGATCTCCTTCCGCGTCGCCGAGGGCTTCGACGAGTCGACCGGGCGCATCGCCTGGAGCGCGAACGCGTTCACCTACGCCTTCGTCCCCGACGCCGGGGAGGTCGCCCTGAACGGCGTCGACGACGACGGCGACGGCCTCGTGGACGAGGGCTCGATCCACCGCGACGGCCGCCCGTTCATCCTGGGCGTCACGCGCTTCGCCTGCCGGCTGCTCCACGACGGGCTCGACAACGACGGGGACGGCCTCCGGGACGAGATCGACGAGCCGCACGTGGCCGTGGCGGTCGAGTTCCGCGTCGAGGGGACGAGCGGCGGCCGCCGCGTCTTCCAGGACCACCGCTTCACGGTGGACTTCCGCTCGAAGTAGCTCCGGCACGGGGCGTGCTCTCCACCCCCGCCGCCGGCCCCGGATGTGGCGGGCCGGCAGGACGCAGGGAGGAGGAGCGAGCCATGATCGCGAGCACATTCCACTCCAGGGCCCATCCGGATAGACTGAGGACGAGTCCCCTTAGGGTGAAATGTCCGGGCTGCGGGACGGCGGGGCTCCTCGGGATCCACAAGCCGGGGTCGCCGCTCGATTGCCCGCGCTGCGGCACGACGTTCGGCATCGAGGGCGACGAGCCGTGGCGCCGGCAGCCGGCCGGGGACGGCGGCGCCGCCGCCCGCCCGCCGCAGCCCGCGGGCGACTGCGCCCCGGTGGGGCTGCAGGCGGCGCTCGCGGCCGCCGCCGTCGCCATCCCGGTCGCCGCCGTGGGGCTGCTGGTTTACATGCTCGGTCGACTGTAAATGACCGGTTGGCGCCGGCTGGCGTGCCCGGGCTGCGGGGCGACGGGCGTCCTCGGCGCCCACCGCCCGGGTGCGAACGTGACGTGCCCGCGCTGCCGCACGGAGTGGTGCCCGGAGGCGGCGCCTACCGGGCGCGAGCCGGACGCCGCCGCCGCGACGTGCGGCGCGGACTTCCGGCACTGACGTCGCCGCGCGCCGGGCTCGGGGGCTACTCCCGCTTGAGCCCGAGCTTGTCGATCTTGGCGTCGAGCGTCGGGCGCGAGACGCCGAGCAGGTCGGCGGCCTGGGACTTCTTCCAGCCCGTGCGGCGGAGGGCCTCGGCGATGGCGCGGCGCTCGACCTCCTCGACCTTGCGGGCGACGAGCTCCTTCAGGTCGAGCGAGGGCAGGCCCTCGAAGGCCTCGGCCGCGTCCTCGCGCGGGGAGCCGGCGAGGACGCGGGGCGAGAGGTGCTCGGGCAGGACGGTGCCGGGCGAGAGCGTGCAGGCCCGCTCGATCTCGTTCTCGAGCTCGCGCACGTTCCCCGGCCAGCGGTAGGCCACGAGGAGCCGCATCGTCTCCTCGGGCAGCTCGCGCGGCCCGCCGCCCGGGCGCTCCTCGAAGCGCTTGACGAAGGTCGTGACGAGGAGCTGGATGTCCTCCTTCCGCTCGCGGAGCGGCGGCAGGTGGACGTTGATCACGTTCAGCCGGTAATAGAGGTCCTCGCGGAACTTGCCCTCCTTGATGAGCTGCTGGAGGTCGCGGTTCGTGGCCGAGATCACGCGGACGTCGACCTTCTTGAACTCCTTCGACCCGACGCGCCTCAGCTCCCCGCCCTGGAGGACGCGCAGCATCTTCGTCTGCATGTCGGGGCTCATGTCGCCGATCTCGTCCAGGAAGATCGTGCCGCCGTCGGCGATCTCGAACAGGCCCGGCTTCTCGCGCTCCGCGCCCGTGAACGCGCCGCGCGCGTGCCCGAAGAACTCGCTCTCCATGAGCGTCGCCGGGATCGCGGCGCAGTTCTGGCTGACGAACGGCTTCTTCGCCCGCGGGCCGTTGAAGTGGAGCGCCCGGGCGACCAGCTCCTTCCCCGTCCCGCTCTCGCCCTGGATCAGGACGGACACGGTCGAGTCCGTCACCCGGTCGAGGACGCCGAAGATCTCGAGCATCTTCGGGCTCTGGGTGACGAGCGACTCGTAGTTGTGCTTGAAGCGGTACTCGCGGCGCCGCTCCTCGAGGAGCGTGCGCGCCTCGGAGAGCTCGGCCGCCTGCCGCTCCACCTTGTCCTTGAGCGCCCGGTTCAGGCTCTCGAGCTCCTGCGCCGCCTTCTCGAGCGCCGCCGCCTTCTCGAGGTTCTCCTCGTAGAGGCGGGCGTTCTCGACGGCGATCGCCGCCTGCTCGCCGACGATCTCGAGGAGCCCGAGGTGCGCCTCGTTGAAGGACGACTTCCGGAAGCGGTTGTCGAGGTAGATGACGCCGAGCACGCGGTCGCGGGCGACGAGCGGGACGGCCAGGATCGCCGCGAGCTGCATGCCCTGGACCGACTCCGCCGTCCCGAAGCGGCTGTCGCGCCCGGCGTCGTCGAGGAGGATCGGCCGCCGGTTGACGAGGACATCGCGCAGGACCGAGCGCGAGAGCTTCCCCTCGGCGCGCTTGATCGTCTCCTTGTCGACGTTGCGGGAGGCCCGCACCTTGAGCGACTCGCCGGCCGGCCCGCCGCCCTCGCCGCGCTCGCGCTCGACGAGGAGCAGGAACCCGCGCTCGGCGCCCGTGATCGCGATCGCCGTGTCGAGGATGCGCTCGAGGAGCCGGCGGACGTTGAGCTCGCTGTTGATCGCCTTGTTGATCTCGAGGAGCTTGCGGAGCTTCGCCATCTCCTCGCGCTCGTGCCCGGCGGCGAGGATCTCGCGCGGGTCGAGGATCACGGTCTCGATGGCCCCGGTCTCGGCCTTGGCGACGTGCGGCGGCGGGGTCGACGGGCCCGTCGCCGAGTCGTCGTCCTCGAGCACGCCCAAGGGCTCGCGCTCGGAGAGGGCGCGCGGCTCGTAGACGATCGTCGTCGCGCCGATCCGCACCTCGTCGCCGGGCTCGAGCCGCCAGCGGTCGGCGCGCTGCCCGTTCACGAGCGTGCCGTTCTTGCTGCCGAGGTCGCGCAGCTCGAAGCCGCCGGCCGCCACGCGCTCGATGATGCAGTGGCGGCGCGAGCTGGCGGGCTCGTCGAGGCGGACGTCGTTGGCCTCGGCGCGCCCGATGGCGATGACCGCCCCGGCCGAGAGCTCGTGGAGGCGCTCCCCGCCCGAAGGACCGCGGACGAGCAGCCGGATCACGTGCCCGTTTCCCGAGTCCATGTGCCGGAACGGCCTCCCGACTTCGAGAGCAGCTTCACCTCGGAGATCGTCACGCCCCGATCGATTCCCTTTACCATGTCATACACGGTCAGAGCCGCCGCCGCCGCCCCGGTCATCGCCTCCATCTCGACGCCCGTGCGGGCCGTGACGCGGGCCTCGCACAGGATCTCGAGGGAGCGTGGCGGGGCGGGCCTGAAGTCGACGGCGACGGCGTCGAGCGGGATCGGGTGGGCGAGCGGGATCAGGTCGGGCGTTCGCTTCGCCCCCTGGATGCCGGCGATCCTGGCGACCTGGAGGACGTCTCCCTTCTCGATGCGCCGGTCGAGGACGCGCGCGAGCGTCGCCTCGGCCATGTCGACGCGGGCGCAGGCGAGGGCGACGCGCGCCGTCTCCGCCTTCGGCGAGACGTCGACCATGCGGGCGGCGCCGCGCTCGTCGAAGTGCGACAGCGGGGCGGGGGCGGGCGCGGGGGCGGGGGCGGGGGCCGGGGCCGGGGCCGGGGTGGAGGGGTCGGTGGGGCCCGTCACTTCAGCATCCCTCGCCGGCGCGCCTGGAAGCGGGCCGCCTGGATCGTGTTCGAGAGGAGCATGGCGACCGTCACCGGCCCGACCCCGCCCGGGACGGGCGTCAGGTGGCCGGCCCGCTCGGCCGCCTCGGCGAAGGCGACGTCGCCGCGCGGGCGCGTGACGAGCACGCCCTGCTCGTCGCGCTCGTCGACGTAGGTGAGGCCGACGTCGATCACGATCGCGCCCTCCTTCACCATGTCGCCGCGGACGAGCCCGGGGCGGCCGACGGCGACGACGAGGACGTCGGCGTGGCGCGTGTGCTCGGAGAGGTCGCGGGTGTCGACGTGGCAGGTCGTCACGGTCGCGCCCTCGTTCAGGAGCAGGGCCGAGATCGGCTTCCCGACGATCTGGCTGTGGCCTATGACGACGGCCTCCTTGCCGCGGATCGGGATGCCCGGCTCGCGCGCGAGGGCGAGGACGGCGAGGGCGGTGCACGGCAGGAGCGCGCCCTCGACCTGGCCGGAGAGGACGCTGCCCTGGTTCGAGGGGTGGACGCCCTCGACGTCCTTCTCGGGGTCCATGAGGCGGTAGGCCTTCTGGAGGGGCGCGCCGGCCAGCCGCTTCGGGACCGGGAGCTGGATGATGAGGCCGTTGACCTCGGGGTTCTTGCAGATGCCGTCGACGTGGGCGAGGAACTGGCGCTCGCCGATCCGCCGGTCCAGGCGCACGTGGGTGTAGAGGATCCCGACCTCGCCGCAGGCGCGCTTCTGGCTCTCGAGGTAGTGCTGCGACGGCTCGCTCTCGCCCACCTGCAGCGACACGAGGTTCGGCGGGATGTCGAGGGCGACGAGCGCCTCGACGTCGCGCTTCACCTGCTCCCTCAGTCGCTGCGCCAGCGCGCGGCCGTCGATCGTCCGGGCGGGCATGGGGCGCGATCTTACCGACTTTGACCGGCGCGCGCGAGGGCGCTATCCTGCGGCCGTGGCCGGGCTGTTCGTCGGGACCTCCGGGTTCCAGTACGACGAGTGGAAGGGGAGCTTCTACCCCGAGAAGCTCGCCCGGGCGAAGATGCTCGCCTTCTACGCCGAGCGCTTCCCGGCGGTCGAGATCAACTACACGTTCCGGCAATTGCCGAAGACGGCGACGCTCGAGAAGTGGGCGGCCGAGACCCCCGAGCGCTTCCGCTTCTCGCTCAAGGCGTCCCAGCGGATCACGCACTTCGGGCGGCTGCGGGCGGAGAGGGTCGAGGAGGCGACGCGCTACTTCTGCGAGACCGCGCGGGTCCTCGGCGTGCGGCTCGGGCCGCACCTCTTCCAGCTCCCGCCCGACTTCCGGAAGGACCGGGCCGTGCTGCGCGACTTCCTGGCGCTGCTGCCGCGCGATCAGCGGCACGCGTTCGAGTTCCGGAACGACTCGTGGTTCGATGACGAGGTGCTCGGGTTGCTGCGAGAGGTGGGGGCGTCCCTGGTGGTGGCCGAGCACGAGGACGGGAAGGCGACGCCCGTCGTGCGGACGGCGCCGTTCGTGTACCTGCGGCTCCGGCGGCCGGACTACGGGGAAGAGGATGCGAGGAGGTGGGCGAAGCGGTTGGGGGAGTGGATGGAGGAAGGGGCGGACATCTACTGCTACTACAAGCACGAGGAGGAGGGGAAGGGGCCGCAGTTCGCCCAGGCCCTGAGAGACGAGATGGGGGGCGCGGGGG
>Ga0187893_10006865_pt1 | contig 19107 bp, 12 predicted proteins | sample MA1701074metaG_FD_139574 | JGI IMG/M metagenome (GOLD analysis project Ga0187893, IMG submission 139574) | White microbial mat communities from a basaltic lava cave in the Kipuka Kanohina Cave System on the Island of Hawaii, USA - MA170107-4 metaG ... | reverse complement strand
TAAAGCCGCGTGCGGCCAGCGTTTCAGCCGCAGCGGCTCCGGCGAGGCCGGCACCGACGATGACGATGTCCGGGTTAGATGCGACGTTCACGACCGCAATCCACGATGCCAAGGGCTTGGTTCTGAAATCCACAAATTTGAGGTGAAATTACTACACTTTCCAGCGAGCCGCGCAGGCTAGTGGCGGAAGCAAATTACCGACGCCGCATCTCGATGAGATCGGGCGCCTATCCAATGCAAAGACAGCTCCCCAAAGCGCGAAAGCCCAAAGCGAAATCCTAAACTTTCAACCCTGCCGGCGACCCAATGTCTGTTTTGGCACTAAGCGGACATTTGTGTTCGGCATTCGCGAGTCCGCTTTCTACCCAAAAGCGGACGGTTTGCAGCGGGTTTGCAATAGCCGCAGTCCGTCAGATTTGAATGCCCTAAGAATTGGCGGTGGGCGCAGTCATCGGCGAACCTGTCTCTACTTATGAATCCCCTGCTCAAGGGGAAAATACAGGGAATTCTAGCGGTTCTGTCTCCGATCGGCCCGTCTGGCTGCCGATATACCTCTGTTTTTGCCAGCGATCTTGATTCAATTCCCTACGTGCAGGAACAGGGAATTCTTGCGACGAAACAGGGAACTTCGACAGGGGAGCAGGGAGCTGATCCGCTGCAGTCGCAAATTAACCCAGCTCTGTTCCGCAGGTTCAAATCGGCGGCTCGCAACCAGCGTTGCACCTCGATCATGCGATTCTTCAGGCTCGGCGGGGGTCGCCGACGACCCCTCGGTTGACGCCTTCGACTGTTGACGAAGGGCCTTAGAAGGGCGGTCTGGAAATGCGTTAGCCACCGTTTTTGCTTGATCCCGTTAGGTCACCAAACGTCACAAGCGCCGTTTCCCGCAGGTTTTCAAAATCGGATCGGCGCAGTCGTCACCGTCGATAGCGGCTAGTGCCTCGGTGTTCGGTGCCTATTTCGGTGCTAATTGATGCGGGCGCAAAGCATGTCCGCTCTTGGGGGTAAAGCGGACATTGCCAATCCGCGCTCTAATGTCCGCTAATGACCCCAAAGCGGACATTGCTGAGGCCGTCACCAAATTTAACCGAGTTCGGATCCTTAAGGGAGGTCGAACCGCGTCCTGACTGTGCTAATTTGTTGGACGGTCAAGTTGGCAGTCTCATCAGGGTTTGTGCTGTTTACGGTTGAGGTAAGCACGGCTCGTCCGTCCTTTCGTTGCAAGAAAACCGGGAAGCTCAGTTTATACATGGATTTAATTTGGCGACGGCGTTGCCTTGATAGCCAGCTCCCGGGCGAGATGAGCAACGATTTGCGCTGAGGCCGTACCATTCCCGTAAGTGTCATGCGCTATCGCCATGCGTCGGTATTCCATCTCGTCCTTTAGTAGTCTGTCGATCCCAGTCACGATGGCCGCTCGGTCCATGCCAACGACCCGGGCGGTTCCCAGCTCCACCGCTTCGCGGCGCTCTGTCGCCCCGCGCATCACCAGGATCGGTTTGCCCAATGCCAGCGTCTCCTCCTGAATTCCGCCCGAATCGGTCAGAATCACATCGGCGCGAATTAACAGCGCCACGAAGGCCATATAATCGAGCGGATTCGCCAGCAGGACATTGCTGAATTGGCTCAGATCGGCTCGCGCCGTTGCAGTCACCGCGGTGTTGGGATGAACCGGATAAATGAACAGGCATGATGGGTTCTTAAGGGCAAGTTCGGCGATTGCAGCGGCAATCACCGCGAGACGTTCCTGCCCCGTTTCGCGACGATGACTTGTGACGAGAACGAGCTTGTCGAATTCATTGCACTTGTCGAGTAACCCTTCGGCTTCCTTTGCACCCTCGACCCGGCGGCTGTTGGGACCGAGCAGGTTCTGCGTCATCATCAGGGCGTCGATCACAGTGTTGCCCGTCACGAAAATATGTTCTGCCGGGATGTTTTCGGCCAGAAGGTGATCACGGGCCCGTGGGGTAGGGACAAAATGGAAGGTGGCGACCTGCGCAACGAGCCGCCGGTTCGCCTCCTCGGGGAATGGCGCCAACAAATTGCTGGTGCGAAGGCCGGCCTCAATATGGCCGATGGGGATCCCCTCCTGAAACGCCGCCAGGGCCCCTGCCAGACAGGTGCTAGTGTCACCCTGTACGAGAACACAACCGGGCCGTTCACGCCGCAGCACAGTGCCGAGCCCAGCCAAGGCCCGAGCAAGCAGCTTATTGAGGTCCTGCCCTGGTTGCATGAGATTCAGGTCGTGATCTGGACGGAGGCCGAATACCGGCAGGACCTGATCCAGCATTTCCCGGTGTTGCCCGGTGACGCAGATCCGGCTTTCGAAGTCGGCGTGTTTTTCAAGAGCATGGATGACGGGCGCCATCTTGATGCACTCGGGGCGCGTTCCGAAAATCGACAGGACTGAGATGCTCATCTAACGTTCATCTGGCAAGGCTTAGTGGCGGCTGCAAAGCGAAAACACCTCCCGGACGAATCCCTCGATCAACTGCCCAGCAGCTGACGGGCGAAATACGCGTTTTAGGCTGCACAGGAGCATTTTGCAGATATCCTGGAGATGACGCGGGTCGGGATTGGACGCAATTGATGGCATCACTACAAAAGCCGAGCCATGAAGCGCGATGGCTCGTTGTCGGCGCCGGCATAATGGGTATGACGACCGCATGGCTGCTGGCGCAGTCGGGTCGCTCGGTGACCCTGGTCGAAGCCATGCCGCAAGCAGGGGGACTGGCGGACAGTTGCAGGCTCGAGGGAATTTCATGGGATCGCTTCTACCATGTCATCCTGTCCACCGACGAGCATTTGCTCGGTTTGCTGTCGTCGCTCGGCCTCTCCGAGAGGCTGCGTTTTCGGCGCACCCGCACGGGACTTCAGATTGGGAGCTGTCTCCGCAGCGTTTCCACACCCCTTGAGCTGCTGGCAAATCCTGACATTCCCTGGTCTGCGAAACTCGGCCTAGCTCGCTCTGTCATGGCCTCGATAGCCGACACATCAGCGGCCGAACTCGATGCCGAGACCGCTGTCAATTGGCTTACGCGCCAGTCTGGAAGCAAGGCCGTCGAACTGATCTGGCGCCCGTTGCTTCGGTCGAAGCTGGGCGAGCAGGCGGAAGGAGCCTCGGCACTTTTCATCCACTCGACGTTGCGGCGCATGTACGGGATCGGCGCCGGCCGCTTCGGATCGGGTCATTTCGGCTACGTCGAAGGAGGCTATGCGCACATCGTCGCGGCGCTGGAATCACGCCTGCGACAAGCGGGGGTGCAAATCCGATACAACTGGCCGGTCAGCTCAATCAAGCTGGAAGGCCAAAAACAACACGTCAGTGGGCCGGGCCGCGCACAACTCGAGGCCGATCGTGTCGTGCTGACCGTCCCGAACCCGATCGCCGCTCGGTTGTGCCCAGGGCTCGGCAGGCGGCTCGCGGGAACTGACTACATGAGCGTGGTTTGTGTCTCCTTACTGATGGACCGGCCGCTGACATCCTTCTACGTGTCCAATACCACGGACGAGGCCGCGCCGTTCACCGGTATCATTGAAATGTCCAATCTGGTGGACCGGCGGGAATTCGGGGGGCGGCATCTGGTATATCTGCCTCAATACCTGCCCGCCGGGCACCCGCGCTATTGCCGCGATGACAACGCCATCTCCGATGACTGCATCGCATACCTGGAACGAAGCTTTCCCGGTTTTAGCCGTACCGACGTTGTAGCGGCGAGAGTCAATCGCGCACAATACGTGCTCGCCGATCCGCACGTCGGGCGGATCGGCACAATACCTCCAGTGCGTACCGGCATACCGGGTTTGTTCGTCGTCAATAGCTGTCAGATCGTCGGGGGCACGCTCAACGTCAACGAGACGGTCCGACACGCGGAGGACTGCCTGGCCTGTTTGGTAAACGATGACGAGCACCAACCGGGAGCTTACCCAGCAGTCGAACGCTGGGCCGCCATGCGCCCCTGGGACGATCGGTTGGTTACGCTGGAAGCCGACAACATGATCGCTAACCTGGCCCGCGAAGAATTGCTGCCCCATCCGGACGACGCCTGCCTGGACCTCGGTTGCGGCCCCGGCCTTGCGGCCCAACGGCTCGCTGCCCGCGTGGAGCGCTATGTCGGCCTCGACGTGTCGCTCCTGGCGCTGGCCCTGGCGCGGCAGCGCGTGGGCCGGGCTGCCAACGTTGCCTTTCTGCCGCTCAATGCTGCGAATCCGCAAGACTTATCCATCGTCTCAGGCCAGCGCTTCAGTTACATTCTGTGTCACAGTGTGATCCAATACCTGCCTGACGAGGCGTCGTTGCGCCGCCTCCTGAGTTCGCTGCGCGGCGTGGCCGCGCCAAATGCGCGTATTGTGATCGGAGACGTGCCGGTACGCCGGGAGTTCGTCGGCGAGGCGCTTTTGCTTATTGCTCAGGCGACGCGCGCGGGGGCACTAAGCCAAATCTTCCTCGGATTGACCCGGCGCTTGTTTGACCGCGACTTCTGGCGCGCCACGCGGCGGGGTATCGCATTCCCGTCCACGGCACGACTGGCGGAGGCTGCTTCCGCCGCCGGTTTCACGGCGGAAATTCGGCCCGCGCGAGGACGGCCGCCCGGACGTCGCGTGTTGTTGTTATGCCGCCCGAAGCCGAAGGGCTGCGAATCTTGAAGCGAAAGTCATGGACCACGTGGGCGGACGCGGCGGTCACGTGCCTGATCGCCGTCGGCGTTGGGGTGCGCCAGGGTTTGTCGTACGGGAGTTATTTCAGCAACCATGAGCCCTACGTCACGCCGGGATTTCGCCTCTCCGACCCGTCCGTACTTGCCCGGGACTGGTGGACGACACAGACCTATCATCCCCATCCGGTGTTTGATTACTTAGTCACGCTGCTGGCGGATCTGGGTGTTTTGCCGTGGGCCTTGGCAATCCTCAACGTGCTGCTGATTGCCGCTACCGCGGTGGTCGTACGCTGTTGGATACGGCTTTACCTGCCGCGGCATGACTTCGTTGCGTGGTGCATATTCCTGGCGCTTTTTTTCGGCGTGGCCGGCACGCTTTCGCTGGGCTCATCCTATGTGTTCAGCGATTCGGCGCAGCCCTCGACGCTCGCGTCGGCCGCGCTGGTGGCAGGGCTGTACCTTTTTTGCCGCGGCAGAGACCTCGCTGCTGGCCTCGTGCTGGCCGCCGGGGGGATGTTCCACGTCAACCTGCTCATCCTCCAGATTGGCTTGCTCAGTCTGGCCGCCGTGCTTGATGAATGGCGTTCGGGCTCGAGCTTGCGGGTATTCGGGCGATCAGTCGCTGAGAGATTGATTCGGTTGGTCGGGCCCAGTATCGCAGTTCTGGCCGGATTCATGCCGGATCTGGTCGCAATCGCCTTCGACCCCGGGGGGGCGGAGGTTTCACGGATTTTCGTCGAGGAGCTTTTTCCTTTTCATTATAAGCCGCTTGCCGACACTGCAAGCATCCAGAAGCTGATGGCCTGGCTGGCGCTCGGCAGCGCTGGCGTTACGGCATTTTGGTCCCAAAGCCGTTCCGGCCGGGCAGCCGGCATCTGTCTCATTGCCCTAACCGTCACCTCGTGCTTGCCCGTCCTCGCCAGCGCCTGGTGGCCGGAATCCTCGCTCACGCGGCTGTTTCCGTGGCGCCTCACGCCCTTCGCCGTGCTGGTGGCACAGCTTCTCTTCGCCTCAGCGCTCGTGGGCGGCTATGTCGGCTTGCCGAACACGCGACGGGTGTTTTGGTCCACGTGGCGGTCATTGCTCTCCCTGGTCTGCCTGGCCGTTCTCGCAGTTAGTTACACGGAAAAACTTGACCGGGTCATCATCGGCTCGTGCATGGCGGCGATTGCGGTGACCTGGCTCGTGCAAAGATTCGGCCCGGCCGCAGGCTGGGGTCAGCGAATAGGCGCGGCAACGCGCTTTTTCGCCCCTCCCGTTGCAGCCGTGTTGTTGGCTGGGACACTGGGTGCCAGCATCGACCCAGCGCACTTCAACCTGATTGTTGATGGGAGAAAACGCAGCGTCGCCCAACTGTACGCCTGGGTTCGAACGACACCAGCGGACAGCCTCTTTCTGGTGCCGCCCGGCTTGAGCGACTTTCGCGTGATGACTCGTCGGGCCATCGTGGTGAACTTGAAAGCAAACCCTGTCGCACCGGGAGAAGTCCTCGAATGGTACCGCCGCCTACTCGAGATATCAGGCACAGGGCCTCCCATTTCGGCCCGCGCCCTGACCAAGGGCTACCGCAACATGACACGAGAGCGCTTGGCCACACTACGAGAGCGCTATGGCATGGACTACGCCATTCTTCTCAGACCACCGGACCCCGGTGACGCTGCGGCCCCAATCGTCTTTCGCAACGCTTCGTTCGTGGTTTTCGACCTGAAAGGCAGCGCTAATCCTCAAAGTCCGCGGTAGTCGATTGCAGGGAATATTCGCGGCGGCGCTTGAATACGCCAAAGTTCAACGCGCTACAGCGACCGGGCGCCCGCTGCGCAACGACTCGTAAGCCGCTTCGATGACCTCAACCGATGCCACCGCCTCGTCGATGTCAATCAGCAAGGCCTCGCCGCCGACAACTGCCGCGCAGAAATTCCGCAGCTGCGCGACCAGCGCCTTGTGCTTGTCGTAGCCGCTGCCGAACTCGACCCAGTCCCGGTCCTCATGCCGGCGGTAGCAGGATCGGGACCAGCCGACGCACAACGTGCCGCCGGTGCCGTACATGGTCACGTAAGCATCGACAGGTCTATGATGGGACCATGACAAGTCGACGTACGCCTCGGGTCCCGCGGCAGTCCGCATAATCAACGTTGCGCTGTCTTCCACCTCAAGGGGCTGTATGCGCCAGCCCTCAATGGCCAGCACCTCGACGACTGGGCCGATCAGATATCTGATGATGTCGGCGGAGTGTGTCCCGCTGTCGATGATTACTCCCCCACCGCTGATCGCCGGCTCGGCATTCCAGCGGCCGTTCATGTCGATGCGCGCGGTAAAGACGTTTTCTACGCGAATGGGGGCTCCCAAAATTCCGGATGACGCAATGGCGCGGGCGCGCACCATGTCATCGACATAACGGAACTTCGAAGCCATGGTGAACACGACCTCGCGCGCCGCGGCAAGACTGCGCAGTTTTCGCGCATCCTCTGCGCGCAGGCACAGCGGCTTTTCGCAGAGCACTGCGACGCCGCTGCGCAAGGCTGTTTCGGCCACCTCGACGTGACTGGACGGTGGTGTACATACGATCAGCCCATCAGGCGCGGCCGAGTCGAGAAGATCCTCGACGCGGGCGTAGGCCTCGCACCCTGCACTCTCGGCGGCCGCCTTGGCGGCTTCCACTCGCGGATCGGCAATTGCGACGAGGCGCGCCTGTGGCAACGTGCGCGCGGCCGCGATGTAGGATTGGGCAATAGCGCCAGCTCCGGCGAGTGCGAGCCTGCACGCGCGCACCATGTCAGCGACCCGCCGCCAACGCGTCGCAGGCATGCCGGATAGCCGAAGCGAGCCGCCGCACGTGTCTTTTGCGGTAGCTTTCGTTCCACGGCAGCACCAGAATACGTGCGAGGGCGCGATAGGCGCCGGGAAAGCGCTCGCGCCGATAGTCCAGCGCTTGCCGGCGCGCCAGGGTAAAGGGCCATTGGCTGTTGCCGAAGGTCCTGCGTTCCCGGATGACGGCACACTCGAAGGCCGGCTTCTGCACGTAGCGCGGCGCCGAGGCGATGCCCATGCCCCTGAGTTCGGCCGCAAGCGCAGCTGGGCCGCCGGGAATGACCTGCGGATCGACGTCCAGGCAATAGCGCCACCATGAATGAAGGCATCCGGGCGGCGCGGCCGGCAGCCCGATCCCCGGTGTACCGCCAAGGAGTCGGGACAACAGCTCGGCATTCTCCCGGCGGACCGCAACGTTCGCGTCCAGCTTTCCCAACTGTCCCAGCGCTACTGCCCCTTGCAATTCCGATAGACGGTAATTCGGCGCCAGAAAGCGATGATCCGGTCGGGGATCGCCATAGTCCCATGCTTTGTTGACGAACAGGCGCATGCGGCGGGACAGATCTGCGTCGTCGGTCACGACGACGCCACCTTCGCCGCAGGTGATGTGCTTGCCCTGCTGCAAGCTGAAACAACCTGTGCCCCCAGTCCCCACCAAGGATCCTTGCGACTCGGCCAGATACGCCTGGGCGCAGTCTTCGATTACCGGGATGCCGCGGGCTATGCTCAAGGCCATGATCGAAGCCATGTCCGCGGGGCAGCCGAACAAGTGGGTGACGATGATAGCGCGGGTCCGCGAACTGATGACTGCGCTGATGGTCTCTGCCGTGACGTTGTAGGTACACGGACAAACATCGGCAAATACCGGGATCGCGCCCTGGAACAGGATGGGCGCGATCGCCCCCATATCAGTGATTGGCGTGGTTATGATCTCTTCCCCCGGCTCGGGATCGATTGCCGCCACGGCGCAGTGCACGGCAGCGCTGCCCGATGCGCAGGCTACGGCGTGTGCGATGCCAAGCCGTTCGGCGAATCGCTGCTCGAAGGCACGCACGAAGCGCCCTCGCGTGCTGGTCAACGTGCCCGACCGCAAAGCCTCGCGCAGCAGGGCGGCCTCCTCGCGGCCCAGTGAGCGCCCGCTGGCATTTTGGTCGTCGGGTAGAGGCACGGAAGCTGCCGTGTCCGGCCGCTCACTCCGCATGGGACGACGCACCATGATCTTTGGCCCTTACCCGGTCGAGCCAGCGGAAGGCCCCAAGCATTGCGGGTCTCCGATCCAGACTTAGGCTCATCAGCAGGCGCAGGTGTCCAAATATCGTCGCGACGGTCCGCAGTTTCGAAACGCCGTAACGGCGCCTCGCCAACGGGGCGGGAAATTCAACAATTCTGTGGCCCGCCTGATCGAGTCTCGCGGCAATCTCGGCGATCCCAACGAACCCAGGCTCGCGGACCTCGACAGCCCGTATCGCGCTGCGCTGGTAGACGCGAAAGCAGCTGGTGTACGTCGACAGCTTTTGTCGCAGAACCAGCCGATAAAGTTTGGACAGGCCACGGGAAAGCAGCAAACGCAGCCACGGCACGTCCCGGACTTCGCCTTCGGGGTGGTGAGGCGAGGCCGTGACCATGGCGACGTTGCCTTCGAGCAGCGGAATCATTTCTGCGAAAAGGATGGGGTCGTAGCTGCAGTCGCTGTCCATGGTGCAAACTATGTCCGGGCCGGGCAGCGCCGCGCCTTGGGCGGTGGCCGCCCAGATGCCTCGAATGGCCTCGAGACGAAGCAAACGGAAGGCGGGATGGTCTCCGAACAAGGACTGCATGATGGCCCAGGTATCATCGGTGCTACCGTCATCGACAATCACCGCGTCGAAGCGATAGCAATCCTTGCAGCGATCGAACAGCACTTCGAGACGGGCGGCGAGATTCTCCAATCCCAGGGATTCGTTACGACAGGGCACGACGATGGTCGCTTCACGAATCGTCGCGGGACGCGTCGTCCCTTTATCGAGATCAGGCTTCGACATTGTAACGTTGCTGTTGTTTCATTGCTTCGAAACGCTCGACAACTTCGGGAAAACGCTTGAACGGCATCAGATGGTATTGTCGCCCATGCTGGCCTTCTTGTCGCTCGGGCCTCGGAAAAGCTTCACGCCCTGCCAATCCGCATTGAACTAGCATATGTGCCGCTGTTTCGTTGACCCGCTTTTCGAAGGCGCACAGTGGCTCCGTGGGAAGCGGCGGCACCCTTGCCCGGCAAAGGATCGGTCCCGTATCTACTCCGCCATCCACGCGGTGCACCGTCACGGCCGGTTCGACGCCCTCGAGGATCGACCAGCGAACGACGTCTACCCCGCGCATTCGTGGCAGTGCGCCCGGATGAGCGTTAATGACCCATATGTCCGGTGTCAACAAAGCGCGCTGGCGTATGATGCCGCTGTGAGCTAGCAGAACACGATCGATGCCGCGTTCGACGATGCCTTGCGCAATCCGCGGCGCATTGATGTCCTCCGTCTCGATGACCCGCTTGCCGTAGTTTGCGTAGGGAAACGCCGTACGCCGGTCCAGTCCGAGCCTTCGACGCATGACGGGCCACCAGAATCCCACGTTGTAGCGCGCAGCGTCGATCCATCCGATGTGGCGGGCCAGGCCGCGAGCCAGCCGCATGCGCGCGTGCAAAGTCGTCGTTTCGACCCCGATCAGATCCGGTTCGACGCCTCGCTCCGCCAATAACCGCAGGACAAGTTCGCCGAACCAAGTCCAGCGTCTGGTCAGAACCGCCAGTCTGATGCGATCTCCGGCGCTCATGCCGCGCTTCGGCCCTCCAGCAACTCGGGGCGCCGCGTTGGCAACGGCGTGCGCGCGGCGCGCAGGCGGTCGGAGAACTGGCCCAGCGTAAGTATGTCGTAGCGGCGTGCGATGTCGCCGAGGGCCCATTCGACAAACGCCATTTTCTCACCGGATGTCCGGTTCATGCCCGGGAAAAAAGAAAAACCCGGCAGGTCGTCAACGCCCAGGAAGTCCAGCGAATGAAGCAAAAGAGAAGGGGTCACGTGGGCTCGCCGACAGAGGTATAGGGCCATCCGCAGGTATTGCCGCGCAGCAGCAGGGGCATGCCCCGCGACGAATTGTAGATAGCTGAAATGGAAGGGCAGGCGCATCACGGGTAAAGTCGTTACCGGTAACTCCAGCAGCCGCCCGTTCCGAGCTTGCCAGTAGAAGGGGTTCAACGGCAGAAACCCTTCGCGAAAATGACCGAACAGGGTCGATCGTTCCACGCGGGCCTCTGTCGAGGCCCCGGTCGTCATGAAGTAGTACGCGCGCATCGCCGGCCCGAAGAATGTGGGCAGGATAGATGCATCATAGGCGTAGCCGCGATCAACGAGGACGTCCAGCATAGTCCGAGTGATTCGGTGCCCCGGGGCACGGTAGCCCCGGGGCACCCGTCCAGTCGCGCTGTTGATGGAATCCTCCGCCAGCGCCAACTCCTTGGCGTCTTCGCAGCTTCGTTCGTCAAGGCTCCAGGGATGGTGACGGTGAGAGTGATTGCCAACTTCGTGTCCTCCCCTGGTGATGAGACCGAGCGCAGCGCGGTTGGAACTGATTGCCGCGTCCTGTCCCACGATGAACCAGGTGGCGCGCAATTCGAAGCGTTCGAGCAGTTTCAGAACGCGAGGTACCAGCACGTCCAGGTAGGAAGGGTATTCCGTCCACTCAGACCGGCCCGCAGTCCTGAGGTATGACCATGCATTGTCGAGATCGATGGACAGCGTGGCGTTGCCTGACCGGCGAGTCTTGTCAATTTGGACTAAATGGCGCATCTCGCCTAGCCCATCACGCACCGGCTTCATAAATTACTCGTAATAAGCCATGAGCGGTCGGCTTATGTCCGCAAAATGTTCGTTGATTCCCGGTTGCTTTGCGCTTCTCGCCGTCGCTTGTGGGAAGTGCGCGCGAGGGCCCCTTACCCGCCCCTTGAATCATATACCGGTATCGACCGCTTGTTAGGTTGGGGTGCGTGAAAGCTCACATGAAGTTATCACCGTGATTTTCGGCCCGCAACCGGCGATGATCGCGAGGATAACAGCAACGAGGAACCGCATGGTCGAATCCCCCAAAACCAACCGCGCTAGCTTACGACCGGCGCCCGCAAGAACGGCGAAGGCTTTGCGCCCGCGAGAGCTGCGCTGAAGTCCCTCGACGGTTCGACATTGCGCGCGCCACCGTCGCGAGCGAATTCGATCCGGCCGAGTGGAGGTGGGCGAACGTACGTCCGCTTATGGCACTAAGCGGACCAAGTTGATGGCGTGCCCGAATGTCAGCCTTTGATCCAAAGCCGGAAACCGATGCGGTACCTTGCGGGCTGACCCGCCGCAGATCATAGTGACGACACCCTTCGGAAGCGTCGCCATGCAAGAAGCGCGGATCGCACTCCTGCAGAGCATGCCCGTTTTCGGCGGAATCAGGGCTGACATCCTCCAATTCTTGCTTGGCGTGTGTCCCGTGGTGTCCGTTCCGGCGAACGAGTTCTTTTTCCGCGAACACGATCAAGCCGATTCGATGTTCGTCCTCGAAGTGGGCAAAGCCGCGGTGCTGAAATCCTGGCTCGGGCAGGAGTACTTCCTCCGAACCCTGAAGGAGGGCGACTGCTTCGGGGAAATGGCGGTGATGGATCTCCTTCCGCGCAGCGCCTCCGTCCGTGCAATCGAACAGTGCACCGCTATCCGTCTTTCAGCCGCCAACCTCTACCAAGTCTACGCGCAGGACATCAAGCAGTTCGCGCTGATCCAGATGAACATGGGTCGAGAAGTGAGCCGACGGCTCCGGGAATCGGATAATCGACTGTTTTTCGCAAAGATGGGGACGCCGGTCGCGGACATCGAGCATGTTTTCCTCGCTGACTGAAGCCAGTCCTTTCCGAAAATCATATCCGGACGTATCGGAGATGTAGACCGGCCAGGACGGGAATAGCGGTGATCCTGCCAAACTGTTGGACAGGCCGTTGTTGCGGTGCATCTTTCTGTAAAGCCAGGTGCGTGCGCGTTTGATTATAATATCCCGCATAGGAGGAAAGAATTCGCCGCAGGTGCGCCTCGCCACAGATGGCCATATGGTCCAGGCACTCGCGACGCAGCGCGCCGATAAGGCGCTCCGCAATGCCATTCTGCCATGGCGATCCAGGAGAGATCGGCCGGTCCCTAATGCCCATCGGCCTCATCCGAGACGTGACCTACAATGCGAATCCAGGCCGGATGGAATTTTCGGAAAGGACAGGTAGGATTTGCTCAAGGACGTACTGGGTGGACGCTGAGAAGACCCGTATGAGATTAATTGCGGGGGCACGCGACCAGCGTTGTTTTTCACCTTGACCATGCGATCCTTTTGACCTGTGCAGGGAATCCCGTGCAATGGCCCCGAATGTCCGCAACTGCTTGAGATGGGACCTTCCAAGCTTGAGAGTTGACTTCTAAAATGACCCCGAAGTTGTCATTGTACCAGACGATTTTGCTCCTACTGGCGTGAGCGGACATGCCCTGACCGAACTCTCTTCCGAGCGTGAAGCCTGTAGACCCAAAGCATTGGAAGGAAGGGGATCGTCATGACGGGTCGGAGCACTTCGATGGCTCATGCCATAGCTTCAAACGATATGATGGCGCTAGGGGTAGCAACTGCGCCGCATTGAAGCTTTTGATTTCCCGCTTTGAAGGTAAGTACCGTGTCCGTATAATGTCCGTAGGCGACAGGGAAGATTAGACGCTTGCTCGTTTCATGTGAGGGGAGCAATGCGTGTGCGTGGGGCTTGGTTTGCGCTCTGCATCTCGACCACCCTAGTATCGGGGTGTGCCTATGTCGACCTCGCGAATTTTCTGCCCGCCGCCTCGCGCATCGATAGAGCCTTCGGTCAGCTATACGAGCGCGGGGGCATCCGTCAAATCAGCCACTACGTTGTAGTAACGGTTCCCGAAGCGCCGGCAGGTACTTTCTCGCTGCGTACTTTATCCACCGGGACAATCGAGTATATCGCTGAAGTTAGCCCCGGCTCGGACGAGATGGGGAACTGCCTGATTCTTCGGCCGAAGCATTATCTGACAAGCTCCCATGATTTCTCACGTTTTGAGCCGCTTCCAGATGAGGACGAGCTTGTCTTTGCTTACTGTAACCTCGATGAAGCAAGTGTACGCGCGGCCGCCCGCGCGCTATATGCCGATCCGCGAAGGCTGGGGGGCGCTTCTGAAACCGAACTCGACCAGGCAGCAAATAGCTTCATCCGCCACGACGAGGGCTTCACCCTCCTTGACGTCGAAAGTCAGACCGACGCGCCAACGAGCTCGGACAGTCTAGGCAACGCGCTGAGCAACGAATTGTATTTTGCTGCCTTCACGGAGGACGACAGCCCCGTTCGCCAATACGTCAACCCCATACCCTATCTCGCCGCTGCGTTCGGATCGACCACCCACGATACGGTAGCACCGACAATCGAGGAGATTGTTGTCCAAACCTCTCAATCGGGAAGTTTTGGTGTCGACGCGGAGGACCATCCCATCGTGGGCGATAGCATCGCCGTACCCCTTCCGCGTCATTTCCTGCGGGTAGCCATTGTCGCGCCCGAGCGGACGGCGCCCGATGGTCAGCCAACGGTGCCCTACGCGATCAGCACGCACCTGACTTGGACAACCGGCGATCCCCGACTTCGATCGCGGGGGCGTGGCCTGCTAAACGCGTTCTATTACACACAGAGAGCAGTACTGGTTTTCGCGGCCTACGGGACGTCCGAGGGAGTCGTGAGCGACATCGGAGCGGGTCGTTTCTATCAATTTGTTCCCTGGAATAAGACCTGGCCGCCGCCCGAAGAGGACGACGACGCATTCAATGCTTTGGCCGTGTCCGAAAACATGGTGCTCGACCTCAACAGCATCTCCGATGGTGAGGAAGTGTTCCCCGGTGGGGCTTACCAGCTTCAGCTGACGGTTTCCGACGGGGCGACATCAGCACACTCAAGAACAATCCAGTTCCAGTTGCGCGGTGGGGTAACAATCGAAGTTATGGAAGACACGGACAATGACCACATCATCGGGTTCGTCGATACTGCCCTAGGTTCGGTTCGCATCGCGCGCTGGGACAATGCTTATGAGCCAGGCCCTGGCTTCCACGTTCGCAATAACGGGGATCCAGATAATTTCGTGGAGCAAGATCCGTCGCGTTTCTATTTACGCATCACCGATCCTGATGCAAATCGCAACGCCGCAATGCGAGAGACCATTCGTGCTAGCATTGGCACCGGAGGAGGTCCAAGCGGCTTGCCGATTGCCAATGATGACCTGACGCCAATTGAACTTTCGGAAACTGGTGCGGATACTGGAGTGTTCGTCTCTCAATCACAGTTATTAACGGCAAGTAATAGGGATGATCCGCCACTCCTTTGCGAGCATGCCCTCGATGAGGACTGCGAGGACGATGAGTTCTGGGTCGCCGGCGTTGGGGACTGGGTGGCTGACGACATAGAGCACGATCGCACTCACCGCGCGGATATCGATGGCTATCTGTGGACCGAGTACCGTCCCGCCAGCGCCGCGACGGACCAGAGGTTGAACTCATACATCCCAGTCTGTCAACGCGACCCCGACGAGCGGCGTCGTGTGGAAATGCGAATCACGGTCTTCAACGAGCCTTTCAGAAACGTCGGGCTTGACGGTCGTTCCGGCACCCACGACCGGGGGGAAGGCAATGTGGATGCCGCGGGTCTGCCCATTTTCGACTTCGACGACCTAGACGGGGATGGGCAACATGATGCAGGCGAACCGAGCGAGCCATTCATGGATCTGAGTGATGGTCAGAACTTTTATTGTCCCCGCCCCGGCCCCGCCTGCATCCCCGGCAGCCGTGGCGGCGTCGTTGACGCCGCACGGGTTAGCGGAGAGGTCGCACGGGCAAACATTGCCTGGGCCCCTGCGTGTCTAAAATCGGTCATGCTAGGCGAGCCCACCTTCGTAGACGCACCGGTAAATCCTGCGACAGGTAACGACATCCTGAATAATAGTGGGCTCTTAGATCATCCCAGTGATACAAATGTCGTGATCCGCGAGATTGCTCCGAGAGCGTCGGTCGACGTTGTCGAAGTGTTTTATGTCGCCTTGTTAACAGGCATCCGCCGTCCTTTAGGGTTCACAATGAGTCCTGTAAACGCGTCGGCCGACCCGCTTGTTGGCGACAACACGTTCGTTTTCATTGGGACGAATTTAGACCCCCGTCCAGGTTACAGGCTAACAACTCTACAGCATGAGCTTGGGCATGCGCTCGACAATCTAAACCTCACCACGGAGCCCCTTGCCGGTAACCCAATTTTTTATCCGACCTCGAACACCAATGACGACGAAAGGGTCAACCGCTATCGCCGGATCACGAGCGCAACGATGGAGGCCTGCCTGACGGTGCGTGCTCCCGGGGGCGCCCGTAGCGACCCTGGCAACACTCTGCTGAAGTCTTACTGAAATGCCATGAGAACGCCGCTCGCACTGGTTGTGCCGATCTTCCTTGCGGGCCTCCCACCGCCAATCGCTTTAGGCGTACCATCGACTCCCATCGCCGAGGGTCAGGAGTCCCCGGATCTGGTGGTGGAACACCTTCTGACCCTTGCTCATGGATTCTATCGGCTAACGCCATTGGATCACGCTCGCATTGAAAAGGCCAAGTCCGACCCCGACGACTACGTCAAGGCTCTGACGGCACGTTACGTGGGCGTAGACCCACTAGAGCTGAGGGGCGACACGTCAATCAATCGATGGCAATTGTCTTGCCAACTGCTTGCCGAGCTCGGGACGCCTGAAGCGCTGAGCCAGCTCAGCACCTGGTTTTTTCAAGCGGACGACGCAGCGGACGTTGGATCAAAACGCGAGATGCGCGCCCTTCACGCACGGGCCGTCATTCTGAGTGCCCTTTCGGGCGTAAGAGTGGATCCCATTGTTCAACGTATCCTCGCGCGACTAGACAAGCTGGATTACGCGGCCCAGGGTGCCTCGATGCAATATCTCGCCAGCTCCACGGTGGGAGACGCTGCGGTAGCGGCGAAGCTCCGCGGCTTTCTTATCGACGAGCAGTCAACGCTGCACCTGGATAAGGCGCTTGAGAGAACCATCAAAACGATCAGCGACGACAAGAAGCAATCTCCTGGACAAAAGCAAGAACCCCAGGAGGAAGAGAAATGACCCTGGGGCTCTCGCTGTCAACGTTGTTGTGCTCCTGCCCCTGGGTACCACCAGACCCGTGGGGGCAAGTTTTTCGGGATTATGTGCTGGGTCTTCGTTGTCAACCGCGACCTCAAGCCGACAGATCTCAAGAACTGGGATCATTGAACAGGCGCTAGCTGCACCCGAGTAGGGAATGGGGATGCTACGGCCACGCTCCAATTCAGACGCTTATCCGACCACGCGCCCCGGGCCACCAGCGAGGTGCCAGATCCGGTTCAACGCACTGCTCCTTGTAGCGCTAGCGACGTTGTGCGCCTTGCCGCCTGGGCAGGCAGCCGCGGCCTATTACCCGCCTCTCTCCTCGCAGGTGGATCTATCGCAGGCGCCAACAGACCTGGTGACGCCATCGGACGGCCGACCGGCTGGCGAGCGACTACGCATCAAAAGCTTTCGCTTCAGTGAGATTGAGAACGCGGCGGGAGTTGATATCGGCGCACGCGTCACTCTTGACTTGGTGGTGCCGGAGGTTTTCGAACTCGACGTCCCGGGGCTTGAGAACGTCCTCTCGGTCGCCATTGCCTCCGGCGAGTTCCATGCCGAAGCCGTGTTGCGCGAAGAGCCCGCAACTGATGATCCGGGGAGCGACTTCCCATTCATTCTGACCATCACGCCAGGCGAAAACCAGTTCGCCATTAGATTCAAGTCGGATGTGCTCACGCCCCTGCAAAGTCGAGTCAGAGAAGACGGACGCGAGACGTTCGAGCCCTATGCAACTACCCCACCGGTGCCGGAATTGGCACTAGGAGCGGGAATCCGCATCCAGGTTCGCTACACCTGGAATGGCGACCCGGAGGTTCGGATCCTGGACGATGCCGGGGGACGCCCTACGCTAAGCCTGAACACACCGGTCGCGATCGGCGACACCGGCATCGTCCTCGTAGTTACCGACGCCGAAATTGACCTTTCGCGCGTGAGTTCCGCCCCGGGGCTACCCGGCAGTTGGATCGGCGTCCGATTCGGCACGCTCGCGGTCCACTTCGTCAATGGTCTCGATGTGCCCCGAGTCGAGCACGGCCCGGGCGTGGCATCGCCGCCAGAAGAGATGGCTGGAGTAACTCTTACTGACTTCTCGGTGGGTTCAGGGGGGGTCAGCGGCGGCATCTGCGGCGATCTGAGCGCGGGGCCGACCTTGCAGCTTTTCGACGCAGATTTCCTGCTTCAGCGATTGTGCATCACCTTTCAAGAAGGATCGCTCACCGAAGGCGAGGTAAGGGGCGTTCTGTCGGAGTTTCCGTTCTTTGAGACGCCGGTTGGTCTTACTTTAGCGCTGGCGATGGACGGGAACTTCAAGGTGGGGCTTTCGCCGCCCGACCCTGCCAGGCCGACGAGCGCGATCGATCTCGAAATTCCCAGAGTGCTTGTCTACCACCTCGAAGCGCTATCGATCGAAAAGAAGCAGGAGGAATTCATTTGGCGCACGAGTGGCACCCTCAACATCAACGCCATTTCACCCGCTCCGGACGACGCGATCAAAGTCAATGGGCTCACGATCACATCGGATGGTGACGTCGTGCTCGAGGGCGGCTGGCTCACCCTGCCCGGCAAGAAAAAGATTGGCTTCGAGGGGTTCAATGTCGAACTCGCAGAGATCGGTTTCGGCCGTGAAGAGACAGAGGTCGGGCTCACCAAGAACTGGGTAGGTTTCACGGGCGGTGTGGAGCTCGTTGGCGATCTCGGAGCGTCAGCCAAATTCAAGAAGCTTCAGTACCTCTGGCGCGAGGGGCGCTCCGAGGTTGACACTCGTTTGCAAGGTGTCGAAGTGGCGTTTCGCAAGCCCGGGACCATCTCCTTCCGGGGCGCACTTGATTTCTTCGACGATCCGGTAACGCACGACAAAGGGTTCGGCGGCAAGGTCGCGGTTAATCTCGAAGCCGTCAAGCTCGCCATCGACGGCCGTTTGGTCGTCGGCGAGACCAATCCGCCGGCCCCCGAATCACCGTTGCCCTTCTTTTACATTGACCTGGCCGCAAGCTTGCCGAGCGGGGTGCCAGTCTTCTCGAATGTGTCGTTATACGGAATCACTGGTCTTTTCAGTTACCAGACAACGCCGAATATCGTGGCGTTCACGACACCAGTGGAGTGGTTTCATGCCCATCTCGAGGCTACCGCGGCGGCCAACGTGCTCGCCGTACCGCCTTCGTTTAGTGCGGCGCCGTGGAAGACGCAGGTTGATGCGCTGGCGTTCGGCGCGGGAGCGATACTCGGAACGACCTCCGATGATGGGTTTGTCGTCAATGCAAAACTTGCGCTGACGATCTCGCTCCCGGGCCCCGTCGTGATGCTGAATGGGGCCGCCAACATCATCAAGGAGCGGGGCGAACTTGTCGACACCAGTAATCGACCAAACTTCACGGCGCTAGCGATCTTCGACGGGTCGCGGAATAGCTTCCTGATCAATATCG
>Ga0187893_10006863_pt1 | contig 19111 bp, 18 predicted proteins | sample MA1701074metaG_FD_139574 | JGI IMG/M metagenome (GOLD analysis project Ga0187893, IMG submission 139574) | White microbial mat communities from a basaltic lava cave in the Kipuka Kanohina Cave System on the Island of Hawaii, USA - MA170107-4 metaG ... | reverse complement strand
TCGCCATGGGGAGAAAGCCAAAACTCGCTACCGCCGCCGTCATCAGGACAGGCCGCAAACGCGCCAATGCGCCGTTTCGGATCGAATCGAGCCACGACATGCCGGTCGCGCGGTTCTGGTTGATGAATGCGACCATAACGACGCCATTCAGAACGGCCACACCCGAAACCGCGATGAATCCAACGCCAGCGCTCATTGAAAAGGGCATTCCTCGCATCAGTAAGGACAGGATGCCGCCCGTGACTGCAAAGGGAATACCGGTGAAAACCAATGCCGCCTGACTCACAGAATGGAAGGTCACGAAGAGCAGAAGGAAAATGATGAGAAACGTGAATGGCACCACGACCATTAGCCGGGCGCGCCCTGAATCCAGGTGCTCCCACAAACCTCCCCACACCATCAGGTACCCCGGCTTTAGTTTCACGCTTTCCTCGACCTGACGTTGAGCTTCGGCTACAAAGCTGCCCACGTCGCGCCCTCGAACGTTGGCTTCGATCGATATTCGCCGTTGTCCGTTCTCCCGGCTCACTTCGAGCGGACCTTCTTCTGTTTCAATTGTCGCGAGTTGGCCCAGCGGAATCTTCTGTCCCGCGGCTGAAGTGACCAGCAGGTTCACAAAGTCAGACTGGGATGATCGCACGGCAGGATCCAGGCGAACGACTAAACCGAAGCGCTTGAATCCTTCGAGAACACGGCCAGCTTCCGACCCCGCAATCGCCGTTTGAATCAACTCTTGGACATCGGCAACGTTGATCCCGTATCGTGCGATCGCCTCGCGGTTGGCCTTGATGCTCAAGACTGGCTGGCCGCTGACCTGTTGCACCTTCAAGTCGGCAACACCGTTCACTTGCGCGATGGCTTTCGCCGTACGATCAGCTTGCTCACGCAACTCGTCGAGATCGTCTCCGAAGATCTTGATGACAACGTCCGATCGCGAACCGACGCCCTCGATTAGTTCAAGCATACGGAACTCGATGGGTTGTGAGAACGTGTAAGCCATGGTTGGCAGCTCTTTGAGCTTTGCTTCCATCTTCTCCACGAGTTGTTCGCGCGACGCGGCTGAACGCCACTGCTCCTTCGGTTTGAGCAGGACATAGGTGTCGCTCATGTTCACGCCCATGGGGTCAGTGGCGATCTCCGGCCGGCCGATGCGGCTCACGGTGGTGGTGACTTCAGGAAACTCGGCCAACGCCGCCTCCAGCGAACCAACCATTCGAACCGACTCCGGGAGGGAGGCACTCGGCAAGCGGACGGCGTTTATGGCAAGTGCACCTTCCTCCAGTTTCGGCAGAAACTCAGAGCCCAGGAGGGGGATCAAGGCCATGCATCCTACTACCACCACAAGCGCTCCGAGAACGGTCGCGGCCCGGTGCCGTAGAGTCAGGTCGAGTACGGGTGCGTACCACCCCCGCAAGCGGCGAACCAGCGGATTTTCCTCACCATGATCGTGATCGCCCGATTCCGGGATCGTTTGGCCGTCCCGCTTGCCCTCGCGCAAAAACATCGCACAAAGGGCCGGGATCAGCGTCAGGCTCAGTACCAGCGCACCAGACAAGGCGAGCACCACGGTGAGACCCATGGGCCGGAACATCTTACCCTCAATGCCGACAAGCGAGACGATTGGAAGGTAAGCCGCGATGATCAGGATTTCGCCAAACTGGCCAGCTTTCCTGACCTCCACGCTCGCGGCAAGGATAGTCGATCGCCGCTCCTCGGGCGTCAGCGGCCTGCCAAGTTTCCGGCGCTCGTCACTCAGGCGACGAACGCAATTCTCGACGATGATGACGGCCGCATCCACGATGAGGCCAAAGTCGATGGCGCCGAGACTCATCAGGTTCGCGGAGATATTGAAATAGCGCATCCCGACGATTGCCACCAGCATGGATAGTGGAATCGCCGACGATACGATCAAACCCGCGCGAATCTGGAGAAGAAACAGAAACAGGACGGCGATGACGATGAGCCCGCCTTCGGCGAGGTTCTTAAAGGCCGTCTTCACTGTGCGGTCGACGAGTTCGCGACGATCATAAAAGATATCGATGCTGACTCCTGGCGGCATGGCCTTGTTCAGTTGCTGGAGGCGCTCGACCACTCGACTCGCCACTTGACGGCTGTTCTCGCCCTTGAGCATCATGGCGACGCCCATGACGGTCTCGCCCTTGCCGTCCCGCGTGGCCGCGCCCTGGCGGATCTGGGCGCCGGGACGCACAGTAGCCACTGACCGAATGTATACCGGGGTCCCCTGGGCCGCATCGACCACGATATTCTCGATGTCTCGGAGGCTTTCGATCAGCCCAACTCCCCGGATGAGTTGCTGCTCGCCGCCGCGCTCCAGATAGGCGCCCCCTACATTGAGGTTGTTGTTGCGAAGAGACTCCGTCACTTGGTGCAGCGAGAGGTTGTAGCTCACGAGCTTTGCGGGGTTTACCAGAACTTCGTATTGCTGCTCTTCTCCGCCAAAGCTGTTCACCTCGATCACCCCCGGAACGGTGCGGAGTTGAGGCTTTATGAACCAGTCGAGCAGAGTGCGCAGCTCTTTCAGATCGTATCTGTGACTGCCGTTGGGGGCGACATTCAGAGTGAACTGGACGATTTCTCCCAACCCGGTGCTGACGGGAGCAAGTTCTGGAACGATCCCCTCCGGAAGTTGCTGCTGGGCCTCCAACAGGCGCTCCAACACAAGTTGCCGGGCTCGATAGATGTCAACGCCATCCTCGAATACGACGGTCACCTGCGACAGGCCGAATTGAGAGATGGAGCGAACCTCCTCTTTTTGTGGAAGGTTGCTCATGGAGACTTCGATTGGGAACGTGACGTACTGCTCCATTTCAAGCGGAGTGAAAGACGGCGCCTTGCTGTTGATCTGCACCTGGTTGGTCGTAACGTCCGGCACGGCGTCAATCGGCAGATCGAGGGCCGCGAATACGCCGACTACGACCAGAAGGGCCGTGACGGAGGCCACAAGGTAGCGATGGCGGATGCTCCAAGCAAGAATGTTGTCGATCAATGTCCGTGCTCCGACTCAAGCTGCCGCGCCAGAAACGCGGACTTCAATTGAAATGCTCCCTTGACGACCACTGGTTCTCCTTCTTGGAGACCCGCCGTAATCTCAGCCAACCGTCCGTCTCCGAGTACTTGCACCTCCCGAGCCTCGAAGTGAAGCTCGGCTTTGCGAACAAAGACAACCTGTCTTCGATTGATCGTCTGGACCGCATCCGCGGGGACGGCCAGGGCGGTATGGGTGTCCGTTGTGGGAATCATCAGATTCGCGAACATCTCGATTCGCAAGCGGCCATCGGAATTCGGGACTTCGCAACGAACCGCCGCCGTGCGTGTCTGGGGATTCAGGATGTCTCGGATCGCTGCGACTCGACCCTGAATCGTCTGTCCAGGGTATGCGTCCACCGTGATGAACGCACCTTGGCCCACCCGGATCTTGCTCAGGTCCTTTTCGTAGACTTGCGCCTCAATGTACACGCGCGACAAGTCCGCGACCGAGAATAGAACGCTCGACGAATCAACAACGTCGCCAGACGCCGCTTGTGCGTTGATCACCACGCCTGCAAACGGCGCCCTAATGGCAGTTGCACTTGCTTCCGGCCCCACGGACGCGCCGAATCTCTTCAGACGCAATTCGATTCCGGCGATCATGCTCTCCTGCGCCCGGACCGCCTCTTCCAGCGCGCGGGCCTCGGTCTCGGCCGCTTCCGCTTCCTTAGCCGGGACGGCGCCGATTTCAACCAGACTACGGCTCCTCTCAGCTTGTCGGTGAGCGTTCACTTGTTGAATCTTCAAGCGCTGCAGCTCGGCCTGCGCCACGGTGACCTGGCTGGTCAATTCACCCGCCTCAATATTGTCCAGCCGGGCCAGCATCTGGTCCTTCTGAACCCTGTCCCCGACACGAATCAGAACTTGCTCTACGCGTCCCTTGCCAAGAGGCCGTAGATGGACGATTCGACTGTCGATGGGCTGGACCGTTCCTGTGACCCTTACTTCTGCCTGAACCGTGCTCAACCTAGCTGGCGCTACTTCGATGTCTGCCCGTTTCTGAGCATCCAGGCTGATCTCGACGACATTCGCTTCTTCGACGTACTTCTCCGGATGCGTTTCGTCTGCGATTCGCTTCCCTTCACGCGGGGCTTCGCGCGCCGTCTCGTCCTTGGCGCAGGAAACGAGAGTGAATGCAATTGCCAACACAAGCCATTTCATTGGATTGGTCCTCCTACGGCCCTTTCAAGCTCAGCAAGGCTTCTTCGTAGCTCCGCCCCTACGTCAATTGAGGCGAGCTGCAAATCGAGGACCCGGCGCTGCTCAGCCAGCACATCCAGCAATCGCAATTGACCGAGCTGGTAGGCTTGTCGAATCACCTCCAGGTTGCTTTGGCCGAGCAGAACCGCTTGGCCGTCCAGTGACGTGAGAGCGGATCGGGAGCTCTCGAATCGCCGCCAAGCTGCATCGACTTCCAGAGGAATCGCTCGCTCCAGGTATTCCACGCGTAACTGGGCTGCCCTGGTTCGTGCGATCGAGGCCTCGATATTTCCAAGATTCTGATTTCGCGAGAACAACGGAATGGATAGACTCACCTGGAGAATGTCGTCGCGGTCTCTTAGCTGTGTTAGCTGGCCGGCAGCCGTAAGACCGAACTGATCGTCGAATCGGGAACTGACCCGTGTGTAGCCCGCCGAGACCGTAAGATTCGGTCGAGCTTCGGCTTTCGACAACTCTGTCTCTGCGCTCCCTCGTTGTTGCGTGAGGCGCAGCAATCGCAGATCTGGCCGCTGGCTAAGGGCCGTCGCCGCCAGGCCCTCTATTGAGATCGTCGGGGGAACCGTAGGCCTAGCGACAGTCCAGCTCGTACCGGACTCAAGGCCGGCAAGTCTTGAAATATCGGAGCGCGCCGCCTCCAGCCGTCCGGAAACCGCCGAGCGTTGTGCTTCGGCACGGCTGATTTCCACCATGATCAAATTCTGTTCGAGAACCGCGGCGTCCCCCTTCTCGACGCGAGCCCGGGTCAATTCAAGAGACCGCCGATTGACGTCTATCAGGCTGTCGAGCACACGAAGTCGTTGCTCGTCGGCTGAGTATTCGGCGTAGCGTGCGAGGATCTCGTACCGAAGCTGACGGACCCCCTCGTCGTACTCGGCTGCCGCGATAGCCAGTTGCTTCTCGGCAAGCTGCAGCCTCTTGGATCGCTTGCCCGCCGTCTCGAATTCCCGGGAGACGCCCGCGGAGAATTGCTGCTCCCCCACGGTGCCGAACGCGCGGCCTGTCGCTCCCGTGACATCGAGCGTCGGCGCCGGACGCACGCCCGCTTGGCGCAATAACCCTTGCGCTTCGTCTATTCGCTGGCGCACGGCGAGCAGGTCGCGATTGCTCTGAATCGCTCTCGTCAGCAGCTCATTCAGCGTCGCCGGTCCCGCCGATTGGGACCATGCGGGGACTGAAACCAGGGCCGCGACTCCAATGCAGAGTCGTAATGAAGACACTTTGACCTCCAGGAAACGAAATTGTGTTTCGGTGGAAGGTCAGGCTCTTGGGGGGTGATAGATCGAGAGGGATTTGAACTCGGGCTTCGACGTTTCGGGTGGCATCACACCGGCGACTCGCTCTACGACGGGGAACAACGGAGTGCAGGTGACAACGACAACGTGGGTGCAGCAGCAGATGCAGTTATCGCCCGCCGAACCGGCTCCGTCTGATTGCGGAAAGCCGAAGCTCTCGCAGTTCTGCGGGTCGATCATCTCGCACGCGAACAACTCGGCTCCGGTCAAAAGCAGCAGGAAGACTGCCGCAAAGCGGAATATCGCGATCCGAGCCATTCAACCATGAGGGTAGCATGCGACCGCTCATCCGCACCAGCGCTCCGGTCGGTTCTCGCGCTGGCTTATGTTGCAATGACGTGCCGCGGGAGGTCCGACAAGGAGGCGACTGAACGACGTGGACCACATAACCGACATCAACACATATCTCAGGATCTGTGGCGCTCAACTCGGCGAGCGAGTCCTGGCCCGGTTCCCTCCGCTACACGGGCCGAACGATCCGGGTTGCCCGCGTCTGCGGCAACTAAAGCGACAGCCCTTTCCTGCGCAAGCGCTCGCCATCATGGGCATCGTAAAGCGATGGGCAGAGGCTCGATGCGCAGCGGCCGTCGCAGAATGTGGCACTGGCAAAACACTGATCTCGCTGGGGAGCATCTTCACCCATGGGGCTGGCAAACCCTTCACGGCCCTGGCAATGGTCCCTCCTCAACTGGTCGAGAAGTGGGCGCGCGAGTGCTTCCTGACGCTGCCGGGCGTGCGCGTGTTCGTCATCGACGGAGTGCGCAACGGCGTTGGATCGAACGGGTTCACCGGCGTCAACGAGGTTCGCCTCCGGAACGCCCGGATCGTGCGCGAGGGTTTTCGTACATCGCTAAGCGACATGCGGCTCGCGAAGACACATCGGTCGGCGCGGGCTAGATGGCGATCCCAAATCACGGCCCCGGCCGTCTTCGTCGTCTCGCGCGAACGGGCCAAGCTTGGATACTTCTGGCGGCACGTCATCGGAACCGCGGCAAGCGGGCCATACCTCGGAAACGTTGTGAATCCGGACACCGGACGGCCCATTCTCTCGGGGGAAGACCAGTTACGGCGATCCGACTTTCGCAAGATCAAACATTCCGAGGTGGTCACTCCAGAGTCGCCACGCGATCGGAAGCAATTCTTCAGCGGACTTTGGCAGGCCGACAACCAGAAGGTCCAGCGCATGGCGCCGATCGAGTTCATCGGGCGCTACCTCAACGGGTTCTTCGACTATGGGATCGCGGATGAAGTGCACGAACTGAAAGGCGAAACGGCCCAAGGAAACGCGCTCGGCACTCTGGCTTCCGCGTGCGACCGTACGGTAATTCTGACGGGCACCTTGCTCGGCGGCTACGCTGACGAGCTCTTCAACATCCTGTACAGGCTCGATCCCCGTACGATGCGCGAGGACGGCTTCGACCACGGCGAAGGCGGTCTGCGCCAGTTCGCCGAGGCCTATGGCGTCCTCGAGAAGGTCACCACAATCGAGGCATCCGAAAACTCCTGCTCGAAGGCAAAGGTTTCAACGACCGTGAAGCGCCGCCCGGGCGCCTCGCCCCTCTTGTTCGGCAAGTATCTGATGAACATGGCGGCATTCGTGTCGCTGGAGGACATCTCGGACGCGCTGCCGCCGTACGCGGAAGAAGTCCTGTCGATCGAAATGGACCCGGAGCTGACGAAGGCTTACAGCGGGCTAGAAGACGACATTCGTGCCGCGCTTCGTGAACACCACGGAAACGCGTCCGTCATCAGCACGGCGATGAACGCTCTCCTGCTGTATCCGGATCGGCCTTTCGGACTGGGTACGCTCTACGGATTCTGCACGAACGAATCCGGCGACCGAGAGCGGTTCGTGATTGCGGACCCGCCCGATTTGGATGAACAGTTCATCTACGCGAAGGAGCGCCGTTTGGTCGAAGAGATCCGGCAGGAACTCGGGCAAGGCCGCAAGGTTCAGGTGTTCGCCGTCTACACCCAGAAACGAGACGTGACGAGGCGGCTGCAATCGCTCCTTTGCAAGGAAGGCATTCGCGCCGAGGTATTGACCTCCGACACGCCGCCGGAACAGCGAGAGGCATGGTATGAACGCCAGCTTCGAAGCGGTATGCAGGTCTGCATCTGCCATCCGAAGCTCGTGCAAACCGGCCTCGATCTTTTGGAATTCCCGACCATCCTCTTCTATGAAACCGGCTATTCCACTTACGTGCTGCGCCAGGCGAGCCGGCGAAGCTGGCGCATCGGTCAGAAGCGTCCGGTACGCGTTGGATTCCTGACGTACGCCGGCACCGCCCAGGAAAGCTGTCTTCGTCTGATGGGCAAGAAGCTGTTGGTGTCGCTGGCCATGGAGGGCAAGCTCCAAGGCGAAGGCTTGCAGAGCATGAATGAAGACGATGACATGCTGACGGCGATGGCCCGCGAATTGGTCACGCAGCAGGGCGTCGGCGAGCAAGCCGCTGAGGTCTGGAAGGCATTGACCAAGGTCAGAGAGACGGCAGTAAACATGTCGGAGGCGGCGGATTCTCCAGCCGCCACTACGGTCGAAATTCCAACCGCGCCGGATGAGCCGAAGCCGTGGATTCCCTCGGACGGCCCTGCTGTCCAGCTCTCACTCTTCTGATTTCGGTGGGCGCAAAGCTTGAATTCACTACATGGACGGGGAGGTGTGTGTCATGGCAGCAGTAGTGCCGATGGCGCCAGTGCACGCCGAGTCGATCTTCGACGTTGGAGATCGGCTCGCCGGGCTGCTGGAAGAGGCGAAGCACGAAGCGACCGGCAATCATGTGCCCGAGGAGATGCTCGCACGGCTTGCTGACGTGGTCGAGGCACTCCGCTCGCGGGTCTCACGAAAGCCTGAGCGCGACCCGCGGTCACTCTTCGACCTGGACGAACGGCTGATCGACCTAATGGACCGCGCTGAAGAAGCCGCCGAAGCCGGGGAGATACCGCAAGACTTGCTTCAGGAGATCAACGATTACCTCGAAGCGTTTCGCTCGAAGGTGGACCGAATCGCCGGGTACTGGCGTTGGCAGGAGTCGATCGCACGGATCTGTGGCGAAGAAGCGGAGCGCCTGACCGCGCGCAAGAAGGCGGCTGAGGGACGGTTGAGCCGATTAAAGGAGATGTTGCTGGCCTTTATGATGGCGCGCGGCCTGAAGAAGCTGGAAGGCGAGAAGTGCGCGATCGGGATGCAGGCAAATGGAATGGCATCGCTCGTGATCGACGATCCCTCACAGATCGGCGAGCGCTTCTTTGAGAGCACCATCCGTTTCACGAAGACCGAGCTGCAGGAGATCGCCTATCAGTTGGCGGACGGGGAATTGCGGCGCCGGCTGGAGAGTGCGCTTTCAGGGAACGGATGGGAAATCAACGGTTCCGTCGTGCGGTTCGCGATAACCAACAACTCGCTCGTCTCCGGCGCAAGACTGGTCAAGGGCCATCACGTGCGCCTTCGCTAGTGCTCGCGCACCCAAGTCCGGCAGTAGTTGGACTCGAAAGCCGATCCGCCGGACAATGCTGGAATCGGCCGAGAAGGATTCCTAGATGATCGGCGTGGCGATTACCGTGGCACTCTTCGCGTTCTTTTGGGCGCTCAGAGACAGGCTCAACACCATGGGGCTCGAGTACGTCCACTGGAAACGTACGGCGGCCGTGTGGATCGTCCGCGCTGTCGCGATGGGCGTGACAGTCGCCGCGGCGACAGCTTGGTTCTTCCGAGACTACAGCATGGGCCAGCAGCCGCCCTTCGCCGAGCTCTGGATCGCAGTGACGTGGGGGCCGCTGATCGAAGAGATCATCTTCCGTGGATACATCTTTTCGTTCTCCCACATGATCCTCAGCCGTTGGATGCGACGGCCAGGATGGCTGATCGTCATTGGGATTGCCGGGCTCTTCGCGTTGAGCCACGTCTTCAAGAGCGGCATCACGCCAGTCCAAGTCGTTTCGGTGTTCGTGACAGGCACCCTCTACGGCTGGCTGCGCCTTGGCAGCGGATCTACAGTGCCGGCCGTCACCTCTCACATTTCCTATAACTGCATCATTTACCTTGCGGCCGCTTACCTCCGACAGAACGGATAGGCGCCAAGTCTGAGTTCGACCCACGGGGAGTCTTCGGTCTCCCTTTTTTTCCACTCCAGGAGATCTTTCATGATTCGATGCACAGAGGAGTTTCGTGCGCTCGTGAAGGCGGCGCGGCGGGTAGGGACGCCGCTTGTTGCCATCAGAACGGCAGATCCAGCCAGCGCGATCGCGCAGGTAAGCATGAGTGTTAACGGCAAGAAAGGCGAGCCACCCGTGATCGCGTGGGACTTCGCATCCGGCCTCCAAGGCGGCAACGACAGTGGGAAGTCCGCACTCGCCAAGGTGCTTGGGGAGAGCACCGCCGCGCTCGGTCCAGGGGATGCGCTGGCCCTCGCACAAAGGCTCGCGGCCGATACCATCCTCTTCCTGCTTAATCCCCAGCGCCTATGGGAGCAGCCCGATGTGGTGCAGGGTATCTGGAATCTCAGAGACGTGTTCAAGTCTGGCGGGCAGATGCTGGTCCTTGTGACCCCGCCCGGCGCGACTCTACCTATCGAGCTACAGAACGACGTGATGGTGATCGACGAGCCGCTTCCAGCCATAGGAGATCTGGCCCGTCTGGTCGCCGAAACCTTCGACTCAGCGAATCTTCCCGCACCCGATGAAGGGTCCGTCTCCAAAGCAGTAGACGCGCTGATCGGCTTGGCTGCCTTTCCCGCGGAGCAAGTGCTGGCAATGTCGCTCTCACGGAATGGCGTCGATTTCGAGCGCTTGTGGGAACGAAAGCGTCAGACCGTCGAACAAACGCCAGGACTCACCGTCTGGCGCGGAGGAGAGACCTTCGATCAGATCGGCGGCTGCGACAACATCAAGCGGTTTCTGGCGGCGGTCCTTCACGGGCAGGAGGCCCCGCGGGTGATAGTGTTCGTGGATGAGATCGAGAAGGCCTTCGCCGGGAGTGGCACGGACATGTCCGGCGTCAAGACGGAGATGACGGGCACCATGCTCAGTTGGATGCAGGACCGCGGGGCCGATGGCGTGATCTTCATGGGCCCGCCCGGGGCCGCTAAAAGTGCCGTCGCCAAAGCGGCAGGGGCGACGGCGGGAATTCCAACCGTAGCCTTCGATCTGTCAGCCATGCAGAGTTCGTTGGTCGGAGGCTCAGGCGAGCGGTTGCGCGCAGCGCTGCAGATCGTTGACGCGATCTCGCAAGGGTGCAGTTTGTGGATCGCAACCTGCAACTCGATCACGAGCCTGCCTCCCGAACTCCGCCGGCGGTTCACTCTGGGGACCTTCTTCTTCGACCTGCCCTCGCCGGAAGAACGCAAAGCCATTTGGGACATCTACCTGACGAAGTGGAATCTCAGCGGCGATCTCCCCGACGACGACGGGTGGACGGGCGCTGAAATCAAGGAGTGCTGCCGGAAGGCGTGGCGACTAAAGCTGTCGCTTCAGGAATCGGCTGAGTACATCGTCCCGGTTTCCCGCTCAGCGGCGGATCAGATCGAGTCGCTACGCCGCCAGGCGTCGGGGCGATTCCTCAATGCAGCGCAGCCGGGTGTCTTTTCGGCCGAGTCTCGGCAGGCGCAGGGCGCCGGAAAGCGAGCCTTTCGCGACGGCTAATAGCGGCGGCGGGGGCCGAAACCTACAAGTCTCAGGAGGACACTGTGAGCAAATACCTGGAATTGCGTACGAAGTTGACCGAAGAGCAGTACCTCGTCGAGGCGCTGCGGGAACTCGGCTACATGCCCGAAGTGTGCCGTGAGGGCACAGCACTCGTTGGGTACATGGGCGACGAACGAGCTGAGCGGGCGCAAATCGTCATCCGCCGCCGGCAGTTGGATTCGGCCTCAAACGACATCGGCTTCGCGCGCGACGCGAGCGGCGTGTACCAGGCGATCATCAGCGAGTATGACCGCGGAATCGGGTTCGACGATGCCTGGCTCGGGCGGATCGCCCAGACCTACAAGGAACGGCAGACCATGGCAGTCGCCAAGGCAAAGGGCTACGTCTTTAAAGGCAGAGAGGTCGTCAACACGCCACTGGGCAAGAAGCTCCAACTGCGCTTCGCTGTCCGATGAGGAGGAATCCTATGAAGGAGAAGATTGTCGTCATCGAGATCGACGAGCAGGGCAACAGTTCGCTGGACCTGGCGGGCTTCGAGGGAAAAGGTTGTGCGGTCGTGGCCAAGGACTTCCAGGGCGGCGACTCCGTCACAAACACCCGGCACAAGCGCGAGTTCTATCTTCAAACCGGGGGCAAGAAGTTGCAGCAAGAGGGGCAGTAGACCTTTGAGCCCAGAGTTCGGATCCCCACATTTGCCGTTCACCACACCGTCTCCACAGACGCGAACGTCAACATTGGGCTGCGAGGTAGGAACTGCCGCCATGTGGATTGCGGGAACTGCGGACTTCCGCGACCACGCTGTCCGGAAGGGGAACCAACCGCGATACAATACCTTGAGTCGACCCCTGCTACGGGCGTTGCACAGCCTCGTCGCCGCGGAGTCCCGGCCGCTGGCGACACATCAGCGCGTGTGCTCATCGGCGGAATCAGTGGTCGATCGCCGCTTGGCCGAACACCATGCCAGAAATCCAGGCCAACCGCAGTAGTTGGTCGACGTTGATGACCCGCCTTTTCGACACCGCCAAGAACAACGGCGGGTTGGAATACGTATTCACGCTTGTCCGTGTCGACGGCTTGTCCTTTGATACGCCAGATCCTCTCGTCGGGCTTTGGGCAAAACTGAGCACCTTCAGAACCGCGCCGGACCCGGCGCATCAGCTCTCACAATACTGCGACTTGGCAGCCTCCGACGCACCCCTGTCGCTGGTGACCAACCTGCTCAATTGCGGTCACGGCAGACCTTACAATATCAGCCCCTTCAATCACCTGCGTCGCGGACACTTCCCAAATATCATCGAACCAACGATCTCACAGCGGGCGACCGCCTTGGCTCAAATGGCAACCGCAGATGGCGAGGCTGAAGTTGCGCGCGTCATCACCGATGCCTACCCGAACCAGCTATTGGCGTCGTGTACGGATGCCACACAAGGCGCGGGCGGAACGAATGACAGTCAGGCGGCCTTGAACAACTTATTTCTCTTCCTGCAGAATCTGCTTGAGACATACTTCACACGCCGACGAGAGTTCCGGAGTTCGCCAAGGTTCTTCAAGCTGCCGCAGTTTGAAGTGCTGGAACTTCTCGTTAACGACGACGTCGGCATCTTCGGTTTTCGGGTTCACTTCTCCAACCGCAGTTCCGCCGAATTTGTTCGGCACATCGCCGCGACCATCTGTACGAATCTCACTCTCGGTGAACGCGTGGGGTTCCATGTTGGCTCATTCGACGAACTTACTCACGAATGGCGCGTAGGTGAGAAATGGCTATACGAAGTCGGTTTGCCGGGCCGCTATAACGAACTCGGTAATTGGAAGCCACTCGTCTATCCTTCCGATAGCCAAGCTCTTGTAGAGCGTGCGCGCGCCCTCTCGAATGACCCAGGAATCCAAGGGGCTCTCTTTTACATGATGTGCACAGGGCACAAGGTGATCGAGTTCGCGGTTCGTACGAGTGTAGATCTCCCGATCGACGCCGACGAAAGCTTTGGCCTCAGCCGGCAGTTGCAGTTGTGGAAATGCCCTGTTCCTGAGGGTGAGCAATCTCACGGTCCCGTCGTCCTTTATGACGGCAACTTGTTCTTGGAAGAGACTGATCCAGAGTCCATCAGGCTCGCAATCGATACGATTGGGGCGGCAATGAATCGGCTGGCATTCGCTTTCGGAGCGTCCATAGAGTGGACTCTCAAGTATCAGCTTGAACAGAGCGCCCAAGGCTGTGAAGTACCCTCAAAGGAAGAATTGCAGCTGCTGAGGGAAGTGATGGCCGCCGACAGCGCGTCACCGCGTGACTTGTTTGCTTTGGATGCTGCCATCGATTGGTACAACCAAGGCAGCTCGTCGAAGAACATCTTCACGCGCTTCCTCTGCTACTACATAGCTCTAGAGAGTCTATCGACCGCCGTTGCCGATGGTGATGCCGATTTCGGGGTTGGATATCAACGACCAAACGCGGCAGAGCGGCGTCGGACGATGCTGGAGTGCATTGAGGCAAAACAGAACGAACTGCTCAACCTGGACCCGAAGCGGTTCATTGTGGAAGCATACTTCGAATGTGTGCTGAGTCTCAAGAAGAAGACACGTTGTATCGTGGAACTCGTGTTCGGAGAGGGACACCCGTATGTTGTCCGCCTGTTTGAGAAGCGCGATGGCTATTCTCTTAGCGATATCCGGGGCAGGCTCGCCCATGGCGGTTTCACTCTCGTGGAAAGAGATGACGAGCAATTGGTCAAGGCAAGGCTCCCCGAGATAGAGCAAATCGCGAGGGAGTTTTTAGTCCGGCTTGCAGTACATCTGAAGCCGTCAGACTTGCCCCCTACTTGGTCGCAGCGACACCGGGTGGCGATTTCCATGTCCGACCCACGTTCCACTCTTTGCACGAGCACCCTAGATGTGCTTCCGCGCACTGATTGGCGCATCCAGCCTGAGTGGCTTGACTGAGACGAGGGAGGCTCTTCTCGCGGGAAAATCCGGCCTCGCTGGACTGTCAGCGGTGTCTGATCTGAGAAGGCCAGGCCGGATCGGTACTGGGTGTCGATTTACTGTCCACTTATCTATATCTAGGTGCCTTTTGATGGGAGCGCCCTAACCGCTCTTTGGGCGGGTTGTCGGGCCACTTGGCTGTCTGACGGCCGTTGCTGACAGTTACCGACTACGGCGGATAGATCATCTCGGACGGAAACAGCTCAGACCCATCCGGATTGTGAAGTCTGCTTACCACATGCCGACTTGTGGCAGAGGCGAATGTATGCTGATCCACGCTATTGTTCCCGGTAGTCGAGTGAACGGACCAGGTGTCCGGGTTCTTATTTACTTCCAGGGCTGTACATTGGCTTGCCGCTCTTGTTGGAATCCGGAAACCCACCGTTTTTCGGGTGAGGAGCAATCGATCGAAGCTGTCACCGCCATTGTCCTTTCTGCACATCAGGAGCGCCCATTCGAAGGAGTCACGTTCTCCGGAGGGGAGCCGATGCAGCAAGCCGGCGGGCTTTTGGCGTTGATGAGGTCCATTTACGACCGACTGCCGGTGCTGAGCTTCGGAATGTACTCCGGGTACTCGGAGCAGGATCTGGCCAGCGGCCGTTACTGGTGCAGAACGGAAGCCAACAAGGTGGCAAGACAAGAGACTTGGCAAGGTATCCGGCAACATCTCGATTTCGCTGTGCTCGGACGATACGTGGCCCAGCGGCCAAGCGCCCTTGCGCTTCGGACGAGTGCAAACCAGAGGCTGCAGCTCTTCTCCGATCGCTACCGCGAGCAGGACTTCGAGGCGCAGGAGATCGAGGTCCACATCGGCGAAAGCGGGCTCGTTCAGCTAACCGGGTTTCCGGTGGCAGGCGCCCCGGTCTAACGAATCGCCGGGCGCAGTCTGTCCGGGAGGCCGTGACACGACACGGCTGAGTCCTGAACGCGCCGGCAGCGGCGTGCCAGTTGCCCAACAATCCAACCAAAACTCAGGAGGTGGCCAGCAATGGCGACTCAAGCACAACTATTCTCTTTCTCCCTGGCACAACCGGCATCGGCGGCGATGGAAGGCGGCGTCACCGCGTTGGTCCCGGCCGGCAACGGCGGCGGTATGCCCGTCGCGGTTCCCATTACAGATCCGGGCGTGGACTTGGCGAGGAAGACCGTTTGCATCAAGGTCCGGTTGTCCACCATGGGCAACACCCGAAAGGTCTCGACGTCGCAGATCGAGGCGGACGCCGACAAGGATCTCCTCCGAGTATCGAAGCACCTGGTCGATTCGGCGGAGTTGAAGGCGATCGGCCGGTTCGATGGCGAGATCCGGCGGTTCCTCTATAACATCTGCCTTCCTTTCGAGATCGGGATCCATCTCTTGCCGATCACCGCGCTTGAAACGGTAGAGCATCGGCTCCGGCAGTTTGCCGAAGACCGAAACCAGTTGGTCGCCCCGTTCATCGCTGCCTACCCAAGCCTCTGTCAGGCGGCGGCGAAGCGGCTCCGCGGGCTGTACAGTCCCGCCGACTACCCGCCGGTCGAGGATGTGACGAAGGAGTTCGGTTTCTCGTGGCAGTACGTCAGCTTCGGCGTGCCGGACCAGCTCAAAGGGATCTCGCGTGAGGTCTGGGAGCAGGAACGCGAGAAGGCCGCGCAACGCATGGCAGAAGCTTCTGCCGAAATCCAGCAGGTGCTTCGGGAGTCGATGGCGAAGCTTGTCCAGCACATGGCCGACCGGCTCAAAGAGGGACAAGACGGCAAGCCGCTGCGCTTCAAGGAGACGACGGTTTCAAACCTGGTGGAGTTCCTCACAAACTTCGAGTTCCGCAACGTCACTGACGACACCGAGCTCCAGGGTCTGGTTGCGCAAGCGCGGCAGCTTCTGCAGGGCGTCAGCGCCGACGACCTTCGGGCTACCGGGGACCTCCGCGCGACGGTTCAGCAGGGCATGGCGGACATCGCCGCTCAGCTCGACACGATGATGGCGAAAACCGGCGGCCGGAAGTTCCGTTTCGACGAGGAGGAGGTATGACTCCCGGCTTCGTGGCAGGGGTCCTCGAGGGGTTTGAAGGAACTCTGGAAGCCGTTCTGGAGCGCCTCGATGAAGGTGATCTGAAGCGGGAGGTTGAGGAGCTTCAGGCGCAGATCGCCAGCAAGCGGCAACAGTTCGAAGCGGCGGAGGCTACGACGCCAGTCATGGTGGGTTCGTAGACGTTCTCCGTTTCAGATCAGCGCTGGTCCCTGGCCTCGCCCGGTGCCGGCGCAACTATCATTACCGCTCAGGCCGGGTCCGCCCGGCCTGTTGCGTTTCACAAGGAGAAGAACAAACGTGAGTGGAGTCAATCAGATCACAATCGTCGGAAACGTCGGTTCGGCGCCGGAGCTCAGCTACGGGCAAAACAACGTTCCGTTCTGCCGGTTCTCGGTTGCCGTCAACGAACAATGGAAGACCGATGGGGAAAAGCGCGAGAGGGTGACTTGGTTTCCGGTGATCGTCTTCAACGGTCTCGCGGAAAATTGTGCCAACTTCATCGATCGCGGCCGGCTTCTGGCAGTCCAGGGCCGCGTGCAGACCCGCGAATACGAGGATCGCGAGGGAACCAAGCATCAGGTGATGCAGGTGGTCGCGGACAAGGTTACCTTCCTCGGCGCGGCGAAGCGCGACGACCGCGATGATCAGCGGCCGTCTCCGGGTAAGCCGCGCAGCGATGCACGCCAGGAGAATTCTCAGGACGTGCCGTTCTAAATCGGCGGGCTGCCGCTTCGATGGCGGCCCGCTCCACAAGGAGCCAATCAGATGACACCAACCGCAGCACCCCAATCGGGACTGTTCGCCCAGCTTCAGCCCCTACTCGCTCACCGTGCCGTACTCATCACGGTTTCGAAGCTTGAGGGCGATCAGCTCCAGGTCAACATTTGCCCGCGACAGTTGAAGGACGGCGAGAACTCGGCGCTCACGATCCCACTTTGTGTGACCGGAACCGCTGCTGAGCTTGACGTGGACCTGGTGCCTCAAGTCGCCGGGTTCGTCACTTCTCACGTCGGCCTGAATACGAATTTGGCGACGATCGAGAAGGAGATCGCCGAGGCAGAGAAGGCCGCTCGGGAAGAGGCCAAGAAGAAGCACAAGGTCGTCGGCAACGGTGGCAAGAAGGCCACCGACAGCGCGGCGACGACCCAGCCGCCGACCGCCTCGAAGCCCGAGCCGCCTGCGCCTCAGACGCTCAGCTTGTTCGATCAACAGTCGCCGCAGACTGATACGAGCGAGCCGGTAGAAGCGGCTCAACAGAGCACCGCCAATCCACAATAAGGAGCCCATGAACGATGGCACTCACCGTTTCGAAAATGACCAGAATTTTCCAGTTTCAAGGCGTTCGCCTCCCGGACCCGAACCCAGCCATGCCAGTCGACGAAGTGAAGGCACTCTACGCGGCTCAGTATCCCGAACTCGCGACGGCGGTCGTAAACGGTCCCGAAGCGGTCGGCGACAAGATGCGGTACACCTTCGACCGGGCGATCGGCAGCAAGGGGTAGCTCGATGCACCCGCCGCTGTCGGACCGCGAACTGGTCCTGCGCGAGCTCGAGCGTCTTGCGCAGGGCCAGCATCCTGATCAGCAGACTCCGCTAATGAGGTTCACGCGATGCCCAGATTGGCAAAGAGCTTCAGAGTTGATTCTCAGCGCCCTGCATGCGTCATCGCGCCAGCGGAGGGGAACTCGCCTCACGGCACCGCCGGCGTCGCTTCCACCTCTTTGATGGCAGTGGGCGCTGGGTTGGCGATACCTCGCCTTGATGGCATGCCCGTTGAACAGCAACTCTGGCACGGCGAGGCTGCGGCCGCCCGCTTGGCGCGCACCTTTGTTGATGCAGATGTTGCTCACCCGGATGATTGGGTCGCCGCTAGACAGAACCCCTTCGAATTCCTAAAGCGGGCTCTCGATCGATGGCTGAGCCGGCATGATGGCGCCGTGATTCGGGAACAGTTCTACCTCGATGTGCTGCTCTCAACCAGTCTCGACCGGTACTTCTGCGGCGACGGCCGGTCCGTCGATGCCTCCAAGGTGTTCCTGGCGCTGGAGCCGGACTCTGCCGGATACGTGATTCTCGGTCCCACCCTACGTTTGCTGGAGGACGTTCACCCAAGGCTCCCCGCGACCTTCCTACATCTTTTCCTCGGAGCGCTCAACCGTTGGGTCCGCGCCTATGATTACCGCGACGCATTCGAACGGGTCGAGAGGCTTCGGGAGTGGTACGAATCGGATCCGGACGGCGAAGCCGTGGAACTGCCTGACATCGATCGTTGCCTGCCCAAGTCAGTGAATCGGAGACCGCTAAGCCGCCGCAGTCTGGGTGCGATGATTCCGGCCATCAAGAATTCAGCTTCGCGGCAACTGATGGAGCTGGCAGTCGAACTGGATCGGCTGTCAAGCCAAAGTGCGCGCCCCGAGATCGGCGACGACGTTCGTGAACTCCTGATCGATTGCGGAGAGCCGGTCCCGGCGCTCCTTGCGGTCTTCGAGCGGACGGATGCGATCGAGGGCTGCTTCGACGAAGATTGCCAGGGAATGTTGGAACTGACGCCAGAACCAAACCTGATCGTTCCCTTCGATGGGCAGACTGAAGGCGATGTGCGCGGCGCCTTTGCGATCCTCTCAGCCGTGTGCGAGACGCTATCGTGCGCGAGCCGCCTGATGAAGATCATGCCCGGCAACGAGCGGCTGAATTAACCGGAGGTAGAGATGAATGCCTACGTGGACGTTGGCGGCAGCGAAGTTCTAGCGTTGAAAGGCGCCCTCCTCGTATACCAGGGCAAGAGCCGTGGCTTCGTTACCTGGCATGCGGTTCGGCAGGCTCCAGAGGAGGGAGCGCCATTCCTCGGCGAAGCTCAGGAACTGACCACCGAATTCGTTCATCATCTCGCCCAGGGTCTGGGAACGCGGGTGCCCACGGAAAT
>Ga0187893_10006862_pt1 | contig 19115 bp, 15 predicted proteins | sample MA1701074metaG_FD_139574 | JGI IMG/M metagenome (GOLD analysis project Ga0187893, IMG submission 139574) | White microbial mat communities from a basaltic lava cave in the Kipuka Kanohina Cave System on the Island of Hawaii, USA - MA170107-4 metaG ... | reverse complement strand
GACGTAAAGCGATAAGCCAGATTGTAGATGCGCCGGGAATAGCTCTCGACAATCTCCTCCCAGGCCGCGCCATCACCCGCGCGACACCTGCGGACCAATTCGGCTCCTTCGCTGGCAGCCAAAACTTTTGCAGCCCCCACGTTTTGTTTTCTCCGGCTCGTGTCCTTCCGTACACCCCTGCCAGGGCGGAAAACCCTTGTCAAGTGGCAATTACGATTGCGGCAAAACTAAAGTTCCCACCGATAGCCGTGGTGCCCGATTGCGGTTTGACCTGATTGCCATAATAAACGCCAATTGGCTTAGGGTGGCGATCGAAGGTTCTTGCCCAGACCGTTAAGCTGTAGTAGGCTTTTTCCGCCACCCAACATCTTGTGGTTTGGCTGACAACTTAGTCAAGCATCTTTCGCGGAACCTGGAACCGCGGGCCGGGCTCAAAGTCTTGAAGGGTCAATCATATCGAAAATTCTTCGAATTCATAGCCCTCTGCCTGGTGGCGGCCGGACTGCTCTGGTGGTTTGGTCGCAAATTGGACTGGGTTGAAGTCGGCCGCGCCTTAAGCCAATCTGATTGGCGTCTGCTGACCCTGGCAACACTTATAATCTGCTTTGCCTATTTGCTTCGCGCCCTCCGTTGGGGAGCGCTGTTGGCTCCACTCGGGCCTGCCCGCTTAAACGACCTCTTTGTGGCCACTACCGCCGGGTTTGGAGCAGTATTTCTGGTGGGGCGCGCCGGAGAGCTCGTTCGCCCGGTAGTTCTGCCGCTCCGTGACAAACGCGTTCGACCGAGCGCGGCCTTTGTCACCATTTTGGTCGAGCGAATCTTTGACATGACCGCGGTGGTGGTTTTCTTTGCGATCAGCCTCTTGTGGTTTGAGCCGACTGGAGTCTTGCGTAGTGAATTCACCAGAGTTTGGGTGGCCGGTCTGCTCCTATTGCTGGGGTCCGCGCTGGTGCTCGCTCTCCTTATGTGGTTCAGGAGAAGGTCCTCGGGAGTGCTGGCCTGGCTGCGCAGGAGATTAGGAAGCCCGTCTCTGGTGCCCGACCGATTAAAGAAGCTGTTTCTGAGGTTGGTTGAGCAATTAGCTCAAGCGCTTCGAGTACTGGTTGATGCCCGGGAACTCGCTTTTGTTTCTGCCTGGACGGTGCTCGTCTGGGCCGGGATTACGGTCGCAAATCTTCTGGTGTTCCGCGCTTTCGGGTTGCCCTTTGGGTTACCCGAGACGGTTTTCGTGCTCGGTTGGTCTTTGGTGGGTTCTCTGGTACCGACGCCGGGCGGCGCGGCTGGAGCTTTTCATGCGGCCACGGCCACGGGTTTAATCCTTCTAGGGGTACAAAGAAACACCGCCGCAGCGGTCTCAATCGTGCTGCATTTGGTTGATTTTGGACCGGCTGTAATCTTTGGGTTTTACTATCTTCTTCGTGGCGAAATAAATCTATCTCAACTGCGCTCAACAGCTTTCGGTGATCGCGTCGCGCCCCCTGACGAAGGGGCTGACCCGCAAGAGGTAACACGCCAGGAGCGTCAGCTGCACGAGGTACCAGCTACAGAGTAAGCTTTTTGCGGCGTGTAATGTGCCGCTTTCCCCCAGTTTCTCCGGAGTCTTTATGAAATGTCCTTTCTGCAGTTACCTGGAAGATAAGGTTGTTGACTCGCGTGAGTCGCGAGAAGGCGATGCCATCCGCCGACGGCGCGAGTGCCTGCGCTGCGAACGCAGGTTCACCTCGTACGAGCGAATCGACGAGATCCCATACATGGTGATCAAGAAAGACGGGCGGCGCGAAACCTTCGATCGCAACAAAGTAATGGCTGGCCTGCTACGTGCATGTGAAAAAAGGCCTGTACCTTCGTCCAAGCTAGATAGTATTGTCAATGCTATTGAGAAGTACGTGCAGGAATCGCCGGAACGCGAACGGCCGACTAACAAGATAGGCGAGATGATTATGCGCCGGCTAAAAGAGCTGGACAAAGTTGCTTATGTGAGATTTGCTTCCGTTTATCTTGAATTTGAAGACGTCACAGAATTTATGACCGAGCTTAAACAGCTGGTCAAAACTCGATCGAGTTCCTCAGGCAGTAAGAAGGGTTAAGCAAATGGGCATGATCAAGACGGTGCGCGCCACGGGATTGGAGCGATTAGAGCTGCAGCGCCTTCGTGACCGGGTGGGTCGGCTTTATGCGGCCCTGCAGGAAGCTACTGAGGCCGAAAACCCGCTCGCCTCAGGAGCCTGGGCACCGCCGGTGGACCTCTGTGAAGCTGAGGACGCAATTTGGATTCGAGTTGAACTTCCCGGAGTCAGTGCCAACCAGATCAAGATCGGCGTCACCAGCGCCCAGATCAAGATCTGGGGCGAGAAAAAGCGACGGGTTGCACGACGCCGGGTAATCTCTTACCTGTGCTCCGAGCGAAGTTACGGAAAGTTTAATCGCATCATCCACCTTCGCTGGAGCATTAGCGTGCGCCAGGCGACGGCTGAAATTGCAAATGGTGTCTTGCTGATCTGTCTTCCCAAGATCGAAGACCGGCGGGGCGCTGAGTTTAAAGTTGAGGTTAAAGATACAAACCCCGAATCTGAAGAGCATCAAAGCGAAACTCTGGCCCAAAAGCAAAGTAGAATCTAAAAGACCATGGCGATAACCAACGACGCTGAAATCGATGAGGGAATCCAGATTGCCGATAGCGATCAGCAGTTGCAGATTCCAACTGAATTGCCGGTGTTGCCGTTACGCGACATCGTCATTTATCCATTCATGATCGTGCCGCTTTTCGTTTCGCGTGAAAAATCCATTCACGCGGTCGATGAGGCGCTCGGCGAGAATCGAATGATCCTGCTTGCCTCGCAGAAGGATTTGGATAAGGAAGAGCCGACCGCCGATGACCTTTACCGGGTGGGTACCGCTGCCGTGATTATGCGGATGTTAAAGTTGCCTGACGGTCGTATCCGCATCCTCGTCCAGGGACTGTCACGCGCGGAAATTGACTCCGTTGACACGCAGGGCGATTACCTGAGAGCCCGCTTGCGTGTGATGCAGGAGACTCTTCCTCCCGAGCGTTCGTTGGAGGTCGAAGCCCTGATTCGCAATGTGCGCGCATCAATGGAGAAAGCCATCAATCTGGGGAAGAACATCTCGCCTGAGGTAATGGCGATCGTTGCTAATTTGGACGACGCGGGACGTCTGGCAGATTTGTCTGCTTCCAACCTCGAATTAAAAGTAGAGGACGCGCAATCCGTACTGGATATTGCCGATACCACCGCCAGACTCCGGCGCGTCAACGAGTTGCTCAATAAGGAAATCGAGGTGCTGACGGTCCAGCAGGAGATCAACACCCAGGCACGAGCCGATATTGACCGCTCACAAAGGGAGTTCTACCTGCGCCAGCAAATGAAGGCCATCCAGAGCGAGCTGGGCGAAGGCAACGAACTGGCGGAGGAAATCGCCCAGTTCCGCGAGAAGATCGAGGCCGCCCAAATGCCCAAGCCGGCTGAGGACGAGGCACTACGGCAGCTAAAGAAACTCGAACGGATGCACCCGGACGCGGCCGAAACCGCCACTCTGCGGAATTGGATGGAGATCATGACTGACCTTCCCTGGTCAAAATCTTCTACAGACAACCTGGATCTGTTAAAGGCCGAGAAAATTCTTAATGAGGATCATTACGGTCTCGAGAAGGTCAAAGATCGGATTATCGAGGCGCTGGCCGTGCGTAAGCTCAAGGAGAAGCCAAAGGGGCCGATTCTCTGTTTGGTGGGTCCACCGGGAGTTGGAAAGACTTCTCTGGGTCGCTCAATCGCGCGGGCCCTGGATCGCAAGTTCATGAGACTCTCGTTGGGAGGCGTCCATGACGAAGCGGAAATCCGGGGCCATCGCAGAACCTACGTGGGTGCCATGCCCGGGCGTATCATTCAGGCGATGCAGCAGGCGGGTACAAACAATCCTCTAATCATGCTGGATGAGATCGACAAAGTTGGAGCAGATTTTCGCGGCGATCCTTCGTCGGCGTTGCTGGAAGTACTTGATCCGGAACAGAACAACACTTTCCGTGATAACTACCTGGGGGTCACTTTTGACTTATCCAACGTCATTTTCATGACCACTGCAAATGTTCTGGATACGATTCAGCCCGCGCTTCGGGATCGCATGGAAGTCATCAGAATAGCGGGTTATACGGAGGAAGAAAAACGTGAGATTGCTCGCCGCCATTTGTTGCCAAAACAAATGGAGGAAAACGGCATCACGTCGCGTGAGCTGAATCTCTCCGGAACGGCTTTGACGGCAATTATCCAGCGTTACACACAGGAGGCTGGATTGCGGCAGCTGGAGCGCGAGATTGGCAGGATTTGTCGTAAAGTCGCGCGCCGAATTGCGGAAGGTCATAAAGGCTCGATCAGGGTTTCATTAAAGAACCTCCATGAGTTTCTGGGTGCTCCGAAAATCATTCCTGAAGAGGTTTTGAAGAAGGACCAGATTGGCGTTTCCACCGGTCTGGCCTGGACGGCCGTGGGCGGGGATGTGCTCTTCATCGAGGCGTTGCGCATGAAGGGCAAGGGCAATCTGGTACTCACCGGACAGCTCGGCGATGTGATGCGTGAGTCAGCCCAGGCTGCGTACTCGTATGCAAAGTCTCGGGCGAAGGAACTCGAGATTGACGAGGATGACTTTAATAAACACGACTTGCACATCCACATACCGGAAGGCGCCATACCCAAAGATGGCCCCTCCGCAGGTATTACTTTAGCGACGGCAATGGTCTCGGCCCTGTCTTTACGGCCGGTGCGAAAGGACGTGGCGATGACCGGGGAGATAACTTTACGGGGAAATGTGCTTCCGGTGGGTGGGATCAAAGAGAAAGTCCTGGCGGCGCGCCGGGCCAGAGTTTCAACTATCATCCTGCCGCACCAGAACCGGCGAGATCTGGACGACGTCCCCAAGGAACCGTTTAAGGACATTCGCTTTGTCTTTGTCGATAACATGCGTCAAGTTTTCCGCGAAGCACTGAAGGAACGAGTGGCTCCCCCGGTGAGCACAGGTCCGCGTCCGCATCGTTTGCCACAAGCGGCATCGGGTCGACCGGCCTGAAACGATGCGTCAAATTAAGAATCCTGCTGTGAACTGAGGGTGCAACCCACCTCTTCTTCCCTGAATCTCAAGCCTTGGAGCGCCTTCACGCTGTTCAAACAATATTTGGCAGTGCGCTTAAAACAACCCCCGACTTTGCAACCAATAACTGAGTTCTGATTTGAACTCCCAAAATAGATTAAGGATTACTATGCCCAGACCAGGATATTCGCGCGTTACTCGATTACTGGCCTTCGTTATTACGCTTACTCTTACCGCCCTCGCCTTTGGCCAGGAAGGCAACAAGACATTCTCCGGCATCACGATAAAGAATTTCGGTCAGATGGATGAAAGGTTCTACCGCGGGGGCCAGCCAAAAGAGAACGACTACCAGTCGTTGGCTGCCCTGGGGATACAAACGATAATTGACCTCCGAGATAAGCCAAAGGAATACGAGCAGCCGGCCGTCGAAGCCGCCGGAATGCGTTATGTAAACATTCCGATGGACGACAAGTCTTACCCCCAGGAAGAGCAGATTCAAGCCTTTCTAAAACTGGTTGAAGATCCTCAGACAGGAAAGTTTTTCGTGCATTGTGCGGGTGGGCGCCATCGAACCGGTGTGATGGGAGCAGTCTACAGATTCAAGACTACTGACTGGGACTACGATCGTGTTTACGCCGAAATGAAGCAGTACGACTTTTACTCTCGCTGGGGTCATGGCCCGATGAAGCAGTACGTAAAAGATTACTGGGCCAGGGAGCAGGCTGAACGGCAAACGGTCGAGTCAACAGCTCGCTGAGTAGATTTCGACGCAACAAGGAGACCGATCCACGAAACAACACGAAATTTCGTTCATGAAGTTTCGTGTCATTTCGTGTATCGTTCGTTTTGGTTGCGGCTCTGCTGCTGTGGATCTGATTGCACCTCCCGTAAGTCCGCGGGATTTTCATTGGTAGAGATTCGCAAAGCTCTTCTTCTGTTCCCATTCAATGCTGGTTACGTTTTGAGCATCGCCTGACAAGATCTCCTCGCTCAATTCGTCGGTGGTTACGTCCGGACTGATATCGACGGAAACCACAATTTCTCCCGTCTCATCCCCGTTCTGACGACTTAGGGTTCGCAGTTCCGACTCGAACTGATGCCGGTTCAAAACGGCTTTGACGTTGTGTTGAGAAGTTACCATATCCTTGGTGACAATTTTCAGTTCCATTGAGCGAAAAACCAGCCGTCCCTCAAAGTTTTCAAGAATCCACAAAACCAAAAGGACGAAGAAGCAAAGCACCACCGCCAGTTCCGGACGGCCCACGCCGGCAGCCAGGCCCAGTCCCAGACAGCTCAGCAGGACAGAGATCTCCTTAGGATCGCGAATGTTGGTTCGGAAACGGACGAGTGAAACCGCCGCAAATATACCAAAGGCCCGCGCGGCGTTGTCCCCGACAATCATCATCAGCGCCGCAGCCACTATCGCCAGAAGAATTTGAGTCTGTGCCACGTAAGGATTTCGTCGTAAGACGATAGTCTCCTTCTTGGGACGGAACGCCAGCACAGCGCCAAGTGCGGCCGCCAGTAACAAGCGAAGAGTAATACGCCCCACTGTCTCGCCTAGACTCTCGCCCACATAGGTGGGAGTAGAATTTTCAGATTCAAACAGCTTATCAATAAAGGTTTCGCTTTTACTCGGCGTCCGCTGCTGTGGACCCGTGGCCCCTTCAGCGGGTCGTGCAGTTGGCGCTTCAGTTGAAACAGCTGGTCCAGGCTGTGATGGTGCAGGCTGTGTGGTACCCCTCAACAGCAGATATACAAAGAATGCGCTGCCAATTAGAACGACGACAAAAACAGTAACCAGCCGCAAATTTTGATTCTTCATGTTACGTTTCATTCGCAAGGTGACCGGACCTCACTTTCTAACCCTGAAGGTTTACCAGTTCATTGATTCTTTCTCGCATTGCCTGGGCATAATCCTCGACTTCTTCAGCCGAATAATTTGCTGCCCGAAAAGCGTCCCGCAATTGTGCATCGCTTAAACGCGATAAGAGATTTCCCAGCCACCGAGCCTGCTCGACAGTTATGTCATCGAAAAGCGATTTGTTCTTTCCGCCGTAATTAAAATCGACGCGACCGTTCTTTACACTTTCCACGAACCTGGCCTTAACGAAGTCCTCAGGCTTGTTGCGACTGCGGGAAAAGAATCCGCCAGTTTTGCCCAGCGAGCCCCCCAGATCGCTGATGATGTAGTGCAGTGCAGTTCCGTCCTGGCCGCGCACTGCCAGGATTTCATTGTTTGAATCCTTAATGTCCCAGTTATTGATCAGCATCATCATCACTTTCAGACCTTGAAACTCCCTGGTGCCAACAAAAGGATTTTCCTTCCATTTCCAGTCGCCAACGCGCTGCACATCTTTGGGTCTGGCTTCGAACCGCACGTTTTCAAGAGTGCCTTTGCCCTTGATTTCCACTCGAGGCGCCAGATACGCCACCTCGGTCACATAACCTGCCGCCCAAAGCAGACGGTTAGCGGCAGTGTCTGACTGCGCTTCTTTGCCCAGCTTGGCGACCCATTCACGGCCTGACGCATCTTTCACTTCGTACTTGGTTGAGTAGCCCCCGTTTTTTTCTTTGATAAAGGTCACACTCTCGAGGGCTGGCTTCATCTCTTCGCCGCCCGGGCCCAGGTATAAATCGCGTGATGAGATATCCGCGGGCTCCTCCCACAAAACCGGAGTGCCCGTTGGTTTGGACTTTTCTTGCGGGGTTGCGAAGGCGTGTTGGAAATTAAAAGCCAGCGTGATTAGCAAAACGAGACCGACGATTCTGTTAAGGCGCCACATGGGTTATCTCCAGAAAAGTTCGCGTTGACCCCGGCCCCGCGAGGGGCGCCAGGTCTCATGCAAACGTTGCTTGTTAAAGGGGGCTTAACTGGGGAAACGTACGGGGAGGTAAATCTTTTAATTTCCCTTGAGATTCATAAAGTAAGCCTGAGCATCAAATGGTTCCGTTGCTGGGGATTCGATCTTGCGGTAAGAACCATCGGGCTGTAGTTCCCTGGCTTTGACGTTGTCGCGCCAGTAGGCTGCCAAAACCACGTCTTTCAAATACTGTTTCGACTCTGGATCCTGGACTGGCGTAATCACCTCAATTCGATGTTTCAAGTTCCGCGACATCCAGTCGGCGCTGCCGACGTAGAGCTCTTCGTCACCACCATTGGCCATATAGAAGACCCGGCTATGCTCCAAAAATCGACCGACAACGTTTCGGACCCGAATGTTCTCAGACAGTCCCTTGACTCCGGGTCTTAGCATGCAGATGCCGCGGACAATTAGGTCGACCGGCACACCCGCCTGTGAAACCTGGTAAAGCTTGTCGATAATTTGTTTGTCTGCCAGGCGGTTAAACTTGGCGACTATGCGCGCGGGGCGTCCCAAACGCTTATGCTCCATTTCGCGATCGAACATGGCATTCAACTTTTCGCGGAGATTTACCGGAGCCACAAAGAGTTTGCGATATTCAATTTGCCTCGAACTGCCGGTGAGAAAGTTGAACAGCTCGGTAGCATCCAGACCGATTTCGTCGTCGGCTGTAAACATTCCGAGATCCGTGTAAGTACAGGAAGTCGTTGGGTTGTAGTTTCCGGAAGCGATATGGACGTATCGCCTTAAGGCCTCACCCTCCCGTCTAATGACCAACGTAAGTTTGCTGTGAGTTTTGAGCCCCAACACGCCGTAGACCACGTGCACTCCAGCCTCATCAAGCTTTCTGGCCCACTCAATGTTGTGTTCCTCGTCAAAGCGGGCCTTCAGTTCGATCAACGCGGTTACCTGCTTTCCGTTTTCGCTGGCTCTGATTAGCGCTTGCGGAATCGGAGATTCGGGGCCCGTCCGGTACAGACACATTTTGATAGCCACTACGTCTGGGTCATCGACGGCCTGATTGATGAAGTGGGTAACACAGTCATAGGAATCGTAGGGGTGATGCATTAAGCGCTCACGTTCCTTGATGGTGTCAAAAATTGATTTGGACGACTTGAACCACTCTGGTTCAGCCGGAGTAAATGGCTTGTCTTTTAAATCCGGGCGCTCCAGGTCGTACAGGGCCATGAGCTGCTGAATTGCCAGGGGTCCATTGACGACATAGACGTCGTCCTCTTCAAGTTTGAGCGACTCGCAAAGATACTCGCGCATCTCCTCAGGCATGCTGGCCGAGACTTCCAGCCGAACCGGTGAACCAAAGCGGCGCTGGCGCAGCTCCCTTTGCAGATGCGAAAGTAGATCTTCAGCTTCCTGCTCGCGAATCTCGATGTCCGCGTCACGAGTTACGCGAAACCGGTGACATTCTCGAGGCTTCATTCCGGGAAACAGTGACTGCAAGTTAGCCTCAATCAGGTCCTCCATCAGCACAAACTTGTTCTTCGAAAACCCCACAGGAACCAGGCGGGGTGTCTTTGAAGGTACCTTGATGCGCACAAATCTGCTTTCGAGAGTTGACTTTGGCAAATTTTCGGATGGCTTCACGTCCTCAGGCGGATCGACCCAGAGGGCCAGGTTCAGGCTGAGTGGCGAAACATAGGGAAAGGGATGACTTGGATCCACTGCCAGCGGCGTCAAGAGTGGAAAGACTTTTTCGAAGAAGTGCTCGGTCAGCGAAACTTTCTCATGTGCGCTCAAAGTGGTTGGCGAAACAATTGAAATCCCGGCCTCAGCTAACCTTGGCAACAGATCTTCTGTGTGGCACTTTACCTGTTGCTCAAACATTGGCAGCAGCGTTTTGCGAATTTCTTTAAGTTGCTCAGCTGGTGTCATTCCGTCCGGCGAAAGCTCAGTCACATTCTGATCGACTTCCTCTTTCAAACCCGAGACTCGAATCATGAAAAACTCATCGATGTTTGACGAGAAAATCGCCAAAAACTTCAGGCGTTCAAGCAACGGATTGCTGTCATCCAAAGCTTCGCCAAGCACCCGCCGGTGGAACTCGAGCAGACTGAGCTCACGGTTAAACATTAATCTGCTCTCTGCTGCTGGCGGAAAGGATTGAATTCGCTCTATGGGAAACTCTCTTACGTCCGCTTTTTTTGGTTGCGCGCTCGACATTTTTTTATAGGCTCAAACTACTTTCCGAGTTTTTTTCTTACCCAGCCCCGCACGAACCGGATCGGGGGAGAAGCGTAAGTCTGACTCCCGAATTGGCAAAATGCGTTCCAAACCGAGGCTAGGAAGAAGATTCGAGTCCCGCGGTTGCAATGTCGAAAACTCGCAAGGTTTTCTTCACAAAAAAGCAGACAACAGGTGTATGAAATCGATGCTTTCAGTAACCAGTGGAACAGTTATGGCGCTTGACGTCTTGGGATGTCGTAAACCTTTTGGGCAGGGACGGAAACGAACTCCGCTGTTTCGATTATGAAAGCAGTTAGACTGAAGCCATAAACGCAGCCGGTGTCCAGGCCAATCGCTCGTTTGGCCTTCCTTGGCTCGCGCTTCGGCCAGTGTCCGAATAGGGCGATCTCCCGGCCATCGTAAACTTCGTACCAGGGTGTCCCGACTCGTCGCGTTCTATCTTCGCCAAGTGTGCGTAACTCGGTGAGATCTTCTGGGGACTGTTGTTCAAGTGGGACTCCCGGTCGTAATCCCGCATGGACAACGACGTAATCTCCGAGTTGGATCAGGTATGGAAGGCTTTGCAGATATTCAAAGTAGGTCTCCCAATTCTCGCTTAGCTCGTCTGCCGTCCGTCTTTGGGATAATTTGAGTTCGGTCGAGCGATCGCGCCAGTGTCGCACCAGAGCCAGATCGTGGTTGCCAATGACGGACGCGAACCGGGAATCACCCCGGAAGAGGTCGAGTACTTCCCGGTTTTTCGGGCCCTTAACAATCAAATCACCAACGGCGACTACTCGATCTGCAGGTTTTAGATCGACCTGACGGAGCAGCGAAACCAGCTCATCGTAGCAACCATGAATGTCGCCCACCACAATCGTCCGAGTCAAAGTTAAGGCCTTTTAAATTGCAGAATGTTAGAGAAGCTCGAGACACCGGGTCCTTTCATTGTAACTGAGCCTTCCGCTCCCGGCCTCTTTGAAAATCATGCGCTTTTTGCCTCCTGAGCCATTTATTGCAACCAAAGGGCACCCTCCGGCGTTAGTCCTTCACGGGAGTGGCCGAATCGCTGAAATTTCCGGTTTTGGGGTGCCAACCCGAGGCAAATGGCCGGCATCTGTTAACCTTTACTAAAAACGCCCGAATTTGGTGGAAAAGTTAACTATTTCGACCTGTGCTTTACCATAGATTCATTGACACTCGAAAAATGCGTATGGTAACCTCGCGACTGTCTTTGGCTTCCGGCTCGAAGGCCGTTGGTGTTTTCCAAATCATTGAGAAGCCATTAGATAACCTCGCAATTATGAACATTGGGTGGACTTGTGCGAACTCCTTGCTCAAGGATTCGCACACATGCTTTAAGGAGAATGACGACTGATGTCAGCGAGCTTCCCTCAGATGCTAGCCCGCCTGGGTGTGCTAGCGCTTTTTGCCGCCCCCGCCGCTAGTCTCTGCCAGATTCCCGTAGCATCGTCGGCACGTGATATTCCGAATGCCGTTCAACAGGCAGAGGATCGTGTGTCGCGGATCATCGCCAGGGCTGAAGACCACTTCCGCAAGGGCAAGTTGAACCTTGAGGACAACAGGCGCGATCAGGCACGAGACGAATTCGACAGGGCGGTTGATGCCATTCTCGAATCAGGCCTGGATGTTCGTGCCAGCCAGAAATTACAGACCTACTATCTTGAACTGGTCGAAAGAATCTACCGCGAGGAAGTACCTTCACAGCAAGTGGCTCCACAAGTAAGTTCCGCAGCGCTGGTGGCTCAAAGCGTTCAAACTCCAGCTGCCGCCCCGCAGATAGGCTTTCGGGAGCAGAAGTTTGAACCGTCTCCACTTGATGAGCTGAGTAAGCTGGTCTTGACTCCTGAAGAGCAGAATGTTTCGGATGCAGATTTTGTGGCGTTGGAGCAGGCGAAACAGAACGTTAATTTCTCGTTTACGCTTAATCCCTTAATTCAGCAATACATAAACTACTACCAGGGTCGCGGCCGCGGGACGATGGAGTCGGGCTTGCGGCGCTCCGGTCTGTATATGAAGCTCGCGCGCCAGATCTTCGTACAGGAAGGCGTGCCGGTGGACATCACCTGGTTGGGTCAGGTGGAGAGTGCCTGGCGTCCCAAGGCTGTTTCCTGGGCGGCAGCCTCCGGCCTCTGGCAATTCATTCCCAGTACGGGACGAGACTATGGTTTAAGACAAAACGCCTGGATCGACGAGCGCAACAGCTTCGAGCAAGCCACTCGCGCCTCCGCCCGCTACCTGAAAACTCTGGCTGCCTACTATAAGGGCAACTGGGAGCTGGCTATGGCGGCTTACAACACCGGGCCGGCGAACGTGGACCGGGCAATTTCTCGCGCCGGTTCAGCAAATTTCTGGGCCATCTACCCTTTCATTTATCAGGAGACGCGAAACTACGTTCCAAACATTCTGGCAGTTATTTTGATCGCCAAGAATCCCGAGAAGTATGGGTTCAAGGGCATCAAGCCTGACCCGCCGTTGTCCTATGACGTGGTCAAGGTGACGACGGCGACGAGTCTGCAGTTGGTCGCGGATGCCACTGATTCCAATCTCGATTACATCCGCACGCTCAATCCTGAACTTAAGCGCGATGTGACTCCACGAGCGGAGACCTATAATGTTCGCGTGCCAGGTGGTAAGTCCAAGCAGTTGGCGGCAATCCTCAACCGCATTCCAGCTGATCGACGTGACACGGCCCGAGTGATTTCTGTGGCCCCCGGAGAGGGACTGCAAAATGTCGCCAGCCGCACAGGATTTAGCACCGCACAGTTGCAGGCTCTGAATAGCGGCGTCGATCTAAACAACACCAACAAGCTGGTGGTTCCCACCAGCAACGTTCGTCTGACCAGCTGGCGCCGGGCGGCGCCGCGCGCAGAAGTCGAGGCGCCAACGCTTTCCCGAATTCGAGCACGCAAGGGCGACACCATCGCCAAGATTGCTGCAGCTCGGAAGCTGGACGTGAACGAAGTTTCCAGATTGAACGGCATTCCGGCTAACGCCGAACTACGCAACGGACAGGAAATCAAGCTGCCCGCCGCCACAAATGGCGCTGGCTCCTCCCGTCGCCGCTAAGGTTTCCAGCAACAAACAAGTCCCCAACATTGCAGCTCTGCCGCCTATTCGCGGCGGAGCTGTAAGCAAGCCGCAGATGAACGCCGAAAGACGCAGATGAGAGTTTAAGCAAAAGAGGGTCTCTCTTTTTCGCGCTCATTCTGATCTGCGTCCATCTACGTTAATCTGCGGCTGAATTTCTGCGGCGGCTAAGTTTGACATCAAACTGAATTTGCCTTAAAAGAATCGCACCATCACAAAGTAAGGAGCCACCTCACCATGCTCTTCCGAACCCTCTCCGCTGCTGTCTATGGCATTGACGCCGATCTCGTCGACATCGAAGTGGATCTGACACCCGTTCGCGGGGAATCAGACAATCCCAATGTGACCATAGTTGGTTTGCCTGATGCCGCGGTGCGCGAATCGCGCGAGCGCATTCGCGCGGCCATAACCAATTGTTCGTTCTTTTTTCCATTCCAGAAGGTGACTATCAATCTGGCTCCCGCGGACGTGCGCAAGGAGGGTGCCAGCTTCGACCTGCCTATAGCCTTGGGCATCCTCGGCGCCAACGGCGACCTTCCTGATGAAAACCATCTAATCCACGTTCTCTGTGTTGGGGAACTATCACTTGATGGGCGAGTGCGTCCAATCAAAGGAGCCTTGCCCATTGCCATCCTGGCGCGGTCGGCTTTGATCGAACATCTGATTCTGCCCGACGAGAATGCCAAAGAGGCCGCTGTGGTTTCGGGCGTAAACGTCTATCCGGTTGCAGATCTTCGCAGCGCCACTGAATTGATAGCCGCCTTGCGCGCGAACAACCCGCCACCACCTTTGAAGGTCGATCCAGACGAAATCCTAGCCCGGCCCGAGCACTACTCAGTCGATTTTCGAGAGGTGCGTGGTCAGTTGTCGGCCAAGCGGGCGCTGGAAATTGCCAGCGCGGGTTCGCATAACATTCTGCTTATTGGGCCACCCGGTTCGGGCAAGACAATGCTGGCCAAGCGTTTGCCCACAATCATGCCACCCCTGGAGTTCGAAGCGGCCCTGGAACTAACCAAGATTCATTCGGTGGCGGGTTTGACAGGGCGAGCGGGTTTGGTCACCGAAAGACCCTTTCGCTCGCCCCATCACACCATTAGTGATGCCGGCCTGATTGGCGGGGGCGCGGTGCCGCGGCCCGGCGAAGTGTCTCTGGCCCATCAGGGCGTCCTCTTCCTCGACGAGCTCCCTGAATTTGATCGCAGCGTGCTCGAGGTGCTGCGCCAGCCTTTAGAGGATCAGAAGGTAACGATAAGTCGAGCGGCGATGTCTTTAACCTTTCCTGCTTCATTCATGTTGGCAGCGGCAATGAATCCTTGTCCTTGTGGCTTCTGGAATGACCCGACGCGCGACTGTCGCTGTTCACCGCTGCAGATCCAGCGCTACGTTGGGAGAATCTCTGGGCCCTTGCTGGATCGGATCGACATTCACATCGACGTCCCGGCAGTTAAGTTTCGCGAGTTGGCTGGGGAGGTTGCGCCCGATGCGGAGGGCTCAGCCACGATACGCCAGCGTTCCATTCGCGCCCGCGAGCGTCAACGCGAGCGATTAGCCGGCGAGAAGATCTTTGCCAACGCCGCCATGACGCCTCGAATGATTCGACGTTTCTGTCGTATTGACTCGCACAGCGAACAGATGCTCGAGAGCGCGATGACTCGACTGGGGCTATCGGCCCGCGCCTACGATCGCATCCTGAAAGTCAGCCGCACCATCGCGGATCTGGAAGGTGCCAAAGACATCGGCTCAACCCACGTCGCCGAAGCCGTCGGCTACCGCTCGCTGGATCGAACCTACTGGGCATAAGGTGGGCTTGATGGCGGGCCGCCGCTATATCTGTAGGGGTGGGCCCTCCGTGGCCAGCCCTCGTGGCAAAATGTGTCCTTTGCGAATAGGACACATAGGACAAATAGGACTTATCTGGATAAACTGGAATGTTCTGACCGATGAGGGTCCTATTATGAAATACCGTTCTGTAATGAGCGTTGGCGCTGTCGCGGCGTTCCTCTTCGGAATTTATCTGCTTTGGTATGGAACCGCGGTTCTGTCTATGTACGAAGCCGTGTCAATAAAGGAAGCCGCAGCCCAAGATAGCCACGGCATGTCTTTGTTAGTCGGTTACACACATGTCAGGATGATTGGAACTTTGGTGCTGGGCCTTGGACTCTTGACTTGGGTTATTAAAGGTGTCTCCGACCCTAGAGCCTGCCGAGCTGTTACGCGCTCTTCTTCACTAGTCTTTTAGCTTTTACGATGGCGCTTTTTCAGCAGAGTATTTACTGGCGTACGGGGTGGGGTAAGTTATGGGTTGCTGCCTTTGCTTTCCTGACAATTTGTTATTTGGCCGGCTTCATTACGTCCCGCGCCGCTAAAGGAGGTAACTGAATCCTTCAGTATCCGGAAAATCGTTTTTGATGTATACGCTATTGCGGCGACCTTCCCATGAGTTTGATACGGCCTCTATTCCTATTACTGCTGGTTTTACCCGGCGCTTTAGTTTGCGTGGGCCAGGAGCCTGGCCCCAAAAGCAAGAATCGTGATTTTTGGAAGCTTCAGGCAAACTTAATTACAGACCAGATTCTTCAGGAGAGTAAGTTCGTTAACCCGTTAGATCGAGCTGTGCTCTGGGGTAGGCTTGCAGCCATCTGGTGGAAATTCGACCGAGAACGCGCCCCCAAATGGCTTAACGAAGCAATTGATGTAGTCGATTCAAGCCCAAAGGAAGAGAGCGCCAGTGATCGTCGAAGACGCTTGTCGAGTCTGAGAGTCTTGTTGAGCATTGCTGCTCCCTTGGATCGGCGGTCAAGTAATCGGCTGGCCGGGCTTTTATCAAGGAACGAGTTGAATGTAAATGATGAGACTTCACAAAACGCGGATGCGCTGGTTCAGGCTGCATTAAACGTAGTACAGAGTGATCCCGCACGAGCAGCAGAGCTTGGCTCGGCTTGTCTCAGGGCAGGCAAATGTCTCTCGTTTTCTAACCTTCTGGTGCGTTTGCGCGCTCAGAATAAGAACTTGGGTGATGCGTTGTTTGCTGAAGCGCTATCCCGCGCCTCGGCTACAACTGACTTAGACCTGTTGACTTCGCTTACGATAATGGCCTTTAACACTTTACCAGCATCAAGTGAGCTTCGTAAACACATAGTAGTTGTCGTATCGAGACAGTTTTCAGGAGACGACCAGCACATTACTCGAAGTTGTTTGCTAACTCCGGTTCTTGTTCCGCTACTCGAGCAGTTTGCCATTGCAGAGCCTCAAGCCGCCAGCATCGTTCGCAATGCTTTGATTCAATGCCGAAGGGTTCAATCGTCACGATCTGAGGACGCTGATAATGTGTGGCCCGATTTTCCGCTCAAGACTGTTGATAGTTTACTTGAGGCGGCGAATAAGACTGCCAATATTGAGAAGAAAGTGGTGTATTTGGGACGAGCTGCTTATCTGGCTGCAGGTGAAAAAAATTTCATCCGGGCGCTGAGCATCCTCGACGCTTTCAACGAGGAAGAACGAGAACAGCTAGGAAGCGTTTGGGGTAACTGGCGATGGGAGTTCGCCTCCTCCGCAGCTATAGCCTGCCTAAAACAAACCGATCGTTACGGAATGGACAAGATCATTGCCACCACGCCAGTACGCCTCCGTGCTTTTGTGCAGCTGGTAGTGGCAGACGAAGTTTCCAATGCTGGCGATCCGGCCGGCGCAATCGAGTTGCTCGAAGCAAGCCGCAAGGCTTTTAAATTGGATACACGAGATCTCTTTGACTGGTATCTCTCATTGGTGCGTCGGTACGCGAAGCTTGCGCCGAACGAGGGTGTTGCTGTCTTTCGAGAGTTTGTAACCAACACCAACCAGTTCCGACAGTCTGAGACTACTACAGACGCAACTGGGTACGATTCTTATGCGCCGGTTGAATTGCCGGCGGCTCTGGTCGAGCCGGACCTTGTTGGAATTCTTCAAGCTACCTCTCAGATTAAGCCTTTCGAGATTCGGATGAGGATTCAACTTGGTTTTCTAAAAACTTTTCTAGAGTTGGGTCGAAAAGTAAATTCGAAACGAAGAAGCGCGAGTCAGTTTGGTTCTTGACCGTCTTAGTGTCACTTTGTGTTGTTTCGTGGATGGTTCGTTTGAGTGGGAAGGAACAGTCCACGAAATCGCATAAGAAGAAACAGGTAAAGCCGAGCGGACGCCGCTGGCTTGCGACTATGAAAACCAAAAAAGCGTGAATTGTGGCGAGGGGCGGCCACGGAGGGCCGCCCCTACAGAAAGGAAAACTATGAGGAGTGTATTGTGTCTGGTTGTAGGGTTGGTGGGTTTGGGAATATCGTCCGAAATTGCACAATCTAAGTTACCAGCTGCAAACAATCAGGAAGCAGCAACGATTGCCAGGCGACCTCAGCGCAGGGTTAGAGGGCAGACCCTAACCTCACAAGCAATGCCGGCAATTCGGCTCAAATTTGATAAGGCATTCAAATACGTCGGCGGTCATGAGTTTATCCTCTACGACGTAGCCAACGCCGAGCAGCATTTCTTTGTTGAGGCAGACAAGGAAAATCGCATCAAACGTTTCTACTGGATTCAGTTTGAAGGTTACCTGCCCAGTAACAATCACTCCTACAACTATAAGGCCAATAAAACCATCAAGCTTGCGGGACTTGATTTCGTTGCCGATGCCTTCGCCATAAACATCAAAACAAATCTCGGTCGGAGTGACTCAGACGGCAATCGGGCGCGCACTTTCCTGGAAAGCAAGGGTTATCGTATGAAAAGCAACGACCTGATGCTGCAGCGACTGGTCCATCTGATCGACAAGGAAAAGCGAAATGAGTTGATGATTATTTACTCCGAGGACTTAAGCGAGCAGGCACTGACAGCCGCGGATCTGGCTCCAGACGGTCGTGCCGCCAGCAGATGGGACGAAATCTCCAAAGGGCTTCTTGAACGCGCCGTTGGCGGGATGGTTGTTCTGCTTCCACCCTACTGAATGCGGATGCGGTTCTTGCCTGCGCCTTAGACACCGGTCTGGCGGTTTGGGTTGCGTCCTGGAGGTGGGCGATGGCGGTAGGAGAAGGACTCTCTCGAATACTGGCAGAGGGATTCGGGATGCTGGGGCTTATGGGACGTACCAAAGCGGCGACGAGGCGCCGCACTCCAAAGAGGCGCCGCACTCCAAAGAGGCGCCGCACTTCAAAGGGGCGCCGCACTCTAAATGGCGCCGTAGTCCAAATGTCGCGCTGGACTTGTCAGGCCGCTTGGGTTGACCGTATCTTAAGGGCCAGCCATTACATTGCAGCGTTTTAGGGCTCAGCATTGCAGCGTTTTAGGGCCTCAAAGGGCCTCTTTTGGGAACGCCTCGAGCGGCCGATTATCGTGCACATTTTATTGAGAGGTGGCTACCTGACCCTGGAGGCGCTAAATTACTGATACTGACGGAGAAATTGACCAATTTTTAGGGTCGAGTAAGGCAACGACGCGCTCAAAGCGCGGCATCACATCCGCGGTAGAGGGTACCTGAAGTCTCGCACCAGAAATGAGGTGTTTTTGACGAAAAACAGGTGCTGCTCCTTTGAAACAGCGGTTTGCGTGATAGTCGCGGCATAAGAACATTAAGGAGCTTAAACGCCCTTAAGTCGCTTGCCCGGATACGAACACGTGACCGCAGCCGAAACCGAGACACCACAAGCAACCGATTACGCTCTGGCTCAAAGCGCCTCTCAGGGCGACATGGGAGCCTTTGAGGAGCTGTACCAGAGGCACAATCGCCGCGTCTATTCACTGTGCTTAAGGATGACCGGCAATGTCTCGGAGGCCGAAGATCTGGCGCAAGAGGTCTTCATCCAGCTCTTTCGAAAAATAGGCAGTTTTCGTGGAGAATCG
>Ga0187893_10006861_pt1 | contig 19118 bp, 13 predicted proteins | sample MA1701074metaG_FD_139574 | JGI IMG/M metagenome (GOLD analysis project Ga0187893, IMG submission 139574) | White microbial mat communities from a basaltic lava cave in the Kipuka Kanohina Cave System on the Island of Hawaii, USA - MA170107-4 metaG ... | reverse complement strand
TCCGGGCTGCACATGCGACCCGGAGGAAGTAGTCGGAAACTGCGGCTACGGGGCCACGTCCCGGTCTTCGCAATCTGAGCCTGCGGACTCTGCGCCGCAGGAAAGCTTGCTCGATCCCGGCGCTGGGTTGATGATTCTGGCCGCACTGTTTTTCCTATGGGCCAGATTCAGAAGTTAGGGAACAGGTGACAGGTGACAGGTGACAGGGGGAAATCTCCCCGTCTGTAACCTGTAACCTGTTCCCTGTCACCTCATCCGCATTCCGCATTCGAGATACGCCGTCAGTGCGGCGACGCGGGCATTTTCTGCGATTGATTCCTGACGTAAACAAGCCCGTGCCGCCGCAGACGGCGATACGAAAATCCCGATATGAAAACGCTTCCATGCTCGAAGTAAAACTGTGCTGTTATTCTTCCGGGCCTGATAGATGTTCGATGTTAGAGATTAGCGCGGGATGTCAGGAGTTCTGGCTAACATCTAACATCTGACCACCAACATCTACTCGCCTGAGTGTCGCTCGCGGGCGCGCAACTCGCCGTTGCGGCGAACCGGGGGATGTGCGCCTGAAGCGGCGCAATTGTATATTATTCGTTCAATCAAAGCCAGTCGTAATTTTCATCGCCCGCCGGACGGTCAAATATCATCCTTGCACGATTTCAGTGTGACAAAATCCCCACAGCGGCCAGATGAGCGATGGCAGGACGTTTATCGGTTTTCTCTGTCGCTTTATCCGGTTTCCTCAAACGGATACTGAATCTCTTTCTCCATGCGCTTCGAGAGGAGAACGGAAATATTCGAGTATGAAACAGGATAATGAAATTTTCTCTTTCATATGGTCACTCATGTATCGAATAGCTTGAAAAATGAAAGGAGGAGGGAGATATGTCTTCTCAAATGCAGGCCGCGCAATACCAGAGAAAAGTCGAACGCGCGCATCCCAACCTGATAGTTATGATATTGGATGATTCCGGCAGCATGTCAGCCAATCTTGCTGAAACATCTGATTCCAGATTCCGGCTGGTCGAGCAAAATACGGAAACCATACTCAGGGAACTTCTGGCGCGAAGCACGGTTGTGACGGGAGAAAGCCATTCGATAAAGGCCAGATATTACCTCGATGTGATCAAGTACGGCAGCAAGGTGGAACTGTGGAGTGAAGAAGAACTCGACATCGGCGCAGCAGTCCGAAAATTCGCCGACGCGGGTAAAACATTCGGACTGGGCGGGCATCTCGGCGGCACGGATGCCGCAGCCGCATTCCAGGCCGCTTTGCCCAGATTGCAAAAGGCTCTGGAAACGAGTCGCTTCAAGGATTCGTTTCCTCCAATGATCTTTCATTTGACCGATGGCGAAAGCCATACCGATGCTGAACCTGCTGCCCGACAAATGATGAATCTCTCTTCGAGCGATGGCAACGCGCTTGTAATCAATGCCTATATCGGAACCAGCACTGCCCTCAGCTACCACGACCACACTGATTTTGCGGGCTATGTCAGTGAGGAAGAAGTTGGCCCGAACCCCGACAATCTTCGCTTGTTTCGAATGAGCAGCATAATACCGCGCACCATCAGACAGAACCTGATAAACGATGGCATCTTTCCTGTGATCAGGGAACAGTCCCGCCTCTTCTTCGATGTGCGCACGAAGGATATGCTCAAACATGTAATTCAGGTCGTCGGGTCTTCCGGGAGCCGAACGAGGGAGTAAACAGTCGCTTCAATCCGCTCAGGACGATTCTTCGGTTTCGAGGAATCGTCCCGACTCTCTTTAGAAAGAATCGCAAACAGAATATGCCACTCGCACTGAAAGCCCCCGTGAAAGATCAGCGCGACTTGCATGAGTCGATAACCGCCGTGTCTCCCGGAGAGGAAGATGAAGAACTCAAAGATCAGGACAGGGCGAATCATCTCATCTATACCGATAGCACTCACGCGACAAAACAGATAGCAATAGTCTGCGATGGGATTACTCAATCGCCAAACTCTGCTCAGGCTGCCGAGTATGTCTCGCTCAATCTTCAGCGTCTTTATGAATCGAACGGAATTCGCGATGTCGCTCAGGAACTGCTCTGTATGCGCCGCGATCTGATGATGTCGCCCGTCAGGATCGGAGAGGAATTTCCTCAGACCATCAGACCGATGCTCGAAGAGATAATCAGGCATAAGCGCGCATCATCTTATCAAACTACTTTCATCTCGGCCCGCCTTGAGAGGACTCCGCAGCGCGGCTTTCTCGTTTCCGTACTCGGCTGCGGCGACAGCGCGATTTTTATATTCAACGAGCAGGGGAACCTGCTTTACAGCAACACCAGGATTGACGATGAGAACCAGGCTTTCGATCACGCATCGCCTGTGACCGAGGCGTTGCCGGACGGCTGGGATGAAACCGAGAGTAAAATCCTGGCTCATTCTCAGGTCTTCAACTGTGACATTCAACTCCTCCTGTGCAGCGATGGGTTTTATGATGCGTTCTCGACTTTCAATGAACTCTTCTGCTGGCTTACTGAAAACCGGCAGAGGCTCGCGCATGAAGAATCGAGGGCAGAACTGATGGCACAGTTACATGCCAGACTGATAGACAGGAAAGGCGATGATGATATCTCGTTCGTTTGGCTCTTTTCAAAGAGCGACCGTTGCGAAGATGCCGCGCCTCGCGTCAGTCCGAAAGCGGAACGAAATGGAAACGGAACGGAAAGCGAAGCGCAGGGATTCGTCTCGCGTCTTTTCTCGACTTCATCATTAGGCAGGAGTCTCCGGCGATTTCGACGGGGTTGAAAAAATGAATGATGTAATACAACAATGGCTTCTCGACAGGCGCAGCGCCAATATCGATAGCATCGAGTTGATGCCGACCGAATCCCCGCTTCTGCCCGACGCTCCTCTGGTCGTCTCGAAGGGGCAGGCCGATGCTTATTATCTCAAGGACAGCAGCGGCCAATCCTGGATACTCAAGAAATTCAAGCCCGGTAAAAGCCCCGATACGCAGTACATCAAGGCCATTCAATCGCTCATCCCACAGGATCGCGGTCTGGAATCGGGATATGAGAGGCGGGTTCTGAGCGCTGCCAGTATTAAACCGACAGGTTATTACACGCCTGAGATGGCCAACTGGCTCGACGATACGATCCTGATGCGAAAGGTAAGCGGGCAGGATTGGGCGTCGCTTGCCGATGAAATTCGGGAAGGGGGGAGCCTGCAAAAAGAAGAGCGTTTATCGCTTTGTCGGCGGCTGAGTGAAATCATACTGCTGCTGGAGCAAAACGACCTCTCGCATAGAGACCTGTCGAGCGGGAACGTCTTTGTAGATGCGCCGAATCAGGAAGTTCATCTCATCGACTGGGACAGCCTCTATCACTCTTCACTGACGATGCCTCCGAACACGACATATGGCACGGAAGGGTATGTCGCGCCATTTATCAAAGTGAACGGAGCGGAACTAGCGCAGGTAAGCTGGACGCCTCATTCTGATCGATTCAGCCTCGCTGTGCTCAATGCAGAATTTCTGACTATGGAGGCGGGGTCTCCGGTGACCGGAGATGGAGGGGCTTTCGATCAGGATGAAATCTACAATAGGGGAGGATCGAATATGGCGGCGATACTTGATCGGGTGAAACAGATATGCCCTAAGGCCGCCAATCTTGTTCTTAAAGCGCTCAACGCCGCGAATTTCGATGAGTGTCCTTCCCCGGAAAAATGGATTGCCGCTACGGGTGGCAAACTTATCAAGGTTCCCATCAACGAGGCGCAGGGACGAGCCTCTTTCGTCAAATTGGATCGAAGCGCCTTTATCAAATTCAATAGAGAATCGCTTGTCAGGCCGCCGATGATGTGACGGCCATTGAGGAGAATTACTATGAAGGATGCTATTGGAAAATTCGCTCTGTTTTGTTCAGGCGCAGACCTGAAAATACTCGACGATCCCCAATGCGAACACGAACGCACGAAGTACAAGATGATAGGCATGTTCGTCTTTCTGACGGCGGCCTTTGCAACGCTGTCGGGCGGATACGCGCTCCACACGGGATTCAAATCCGTGTGGCTTGCAGCGCCCATCGGAGCGCTGTGGGGAATTTTCATATTCAATCTCGACAGGTTCATCATCTCGACTTTTCGCAAGCCCCGTATAGACCCGGAAATGTCTCTGCTCCCAAGGCTATGGTTGAAGACGACAGAAGTAGCCGCAGCTATCCCCCGACTGATCTTCGCCCTCTTCATCGCTATCGTAATAAGCTCGCCGCTCGAATTAAAATACTTCAAACCGGAGATCGATGCTCACCTTTCGGAAAAGTATCACGAGAGCGCGAAAAATATCGCCACCAACGTGCAGGACGAATTCCCCCGGCTTACGGAAATAGAGCAGAAGAGGAAAGCGATGGAGAAGGATATCGAAGACCGGGAAGCGAAATGTGATCAGTTGCGCGAGGTATCCTTTGGGGAAGCGGAAGGCACCTCCGGGACTCTCATAGTGGGAAAGGGGCCGGTATACAGGGAAAAGCTGGAAGAATTCAATAGCAGCAAGCAGAAGTTGGCCGAGGCCAAACAACAGTTGCAGGTCTATATCACCGAACACGCTCAGGAGTTGAGTTTGATGAAAGCCAGACGGGATGAGAGAGAGAAAATGATGGCGCAGGCCGAGGCCGCGAGAGACGGATTCCTCGCCCGACTCACAGCCCTTCAGGAATTGTCGGTGAAGTCGAGCGCCGTCGCATCCGCCAACTTCTTCATCACCATGCTTTTCATGCTGCTTGAGATCAACCCCATATTGATGAAGTTGCTCTCGAAGCGCGGGCCTTATGATGAATCGCTCGATGCCAAAGAACACCTGGTTTTCCTTTCCCAGCAGCAGGAGATTTCCAATCGCAATGACGAGGTGAACACCGACATCAAGCTCAACACCTTGAAGAATCAGGCTCGGATTGACATGGAAGAGAAGCTGACGCGGGAAACCATGGAAGACATAGAGAATCTGGCTCAGGCTGACATAGAAAAAGCCAAAGAGGAAATCGCGAGAGATATGGTCGATAAATGGAAAAGGAAAAATCGGGCGAAGGCGGCTGCCGGATTATCTCCCGAAGCACAGATGTCGGGCGACTGAGGCTTGGATCGAATCGTCGCTATTCGATCCTGATTTTTTATAAGAAATTTAGCCGCTCGATTCAGGCAGCCTCGGAATATCAGCCTGACCGGGCAGAGCCAGTTTACCCGTTCTTTTGAATTCGTCCATGCAGGCTTCGAGATCTGAAATCTGTTTGTTGATATCCCCGATATATTCTTTATCCAGCGAAGGGTCTATTATCGAATCGACTATCGAATCGACCAGCTTTTTTCTCAACTCAGTGATCTGCTCAGCGATTTGCTTTGCCATCTCTTCGTCGCTCTGTATTCGCAGGCCCCTTGCGACCGCCTCTATTCTGGTCAGATCACGCCTCACCTTATCAATCGTCACCGTCAACCCGAAATCTCTGCGCACGGCTGCTGAGGCGCAGGCGATTATGATTTCATTTATCTGGTTATACCAGTCCGGGTCTCCATAAGCCGCCGAGGTCTGAGGATGATTTCGGAATTCCGTTTCGATGCTCGTCTCAATGCACACTTTGATCTTGTCGATCTCCGGCATACTGGTTACAAAGCTTTCCCAGCCTTTATAGTCGAGAGCGACGACTCTGAAATCGCCCCGGAAGATGGAGTCGTAATTTTGATCTGGATTGAGTTGCGTGACTTCAACCTGAAATGTTTCTCTGTGACTCTTGAGCTTATCGAGCAGCTTCGTTATTTCAGTCTCTTCGACTCTCACAAAGATATCCCGGATGACTGCCTTGAAATTATGAGTAAGAGCGGTTTTGATTCGAGCTTTCAGTTCTTCTTCGACCGATCGCTCGCCCGGTGTTTGAGTTTGAGAGAAGCGAACATAGAATCGTTCAGGGCTTATGGTGCGCAGGAATTGCGCGACGGACTCTACGGCCTTCTCTTTCATCTCTGTAGGGATATGTTTTCTGTCGTTGAGAGGTTTTTTGACACTCTCGAAGTCTCTGAGTTTCGAGTTTACGACTATGCTCACTTTCACGGGAAATCTCGCCTCGCTGGTTTGAAATTCCTGCTCCGCGTCCTCTGTCCTGATTTCGAAGTAGTCCAGCCAGTCGTAAGGCTCCATCTCAGGAACGACGACCTGTTGTTCGAGGTCATAGCCGATTCCATACGCCGCATTGCTCAACCTCTGCTTGATCCGCGCTTCGCGAGGAGAAAAGTCGATGATGAGATCGAGATAGGATGCGCCGAAGAGTTCGGCGTTGACGGCATCCTCGATCTGCTTTCTCACCCATTGAGATAATTCGCGCGACCCGCTGATTCTATATCGCGCGCTGTCCTGAAGTTCCATCACCGCCGTGATTCTGACGTTGACCGGACGGGAATCGTCATCTATGTGTGACACCGGGTGGCGAACGGAAAAAGTCTCTTCGGGTAATGTAAGACCTCCGATTCTCTCGAATGAGATGAACGCTATCTGACGGCCTATTTTCCTGAGGCTGTCATTGAGTCGCCGGACAGCATCCCGTTTGAAATCCTCTTTGGTCGAATCGAAGTAGAAGCTGTGCAGAGTGATGTAATCGGCGAAATATCTTTGAATCGCTTCCTGTACGGGCTGTTTCGGATAAGCGGTTCGGTTGATATGGGCAGCGATCAGATTATTCTGGTCGGGAATCAGTTCGACTTTGACGCTGAGATTTTCCTCTCTGTCATAGTCCCTGAAATGAATCGCGAACATATCGGTCACTGTGAGTCGTTCAGGCAAGGGGAGCGATAATTCAAGGCTGAGAGCGAGACCTGCCTCATCCATCGCTTTCGCTTTGAGGGCTGAAGCCAGTTGATCTTTTATATTGAAAAAAGAATCGATGAATGATGTGCGCGCGGACTCGGCGAATCGATGAATCCATCTGGCGAGGAGATTCTGGAAAGCTTCCATCGGGTTTGCGCCGTCGCAGACAGATGCGGCCAGCTTTTTTTCCGAGCCGTGCGGACACAGGGCCGAATATTTGATATCGATATCGATGTTGCGATTGCCGGGAGGGTCTTCTTTGAAGGCGATTTGAAAACTGCCAGCGGCTTTGTTGAGCGGGTCGCTTGAGTTCGAAACCAGATAATATCTGAGCCGTCGTCCGAAAGCTTTGGCGATGGCGGCTTCCAACGCATCCAAAGCCTTTTGCTTTACGGCATCGACGACCACCTTTCGATATCGATTACGGTCATATCCGACCTGCTCGCTGACTTCGTGTATAACCATGTGCCAGTTATGTTTTTGATCCACATTAGCCTCCCGCTTCAGATACTCCCGAATGCCTTGATAAGGTCTCCTAATCTGTCTCTTCTCCAGGCGAGACTTGCGCGCCATGAGGCTGAATTCTCCTCGCGTGAAAACCGATAGGTGCTTGAACTTGACATGATGAAAAGATTGCACACGGCTGAATCCTCTTGGCGTGAAAGCTGAATATCTCTGATCCCGTCGATCAAAAAATCTTTTAGCTGTTTCCAGTATTCGAGCAATTTCTTGCGTTGATGCCTGCTGGCTGCCTGATGAGCCTGCCTGAGCAGGATCGTCGTCACACGCGCGGCATCAAGTTCGGACTTCGCTTCAATGATGGCTTTATCCTCTTGCTTCACCTCGTCGAGCATAGCGGCGGCATCATCGTGAATTTTCTGGTCAGACGCTTCTCGCTTCGGCCCCACGAGGATGAAGAACCATTCCGAAATCAGCGCCGCCACGAGTGAGAGAGGGCTTTTCTGTGTGGTTTCTTTGGTGATATCCATTTCAATCTGTTGCCAGGCCTGCATCATCGCAGGATGGAAGAGCCATTTCATCAATCGCCCTAGAATCCTCTCGGCTTCTTCGCTGTCGGCGAATGTGAACAAGCGATATGCGCTCGGCCATTGCCCGTATCGCTCCTGATCGAATGACTCGATAGTATTGAGACAGTATTCGAGCAGTGATCGCAAAGCGTAGCTGCCTGAGATTGGATATCGTCCGATGTAGCGGTCTTCATCCGGAAGCCATTTCTCCAGAAGTTCATGTCTGTCGAAGAGGGCAGCATTGGATTTTTTCACTTCATTATAAAGATAAGTGTAAGTGCGGCGGCGCACATCCATATCCCCCTGGTGCAGCAGCCGCTTGACCCATCGGAATTTTTCTATTTCGGATTCGAACCTGAGTCTCCTGACGATTTCCAGTGCTGAGAGATGATCTTCCTTTCTTTTCATCAATTCCGCCAGACAGTCATCGACGAGTTCCTTCATTCGCGGAGCCTTCAACATCTGCTGCATCAATTCACAGATGCGAGAATAAAACTGTGCCGAAGAATTAAGCCGGGTTTTTTTCAGAAAATTGCAACCGTCCTGATTCGGCGAATCTTCGAATTTGAGTCTTCGATTCGCGGTCGTGATCATCTCGATTATGGAATCCTCGTTGAAGTCATTCGGGTAAGCGGAAATCATTTCCATCATCAGCCGTATCATGTTCTCAGCCACTCGATCAGACTTATAGAAAAGAAATCCCTGATTCTGAAGATGCCTGAATTGATCTTTCACGAGCAAACTGTATTGCTCGGCGAGATAGTCCTTGAGCGATTGTCTCAGCGTATGATCGCGAAAATCTATCACATTATTTGAACACCTGGCCGAGTATGTTTCGCAAAGCTGCTTCCACATAATCGAGTCTTTGTTGTCCCTCCAAATCTCCATGATGGGCAGTTTAGCCCTACTATTGGTGAGATAGAGTTCCCCTTCTCCGTTCCGGCGGTATTCGGGTATGGAGACGAAAATTTCGCGATCTCCGAGCAGGCATTCTACGGAATCGGAAAACTCCTGCGCGGTCAGATCGCGGAAATAAGTAGCCATAAATAAAATCGGCTTGAGGATAGGATCGTCCGCTTTGAATATTTCTCCAGGAGCAGGAGGCGGCTTCGGATCATCAAGGCGCTTGATCTCGGCGGGCAACTCTTTTCTCAGGAGACAGGAGTAGATTCTGGAACAGAACTCCGTATCGTCTTTACTCCACTTGCCCTCGTCGCGCTGGCGAAGGATTTTTTCGATCAGACCTTCATGGTTGTGCTGCTTGAGCAGAGGGCGTAGAAAAGGTATCTGCCAGTGTGGAAAACTCACGGCTCGTCTGGGATCGCACTGGCGCTCATCGATGTAGGCAGATTCGACTATGCAAAGTACATAAACGCCCTTCTCCTTGAGTTGATGTTTGAAGTCTTCCGATCTTCCCGTGTCGGCTATCATTTCGTCGAGAGTATTCTGCGCCGAACGATGAAGAGCGTTGACGACGATCGCTGTGCGCGCATCCGGCTGCTTGTCTTCCGGCAGGAATGACCATGTCCATATAAGCTTGTCCCTGTTTTGCGCCGATTGAAGATCAAGCTTCTTTTTTCGGTCAGCGTCTGTTATGCCGAGTCTGTCTATGAGAGCGTACGAGGCATCGTTGGCGATTTTATCGAATTGACAACTGATCAGAATCAGCCGATCCTCCAGCAGTTGATCGAAATAAGTATCGATTGACTCCAGAATGAAATTGGGTTCCGGTCTTGGCGGAAGCGATGTCATGACTTGTGAAAACAGGGCTTCTTCTTTGACCTGTCCGGCTACTTGCCAATGAAATTCTTTGCCGCCAAGTATAATGGTTTTCTGTTCAAACTTCCCGATCTGATTATCGATGTGGATCGACGCGGCTTCGTTCTTCTGTGTAACTGAGTCTTTCTGGCTAGATGCCTGCTGCTCATCGGCATCGTGGGCCGGTTTATCCTTATCAGCCGATGGCGCGGCTGCCGGTTGATCTTTGCCCGTCGATGCGTCCGACTCATTGGATCGAGCCGTTACTTCATCAGTCTCTGATATGCCTGTCTCGTTTTCCATCTTTCGCCTCAGCCTGTGCGCGAGGGGAACCCTCTCTTTACTTCGACCCCAGGTTCTTGATCAGCGCGTCAATTCGTTCGGCCTTTACCTCTCCGATTTGAGCGCCGATGGTTATATTCTCCGCAATATTGGTTTGAGAAACATTATCGCCCCCGGAGTTGTTTTGAGAGAATCTGTTGCCGTCCGTTGGCCGCGATGGCTTCTCCTCTTTCTTCACCATCTGACTCAGGAAAGGCTCTGTGGAATCAACTCCCTCTCTCACCAGCAACTCGGGCGTTTCCGCTCCGCTGATTTTGCTGGCCTTGAGTTGCTTGCATGCGAGATCGAAAGCTTTTTTCACGGAGCGATCATTGGCGATTTCCTGATAGAAAGTTGCTGCGAACACTTTGGCCGCTTTATCGAGGATTGGCTGGTTCATGCCTATCGTATAGTCGAAGGTCGCTCTCAACCTTTTCGCCTGCTCTTTCGAGTAGCAGGCATTGAGTACGACCAGACGTATGTTGTCTTTGAGCAGTTCCAGCATCTCGGCAAATATGGCCGGATCAATCGGGTCAGCATTGCCTGCATCATCTTCGAGTACCGCGCTTCCGTCCTTTTGGCCATGTCCGCTGAAGTGGAATATGTGAGGCTGGTGGTTAGACAGTATCGGTCTGAGGTTATCCAGCCCGACCGACCACTCGGAAACGATCTCGATCCGGTCTCTATACTTCGCCTCCCGGATTTGATCCACTACGTGACGCAATTCCTGATCGATGCGCAACGGCTGGACATCGGCGGGATTGGCGGCGAGGAAAAGGATTTTGATCTTGTCAGTCATCGGTTTATCTCCGTTTTTCAAAAATTTTCGAAAGACCCGCGCGCCATATGAGTGGCGTTTGAGAGTCGAAAATTTCACCAAAAAGTTTTCAGCCCGAATTTCTTCATGAAATTTTTTGCTTTCTCCTTTCACTTATAGCCCGAAAGAAGTTCATCACGACAGAGAAGGAGATAAGCGTATGAAAGACGATACCGATGCGACCGAAGGAGCCTTGAGAGAAGGGTCTATTCAGGAAACGAGAGAGCCAAATCATCTGAAAGACAGCCCTTCGCACGACGAAGTGTATCGGGAAGGAACCATTCAGGACTGGAGATCCGTTGAATCGAAAGAAGCAAATAAAAAGGCAGACGACCGTGTGAGAGACGAATAATTCGATCATGGGCCTCTCTCTATCTCGAGGCTCATCATATCCCCTCAGACAACGCTCTATGACAGGGGTAGTGGACTACGCACCGAGAACTTCGAGCAGTAGAGCGGAGTTTCGATGCGACCCATCGGGTTCCCCTGTCATGGAGTGGTGTCTCAGTCGATTCTGCTCGCCCCGGCTCGAAATGATGCGCGGACGCCCCACCTGATATTCGATTTTCCTTACGAGGATCGAACTTCGATGCCTGCTCGCTGCGCTCTCTTTGCGCCTCGATTCTATCAGAGTTTTCAACTCATCCGTATTTTACCTTTCGCGGCTTGCACTCGATCATCGTACTCTACCCCACATACTATCAATTTGAACGATGCCATTATTCATGGTAATAATAACTTGCTCTTTTCAATCGTCTTTGGATCGGTCGGTCGAGGCGATCCGATTATTTGATCTGAATATATAGGGTTACATCATTCCCGCATATCGGGGCGAGGTCGATTCATGTTGCGACAAAATATTTGTGATTCGCTCGCGCCCTTTTTTCGTCACCGTTTCAATCATCGCCTCGCGTCAATATGGGTTGCGCTCCATATCACGGTTTCGGCGGGCTACACGGGCGCAGAAAGCTTCGAGCCAGAGACTACTACCAGACCCGAAACGACGCAAAACTCAACGCAGGAAATTCAGCCCCTCTCTTTGCATCAGACAGTTCGCACAACGATAGCATCGAGCGCGACTCACCTTTATCGAGTGGAAGTATCTTCCGGTCAATATGTGCGCCTGCTTGTAGAAGCGCGAGACATCGAACTTGCCATAAAACTTCTGGATCAGAATCATCGAGGCGTGCAGGAGATCAGGAATAGGAGATTCGGCCCGACGCCTTTATCTTTCCTGTCAGGCGGAGGCATCTGCCTTCTGGAAGTGCGGTCGCTGGAGCAGGGCGGTTATGAAGGTCGATACGAATTGAAGATAGACCGGGTGGGTGCGGCTCTCAGTAAGGAGCGAAGGCTGATGGCCGCCGAAAAGTTAATCGCAAACGCAGACAGGCTGAGAGACGAATGGAAATCCGAATCATTGCTGCAATCAATCGAGAAATATGAAAAAGCGCGCAAATTTCTTTCCGGCATCGAGAGCCGTCGGGAAGAAGCCTATGCGCTCAAAAGCATCGGCGATGTCTACGCTACATTGAGTCAGAATCAAAAATCGCTCGATTCTTATAATAAGGCGCTTCATCTGAGCAGAGCTATGGGAGACGTTCGACTGGAGATCGAATCGCTCAATGATCTGGCCGGCATCAGTATCGATCTGGGTTATAAATCGAAAACTCTGGAGTATTGCCAGCAGGCTCGAACACTCAGCAAACAGGCAGGCTATATCGAGGGGCAGGCCCGATCACTCAATAATGAGGGAGGATTGCTCTCCTACCTTCAGGGAGAGAAGGAAAAAGCGCTGAAGTTCTTCAACGAGGCGCTGGAGTTGTTGCAAACGACCGGCGACCGGCGAGGACGGGCGCAATCGCTCTCCAACCTCGGCTATACATACGCAGACCTGGGGAATTTGAAAAGCGCCCTCTCCTGTTTCGGCGAGGCGCTCGATTTATGGCGGGCCGTAAAAGATCGACGCGGAGAAGCCTCGATGCTCGCCGCCTTCGGCGTGGCTCACACCTCTGTGGGAGAGATGCAGCAGGCGATTGAAAAACAAAACAAGGCTTATCAACTCTTCAGGATCATGGGGGATGGCATCGGAGAGGCTGTGACTCTCAACGGATTGGCCTACGTCTATGACAGTTTGGGGGAAAGGCATCAGGCGTTGGAGCTTTACAGGAAGGCGCTGCAACTTCACCGAAAGACGGGCAGGCGTTCGGGCGAGGCGGTCACGCTGGGCCTGATAGGAGAGATTTACGAATCGCTCGGCGATAAACAAAAGGCCCTCGATTATCACTACAGGAAACTCGAAATCACCGGGTCGTGGGAAAACCGCCGCGCAGAGGCTTATACCCGCAGAGATATAGGCGTCGTTTTCGATTCTCTGGGAAATCAGGAGAAAGCGCTTGAGTATTACAATCAGGCCCTCTCTTTGAGCCGCGTCTCGAATGACCCTCGCGGAGAAGCCAACGCTCTCAACAGCATCGGTTTCGTCTATGACAGGCAGGGGCAGAAAGAGAAAGCGAAGGGCTTATATTACGAGGCGCTCGATCTTTACCGTAAAACGGAAGATCGAGCGGGAGAGATTTCGACTCTTCACAATATCGCGCGCTGCGCGCGCGACCTCGGCAATCTCGCGGAAGCTTATGACCAGGGCAAAACGCTTTTGAATATAACCGAGAGTGTGCGAGCCAGAGTCGCAAACCATGATCTCAAGGCTTCCTACTTTGCATCAGCGCATAAACATTATGAACTGATGATCGACGTATTGATGCGCCTGCATAAGAGGGATGCGACAGCGGGCTATGCGGACGTCGCACTGGAAGCCAGCGAGAGGGCTCGCGGGCGGAGCCTCCTCGATCTGCTCAACGAAGCGAGGACCGATATTCGTCAGGGCATCGATGCTGCTCTGCTTCAGAAGGAACGCGATCTTCAACAAACGCTGAACTCGAAAGCAGAGCGCCAGATTCGACTCCTGAGCGAAAATCACACTGAAGAACAAGCGTCTGCCATGAAGGCGGAAATAGCCGATATTGCGAAGCAGTATGAAGACACGCTGGCAAGCATAAGAGCCAGCAGCCCAGGATATGCCGCGCTCACGCAGGCCGCGACTGTGAGCGTTTCAGAGATTCAGCGACAATTGTTCGATGACGACACTATGTTACTGGAGTATTCGCTCGGCGATGAGAGAAGTTATCTCTGGGCAGTGACCAGGAGTTCGATTTCGACATTCGAGTTGCCGGGACGCGCCAGGATAGAAGATATAACGAGACGATTGTACGAATCATTAGGCTTATTCATGCAGGCGCGAAAAAAAAAATCGGCCAGCCAGAGAATCGCTTCCACCGAGAGGGCCAGAGTTCAGTTCTCGGAGGCGGCGAAGGAATTGAGCGGCTTATTATTCGCGCCACTCAATTCCCTCCTCGGATCGAAGCGATTGCTCATAGTCGCGGACGGAGCTATTCAATATGCGCCTTTCGCGGCCCTCCCTGATCCTCGGATCGAAAAAGACGGACAGCCGATGGTGGTAAATCATGAGATCGTCAGTCTTCCTTCCGTTTCGGTATTGTCGATGATTCGGAAAGAGGTTTCCGGGCGCAGACCTGCGCCCAGAGTCTTAGCGGTGCTTGCTGATCCGGTATTTGGAAAAGATGATCCGCGAGTCGATTTGAAAAAAAAAGGCGGCAGGCGCGCGCGACGGATTCAATCTTCGGCTCTGGCCGCAGATCAAAAAAAACGGTCGCTGATTCCCTTCAGCCCCTCATCGAATTCGGAAAGGGTGCCGCACTTTCAGCGCCTCCCCTCGTCCTGGCTCGAAGCGAATGCCATAACCGAGATCATCCCTCAGTCGCTTTGCAAACGCGCTCTCGGATTCGAGGCCAATACCTCGACAGCGACCAGCCCGGAGTTACAGCAATATCAGATCGTTCATTTCGCAACCCACTCGTTGATCTATGGCGTCCATCCGCAGTTATACGGCATCGTGCTTTCTCTCATAGATGAGCGGGGAAACCCTCAGGACGGTTTTTTGCGGCTCAATGCAATATACAACCTCAAACTCCCCGCAGAACTCGTGGTTTTGAGCGCGTGTCAGACAGCGGTTGGAAAAGAGATCAAAGGGGAAGGTCTCGTGGGTTTGACACGCGGTTTTATGTATGCCGGTGCCGCGCGGGTAGTAGCGAGTTTATGGGATGTTGAGGACAGGGCTTCTGCCGAGTTGATGAAGTTTTTTTATCAAGCCATGATGGGTCGGAAATTGCGACCGGCTGCGGCATTGAGAGAGGCGCAGATAGCTATGTGGAAGCACTCGCGATGGAGTTTCCCTTATTACTGGGCTGCATTCCTCGTGCAGGGGGAATGGCAATGAGCATCGCTCTTTGATTCGCGTAACGGCGCAAATGGCCCCGTTCCCTGATCAAAGCCAATAGCACGAGTTGGAATCAACCAGACATCCTGACTACCGAATTCGTGGTATCCGGAAAAATGGTTGCGACAGGATGAAGAATATCGAACACGCGCGGATGGCCACTCAGAAAATGGATATAAATGATGAAAGCTTTGAAAGGTTGCTCCAGCGACTTGAGCCTGATCTTCGCGATTCAAAGGCAAGATATGATCATCTTCGCTTCAAGATGATGAAATTTTTCTGGTGGAAACGATGCGAAGACCCTGAAGGGCTGGCTGACGAAACCATAAGCCGTATTGTAAAACATCTCATTGCGGGAACCGAAATCCGTGAGCCTTACCCTTTTATCTATGGGATCGCTATAAATGTCTACAGAGAGTATGTCAAAGAGCAGATCAAGAAAGAAAGCCTGATTCAACAGGCGCCGGATGAATCGGCCCCGACTGAAAGCTTGCAGGATTGCAGGACTCATTGTTTGCAAAAGCTTTCTCCCGACAGTCTGGAGTTGCTTGAGCGATATTATCTGAAGACTGAAGATCGCGAGTCGCTGGCTCGCCAACTCAACCTCACGCTCAATGCGCTCAGGTTACAGATACATCGCCTGAAGAAGGAATTGAGAACCTGCTATGCGGAATGCCGCAGGAAATTACATGGTCGCTAGAAATTTTCTATTATTTTTTTCACTTATGGGTAAAGGGTAATATGCTATAAAGAAGGTTCGAGTTTTTCTGTATTGAGAAACCTTGGGCTTTCCTGCTCGGCGATTTACAATCTTCGAGTGGACAGGCAAAACGGCGGGGGATTTGTGTTTCGTTCATTGCGGCTATCAAAGTCGGATAGGGAATGAAAGCGTGAAAGAGAGGACTACAGAAGAGAACCTGATCGTTCGGTATTTTTTCGGAGAATTATCCGAAAAGGATCAGGGGCAAATGGAAAGCCGCTACCTGGCTGACAACGATCTCTTCGAACGCATGCTGTCGGTCGAGGATGCTTTGATCGATGCCTATGTGCAAGGAGAACTATCTGACAACGAACGTAAAAAAGTGGAAACATTTTTACTTCGGTCTGATGGACGGGATCGCGAAATAAATTTCGTTCGAAATCTGATAGCTGATCTTGCAAGGCTGCAATCCGCCGCCGTCAAATCTGCCTCTGTTTCGGAAGATCGCCCTTCGAAATGGCGATCCTTGCTGACGCTTATGGGTTTGCGATCTTTATGGAAACGATATTCATTCGCTTTAGTTTTCATATTGCTGATCGGGTCGGGACTGGCGATCTGGAACATCGCGTTGAACGATAAAATCGCGCGACTCGAAGCAAAACAACTGCTCGCAGAAAAGAGCGATCAGGAACTGCGGGATCACATAGAGGCTCAGGCTGAAAGGAACGAAGCGTTAGCTCGATCCATGGAAGAGGAGCGCAACATACGCCATCAACTGGAAGAGGAACTAGCCGATCTTCAGGAATCGAAGACTCTGATCCGCCCCAACGATATCGCCATTATTTCGCTTACGATGGATTCTTTTTCCAGGAGCGTCGGTAAATTGCCTGTGTTTTATCTCCGTGAAGGCGCGAAGCGATTGCAGATCAACATAGATGTCGATGATGAGAGCGATTACAAGAGCTATAATGCGGAAATCAAGACCTTCGAAGGGCGTGAGGTCTGGAGAGAACAGGATTTGAGAGTCGGGAAGGCTAAACCGGGCAAAGTTACTTTGGCGCTGCCTGCAAGGATTTTCACCAACGAAGACTACACCCTCAGCTTGAAAGGGCTTACACAAAGCGGAAACACGATAGATATGGGCGAATATTCTTTCCGCATTGTAAAGTAGAGCCGCCCCAGCTTGATAGATCATCTGATCAATACGAAAACCATTGCGGGTATCGAGTTCCTCACAGGTTCAATGTGTAGGCGTTCGACCGCAGAAGCGTGCTGCTTGTGAGCCGTATCCGATTCATTCCGGGCCTGAGGTTGAATTCCTCCATACTGCCTTTCACTTTTGACTTTTTGCCTGAACTGTTCGGTTTGACGACGAGCGGCGGCGCGACTACTACGCCATTGATTTCCATCGTCAGTTGGCCGGTCATCCTTTTCCCTTTGATGACCAACTGGCGACCGCTTGATGAAAGCGTGACTCGTTTAATCTCCGGCCCATATCGCTCAACGTGACCGGGGCAAACGCGGAGAGCGGTAGGCGAACCATGTTGAGCAGAATTTTCGGAACCCACCTCGTCTGTCGCGGAGGATAAAACAGAGCGCGCGAGAACTGGCTGACCCTTACCGAAGCTGTTTGTCCCGCTCCATCGATCAGAGTCACGGTCAGGTCTTGAGGCAAACTGGCGAGGTTTCGCTACTCACCATAATTTACAGCAGCGCGGAACTGAAACGCCGTGAAGCTGCTCGCGTCCCTTCGGCCTTCGGGCAACTCCTCGCTATAGGTCGCGCTCGCCGTATCCCAGCCCAGAAGAAGTTGAGTCAATCCCGCTCTCGAAACTGAAATCGAGGGAGCCGTGTGCGGTTGTCTTGCATCTATCTCTGTCGGCAGACAATGCGATAAGCCGCCGCACAAGCCGTAAGCGGCAAGCCCCGTTTGACTCACTTCTCCGCCGAGAGCATTGACGGAGAGGCTCGACGAATCGAGAAACCTGTTCACACTCGCTTTTCGCCCTTTTATTTCAACTTCGACAGGTTGTTGCAGCGAAAGTTCTTCGACGTTGTAGCCGGTCAGTCCGATATCGCCCACAGGCTTGGCGCTGTAGCTCTCAGCGAGCAAACGTCCCGTGAGAGCATGGAGCTTTTTCATAACCCATGCATCCGGTGAAGTCTTCTGCGCGTCGGCAGTCAGAGCCAACACGAGCGGGCAGGCAATGATGATTGAAAGTATCAGGCATCTGCGAGAGGCGCGAGTTTTTGCAATCATACGGCTCCTTTTATCTCCGGCATCTGCCCATCACAATATAGAGTATCGCTTAATGAATGATCTCGAAAATCATTCTATGATTCTGAAAATCGAAATGCGACGTTGACGAGATAAAAATACGGCTGGCACAATCGCTCAATCCCGACTCGTCGATCGATCAATCACAGGGAGAGATATGTCTGATGACTGAAAAAGAAATACTTGCCGCGCTCGAATCTTTAGGGACGGAGCAGAACCGGAAAATTTATCATCGCCATGGCGTGACTGATGAAATGTTCGGTGTGAGCTATGCCAATTTGGAAAAGCTCAGAAAGAAAATCAAAACCGATCACACACTGGCCGAAAGACTCTGGGCGACGGGCAATCACGACGCGAGGATTCTTGCAACTATGATCGCCGACGCCCGACAGATGACTGATCGTGAGATTGAAAACTGGTCGAAAGGTTTGAGCAGCTATGTAGCGACAGATGCATTCGCAAGACTTGTCGCACTCTCGCCGCTGGCCCGAAAGAAAATGGAGCGATGGACGAAATCGAAAACAGAATGGACAGGCCGCGCCGGATGGTTGATTGTGGGCGTACTCGCTATGCGCGGCGACGAATTGCCGGACGAGTATTTTGAAAATCAGCTTGAAGTGATAGAGCGCGGAATTCACACGGCTAAAAATCGCGTCCGTGATGCGATGAACAGCGCGCTGATCGGCATAGGTCTTCGCAACGCGCGGCTCGAAAAAAAGGCCCTTGCCGCAGCCGCGCGCATAGGCCGCGTGGAAGTCGATCACGGCGAGACGGGCTGCAAGACCCCCGACGCGGCTGACTACATCAGGAAGGCTGCGGCGAGAAGGAAAAAGCGATAACGGTTTTCAGTTTTCAGTTTTCGGTTTTCAGTTGCCAGACATCAGGCTTTTTTCTGAAATCTAACCGCTGAAAACCAGAAGCTGAAAGTAACTACTCAGCCGGTCAGACTGAATGATGCAGGCATCGATTTGAATAGGAGTTTATGCCGCTGTTTAGCTCCAGAGGAGCGACCTGTTTATAGAAAAACGATGTAACAAGATTGTGTAGCT
>Ga0187893_10006860_pt1 | contig 19120 bp, 18 predicted proteins | sample MA1701074metaG_FD_139574 | JGI IMG/M metagenome (GOLD analysis project Ga0187893, IMG submission 139574) | White microbial mat communities from a basaltic lava cave in the Kipuka Kanohina Cave System on the Island of Hawaii, USA - MA170107-4 metaG ... | reverse complement strand
TAAATCGGGCGTGAAAACGCCGGAATCTTCAGGTGCGGCAGACCTGCAATTGTCGCTGAGCCTGAGATCCCAGAAAGCGTCATGGAAGAAATCCACAGGACGGGCGCCGTTCCCCTTTTATTGGGGCGCGATTTCGGCTATGTGCCGCAGGGAACGCAATGGTCCTACTGGGGCCCTGCCGGCAAGCGCTCGGGGCTGGCGCATCCCGCGCTGCGGGGCGCGATCCAGTTGCGCAACGCGAGTGCGGCATTCGCCGCTCTGGACAGCCTGCGCGAGCGGCTGCCGGTCGCCATGCAGGATGTGCGCCGCGCGCTTGCCCAGGTTGAATTGCCCGGCCGCTTCCAGGTCCTGCCTGGCCGTCCGCAGGTGGTGCTCGATGTTGCGCACAACCCCGCAGCGGCTGCCGTGCTGGCGTCCAATCTCGGCGCGAGCGGCTTCTCGCCCGAGACGAGCGCGGTGTTCGGCATGCTCAAGGACAAGGACATTGCAGGCGTCGTGCGCGCCCTGGCGCCGCGCATCACGCGCTGGCACCTCGCGACGCTGCCGGGACCGCGCGGAGCGGACGCGTCGCAGCTATTCGAGATTTTGCGCAACGAAAACATAATGTCGCCGGCGACAAGACACCCGAACGTCGCGGCGGCACTCGTCGCGGCGAAGAAGGAAGCAGCCGAGAATGATAAAATCGTCGTGTTCGGCTCCTTTCTCACGGTTGCCGGCGCCTATGGCTGAAAACGACGACGTCAATACGCTGAAGCGCCGCGGTCGCCGCCGGCTGATTGGCGCCATCGCGCTCGTGCTTGCTGCCGTGATCGTGCTGCCGATGGTGTTCGAGCCCGAGCAAAAGGGCAGCGCGCCGCCGGTAAGCGTGCGCATCCCCGGCGAGGATGAGAGCGGATTCACGCCCAAGGTCACGCCGAAGTCGCCGGAGAAAGCGGCCGGGGAGCCAGCCGAGAAACCGGCGCCGAAGATCGAGGTTGCCGTGACCAAGGGCAGCGACAAGGCCGCTGCGGAAGCCGAAAAAAAGCGGGCCGAGGCGGCGCTGAGCGGCGAACAATTCGTGGTGCAGGTCGGCGCGTTTGCAGATCCCGAAAAGGTAAAGGACGTGACGGGAAAGCTGGCAGCGGCCAAGATTTCCCATTACACCGAGCAGATCCCGGTCAAGAGCGGCATGCTCACACGCGTGCGCGCCGGACCCTTCGGCAGCCGCGATGCAGCGGAGAAGGCGCTGCAGCAGATGAAAGAGCTGGGCTTGAAACCGGCCAACGTCGCCGCCAAGTCCTGAAATGACCTGGCTCGATTACGCCGTGATCGGCGTGTTCGCGGTGTCGCTCGCTGTCGGAGCCTGGCGCGGCCTGGTGCGCGAAGTGCTTTCGATCCTGGGCTGGATAATCGCCTTTCTTGCCGCGAACCTGCTCGCGGGCCCGCTGGGGTCCGAGATGCCGCAGGCGATCCCGACGCCTGAGTTGCGCGTCGCGGCCGCGTACGTCGCAGTCTTCGCCGCTTCGCTCATCGTCACCGCGCTTGTCGGCCTGCTGCTGTCAAAAATCGTGAAGGCGGTGGGCCTGGGTGGCGTCGACCGCTTGCTCGGCGCGCTCTTTGGCACTGCGCGCGGCGTGCTGATCGTACTCGTGGCCGGGTTGCTCGCGGGGCTCAGCAGCGCGCCGCGGCAGCCGTTCTGGCGCGATTCGGTCAGCGGCCCCTGGCTGGTGCAGGCGGCGCAGGCGCTGAAACCGCTGCTTCCGCAGACGTTTGCGGAGCGCTTGCGTTATGATTAGACCTTAGCACCAGGAGAATTCTCCGATGTGCGGCATTCTGGGCATCGTCGCTCGCTCCCCCGTCAACCAGCTTCTCTACGACGGCCTGCTGCTCCTGCAGCACCGCGGCCAGGACGCTGCCGGCATTGTCACCAGCGAGCACAATTCCTTCCATATGCAGAAGGGCACCGGCATGGTGCGGGACGTATTTCGCACCCGCAACATGCGCTCGCTGCCGGGCAACGTAGGCATCGCGCATTGCCGCTATCCCACCGCCGGCTCGGCGTCCAGTTCCGCCGAGGCGCAGCCGCTCTACGTCAACTCGCCGTTCGGCATCGTGCTCGGCCACAACGGCAACCTGATCAATTCCGACAAACTCAAGGAGGAGATGTTCCGGCAGGACCTGCGGCACATCAACACCAATTCGGATTCCGAGGTTCTGCTCAATGTTCTCGCGCACGAGCTCGAGAATGCGTCCGTCAAGCTGCGCCTCGATCCGCAAACGATATTCGCCGCGGTGTCGAACGTGCACCGGCGCGTGCGCGGCGCCTACGCCGTCATCGCGATGATCGCCGGGCACGGCGTGCTCGCGTTCCGCGATCCGTATGGCATCCGGCCCGCCGTGATCGGCTACAACGAGACGGCCGAAGGCGTCGAGTACATGGTGGCTTCGGAATCGGTCGCCGTGGAAGCGATCGGATTCCGCGTGCTGCGCGACATCGCGCCTGGGGAGGCGGTGTTCATCGACGAAGACGCCAATTTCTTCAGCCAGCAGTGTGCCGACCAGGCCGCGCTCAATCCCTGCATTTTCGAGTACGTGTACCTGGCGAGGCCCGACTCGCTCATCGACGGCGCTTCGGTGTACGAGGCACGCCTGCACATGGGCGAAAAGCTGGCCGAGAAAATCAAGCGCCAGTACCAGCACCTGCAGATAGACGTCGTGATTCCGATTCCGGATTCGAGCCGGCCCTCCGCGCTGCAGCTCGCGGCGGGCCTGGGCGTGCCCTACCGCGAAGGTTTCGTGAAGAACCGCTATATCGGCCGCACCTTCATCATGCCGGGGCAGGAAGTCCGCACCCGTTCGGTACGCCAGAAACTGAACGTGATCGGGATGGAGTTCAAGGGCAAGAACGTGCTGCTGGTGGACGATTCCATCGTGCGCGGCACCACCAGCCGGGAAATCGTGACGATGGCGCGTGAATCCGGTGCGCGCAAGGTGTTCTTCGCCTCGGCTGCGCCGCCGGTGCGCTATCCGAACGTCTACGGCATCGACATGCCGACCCGTGCCGAACTGATCGCCGCCCACCGCAGCGAGGACGAAGTTGCCGCGGAGATCGGCGCCGACGCGCTCATTTACCAGGACCTCGGAGCGCTCAAGGACGCCGTGCGGATGACGAACCCGAAACTCTCCGGCTTCGAGACCTCCTGCTTCGACGGCGTCTACGTCACCGGCGACGTGACCAGCGATTACCTGCACATCATCGAGAGCCGGCGCGACGCGCAGCGCGACAGCGGGGACGAGGAGGGCGCCCAGCTGGACCTAAACCTGGCGGCGACGGGCTGACTATTGGTATAATTGGTTTTCGCGCCGATTTGATACAGCTTGCGGGCGCGCTATAAATTCAGCTAAAGCGTGCCGGTACCCGGTCCGCTTAGTTAGCGAAAGGATCGGGTTTTTTTATGGCTAAAAAGTACGGCAGTTCCACCCTCGGCGTGCGCGCCGGCACGACGCGCAGCCAGTTCAACGAGCATTCCGAGGCGCTCTACCTCACCTCGAGCTTCGTGTTCGACAACGCGGCGCAGGCAGCGGAGCGCTTCACCGGCGGCGAAGCCGGGTTCGTCTATTCGCGCTTCACTAATCCCACGGTGGCGATGTTTCAGGACCGTCTCGCTGCGCTCGAAGGCGCAGCGGCCTGTGTCGCCACCGCGTCGGGCATGTCGGCGATCCTCGCCACGTCGATGGCGCTGCTCAAGGCGGGCGATCACGTGGTGTGCTCGAACGCGGTGTTCGGCTCCACGGTGCAGCTCTACGTCACGATCATGGCGCGCTTCGGCGTCGAGACCACGTTCGTTTCGCCGACCGATGTCGGCGAATGGCAGCGCGCGTTGCGGCCGAACACGCGGCTGCTGTTCCTCGAATCGCCCTCCAACCCTCTTGGCGAAGTATCCGATATCGCGGCGCTCGCCGCGCTGGCGAAAAAAGCCGGCGCGGCGCTGGTGGTGGACAACGCGCTGTGCACGCCGGTGTTGCAGCGGCCGCTCGAATTCGGCGCCGACCTGGTGATCCACTCGGCGACGAAGTACCTGGACGGGCAGGGCAGGGTGCTTGGCGGCGCGGTGCTGGGCGCGAAGGGACCTGCCATGGACGCCGTCTTCGGTTTCCTGCGCACTGCGGGGCCGTCTCTGTCGCCGTTCAACGCCTGGGTGATCCTGAAGGGCATGGAGACGCTCGAAATCCGCATGCTCGCGCAGTCGGAGCGCGCGCTCGAACTCGCGCGCTGGCTGGAAAGGCACCCGAACGTCACGCGCGTGTACTACCCGGGCCTGGATTCGCATCCGCAGCACGCGCTTGCGATGCGCCAGCAGCGCACCGGCGGGGCGCTGGTGTCCTTCGAGGTGAAGGGCGGCCGCGCGGCGGCATGGAAGGTGATCGATTCGGCCAAGCTCTTATCGATCACGGGAAACCTGGGCGATGTAAGAACCACCATCACCCATCCGGCAACCACCACCCACGGCCGCATCTCACCCGAGGCGCGGGCCGCGGCGGGAATCACTGACGGATTGGTCCGAGTCGCGGTCGGCCTTGAGGCGATCGAGGATCTGAGAGATGATCTCGAGCGTGGACTCATCGCCTAAGGAACCTGGGACAGCAATGCGAAGACTAGCATTCGCAGTAGTTGTCACTTCCTGGGCTGCGATTGCATCGGGCCAACCGCCGCCGGTTGTTACGCCGCTGGAGGCAAACGAGGAAATCGTCGCGGTCGAAACGCGCCCCGGCGTGTCGGTGCGGATGGTCCTCTTCAAGCCTGAGGGTGATCCGAAGGGAGTATTCATTGTGTATCCCGGCGGCATGGGCAGGGTCGTTGCGCGCGACGGACGCGTCATCCGCGCCTCATTCACGCGTGCCGGCGCGCGTCACTTTCCGACGCACGGCTTTCTCGCCGCATTGATCGACGTGCCGTCCGACGAACCGCGGGGACTGGATGACATTCAGCGCCTCGGCGATGAACGTATCGAAGAGGCGAAGAAACTCATCGACTACCTCCTGCGCCGCTGGGATCGGCCGCTGTTCGCTCTCGGGCACAGCTCGGGAACGCTTTCCGCGACGTTCCTCGCCGTGAAACTCGGCGACCCAAGGCTGCGCGGCATTGTGCTGGCTGGGAGCAAGGGCGTATCCTCCTCGGAAATGGGGCCGCGCTTTCGCAATCTGCACTACCTGCCGCTCGCCCGGATCAAGCTGCCGGTGCTCTTCGTGCACCACGAGAACGACGACTGCAGATGGACCAGCTTTCGCGGCGCGCAACAATTGTCGAAACGCTTTGATTCGAGCCCGCGGGTGGATTTCCTTGCAGTGCAGGGTGGCAATGCGGTCGCGTCAGCCGATCCCTGCGAGGGAAGCTGGACGCCGCACGACCTTTACGGCAAGGAAGCGGAGGTCGTGGCGGCGATCATCGCCTGGGCAACAGGCGCTCCGGTTCCAGAGCGCATCGGTCCGTAGGATTCAGAACGAAACCAGGCGCGGCCCTACGTCATCCAGAGCGAGGTAGCCGCCCCGCCCGTACCAGTCGGGCAGCACCCAGCGTTCGCAGCGCGCGCCGTCGACTTGGTGTTCGTGCCGCGCCGGTCGGTGCGTATGGCCGTGGATCATGTGCCGCAGCTTGAGGTGGCGAAATACTTCGCGTACCGCCACCTGGTTCACATCCATGATCTCCGCGGGCTTGGCGGCGATCACTTCCTTGCTCTTTTCGCGCAGTCCGGAGATGGTCTCGTGGCGCGCCGCGAGCGGCTTGGCGAGGAACTCGCTCTGCCAGGCCTCGGAACGCGCGACGCGGCGCCAGGCCTGGTAGTCGTGGTCGTCGGTGCAAAGCGTGTCGCCGTGTAGCAGCGCGAGGCGCTTGCCTGCGAATTTGATGACGCTTGGATCATCCAGGAGTTGCGCGCCGCTGGCGGCGAGGAAACCCTTGCCCAGCAGAAAATCCCGGTTGCCGTGCATGATCCACACTTGCACGCCGCTTTTTTCGAGAGACTTGAAAGCGGAAGCTACTTCGGCGGCGAGCGGGTCGCCCGCAGGGTTGTTCAACTCGTCGTCGCCGGCCCAGTACTCGAACAGATCGCCCAGCACGTAGAGGGCCTGCGCCCGCGAGGCCTCGTCGCCGATAAACCGGAAGAACTGCTCGCTCGACTCCGGGCGCTCCGCCGACAGATGCAGGTCGGAGATGAAGAGCGCCTGGCTCACATCACTTCTTGTCGGCCACCAGGGTGGCGGACTCGATGATCACCATCTGCTTGGGAACGTCGGTGGGAAACGGGCCGCCCGAGCCGGTAGGCGACTTGGAGATCTTCGTCACGACATCCATGCCCGTCACCACTTTGCCGAACACCGCATAGCCCCAGCCGTCCTGGGCCTGGGCGGCGTTTAGGAAGTCGTTGTTCTTGCCGTTGATGAAGAACTGCGAGGATGCGGAGTGCGGGGCCGAGGTGCGCGCCATGGCGATGGTGCCGAGGTCGTTCCTGAGTCCGTTCTTGGCCTCGTTCGGCACCGAGTCGCGCGTCGCCTTCTCCTTGTAGTTCTTGTCGAAGCCGCCCGCCTGGATCATGAAATTGTCGATCACCCGGTGGAAAATGATGCCGTCGTAATGCCCGTCTTTGACGTACTGCAGAAAGTTCGCGACTGTCTTCGGCGCCTTGGCTGGATAGAGTTCCAGCCGGATGGTGCCGAGGTTGGTTTTCAGGTCGACCTGGGGATCTGCTGCAAGCGCGCCCGAGCCCGCCGCGGTCGCAGAAAGAATCACCAGTGGTTTCCACAGAGACGTGAGTTTCATGCCGCACCTTCATAGAAGATCCGCCAGCGCCCGTCTTCCCTGATCCAGTACTGGCGCTTGCGCATCGTGTTGGAAAGATTGCTCGAACGGTAGTCCTGGTCGAAGCTGATGACGACGAAGTTCTCGCGCGGATACTGCAGCATCGCGACGCGCGAGACCGCCACCTTGATCCAGCTCTTTGCACCGTTGACCTTGCGCTTGTGCTCCGACCACGCGGCAAGATCCTGGTCGCCGGTACTGAAGCGCGCGGCGTAGTGGCCGAGATAGCGGTCCGCATCGCGGCTCTCCCAGTCCGCGCGCCATGCTTCGAAGGCATCGGCGAGCCCCCTGCGCTCGATCTCGAGCTCGGCGGCGCCGGTCCACTCGATCTCGTCGGTGATGATCACCGGTGTAAGACCGACCTGCACAGTGCGGCCCACCGCCTCCAGGTCGGCGTTTGCGAGCACGATGCAGCCATCGCTCGCGCGCGGCGGGCGGCTGTAGGTATCCGAGGGCGTGCCGTGCAGCCAGATGCCGTGGCCGTTGCGGCCCAACTGCTTGTCCCAGGCGTTTGGGTAGTTGATCGGGTAGGCGCCGGCGCCGTAGAAATCGGCAAGCTTCTGGCGTGGCAGGTTGGCGGTCACGTGGTACACCCCGATTGGCGTCTTCTGGTCGCCTTCGCGCGCCTTGTCCATGCCGTTCTTGCCGAGCGAAACGTAATAGTCGGCGATGAACTGGGGCCGGCCCGCCACGTTCTCGAACACGTAGAGGCGCGAACGGCGCGAATCGACCAGAATCGCGTGCCTCTGGTCGGGGTGCATCTGCAGGATGTGGCGGGGCAGGCGCTCGGCATTGGGGCGGTCGCGAAACGCGCGCAGGCGCAGCAGGGCCTCGGCGCGCAGGTCCTCCACTTTCTCGCGCGGCACCGTCTTCGGCACGTTGCCGAAGGTTTCCAGCGGGCGGGCGCGCGCCAGCAGCAGGTCGCCGCGGATCAGGTGCGCGAGGCGGAAATTCGGATGCGCCGCGATCAGCGTCTCGACGCGTTGCATTGCGACGTCGAGCCGGTTGGCTTCGATCGCATCAAGGACGCCCGAGAGCGCTTTCTCGGGCCCTGCATTCGATCGCGCCAGCGTAGGAGCGGCACTTGAAGGTGCAGCTGCAGGCGCGGCACCCGAGCGCGCCTTGAACAAACCTGCCGTGATTCCGGCGGAGGCAACAAGGAGGAGGGTGGCGATGGCCAGGCGCAGGAAAGCGCTAGGCAGGGGACTCAATTTCCGACCCTCTCCTGCTGGATGAGCCAGCGCCCGTCGACCCTTGCCAGTGTCAGCGTCTTGAGGGTGCTGGTGGACTTGATGACATCCGACCGGTAACCCTGGCGGAATGTGACGCTGGCCTGGCCCTCGGCCGGGACACTGACTTTCGCGGCCTCGATCGTCACGGCAATGCTCTTCGGCGCGCTGATGCGCTGGCGCCGCGCTTTCTCCCAGTCGGCGCGCGACTCACCGGCGGGCGTCTTGAAGTCCTTGCCATAGAAGGCGAGATAGGCATTCACGTCCTTTGCGGACCATGCCTTGGCCCAGGCGTTCACTGTTTCGAGGATGTCGGCGTTGCCCGCGCCAGGCGCGGCGGGCTTGGCAGGTTCGATCGCGGCGACCGCCACCGGCGACTTGACCGGCTCTTTCGGCGCGACGGCAGCGGCGGGCGCCGGCGTTGTTGACGACGGCACCGGCGCCGCGGCTACGACGACAGGCTTGGACGGCGCGGAACCGCCTACGAGATCGCGTACCAGCGCGAGTTTGTTCTTTGCGCCGGGGTTGGCGGAATCGATCTGCAGCGCCTTGTCGTAGGCCTGGCTCGCCAGCTTGGCGTAGACATCGCCAAGGTTTTCGTAGGCCGTGGCGTAGCTCGGATGCGTGCGTATCGACTGCTCGAGCGCGCCGCGCGCCTTGTCGTACTGGCCCTGCGATGCATAAATCACGGCGAGATTGTTGTAGGGCTCGGGCAGGTCCGGATAATCCTTCGTCAGCGCGAGGAAAACGTCGGTCGCCTCCTTCGCATTGCCCTGCTCGGCGAAGATCAGTCCCTTGAGAAATCGCGCCTGCGCGTCCTTCGGTTTCGCAGCCAGCGCTTTGTTGACGCGCTCGAGCGCCTGCTGATGCTGGCCGGCCTTGAGCAATTTGCTGGCGTCCTGAACGTCGTCGGCGAATGCCGCGCCGGAGCTTGCGAGCAGCGCCGCGCAGAGCCTGGCCAGCATCGCGCGCGGATCGGTGAAATTCATCATTGTGTTATAGTTTTCAAGGCCCTACGGAATCTTGTTCATTCTAGACTAAGCCCCGCCGGTTAACAACTTGCTTCGCTTATACAACTCCCTTGCGCGGGAAAAGCAGGAATTTGTCCCGCTCCGCCAGGGCGAGGTGCGGATGTACGTCTGCGGCATGACGGTCTACGACTTTTGCCACATCGGGCACGGCCGCATGATGGTGGCGTTCGACCTGATGCGGCGCTGGCTGCGCGCGAGCGGCTACCGCGTGACCTACGTACGCAACATCACCGACATCGACGACAAGATCATCAGGCGCGCGCTGGAGAGTGGCGAAACCATCGGCGCGGTGACGGAGCGCAATATCCGCTACATGGACGAGGACGTCGGCGCGCTGGGCGTGGAGAAGCCCGACCACGAGCCGCGTGCCACCCAGTACGTGCCGCAGATGCTCGAGATGATCGGCCGGCTGGAGGCGAACGGCCTCGCCTACCTGGCCGCGGACGGCGACGTGAATTTCGCCGTGCGCAAGTTCCCGGGCTACGGCAAGCTTTCGGGCAAATCGCTCGACGACCTGCGCGCCGGCGAGCGCGTCGAGGTGGGCGCGGCGAAGCGCGATCCGCTCGATTTCGTGCTCTGGAAACATTCCAAGCCCGGCGAGCCGAAGTGGCCCTCGCGCTGGGGCGAAGGGCGCCCCGGCTGGGCGATCGAATGCTCGGCAATGGGCTGCGCGCTGCTCGGGGAGTCGTTCGACATCCACGGTGGCGGACAGGATCTGCAGTTTCCGCACCACGAGAACGAGATCGCGCAGTCCGAGGGCGCCAACGGCAAGCCCTTCGTCAGGTACTGGGTGCACAACGGCTTCGTGGAGGTCGACGCAACCAAGATGTCGAAGTCGCTCGGCAACTTTTTCACCATCCGCGACATCCTCAAGCTGTTCGATCCGGAGGTGGTGCGCTTTTTCCTCGTGCGCGCCCACTATCGCAGCGCGATGAACTATTCGGCTGCGCAGCTGAACGATGCGAAGGCGGGGCTGACGCGGCTGTACACGGCGCTAAAGGGCGCCGCCGCGGCGGGATCCGCTCCGGACTGGAACGAACCGCACGCGAAGCGGTTCAAGGCGGCGATGGACGACGACATCAATACCGCCGAGGCGGTGGCGGAGCTCTTCAATCTGGCCAACGAGATCGGGCGCGGCAACAAGGCGCTCGCCGGGCAATTGAAAGCGCTGGGCGGGGTCCTTGGCCTCCTGCAGCGCGACCCGCAGGCCTTCCTGCAGGCCGGGCCGCGCAGGGCCCTGTCCGACAAGGACATTCAGGACAGGATCGACGCGCGTCTGGCCGCGCGCAAGCAAAAGAGTTTTGGCGAGGCCGACCGGATTCGCAAGGAGCTGGAAACTGCCGGCGTGATTCTGGAAGACGGCCCCATGGACACGACATGGCGTCGTGCCTAGGAAACGGAAATCAGGGACAGACCACGTTTTCAGCAACGCATCGAGACCTCGAAAACGTGGTCTGTCCCTGTTTTCTTAGCCTTCGAAAAACTCCTTCACTTTATCGAACCAGCCTTTGGCGCGCGGATTGTGGCGCGCCGCGTCCTGCTGGCTGATGCCCTCGAGTTCCTGCAGCAGTTCGCGCTGGCGCGCGGTGAGGTTCACCGGTGTTTCCACCACCACGTGGCAGAACAGATCGCCGGCTGACTGGCTGCGTACGCCCTTGATGCCTTTGCCGCGCAGGCGGAACGTCTTGCCGCTCTGGGTTTCGGCCGGCACCTTGATGCGCGCGCTGCCGTCGAGCGTCGGGATCTCGATCTCGCCGCCCACCGCCGCGACCGTGAACGACACCGGCATTTCACAATGCAGGTCGTCGTGGTCGCGCTGGAACACGGCGTGTGCCTTGAGGTGGACCTGGACGTAGAGGTCTCCGGGCGGGCCGCCGTTGACGCCGGCTTCGCCCTCGCCCGACAGGCGCACGCGGTCGCCTTCGTCCACGCCGGCCGGAATCTTTACCGACAGTGTCTTCTGGTTCTTGATGCGGCCGGCGCCGTTGCAGGTGGCGCAGGGGTGCGCGACGGTCTTGCCGGTGCCATGGCAGCGCGGGCAGGTCTGCGCGATGGAAAACGGACCCTGCGACACGCGTACCTGGCCGGCGCCGCGGCAGGTGGTGCAGGTCTGCGGCTGGGTGCCGGGCTTGGCGCCCGAGCCGCGGCAGGTGGCGCATTCGGAGACCGCCGGGATGCGGATCTTGGTCTCGAAGCCGTGCGCGGCCTGCTCTAGGTTGATCTCGAGGTTGTAGCGCAGGTCCGCGCCGCGGAACACGGTGGAACGGCCTCCGCGCGCGCCGCCGAAGATCTCGCCGAAGATGTCGCTGAAGACATCACCGAACCCCGCGCCCGCGCCGGCGGCGGCGGAAGGATCGACGCCGGAGTGGCCGTATTGGTCGTAGGCCGGGCGCTTTTGCGCGTCGTTCAGGACCTCGTAAGCCTCCTTCGCCTCCTTGAAGTGCTCCTCGGCCTTCGGATTGTCCGGATTGCGGTCCGGGTGCCACTTCATGGCGAGTTTCCGGTACGCCTTCTTGATGTCTTCCTCGGAGGCGTCCCGGTTGACTCCCAGCACCTCGTAGTAATCCCGTTTTGGCACCCGGGTTTCCCCTTCGCGTCTTTCTCCGGCTTAGCCGGTTTTCTTGTCTTTGACTTCCGTGTACTCCGCGTCGACAACGTTGCCATCGTCCTTTTTCGCTTCGGACGCGGGCTTGGCGCCGGCAGCGCCCGCTGCCTGTGCTTCCGCCTGCTGCTTGGCCTGCGCCTCGGCATACACTTTTTCGCCGAGCTTCTGCGAGGCCTCGGCCAGGGCCTTCGCCTTGGCCTCGATCTGCGCCTTGTCCTCGGACTTGAGCACGCCCTCGGCATCCTTGAGCGCGGCTTCGATCTTCTCCTTCTCGCCCGCGTCGAGCTTGTCGCCGTATTCCGCGAGGGATTTCTTCACCGAGTGCGCGAGCGCCTCGCACTGATTGCGCGCGTTGACGAGTTCGAGCGCCTTGCGGTCCTCCTCGGCGTGCGTCTCCGCGTCCGCCACCATGCGCTTGATTTCCTCCTCGGTCAGCCCCGAGCCGGCCTGGATCTTGATCTTGGCTTCCTTGCCGGTCGCCTTGTCCTTGGCGGTGACGTGCAGGATGCCGTTGGCGTCGATGTCGAACATGACCTCGATCTGCGGCATGCCGCGCTGCGAGGGCGGGATGTCGGTGAGATTGAACTGGCCGAGCGACTTGTTGCCGTTCGCGACGTCGCGCTCGCCCTGCAGCACGTGGATCGTGACCGCGGTCTGGTTGTCCTCCGCGGTCGAAAACACCTGCTGCGCCTTGGTCGGGATGGTGGTGTTCTTCTGGATCAGCTTGGTCATCACGCCACCGAGCGTTTCGATCCCCAGCGACAGCGGCGTGACGTCGAGCAGCAGCACGTCCTTGACGTCGCCCTTGAGCACGCCGGCCTGGATCGCGGCGCCGACGGCGACTGCTTCGTCCGGATTGACATCCTTGCGCGGCTCTTTGCCGAAGAATTCGCGCACCTTGTCCACGACCTTCGGCATGCGCGTCATCCCGCCCACCAGGATCACGTCCTGGATGTCGCCGGTCTTGACGCCCGCGTCCTTGATCGCGACGCGGCAGGGCTCGATGGTGTTCTGGATCAGGTCATCCACCAGCGATTCGAACTTCGCGCGCGTGACCTTCATCGCCAGGTGCTGCGGCGCGCCGTTCGCCATGGCGATGTAGGGTTCGTTGATCTCGGTCTGCTGGCTCGACGAGAGCTCGATCTTGGCGCGCTCTGCGGCGGACTTGACCCGTTGCAGCGCGATCGCGTCCTTGGCCAGGTCGACGCCGCTCTTCGCCTTGAATTCCTCGACGATATGGTCGATCAGGCGCTGGTCGAAGTCCTCGCCGCCGAGGAAGGTATCGCCGTTGGTCGAGAGGACTTCGAACTGGTGCTCTCCCTCGACCGCCGCGATGTCGATGATGGAAATGTCGAAGGTGCCGCCGCCCAGGTCGTAGACGGCGATCTTGCGGTCCTTGCCTTCCTTCTTGTCCATGCCGAAGGCGAGCGCAGCCGCGGTGGGCTCGTTGATGATGCGCTTCACGTCCAGGCCCGCAATGCGGCCGGCGTCCTTGGTGGCCTGGCGCTGCGAGTCGTTGAAGTACGCCGGCACCGTGATCACCGCCTCGGTGACTTCCTCGCCGAGGTAGTCCTCGGCCGTCTTCTTCATCTTGCGCAGGACCTCGGCGGACACCTGCTGCGGTGCGAGTTTCTTCGCGCGCACTTCGACCCAGGCGTCGGTGTTGTCGGCCTTGACGATTTTGTAGGGCATCAGGGCGATGTCCTTCTGCACTTCCTTTTCTTCGAACTTGCGCCCGATCAGCCGCTTCACGGCGAACAAAGTGTTCTTCGCGTTGGTGACCGCCTGGCGCTTGGCCGGCGCGCCGACGAGGATGTCCGCTTCGTCGGTGTAGGCGACGATGGAAGGGGTCGTGCGCGCGCCTTCCGAGTTTTCGATCACCTTGGGCTTGCCGCCCTCCATGATCGCAACACAGGAATTGGTGGTGCCCAGGTCGATGCCGATGATCTTGCCCATGTCGGTTCCTTAATTCGTGTTCAAGTTGCTGTCAGATATGGGGTTTTCGCCCCCGTTTTCAAGTGCCTTGGCGACCGTGACCAGCGCCGGCCGCAGGATCCGGTCGTGCAGGCGGTAGCCCTTGAGCATGACCGCGACGATGGAATTCGGCGCCGCGCCCGGCGCATCCACGGCGCCCATGGCCTGGTGTTTGTGCGGATCGAAGCGCTCGCCGGCCGCGGGCGCGATCTCGTCCATATTCGCTCGCTGGAAACCTGCGCGTAGCTGCTTCAGCGTGAGTTCGAGCCCATCGCGCAGCGCCTGCGGCGAGTCGGCGGCGGCGGTGAGGGCGGCTTCGAGGCTGTCCATCACGGGCAGCAGCCCCTCAGCGAAGCGCTCGACGCCGAACTTGTGGGCGGCTGCGACGTCGGCCTGTGCGCGCTTGCGGATGTTCTCGGCCTCGGCGAGCGCCCGCATCCAGGCGTCCTTCTGCTCGTCGATGCGGGCCTGCGCCTCGGCGAGCAGGGCGTCAAGGGACTTTCCCGCCGCTACCGGGGCGCTTTCTGGTTGCGAATCAGGGGTATCGGACATAGTGCGGCTAGCAAATGGGGGCGCTCCCCCGGGGCTTCAAGAGGGTTTGTCGATTATTTTTGCGAGCGCCGTGATCCACTCCGGCGTCTCGTTCAGGCAGGGCAGGGCATGGAATTCCCTGCCGCCCGCATCGAGGAACGCCTGGCGGCCTTCGAGCGCGATTTCTTCCAGCGTTTCGAGGCAATCCGAAACGAAGCCGGGGCAGAGGACGTCCACGCGCTTCGTGCCCTGCTTCGCAAGCTCGATTAGGGTCGGCGCAGTGTACGGTTGCAACCATCTGGCGGCGCCGAAGCGGGACTGGAAGGCGATGCGGTAGTCGGCAGGGGGGATGCGCAGCGAACCGGCAAGAATCTTTGCAGTGGCGATGCATTGCGCCTGGTAGGGATCGCCTTTGTCTACCGCGCGTTGCGGCAGGCCGTGGAAGCTCATCACCAGTTTGTCGCCCTTGCCGTGCGCCGCCCAGTGGCGCTGCACGAGCGCGGCGAGCGCGCCGATATAGGCGGGATGATCGTGAAAGCACTCGACCATGCTCGGTTTCGCGCCGATGACATCCCTCACGCTCTCGGTCGTACTGCGGGAAAACTGCGGGTAGAGTGGCAGGACGACGATCTCGCATCCGGCAAGGCTTTTCAGGCCGTCGGGGATCGAGGGTTTTCCGTAGCGCATCGCATAGGCGACCTTGATGTTTCTTTCCGCCAGGATTTTTCCCAGCAACAGCGCCTGGCGCCGCGTATGCACTGCAAGAGGAGAGCCTTCGGGCGTCCAGATCGCGGCGTACTTCTGAGCCGAATTCCTTGGTCTGCTTCTTAATACGAAGCAATAAAGAATAGGCAGCCAGAGCCACCGCGGCAGCTCGACCACGCGCCGGTCGGAGAGGAATTCGGCGAGAAAGCTGCGCACCGCGGCGGGCGTGGGCGCCGCCGGCGTGCCAAGGTTGACGAGGAGAATGCCTTTCAGAGTTGGCGCGGCTACGGCGACTGGGTTAGGGCTGCGATAGCGCGCTGGAGAGCAGCTTGGCGGTGACGTCGACGATCGGCACCACGCGGTCGTACGCCATGCGTGTCGGTCCGATGACGCCTACCGTGCCCACCACCTCGCCGCCGACCTTGTAGGGCGCGGTCACCACGCTCACCTCGTCGGGTGCCGTGACGCCGGACTCGCCGCCGATGAAGATCTGCACGCCCTCGCCGCGCAGCGACAGGTCGAGGATCTGCACCAGCGAAGTCTTGTGCTCGAAGAGCTCGAACAACTGGCGCATGCGGCTCATATCCTGCGACAGGTCGCGCACCGCGAGCAGATTGCGCTCGCCCGAGATCACGTACTGCTCGCTGCCTTCGGAGACCACCTTGCTGCTCGCTTCCAGCGCGGCGCTCATGAGCGACATCATGTCCTGGCGGATCTCGGTCAGTTCGTCGTATACGCGGTGGCGGATTTCCTCGAAGCTGTGCCCGGAATAGTGCTGGTTGATGTAGTTCGCGGCGCTCACCAGTTCCGCGGGCGTGTAGTCGCGATCGGTGAACAGGATCCGGTTCTGCACGTCGCCGTCCGGCGTGACCACGATCAGCAGCACGCGTTTGTCCGACAGCCGCAGGAACTCGATCTGGCGGAAAGTCAGGGCGCGGCGGCGCGGCGTCATCACGATGCCGGCGAAGTTGGTGAGTTGCGAAAGCAGTTGCGAGGCGGCCTGGATCACGCGCTGCGGGTTGTCCGGGTGCAACTGGTCCTCGAGCTGGTGCAGCTCGCCCATGCCGAGCTGCTTCACCACCAGCAGCGTATCGACGAAGAACCGGTAGCCCAGCGGCGTCGGCACGCGGCCTGCGGAGGTGTGGGGGCTCGCGATGAGTCCCAGCTCCTCGAGGTCCGACATCACGTTGCGGATCGTGGCCGGCGAGAGGTCGAGTCCGGCGTGGCGCGACAGCGTGCGCGAACCGATCGGCTGGCCTTCCGCGATGTAGCGCTCGATCAGCGTCTTCAGCAGGATCTGCGAGCGTTTATCGAGCATGCCCGGATTCTACCGTTAGAATCGCGCGATGCTCCCCGCCTTCAAGCGCGTCGCGCTGATCGGCAAACAGACGCCGGACATCGCCCAGTCGCTGCGCGCGTTGCGCGATTTTCTGCGCCAGCGCGGCTGCGAAGTGATGCTGGAGCGCGACACCGCGGCCGGCGCTGGCGAGAAGGGCGCACTGGCCGGCTACGACGAGATCGGCCGCGGTGCCGACCTGGCAATCGTGGTGGGCGGCGACGGCACCATGCTTGCCGCGGCGCGCAATCTCGCGCACCACCGGGTGCCGCTCGCCGGCATCAACCTGGGGCGCCTGGGCTTCATGACCGATATCGCGCTGCACGACATGAGCCAGTCGGTGGGCGCGATCCTGGAAGGCCGCCACACCGTCGAGGAGCGCGCGCTGATCGAGGCCGAGATCCTGCGCGGCACGGTTTGCGTGCTGCGCACGGTGGCGCTGAACGAAGCCGTGGTCACCAAGGGTTCGCAGGCGCGCCTGATCGAATTCAAGCTCACGATCGACGGCGAGTATGTCTACCGGCTGCGCGCCGACGGCGTGATCGTCGCCACGCCGACCGGTTCCACGGCGTATGCGCTTTCGGCGCAGGGCCCGATCCTGCAGCCCACGGTGCCCGCGTTCGCGCTGGTACCGCTTAATCCGCACGTGCTCTCGGCGAGGCCGGTGAGCGTGAGCGACCGCTGCGCGATCGAAATCACCCTGATGCACGCGGTCGATGCGCGCGCGCATTTCGACGGCTTCGCGCTTACCGACCTGCAGGAGGGCGACCGGCTGGTGCTCAAGCGCTCGGGCGATTCGATCCGCTTCGTGCACCCACCCGGCTACAGCTATTTCACGATGCTGCGCGAGAAGCTGCGCTGGAGCAAGGCGGTCGGCAACAAGCTGGAGGAGTGACTCAGGGCCGGTTTGCCGCCAGCCAATCCACCGCCAGCGTCGCAAGCGCCTTCACCCCGAGCTTGAGGCTGGACTCGTCGACGTAGAAGCGCGGGCTGTGGTTCGCGTCCGCTTTCTTGCAGTCCCGATCCTTCGGCGTGCAGCCGAGGAAGAAGAAGAACCCGGGCACCGCGCGCTGGTAGAACGAAAAGTCCTCCGCCCCGCAGGTCTTTGGCACGATGCCCACGGCGCCTTCGCCCGCGACGCGCTTTAGCACCGGCACCGCCCATTCCGTGAGCGCCGCATTGTTCGAGGTGACCGGATAGCCGCGCCCGATCCTCACCTCCGCGCGTGCGCCGCCTGATTCCGCGATCAGCGTGGAAATCTGGTGCACGCACTGGTGCAGGTGGTTGCGGTGGCCCTCGTCGAAGGCGCGGATCGTGCCTTCCATCTTCGCCTCGTCGGGGATGATGTTGCCGCGGTTGCCGGCCTGAAAGCTGCCGACCGTCACCACCGAAGGCTCCTCGGTGATGTTCATGCGCCGCGCGACGATGGTCTGCAGTCCGAGCACGATCTGCGAGCCCACCACGATCGGGTCGATGCCCGCCCAGGGCTGCGCGCCGTGCGTCTGGCGTCCGCGCAAGGCGATGTAGAACGCGTCCGAACTCGCCATCAGCGGCCCTGAGCGGTAGCCGATGAAGTTGACGGGCTGGCGCGACGTGATGTGCAGGCCGAAGATCGCGCCGACATCCGGATTCTTCATGCAGCCCTGCTCGATCATGATGCGCGCTCCGCCTTCCTCGCCCTGCGGCGGGGCCTCTTCGGCGGGCTGGAAGATGAATTTCACCGTACCGCACAATTCCTTGCGCATCGCGGCGAGGATTTCGGCCACGCCCATCAGCATGGCGACGTGCGTGTCGTGGCCGCAGGCGTGCATCACGCCCGCCTCGGCCCCGTTCCACGGCGCGCGCACGGTGCTCCTGAACGGAACGTCGGTTTCCTCGGTCACCGGCAGCGCGTCCATGTCGGCGCGCAGGGCGACGCAGGGGCCGGGCTTGCCGCCCTTCAGCACGCCGACGACGCCGGTGTAGGCGACCTTTTCGCGCACCTCGTCGCAGCCGAGCTTCTTCAGGTGCGCCGCGACCAGCTTCGCGGTCTCGAACTCGCGGTTGCCGAGTTCCGGGTTGGCGTGGATCTGCCTGCGCCACTGAATCACCTGCTGTTCCAGGCGATCGGCGTGCTCAACGATCGCGGCATCGAGCAGGGCGGACAAATCCGGTGCGTTCATATCAGGCTCCCCCAGGGTGACGCCCCGATTATCGCATTGCCCCGGCGCATTAGAATCGGGGCATGACTGCGGATGCGCCGGAGGATCGCGATGCGCTGCCGGCGAAGCTGATCGCGCTGGTTTTCATCCCGTTCGCGAGCGGCTTCTTCCTTTCCATCCTGCTGCGCTACGTCAACGCGGTCATCGCGCGCGACCTCGCGGCCGATTTCGCGCTCTCGCCCTCGCAGCTGGGTCTGCTTACCAGCGCCTACTTCCTTGTTTTCGCGGCGTTCCAGATCCCGCTCGGCGTGCTGCTCGACCGCTTCGGTCCGCGCCGCGTGCTCGCCACGCTGCTGCTGTTTGCGTCCGCCGGCGCGCTGGCCTTCGGCACGGCGCAGGGCGTCACCGTGCTCGCGCTGGGGCGCGCGCTGCTGGGCCTGGGCGTTTCGGGCTGCCTGATGGGGTCGATCAAGGCCTTCACGCTCTGGTTTCCGCTCTCGCGGCTGGCGACCCTGAATGGCTGGATCCTGGCCATCGGCGCGCTCGGCGCGATGGCGGCGACCGCGCCGGTGGAAGCACTCGCGGGCGCGGCCGGCTGGCGCGCCGTGTTCTATGTCCTCGCCGCGTGCTGTGCCGGCGTTGCTGCGCTGATTTTCTTCGTCGTCCCGGAACGCCCGCTGCCCGGCGCGGGCGACACCTGGTCGCGGCAGTTCTCCGAGATCGGCCAGATCCT